>SXGT01788232.1_pt1 | contig 51669 bp, 38 predicted proteins | sample 3176221 | NCBI WGS metagenome assembly SXGT01 (sample SAMN11356862, study PRJNA531348) | freshwater metagenome | isolation source: freshwater sample F1-120 | place: China: Fuxian Lake, Yuxi | collected 2017-12-25
CGCACGCCGATGAACGGCATCCTCGGCATGACCGAATTGACCCTGGATACCGAATTGACCGGAGAACAGCGTGAATACCTGGCAGCCGTGAAGATGTCCGCCGATGCCTTGTTGACGATCATCAACGATATCCTCGATTTCTCCAAGATCGAGGCCGGCCGACTAGATCTCGATGTCATCCCTTTCAGCCTGCAAGAGACCCTGACGAATACCATGAAGACTCTGGCCCTTCGGGCCCATGCCAAGGGACTCGAATTGGCCTGTCATGCCGATCAAAACGTGCCTGAGGAACTCATTGGCGATCCGACCCGAATCAGGCAAATCCTTGTCAATCTCGTAGGCAATGCGCTGAAGTTCACCGAAGATGGCGAAGTCGTCGTCGGCGTGACTTGCGAATCGCAGTCCGCCAACGAGGCTCTTCTGCACTTTACCGTTCGCGATACTGGCATCGGCGTCCCCGCCGACAAGCTCATGACAATCTTCGATGCCTTTTCGCAAGCCGATGGGTCTACCACGCGCAAATATGGTGGCACGGGACTGGGGCTGACCATTTCCGCCAAATTCGTGGCGATGATGGGCGGAAAAATCTGGGTCGAAAGTCAGTTGGGGCAGGGGAGCACTTTTCATTTCACGGCTCGATTTGGCTTGCAAGAAGACTCGGCTCACCGCACACCGCCGGCATTGCCCATCAAGCTCCGCGACATGCCCGTTTTGGTCGTGGACGACAATGCGACCAACCGCAGAATACTTCTAGATTTCCTGACCCGCTGGAAGATGAAACCGACGGCGGTCGAAAGTGGAGCCGAAGGGCTGGCTGCGATGCAGAGCGCCCTGGCTGCCAAACGCCCCTTCGAGTTGATCATCCTCGACGTCATGATGCCAGACATGGATGGATTCGAGGTGGCCGCTCGCATCAGGGAGAACCGCGCCTTTGCGCGGAGCACGATCATGATGCTGACGTCGGGGAATCAACGCGGCGAGGGGGCCCGCAGCCGTGACCTGGGTGTTCAGGGTTACCTCGTTAAGCCCGTGCAGAAAGATGAATTGCTGCAAGCCATCGTCCGGGCGTTGCGTCTTTCGATGTACCAGGAACGGAAGCCGAATCCCGTGAAGCTCGATCTGGCTGCCGGCGGGCAAAGTTGGAATATATTGCTGGCGGAAGATAACTTGGTGAATCAGAAGCTGGCTGTGCGCATGCTGGAAAAACTCGGCCATCGAGTTACTGTTGTCGGAAACGGGAAGGAGGCGCTGGCTGCGCTGGAGCGTCAGACCTTCGACCTGGCATTCATGGACGTGCAAATGCCCGAGATGGGCGGCTTTGAAGCCACCGGGATCGTGCGCGAGCAGGAAAAGAAATCCGGGCGCCGCCTCCCCATCGTCGCCATGACGGCTCACGCCATGAAGGGGGATCGCGAACGGTGCCTTGAAGCGGGCATGGATGGCTATCTGGCCAAGCCCGTTCAAGCCAAGGAACTTCACGAGGCTATCGTCGCCGCCGTTTCTGGAATTTCCCAAGCGAAGCCTTTGCCCGCCACGGAGAAAGCCGCCCACACCATTTTGAACAAGGCAGCTCTCCTGGCACGCATTGACAATGATGCCGGTTTCTTGAAAGAGCTCGTTGCCCTTTTCAAGGCTGACAGTCCGAGACAACTGGCAGCCATTCGCGACGCAATTGCGAAGGGCGATGGTCCGGCAGTGCAACGCGCGAGCCACACGCTCAAGGGATCTGTCAGCAATTTCTTCGCACCGGTTGCCGTGGCGGCCGCCTTGTGCCTTGAATCGGCCGGCCAATCTGGTAACCTCGCGGGCGCTGAAGGACATTACGCAGACCTCGCGTGCGCGATCAATGAGGTCGAGGAGGCACTCGACCAACTGGTCAAGGAGCTCGTTTCCAGTGTCCCGAAAAAAACGCCGACATGAAACGCCGACCAAGGCGAAGGCACCCTGTTCGTGGCGTCTACTTTCGTACGCGGCTGCACCTCGGATGTGTTAGTGCCCTATTGACCAGGAGATACACCATGCTCGCCAGCGATCCGATCAATGAAGTGATTTCGGAGCATGCCGACCCCCAGAACCCGGCATGGGCGCTGGTGGTGGACGACAACGCCATCGATCGCCGTATGGCGGGCGCACACGTGGCGCGCGCTACGGGGCTGAAGGTTCACTACGCCAGCGATGGCCTGGAGGCCTTGAAGGCGCTGCAGACGAGTACCCCCAGCATCGTGCTGACCGATATGCAGATGCCGAACATGGATGGCCTGGAACTCGTCGATGAGATCACTGCCAACTATTCGATGGTCCCCGTGATCTTGATGACCTCCCAGGGGAGTGAGGAACTCGCGATTGAGGCTCTTCGCCGAGGAGCGGCAAGCTATGTGCCCAAGCGGAATATCGAAACTTTGACGGACATATTGCCTCAGGTATTGACCCGCGCAAAACTGGAGCGACGTCGTTATGAGCTGAACCAGTACGTCGATTACCTCGACTATAGCTTTGCCCTGGAGAATGATCCCGTATTGGTTCAGCTTCTGGTTGTTCAGTTGACCGATTACCTCTATGGCATGAAACTCTGCGGACCAAACGAGAAGACTCGCGTCGGGGTGGCTCTCGAAGAAGCGCTGCTCAACGGCCTTTATCACGGGAATCTCGAAGTCGCCTCACGTCTCAAGGAAGACGGGGGCGTTGCATTCAAGCTGCTTGCCGAGGAGCGTTGCCGCACCTCACCCTATCGCGAACGGCGCCTGCACGTCCACGCTCGCTTGACGAGTACGGAGGCCATGTTTCAGATCCGCGACGAGGGTCCAGGCTTTGATCCGTCCAAGTTACCGGACCCGACGGATGCCGAGAACCTGCTCAAGCCCAGTGGCCGCGGGATGTTGTTGATCCGAACGTTCATGGATGAAGTAAGTCATTCCTCCACGGGCAATCAAATCACCATGTTGAAACGGCCTAAGGCAGCCAAATGACCACGCCGAATGTAGGGTACCGTCATGAAGATTCTCATTGCCGAGGACGATCCGATTTCCCGTCGCGTGCTGGAAACGACGCTGCGCAAATGGGGTCATGAAGTCCTGTCGACGTCCGATGGCCGTGCCGCCTGCGACGCATTTTCGGTGCCAGACGCTCCGCAGCTAGGCATCCTCGATTGGATGATGCCCGAGCTGGATGGTCCCGAGGTCTGCCGCCGGCTTCGTGCTCGTCCAGGGGGTGAGTCGGCCTACGTGATACTTCTGACTGCCAAGGGAACGAAGGAGGACATTGTCATCGGTTTGCAAGCCGGCGCCGATGACTACCTCACCAAGCCGTTCGACCACGGCGAGTTGCAAGCCCGGCTTCAGGTCGGACAACGCATCCTGGGCTTGCAGGGAAAATTGGCTGACCGCGTGACCGAACTGGAAGCAGCCCTCGCCAGCGTCAAGCAACTTCAGGGACTCCTGCCGATCTGCAGTTATTGCAAGAGTATTCGAGCCGACAAGAATTACTGGCAGAAGGTGGAATGTTACATCACCGACCACTCGGAGGCCCGCTTTAGCCACGGGATCTGCCCTGGATGCATGGACACGGTGGTCAAGAAGGAACTTGCCGAGATGAACGCCATTCTCGAAGCCGAGCGGCGTTCGGCAATGCCGCCGGCGAAACCGATGGCTTGAAGGGAGCGTCCGCCACGTCCCTCACACAAACTTCGCCGAGGCATTTTTTGGCTTGCATTGGACATGCCAGGAAACTCAATCCCCTCAATGGATGTCTCGGCGCACTGGATAGGGAGCCTTTGGTTCCAACCCGACGTGGGTATTTCTTTTTTCTCCTTGCAAGCGAGGTCGCTTCGTGGCACAAAGGACCCACGTCGGCATCAGGCGGTGCCTGCGCCGGACCACCCACCGAACTCGCGTCGAAAGGTTTACTCATGTCGCTGAAATTTACTTCATGCTTCAATCGAGGAAGCCACACGGGGCTGTTGGCGGTGGTCGTGCTTGGAGCGATGCTGCTTACAGCAACGCACGAACCGGTGCCCGGCCAGCCTGTCATCGGCGGCGAGCCCGATCGCTTCGTTGACTTGTCACTGCTGGTTGCCCCCGACTATCCGTGCACCTGGCCCAGCTTTCCGCCGTTTCTGATCAACCACTACCGAAAGATCGGCCGGCTCAGTGCGTACAACAGCGACGTGCTGACCATGGACGGCAACACCGGCACGCAACTGGATGTGCCGACCCACAGCGTGACTCCTCCCAAATCCGGGCTACCCAACGCCGGGCCGTTCGGGTTTGCCAACATCGACAAGATCGCCGCCTGGCAACATGTTGGCGAGGCCTGCATCATCGATTGCAGAGCTTACCTCGACTCGGCACCGAATGGCCGTAGCGATCTCATCAAAAAGGAAGTTATCAAGGTCTGGGAAAAGAAACATCGCCCGCTGGGACCTGGCGATGTCGTGCTGTTCTACAGCGGCTATAGCGACAAATACTACAAGCCGCTGCCGGCGGGGCGCCGCTTCGCCGCCGAGCCCGTTGCGGGCAAAGCCCCGGCGTGGCCTGGCCCCGATCCCGAGTGCATGGAGTATCTGGCAAGCCGCAAGGTGATGACGCTCGGCATCGACAGCACCAGCATGGGCCCGCTCCCCGATCTTGCAGAACCGACGCACTACGCCGGCCTCAAGCACGGCATGATCTGGACGGAGAGCGCCACGAACCTCGGCGCGCTGCCGACCACGGGGGCGTTCTACTGTATGATGGGCCCCAAGCATAGCGGTGATCCCTATGGCGAAGGCCGGGCGTTTGCCGTCATGGGAGGTCCTGTTGCCAAGCGCCTGATCGCATCGGCGCGCAACAAACGGGTCGTTGATCTTTCGCTTTCACTCGGTGATGATCTCCCTACCACCTGGCCCGGGCAAGGCGTCGGGAACCATCGACAGCCGTACATGACCGTCTACTTCGGCAAAAACCCGAACACCCGGACCGCCTTCGTCATGCACATGTCCGACAGCCACGCCGGCACCCATCTTGTACCCCCCGCCTACGCTTTGCCCCGACCCGGATTCGACAATGCGACGTACTCCCCAGAGGTCCAGGGTTGGCTCATGGAGTACGAAAAGCATTACGGCCCGCGCGGAACGAGCGACGTCACCACGGAGAAAGTCCCCGTTGGCCAAACCTGCGGACCGGCGCGCGTGATCGACGTGAAGCACCTCGTCGGCAGATCGCGCAAGGACCAATGGCCCGCTTCACCCGAGATTACCAAGGCCGACCTGCAAAAACACGAGAAGGAATCGGGTGAGTTCAAGCCAGGCGACGTGGTGATCTTCCGGAGCGGCTGGAGCGACATACACTATCTGCCAATGCCGAAAGGGAGCGCTTGCATGGAAAAACCTCTGAACGGCGAGAGGGAAGGCTGGCCGTCGCCTGGTCCCGAAGCGGTTTTGTACCTCGCCAGTAAGGGGATTCGCTGCGTCGGCACCGACGCGCCGACCCTGGGCGGTGCTGAGCCTAAACGCGCACTCATGACCTACTGGGCCCTTGGAGGCAAGGGCATGGTCGGCGTCGAATTCCTCACCAACCTCGGCGCGTTGCCGCGTGACGCCTACTTCTTGTTTGCAGCCGTCAAGATCCGCGACTGCCACGGCGGCCCCGGGCGAGCGATTGCGCTGCATTGACCATTTGAGACGCTTGCGAGGTAGCCGTTGGGTGCTACGCCGCAAGTTGCAAAAAGGAATCACCCCATGCCAATCCAATACGGCATGTTCATTATGCCATTCCACCCCCCGGCCAAAGCACTTGCGCAGTGCTATGACGAGGACCTGGAATTGATCGTCCGCGCCGAAGAGTTAGGCTTCAGTGAGTTCTGGATCGGCGAACATCATACGATGAGGTACGAAAACATTGTGATGCCGGAGATCTTCATCGCACGTGCCCTCGGCGAGACCAAGCGGATTCGCATGGGCCCGGCGCCGGTGTGCCTCAACCAGCACCATCCGGCCCACGTGGCAAGCCGGCTGGCGTTTCTCGATCACCTCTCGAAAGGCCGGCTCAATCTCTGTTTCGGGTCGGGCAGCGTCGGTACCGACCAGGAACTTTATGGCGCCGAACCAAAGAACGCCGCCGCCATGGTCGATGAAGCGACCGACATGATCCTGAAGCTGTGGTCTTCAGAGCCCCCGTACGAGATCGAGGGAAAGTTCTGGACGATTCGCCTGAAGAAAACGGTGGACGAAGAGACCGGCATAGGCTTTATCCACAAGCCTTTGCAGCAGCCGCACCCGCCGATTGCCATGCCCGGAACAAGCCGTAATTCGCCAACGATGCGCAGCGCCGGCCGGCGCGGATTTCAGGCGTTTGGCCATTGCTTGATCGCAGGCAACATCTTGGCCGATCTTTGGCAAACCTATGAGGCCGGCGCCCGCGAAGCAGGTCGGCAGCCGAATCGTAACGACTTCAAGGTCGCACGTTCGATCTTCCTGGCGGACACAACTGCGGACGCTCAACGTCTTGTCCGCAAAAATTCGCTGGGGAAGAACTTCGAGTACATCGGCCGCCTGTTCGACAAGGGAGGCGGCCGACGCGTCTACAAGCGTGACCCAGCCATGAGCGATACCGACTGCAACCTTGATTACCTGATGGGCGAACAGATCGTCGCCGGCAGCCCCGATGACGTTCTCCGCCGGCTGCTTTCGTTAATTGAAGAGATCGGTCCGTTCGGCACACTGATCCTCATGAGCTACGACTGGGACGACAAGCAAAGCTGGCTACGAAGCATGGAGTTGTTTGCACGCGAACTGATGCCGGCACTCAACAAGGCCGTTGGTGCGTGACCTTCGGTTGCTCGGTCTTGCCCCTGGCGTTGGTTCGACAGGTTGTAGTTCCTTCATGACTCACCCCGCATCCTTCATCGTTCAGCCCTCCAAGGTTCGCTACCAGGTCCTTGCTCACGGCTGTACACTTGCCGTCCTCACGTACATCTTTCGCCTGGGATTCACGGCCGGATTGCCGGATATCAAGACCGACCTTGGGTTGGACAGCGAACAGGTCGGCTATTTGACGGCAGCATTTTTGATTCCCTATGCACTGTTTCAGGTTCCGGGCGGGCTACTGGGCGATCGGATGGGCGGACGACATGTCTTGACCCTCCTCGTACTCGGCTGGTCGCTCCTCACGGCGGCGCTAGCACTGATCGTCCTTTTGCCGGCCGGGAGCGTTTGGCCTTTCGCAGTGCTTCTTGGGTTGCGGTTTTTCTTCGGTATGTTTCAAGCCGGTGGCTTTCCGGTCTGGGCCCGGGTGGTGGCGGATTGGATCCCGACTCACGAACGAGGTTCGGCTCAAGGGCTGGTCTGGACCTTCAGTCGCCTCGGCGGCGCGCTCAGCCCATTCCTTTTCCTGGGCCTCTTCCACGCTTTCGGGACATGGACGACGCCGTTTCTGGCGCTAGCTGGACTGGGTGCAATGTGGTGTGCCCTGTTTTGGCCCTGGTTTCGCAACCGGCCCGAGGAAATGTCGCAAGTCAATTCGGCCGAACGAGATTTGATCGCTGCGGGGCGTACAGCAAGTTCGGGAACGCTCGACGCTGGGTTGCGTGCCGTGCCCTGGGGCAAAATGTTTTCATCCCCTAGCGTGTGGGGGTTATGCATGCTCTACGCCTTTGGCGGATTCGCGGGCAACTTTGTAACGAACTGGCTGCCGGCCTATCTGCGTGAGCATCGCGGGCTTTCGCGGGACTCCGCCACGCTGGTCTTCGGATTGACGCTCAGCGCGGGGCTCGTGTCATGTGTACTTGGAGGGTTCCTCTCGGACTGGATCATCCGCCGCACGGGCAACCGCAAATGGGGGCGACGTCTTCTTGGTGTCGTGGGATTTGGCTGCGCCGGGCTGGCGTCGCTTGCGGTTCCCTGGGTGGCCGACGTTTGGCTTCTGGGCCTCATGTTTTGCCTTTCCTTCTTCTTCAACGACATCATCATGGGCCCTGCTTGGGCTTCCTGCGCCGATGTCGGGGAACGCTACGCCGGCACGTTAAGCGGCGCCATGAACATGATGGGCTCCCTCGCCGGCGCCGCGGGCATGACACTTGCCGGGTACCTGCTGCAAAGGAAGCAGGAAGAGATGCTGTTTATCTTGTTCGCATTCAGCTATGGGTTGGCCGCATTGAGCTGGTTGCTGGTGGACGTGACGAAGCCGCTGGCCGGGCGTGGCACGAGGGACTGAGTTAGAACAACATCACCAGGCCATCCAGGACGCCGAGCCGGCGATAGACGGCAAGAACTTGTTGTGCTGATTGAACTACCGGCTCCAGCGTAACGGAAACATGCCGGCCCCCGACCGCTTCCCGAACATGGTGTGGAGGATCGAATTCGATGGTCAGTTCCTCGCGAACTATCGTGAGCACCAAGGCCAGGAACCCTTGGTCCGCCTTGCCGATAACCTTGAACACGAAGGGGCACGGAAAAGCATGAGTCTTTTCAAGCAAATCCAGCGTCGGCAAGGTGCTCTTCACACATCCTCACAAATGGGGTTTCCTTCATTATATCAGGCCCACTAGCCCGGCAACGTCCCTTGCCAGATTGGCAAGATGATGGGTGCCACACCGCTTTTGAGTCGGGAAGGTATTCGGCCTCGCAATGCTTTTTCATCGGGCCAATTTCACTCGGGCGTTCCGATTGAAGATCGCGGTGCCTGGATCCATCGCGTTATTTCGAGCAGGGCCGCTTGCAAGTTTTCCTGGGTGCATGTTTTTAACTCCGCACCGTGCTCAAACGAACTCGCTGAGATTGTCAAGAGAAATGCTTCAGGCTGATTGCCGTTCAGCTCGCGCAAAAGCGCCAGCAGGCTTGCCGGCGTCGCGTGATGCCCAAGAATTCTATTCGACTTCCGCGGCTCCACGGCAACAAGTCGAAAGGGGCAATCCTGCTGATTGATCGCCGCGTCAAGGAATAGTATTCGATCAACATTCGCCATTTCGTCGATCAGCTCTGGCAGTAGCTGTTGGACGATTCGTACCTTGATGCCAGGCGTGTGCCAGGATTCCACGATTCCTGCAGCGGCCGGGCCGACGCCGTCGTCGGTGCGGAGTTGATTGCCGCAGCCGATGACCAGCGTCGGGATAGCGGGCACAGTCCACCTCTCAGTTGCGGCGAATTTCCTGTAGGAGCGCACCATCGACGCGGCGCAATTCCACATGCAGAGGCATTTGGCCGACGGCATGCGTCGAGCAGCTCAGGCAGGGGTCGAAGGCGCGAATGCCGGCCTCGACGCGGTTGAGGATCGATTCCTCAATTTTGGCGCCCTTGATAAAGTGCTTGGCTATCTGGGTGACCGTCCGGTTCATCGCCAGGGCGTTCTGGCCCGTCGCGATCATAAGATCGATTTTCTTCAAAAGTCCGTCCGGGTCCACCCGGTAATGATGAAAAAGGGTGCCGCGAGGCGCTTCACTCACACCGATTCCCTCGAGGCAATTGACCCCAGCTTCGGCCCGCAGCAATTCGGATTGCAACTCAGGGTCGAGCAGGAGGCGTTCGAGGAACTCCAGGCACGCCACGATCTCGAGCAGGCGCGCGTAGTGATAGTGGAACGATGCATTGGCGACACCACCGGCACGTTGGCGGAATTCGGTCAGTTCCCGATCCGCCTGCGGGACACCCATACGTCGGCAAATATTGAGGCGAGCCAACGGCCCCACGCGGTAGACGCCATCGGGGTAGCCAAGGGGCTTGAAGTACGGAGATTTCAGGAACGAATCTTTCTCGACCATCTCGCCAAGGTATTGCTCGTAGTCGGCCGGATCGCAGGTCAGCACAATGGCCCCGGTGCCATCCACGAAGCGCAGCAGGCCATCATAGTTTTCCCAATCTCCGTCAGGCGTCACGAGACCCATGAACAGGCTTGGAAAGTTGCCAAACACCTTCGTTTCTTCGGCGTGTGTATCGAGAAACTTTTTGAAGAAATCGAGTGCCAGGCGTGTGACCGCATGTGCCTCGGGAAGGCGTGCAAGGAAGCGATCGCGTGCCTCGGTCGGCAGCGGTTCGCGCACACCTCCTGGAACGGACCAGGCGGGATGGATTTTGCGTCCTCCCAAGGCTTCGATGATCTCCTGGCCAAGCTGGCGCAGGCGGATGCCGCCACGTGCGAGGTCCGGGTGCGATTCGATCAGGCCAAAGACGTTGCGCTTCGCCGGATCGGATTCCCAGCCAAGAAGCAGATCGGGCGCGCTGAGATGGAAAAAGCTCAAGGCATGTGACTGGATAATCTGGGCGAGATTCATGAGACGTCGCAGCTTGACGGCGCCGGGTGGAATCGTCACGGCGAGAATTCGGTCTCCCGCCTTGGCTGACGCCAGCAGATGGCTCACCGGACAGATGCCGCAGATACGCGCGCTGAGGCCAGCCATTTCCCAGAATGGCCGCCCTTCGCAGAACCGCTCGAAACCGCGGAACTCGGTGACGTGAAAACGCGCATCGGTCACCTGGTCGCGATCATCGAGATAGATCGTGATCTTGGCATGTCCTTCGATGCGAGACACTGGATCAATGATTATGCGTTTGGCCATGGATTTGCACCTTGCCAGTCGAGCGGTTTTCAACCGAACCGAATCTCGTTTCCTTCGAGAAGGGGCGTCTTGCCTTCCACCAGTGCCTGTAGCACGGCCCGGATACGCGGTGCGGGGGGCGGACAACCGGGCAGATAGAAATCGACGGGCACCACCTGATGCACCGGCATCACCCGATCGAGCAAGACCGGCACGATCTCCGCCTCGTTCGGAAAGTTGTCGCCGTAAACGGGCCGAAGAACCTCGATTGCCAGGCCAAGCGGGTTGCGCAGTGCGGTCACGTTGCCCGTGACAGCGCAATCGCCGAGCGCGATGAGCGTCCTGGTGCGGGCGCGAACCTTCTGGATCATGTGCAAGTTTTCATCATTGGCGACCGCGCCTTCGACGAGCACCAGATCCACATTCTCCGGGTACTCCTTGACGTCGGCCAGCGGACTGTAGACGACTTCCACAACCTGGGCGAGGTCGATCAGCCACTCGTCGAGATCGAGGAACGACATATGGCAACCAGAGCAACCGCCCAGCCAGACGGTGGCGAATCTCAGACGACCCATTGCTTTTTCTCCCTCGCTTGCATGAGGAATGCGAGCTTTTCCTTGTCCTTCTTCATCTCGGCAACCGTCGCCCCTTGGCGAAAGAGGGCGCCCGTTGGGCATGCTTGCACGCATTTGCCACACGAGGTACAACTGGCCGCATCGCCCCAGGGTTGATTGAGATCGGTGATGACCCTGGCGTCATGCCCGCGTCCTGAAAGGTCCCAGGTATGCGCGCCTTCGATTTCGTCGCACACACGCACGCAGCGGGTGCAAAGCACACAACGGTTGTGATCGACGCCGAATTGATCGTGCGATACATCCACGGGCAACTGCGGGAATTGATATTCGAAACGCACATGGTCCATGCCGACTTGCGTTGCGAGGTCCTGTAGCTCGCAGTGAGTGTTGGCGACACACACGGAGCAGACGTGGTTACGCTCGGCAAACAAGAGTTCCACGATCATCTTGCGGTATTCTTGAAGCCGCGGCGAATTCGTGGTGACTGCCATCCCCTCGCCTACCTTCGTCAAGCACGATGCCACGAGCTTGCTCGACCCGGCAACCTCAACCAGGCATAATCGGCATGCGCCGGCGTCACTGACGCCACTCAAGTGGCAGAGCGTCGGGATCTTGACGCCGTGCTCGCGCGCGGCATCAAGAACGGTCTGGTCGCTCGGCGACGTTACGAGTTGGCCATCGATGGTGAGTGTTTTTACCGGCATATTTTCTCCCGCGGCTGAAGGCGTCGCCTTCGAATGCCGCCTGGCAATTGCCTCGCCGCAAGCAGCTTAACGTATCGGTAACGCAACTCGGCCATTCCTGAGTGACGCGTCGTACTCGTTGCGAAAATAGCGTAGTGTGCTCAGCACAGGATTCGGCGCCGACTGGCCGAGGCCGCAGAGGCTTGTGTGCTTCACCATGTCGCAGAGGACTTCCAGTTGGGCGACCTCCGCTTTCGTTGCATCGCCTGCAACAATTCGGCTCAAGAGGCGGAACATCTGCACGGTTCCCGCCCTGCAAGGGATACACTTGCCGCACGATTCGTCCATGCAGAATTCCATGAAGTACTTTGCGACCTCCACCATGTTGGTGGTCTGATCCATGACGATCATGCCGCCGGACCCCATGATCGAGCCAAGCGCCTGGAGTGATTCGTAGTCCACCGGGGTATCCAGCAATTGCGCCGGAATGCAGCCTCCGGAGGGGCCGCCAGTCTGGACCGCCTTGATGGTGCCGCCATTGGGGGCGCCGCCTCCCAGGTCCTCGACGATCGTGCGGAGCGGCATTCCCATCGGCACTTCGACAAGGCCGGTGTAGCGAATCTTGCCAGCAAGGGCAAAGACCTTGGTGCCCTTGCTTTTGGCCGTGCCGATGCCGGCATACCACTGGGCCCCCTTGTTGAGGATCGGCGCGATATTGGCAAACGTCTCGACGTTGTTAATCAACGTTGGGCATTCCCACAGTCCCTTTTCCGCAGGGTAGGGGGGGCGCGCCGTCGGGACACCGCGCTTGCCTTCAATCGAAGCAATCAGGGCTGTTTCTTCGCCGCAGACGAATGCGCCGGCGCCGATGCGCAGGTCGATTCGAAAGTTCATCGGTGAGTCAAAGATCCCGGACCCCAGAAGTCCGAACTTCGTCGCTTGCTTGATGGCGATCTCAAGTCGATGGATCGCAAGGGGATATTCGCCGCGAACGTAGACGTATCCTTGCGTCGCCCCGACGGCGCATGCTGCAATGGCCATCCCTTCGAGAACGCGGTGCGGATCGCTTTCCAGAACGCTGCGATCCATGAAAGCGCCGGGGTCGCCTTCATCCGCATTGCACACGACGAACTTTCGCGCGCCGGGCATTTTGGCGACGAGGCTCCATTTGACACCGGTCGGGTAACCCGCGCCGCCGCGGCCACGCAGGCCGCTGCGCGTAATCGTGTCCGCAATTTCCGCGGGCGTGCTCTCGCGAATCGCATGATGGAGTGCCTTGTACCCTCCCAACCCAATGTAAGATTCGATCCGCTCGGGCTCCACGATCCCGGAGTTCTCCAGCACAACCGGAGTCTGCTTGGTGAAAAATGACATGCCCGGATTGCCTCGCCTGGCAATCGGATCCTGCTGATTGGCCGGCTCACCCGTCAGAGTTGCAAGTATGGACGGCACCTGCTCGGGTTGGACCTGCTCGAAGTACTCTTGCGAAGGGTCGGTCTGGATCAGCGGTCCCGCGCAGCATAAACGCAAACAGCCGACACTGCATGTTTGCACGCGATCTTTCAAGCCTCGTTCGTCGATCTCACGATCAAACGCTTGCTTGACCGCGAGACTTCCCGACGACATGCAACCGACAGCCGTGCAGCATCGAATGCGTAGGGGCTTTTGCCGCTCGCGCTCATGCTCGGCGATTTGGTCTAATTCAGCCAGGTCCATTCGGCAGCCATCCTTTCACTCGTTCAACAGCTTCTCCCGGGGTCAAGTGACCGACCACCGCGCCGTCGAACACGGCCAGAGGCGCCAGTCCGCACGTGCCTATGCAGCGCACGATCGCTAACGAGGCTTGTCCGTCCTTGCGAGTCTGTCCGAACGGCACCTCCAGCGCCTTCTCCAGCGCGCTCTGAATGCCGGAGGCCCCCTTGACATAACATGCCGTCCCCATGCATAAGCTGCAATTGTGCACGCCCTTGGGCTTGAACGTGAAGAAATGATAAAAGGTTGCCACGCCGTAGACCCGGCTGGGCGGAAGCTTGAGGCCGCGGGCCACATAGCTCAGAAGGTCGTTCGGCAAATACCCGAATAATTCCTGCGCGCGGTGCAGGATTTCCAGCAGTGCGTCAGCCTTGAATTGATGTTTCTTCATCGCCGCATCAAGCATCTTGATGCGTTTGTCGCTTTGGCCTGGCGATTCCATTACGCAGGGCTCCTTTTCTGAATCTGCGGCGGCGTTTCACTCCACCGCCCTTCCTGCAAGCGGCGTGCCCAGATCTACTTTATTAGTTTCTCAACCCGTTTCATTCCCAAATGGTCGGTGTCGCGGTGGTGAATCGCTTGCCAAACCCTCGTACTATTGGGTTGAAATACCTCGGTTCGACACCAGAGGGGACCTCGGTCCTTTGAGGGCGACACACGCGCATTCGATGACTATGGAAGTCCGGTCTTTCTTGGTACGCTTTTCGCGTTGGGAGCGTATCCTTGGCCCCTAAAAAGCTCACGCCTTGGAGGTGAACCTGGGTTCTCGTAATGGCTGGCAGAAAAGGTCCAGTTGGAAAGGCACGAAAGATCTTGCACCAGAATCTTTCAGCCGGAAGTGTGCGAATACGCTCAGATGCGGACAGAATAGCACACTGGATATGGCGAATCGGGCAGGTAGGTTGATAGCAACCCATGCGGGCCGTTCTCTTTTTTTTTCGCGCCCCTCACCTATGATGAGCACGAATAAGACGGCATACGATTCGATACCCCCTGGAGTTGGGACGGTGCCCGAAGGAGGGAACCGATGTCGGACATTCCTGTTCATGTCTTGGTGGTGGAAGACGATCCCGATACCAGGGCCAACCTTCGCGACATTCTTGAGTTGGACGGCCATTCCGTGGAAACTGCGGGCACCGTCGCGCAAGCGCTTGATCGCTCTAACTGGGACGACTTCAAGGCAATCATTCTGGACTATCGGCTTCCCGACGGCAACGCCGAGATGTTGCTGCCCAAACTTCGGGAGCTTGCGCCCAATGCGGCCGTTATCGTCTCCACCGGCGTCGGCGGCTTGAACGCGGCCATCCTTGCCGTGCGGCAAGGTGCGGCGGATTACATTGTCAAGCCGATCGATGCGGACGCCCTTAGAGCCAGCCTCGCGCGTATTGCTGATCGTCAGAGGCTGGCGTTTGCCAAGGAACGCTCCGAGGCAGCATTCCGGACACTTGTTGAAGCCGCGCCTTGCATGATTGTGATCCTTCGCTCGGATCATTCAATCCTTTACTTCAGCCCCTTCGCCGAGGAGCGGACAGGTTATACTGCCTCGGAAGTGATCGGGAGGGATTTCAACGCCTTGTTCATCCTTGAGTCCCCGATGCGGGAGGTCATGGCAGCCCAGCAGGACAGCAATATTCCCACCCGGGGTTTTGAAAGCTCGGTCGCCTGCAAGGACGGCTCACGCCGCTTGATGGTCTGGAATACAGAACATCTGAGCGATTACGATGGCCAGCCGGCCATTCTCGCCGTCGGCCAAGACATTACGTCACTCAAACGCGCTCAGGAACAAACACTGCAATCGGAACGTCTCGCTGCAATCGGTCAGATGATGACAGGCCTGGCCCACGAGAGCGGCAATGCACTGGCGCGAAGTCAGGCCTGTCTGGAGATGCTGGCCTTTGCCGTCGAGGGGCAATCCAAGGCGCTGGATCTTATCACCCGCATTCAGGCAGCCCAGGATCACCTGAGGCAGCTTTACGATGAAGTGCGTAACTACGCAGCGCCGCTCAAGCTTCAGCTCGAATCGTGGAAATTGCCGCTGATCTGGCGCCAGGCCTGGCATAACCTTTCGGTCAGCCGCCAGGGCAAATCCGCGACCATCACGGAGGCCATCGACCTACCCGAACTTCGTTGTCTGGTCGACCAGTTTCGGCTTGAACAGGTCTTCCGCAATATCTTCGAAAATTCGCTAGCTGCCTGTCCTGAACCGATTGTGATCACCGTCTCCTGCGCGCGAGGGGAAATCGACGGGCAGGCGGCAATTCGTATTGCGGTCCGGGATAATGGGCCGGGGCTGAATCTGGAACAGGCGAAACGAATTTTCGACCCGTTCTACACCACGAAAACGAAAGGGACGGGTTTGGGCATGGCAATTGCTAGACGTATCATCGAGGCGCACGGCGGTCAAATTGCGGTCGGCACAGACCTTGAGCGCGGTGCCGAAATCCTCATTACTCTGCCTGACAGGAAATCATGAGCCAATCGCTGCGGATCGTGATCGCCGACGACGAACCGGACATGCGGGATTATTTCAAGGAAGTCTTGCCTCGCCTGGGGCATACGGTGGCTGGCGTTGCGGCAAACGGCCAGGAACTGGTCCAGCGTTGCCGTGCCGTCCTCCCGGATTTGGTGATTACTGACATCAAGATGCCCGAGATGGACGGCATCGATGCTGCGAATCAGATTTATCAGGAACGCCCGATCCCGGTAATTCTCGTCTCCGCCTATCAAGACTCTTCGCTAATTGAGCGTGCGGAGATGGACCATATCATGGCCTACCTCGTCAAGCCGATCAAGCAAAGCGACCTGGCGCCGACCATAGCGATTGCAGTGCATCGCTTCGAACAATTCCAGACGCTGCGCCGTGAAGCTGCCGATCTTCGCCAGGCGCTGGCTGATCGCAAATCGATCGAACGCGCCAAAGGGATTCTCATGAAGAAGGCGGGCCTCGACGAGCCGGAGGCGTTTCGGCGCTTGCAAAAGCTAGCTTCCGATAACAATCGCAAGCTAGCGGACATTGCGTTGATGATTCTGCTGACTGAAGAAGCATTTCAATCCCCGTGCCCCTAACCATGGGTAGCCTCGACCCTATCTGCAAGGAAGTCGCGCGGCGCTACTTGGCGCCGAGCCGGCCATCAGGTAAGGTGATGTCGGTTGAACCAAATGGCCGAGTACGTCTCCCAGCGATTTCAATTCCCCCTCCCGCCCGGGCGCAGGGTTCTTGCATGCTTCGGCTTAAGCTCATCGGGGCCGTGGACACACTATTGGGCTACCTCGCTCATCGACTCCGCGGTGTGACGCTTGTTGACGGCTCCGCGGTTTCTTCTTCAACCGGCGAGTACGATGCGGCATTCGTGGCAGTACTTGCCGACGGCGACGGTCGAACACTGGAGCGCCTCCTCGCGGCCGGCAAACACGTGCTTGTACCGATCGACATCGGCTTACCAGCGGCTGCGTTGCAGGGGCTAGCCGATCAGGGCCGAGAGGCCATGGTACGATTCGATATTGGCAATCCTGATCGCTACCTCCCGTCGCGGCAATTGATTCGGCAGCAACTCGATGCGGGCAAACTCGGCGAGCCGGGGCTGATCCGGATTCATCGCTGGCAGCCCGCTTCCTCGCGAGCATCTCTGCTGTGGGATCTTGACCTCCTGTCATGGTACTTTGGCAAAGCTCCTAATCTCGTCAGGGCGATCGAGAATGCTCGTTCAGGCAGCGTGCAGGTGCACTGCGGATTTGCCGGCGGCGGCATGGCGATGATTGATCACCTCCAAGGGCCTGCCTTCGGTGATGGGTATTACTCGCTGACGCTGATTGGCTCGACCGGTGCGGCATACGCGGACGATCACCAAAACATGCAAGTCATCTTCCGCGGTGGCACAAGTTGCGCCGTCAAGGCCGACAATGGAATCCTGGCACTCGCGGCACTTCTTCAGGATTTTGTGGACTCGATCGTGTCAAAACGCGACCTGGCTCCAGGCATCGACCAATGGCACAAAGTCTTTGCCGTCAAACAGGCGATCGACGAGTCGCTCGCTACACGCTTGGCTATTTCGGTGAGTGGTTGACGGCCGTCAATGCTATCAGTCCTCAAGTTGCTTCGCGTTGGTGTCTGGTACGAACCAGATAAAGATCATGCCGAGAATGAAGAGCAAACTGGTGATACGACCAATCAGGGCGTAGTCCCGAGCAAAGAATTCCATGAGTGCGCCGGCGACAAAGAGAGTGACGGCGGTAACAATGCGGCCAAAGTTGAAGCCAACGCCCGCGCCCGTGGAGCGCACGCGGGTCGGGAAAAGTTCTGGCAAGCACAGCGGCAGCCAGCCAAAATAGATGCCGCTGATGAAGCCTAGGGCGCTGACCCACGTCAGGAACCAAGTATCAGTGGGTTGCAGGAACCAAAACATGTATTGTGCGATGGCGAGTGAGAAAAGACTGACGAGGAAATAAGTGGGTCGGCGTCCAAGCATACTTGCGAACCAGCCGCCGAGCAGGCTGCCGACGATTCCTGTGAGGGCGCGTGCCTGTCCAACCCTCGCCTTTAACCGGTAATCCGGCGGATCCAGGGCTGCGCCGGCGACGTCGGCCCAGGGGTTCATCCAGTTCGCTGTGCCCCAGCCTCCGATCATTGGTACCGTCGCCAGCACGATGGCAACCAGCGTGACCCCTAGCAACGGAGCGCGGAAAACCTCCACCGTTGCGACGCCGGCGACCGGGACCTCCGTCGGCGTCGCTCGGGCAGCCAACCAGCGCGGTGACTCCGGCACCGTGAATAACGCGAATAGGCCAAGCACGCCAGGCGCGGCGCCGACCAAATAAGCCCAGCGCCAATCATTCGGCGTGATTTCGACCTGGCGCGCGAGGGTGGCAAAGAGCAGGATACCCATGTTCGCCGCCGTACCGATCACGCCGGCAACCACGGGACGAGACATGCCGGACCATGCCTCGGAAAGAAGCGCGACTCCATTAGGCCACATCCCACCAACCCCGGTGCAGGCCAGAAACCACAGTATCCAGAGTTGGATCGGCGACTGCGCGAACGAGGCCGCCGCCGCCAGGACCGAGTAAGTAAGAATGCTCGCCGACATGGCTACCGATCGACCTAACCGATCGCCCAACCAGCCAAAACAAAGCCCCCCCGTCGCAGCTCCAAAAAGAAACGCACATTGGAACCAGGTAAACCAGCGTCCGACCTGCGCGTTCCATTGTGCCAGCAGAGTTTTCTCTGCAATCGCAAGCTCCGAGTTGCTCTTCGTCGTCTTGTTTCGTTCCGCTTCAAGCTTATTCCAGGCATCGAATTGACCGCGATCCAGATCTCCCTGCTGACTGAGTAGGTCGATGGCCGCGGGCTGCCCCGTGAGCTGGGTGATCTGCATATGGAAACCACAGCAAAACCAGCCAAGGAAGGCGACGACGAGGATGAGATAGCGGCCGGGCTGGGATAGCGGCGGCCGATTTGCTGGTGGAACGATTAGTTGATCGTTAACCATGGCAGTTGCACCTGCGCCGGGCGCGAAACCGCCAAGCACGTGCGGTTGCGAGTTTTGTGGTTATTGGGTGCCGAAATTGATCAAGTCCCGAGCGCCTTGCGCAAGTGCTCGATTTCATTCTTGAGAGTCCGGCTAAACGTAGCGACATCGCTCGAGTGCATGACAAGGTTGCCCCCCGCTTTGGACCAGGTAATTTCCTGCTCCAAACCGAGCCAGAAGTGGATGCCGGCGCCGACGTTGTGTTCGCGGGCAATACGAAAGATGGTACGCGTCGCCTCGTCGAAGCGAGGATGGTCATACTGTTCGGGAATGCCGAGGCTGCACGACAGATCGTGCGGGCCAATTAGCACGGAGTCGAGACCCGGTACCGAGCAAATGTCGTGCAGGTTCTGAATGGCCGGCACGCTCTCGATGTTGACGATGAGGATCTTGTCGCCGTTGCGTTTTTCCAGGTAGTCGCGCAGTTCTGGCTCCAGCGAATTCGGATCGCGCACGGCATCGTCGAGCCGTTTGCCCTTGAGCGGCCGCCACTTCACGGCGCCGACCAGGCCGCGAACTTGATCAGCGGTCTCGACATACGGGCCAATGACCCCGCCAGCGCCGCCATCGAGAGCCTTGCACGCCTCAAACGGGTCGTTGCACGGAATCCGCACGACGGGCGGCACCCCCAGGGCGGTGTACGTTTGGCAAATCCACGATAGCGTTTGCCGATCGATCGGCGTGTGCTCGGTATCGACGAACACGAAGTCCACGCTGGCCGCCTTGACGAGATTAGGCCAGAGCGGCGAAGTGGAAACCATGGCCGAGCTATAGACGCGTCGGCCTTCGTGAAGGTTCTTGATGATATCGCGGCCGGTCATGAAGTATTCTCCATTTCAGCGTCCGAGCCCGCGCGCCAGTGAGCGAGCTATGACACCTCTCGCTGGCGTTCGGGCTCGGACGAGATTTCAATTGCCAATCCTGTTCTACATGATTCGAGCGCCGCTTCACAGGTTGCGAAAATCGCCAGGCTCGCGGGCGCGTCGAGGATCGTGGGGCCGCCGCTGTCGATGGCCTGGGCGAAATTGTCCGCCAGGCGAAAGTCGTTGTCAACAGCCACGCGGCGGTTTCGCGGTTCTTTTGGCGGCTGGTTACGATAATAGATGCCGACGTCGGGGCATCCTTCACGAAGGACCAGGGCGCCGGCTTCGCCCACAATGTGCAGCTTGATCTCGCCGCCACTGGGATGGCTGGCAGCACCGATCCGGCCAAGAGCGACGGTAGCGATCACGCCACCCTCAAGTTCGAGCGTGACGCTGGCAAGATCCTCGACGCCGTTGTCGGCATAGAGTTGGTGGAAGTGCGCGGTGCTGCGTGCGAAGACACGGCAGACCGCAGCGCCTGTGAGCATCTGAATATAGGCGAGAGGGTAGATGCCTTCGATAGCCAATTCTCCCATCGGCTGCGAGCCGAGGCCGCCATCGGAGCCATCGACGTGCGCGGCAATCTGGTGCGTCAACCAATCGATGGGCGGATCGTCCGACCTGCGCGTTCCTTTGGGCGGGCCGGCGTCCTTGGCGAAATAAAAATCGACGTGAACCGCCTCCACCCGGCCGAGTGTGCCGGCGTCGATTTGTTGCTTCGCATGAAGGAGTGCGGGCAGAAAGTTGCGATTCCACATCAGGAATTTGACGCCGGCCTTTTCGATGGCTGCAACGAGCCGATCGGCCTCGCTTCGTTGAGTCGTGAGCGGCTTGTCTTGTACCACGTGCTTTCCGGCGGCAACAGCGCGAATGCTCAGATCGCAATGCCTGGATGCTTCGGGACTGACGATGGCCACGTCCACGTTGTAGTCGCGCAAGGCGAGTTCAACATCGCGGACATACGGGATGTGCTGAGCATCGGCAAATTGCTGATTGCGCTCGTGGGCCCAGTCGGGAACATTGGGATCGTCAGCAACCACGACCAGTTCAAAACGCGGATGCGATACCATGCCGCGCGCGACATAGTCGTGCTTCACCGCGCTCAAGACGGCTGCGCGGAAAATGCGAGGATTGCTCATGGCGGCGTGATCCACAGGCCTACTGGAATCGCGTCACGCCCGGCATCGCGACCGAAGACGCCGGCGGCCGCGAGTCGAACGTGTAGCCCTGTGGCGACAGTTCCTCGCGTGAGTTCATTGCTTGATCCCATGTCACCGATTGCCCGGTGTACGCGGCCATGCGGGCTTGAATCGCCATTAGTGTGCTCTTGGCCATGTACTCGCCGTTGTTGATTGGCCGTCCATTGCGGATCGACGCGAACAGGACGTCGTGCTCGGTCTGATACATGTTGTTGGTCGCGCCTTCGTAAACGCGGTCGGCGCCATCGACGCGCAGGACCAGCCCGCGGCGGCGCTCCGTCAACAGCGAAGTGCCACGCCGGCCGAGAGCGTGGCCGCTCATGTCTCCCGCGCAACCGGTCTGCTGTCGGCAATGGCTGAACAGCTTGACGCCGTTGGCCCATTCGTAGACGACGCTGAAGTGATCGAAGATATGGCCAAACTCGGCGGCCGTGCGCACCTGCCGGCCGCCGGTGCCGACGCACTTGACTGGATAGGTGTCGCGCATCAGCCAGGCGCAGACGTCAAGGTAGTGAACGTGCTGCTCGACGTTGAAATCGCCCGAAAGCCACGTGTAGTAATACCAGGCGCGCATCTGCCAGGTCATCTCCGACATGTCGGCCGTGCGTTCGCGCCGCCAGATCGGCCCGCGCAGGTCGTTGGCTTGCAGGGCGACGATGTCGCCGATTGCCCCATCGTGGATGCGCGCCACCGTGTCCTTGAAGCCGTTGTCGTGTCGCAGGCAAAGGCCGGAGACCACCGAGAGATTGCGCCGCCGCGCGTCCACGCAGGTTTCCAGGACGGAGCGCACGCCCGGCGCATCCACCGCGCACGGCTTCTCGGCGAAAACATGCTTGTTCGCCTGCACCGCGGCCCGCAGATGGATCGGCCGAAAGTGCGGCGGCGTGCATAAGAGCACCACATCGCAGGACGCGATCACCTGGCGATAGCCATCGAAGCCGACATGCTTGCGCGCCGCCGGCACATCGATCTTGTTGGCAATCTCGCGATCGGCCTGCAACACGGTGAGGCTCTGGTTGAGCCGATCGTCAAACGCGTCCGCCATCGCCCACAGTTTGACATTGCGATCCGCCTTGAGCGCCTGTGCCGCCGCGCCGGTGCCGCGCCCCCCGCAACCGATGAGGCCGACTTTTAGCTCATCGCCCCCTTGTGCGTGGGCGTTTTGCGCGATCAGCGATGTGGTCGCGACGGCGGCGGTGGTTTGGAGGAAGGTGCGGCGGGTAGTTGTCATGCGTTGGTCCTTTCGCTCGGCAAATGTCCCATCATAGATCACCGTAGGCCGCAAGCCACAGCGTAGCGGTTCGGTCTTTAGTACCCTTCGGCACAATCAAGCCGTGGCTAGTCATGCTCTCGGTCCTGTTTGGGCTGAGTCCGAGGGGGCTCAAATGGATTGCCCAAAGGGGTTTCTTGTTCTGATCATATCCGATAACCATTAGTGATACTTGTCGCTGACGATCGGATTTGTTCTTCGCGGAACAGCTTAGCTCCAGGAAGACCAAGGCATGATCTTCGGGCATTTCCGATCGGTCGTCATTTTCGGCCAAAGACAAGTTGTTGATGACAAGATTCTTGCCCTTGATTGCGATTTCATCCAGGTCTGTGATATTGACTTCGATGAGATTCTCCATTGATCACCTCAAGATGAAAGGCGTTCGGTTGATAAGCTGATCATCCAAATCGCCTGTTTGCACGAATCTAGAAGTCACCGAAAGCAGAAATTCGAACGATCGCGGTATTATCCTTGGTGCCCACGGGGACGACAATATCGTATTCATTCAAAGTAGCTGTCGAATGGGCACTGATTGCCCTCAATCCACCCCTAAGATGCGCCGCCCATAAAGGCGATTTCTTCTCGTCAAATCCAACAACAATTATTGAGACTCGTCGTGGTTGGTCGGACTTGTTCTTTATGGAGCAACTGAATTCCAACAAGATCAAAGCCTTGTCCTCAGGCATGTCGTCCCTGTCCCTGACCCACTCGCGTATTGAGAAATTGTTCACGACTAGACGATCGCCCTTGATGGCAATTTCGTCGAGATCCGCGGTTTTTGCTTCGATTAGGTTTTGCATTTGTTCCACGTCTTGCGAGGGCAGTGATTTACTGTGCCCAATCGTTGGCTGTTGAGCTATCATTCTATGGCCTTCAGTACGATCCCACGAAAGTTAATCTCGAACCCTTCCGTCTGCAGCAGAATCTTGCCCGCCGCGGGAAACACGTCGAACGCCTTGTTAACGGTCGTGCCGTTGACGCGGATTTCGATCGTCGCTCTCTTGCAGATGCACTCGATCTTGGTCCATTCGCCCAAGGGGCTTTCGACGTCGTCCTTGCCGCGGGTGTCGAGCAGCTCCTTGAAGCCGGCTTCGTGTTTGTGCCACCAGAGTTGGCGGTTGGTGAAGGTCATGACGTCGCCGCCGGCTTTCCAGCGTGGGCGTTTGTCGCTGCCAAGGGCGGTCTCGGCCTTGAGCGAGACGGGGATGACTTCGCCCTTGGCGTCTTTGCCGCGGATGACGATGAGGTCGCCGACGCACCCTTGAGCGAGCTGGCATTCAATGCAAGACATCCAGGTGCCGCCGGCGCCGCCGTCGGGGCCGATGGCGTGCAGAAGGATGCCGGAGTTGCGGACGTATTTGCCGCCGTCGGTTTTCTTGCCCCATTTGTATTCGACGGTGAGGTGGTAATCGCGGTATTCCTTGGCGGTGGCGATGTAGCCGAAGCCGTCGCCGGAGACGTGGAGGATGCCGTTCTTGGCAGAGAAGACCTCGCGCGGGTCGTCGCGTTTGGTGTCCTTGAGCCAGGTGGTGAGGCCCGTGAGGTCCTTGCCGTTGAAGAGTTTGATCGGTTCTTGGGCAACGCCGACGGTGCCGAGTGAAAAGAGAGCGACAGCAAAATAGATCAAGTGTGTGTTCATTGGAGTGGCCCAGTGTAGACCTCACGCTCCGCGTGAGGAATGCCTCACGCGGAGCGTGAGGTCTACCTTCTCAAAGTAACCCCAGCACCGGTCGGCCTTCGCTGGCGGCGTGCGGGCGGCCCTGGCGGTCGGAAATGATCGCGTCGCGGTCAATGCCCAGCAGATGCAGCACGGTCGCGTGCAGATCCGGCGGGGTGACGCCGTCATCGCGGACGTAGGCGGCGCGATCGTCGCTGGCGCCATGGATCGTTCCGCCGTGGATGCCGGCGCCAGCGGCGAGCACGGTATAGGCGTGGGGCCAATGGTCGCGGCCGCTGGAATCGGTGGCGCCGTTCATCACCACCTGCCCGATGCGAGGCGTGCGGCCGAATTCGCCCATCACCAACACCAGTGTGTTGTCGAGCAAACCACGGACGTGCATGTCTTCCAGGAACGCCGACAGACCGACATCGGCGGGGGGTAGCAGTTTATCGCGGAGGGTGTTGAAGTTGTCCTTGTGCGTATCCCAGAAGGGGGACTTGACATCGCTGCCATCGTCGTGCCAATTCACCTGCACGAGCGATGTGCCCGCCTCGACGAGGCGGCGCGCCAGAAGCAATCCTTGGCCAAACGGATGCCTGCCGTAGCGGTCGCGCAACGGTTGCTGCTCGCCATTCAGATCGAATGCGCGACGAATGGCGGCCGAGGTGACGAGGTGCATTGCCTGCGCGTGCATGGCGTCATGCGCCTGGCCAGATTCGCCCCACGAAGCGATCTGCCGATCGACGGTTTGCAGCAATTGCCGGCGTTCGCCGAGGCGGCCGACTGGGACGTCCACTGGCAGAGCCAATCCCTCCGGCTGAAATGCCAATCCGTCGCCAAGCGATCTCACGAGCCAGGGATCAAAGGCGCTGCCAAGGAAGCCGGCCTTCTCCCCGGCGTAGTCATTTGGCAAGTCGAGAAATCGGTTCCAGCGTGGCAGGGTGACAGCCGTGGGAATGCCGCGGCGCGCTGCTTTCAATCGGCTCACGAGTGCGCCGATACCGGGAAAGTCGTCGCCAGTCGGTGGCGCGTCAAGATCGGGCCGCGAATGGCGATGGCCGGTCAACATGTAATAAAGGCCCCAGCCGTGGCGCGGATGCTCGTGGTGCATGCTGCGAATCAGGCAGTACTTGTCCGCTAGCCCCGCCAGGCGCGGTAGGTGTTCGCAGATCTGAATGCCGGGGACGTTGGTTGCAATCGGATTGAATTCGCCGCGCACGTGCGATGGTGCATCGGGCTTCAAGTCGAAGGTTTCAAGCTGGCTGGGGCCGCCGAAGAGATAGATCAGCACGCAGGCTCGCGCGCGTCCACGCCCCGGAATCAGTCCGCGTGTGGTCGGCGTTCGCGCGAGTACCTCCGGCAACGACAGGCCGAGCGCCGCCAGGCTGCCGACTTGCATCATCTCGCGGCGAGTGAAGCCGTCGCAGGCCCGCCGGGGGTTGCCGAGGAGGGAGATCATGGGTTTGAGGATAAACGCTTCGCACAAGTTTCGCAAGGGAAAAGCACAAACCGGGAGCCGGCCCGATCCCTGCGTCCGAGTTTTTCACTCTGGAATCAAGCTGTTGGCCAGGCGTTGGAACCACTCGCTGAGTGGAGCGTTCGGCGCCAGCGGTGTCACCATCAATTCTGGCTGAAACAAATCCGCGACTGCGTGATGCCCCAAAGCGCGGTACGCCTCGAATTGGTCCTCTGCAAATAACTGCTTGGCCGTCGACTCATGTGGAAAGGCCGGTTCCTTGGCCTTGTACGCCTTGGCATAGTCGGGTTCATTTCCGGTCATTGACGACTTGATGTAGAGAAGCAGGCCGCTTTGCCCATTTCCATAGTGGATGATCCCGAAAGCGGAATGAGCCTTGCTGAATCCCTGCTCGTCGAGGCGCAAATCATTGAGGTCGAGGTCGATATCGATGCCGAAATCGATCTTGGCAAAACGAATGACTCGCAGCAAACTCGGGAAGACCATCTTGTCGTCGCATTCGCCGTCGACGGCGATGATGAACTTGCATTTGCGGCGGAGTAATTCATAGACGCCCAGGTTTTCGAGGTGGCCGCCGTCGGAGACGTTGACAAAGCGTGTTGTTTCCTTGGTCCAACCCGCCATCTCGCGCAGGACGTACAACGGTCCGGGCCCCTTGATCCACGCCAGTGCCTTGTCGGTCTTGGACGGTTCTCCGTGCTTTGGAACACGCATCCAGTAGGCCAACCGGACGTTCAAGAGCGCCAGCATGAAGCTGGCGCCGAAGATGGACGCCATGCCCATGATCGGGGCGGCGGCCGCTCCAGAGATGGCCATCGCCGTGGCCAGGTTCAAATGAGCGTCCAGGGATTCCCAGTGTTTCGTGGGAAAGTAACCGAGGATGGGACTGCCGCAGAAGTGTTTGCTGAACAGGAAGAAATCACTTTCCCGTCCGCGCAGATCCGATCGGCTACTGGCCGAGAGGTTCAACGCGCCATTGAGGAGATGGTATGGCCCCTTCTTGCTTTGGTTTAAATCAGACAGGATCTGCCCCGCGTTGGGTTCCGTGTTGATGGTGACCTGGACCGCACCGCCCGTCGCCTGCACGGGCTTCAGCAGGTAAGCGCTTGCCACCTGATCGCGATAGAAAGTGTGCGGCGAGGTTGTGTTGACGTTGATGAGGGTGAAGCAATAGGCGATGACAACCAAATCGGCCGCCAGAAAATACCACAAGGGAAACGGACCAAGCCCCAAGGGATCTATCAGTATTTCGCACCAACACAGTTCGGGTGGCTGATGGCTCCAGATCATGACCAGCTCCCGCGTCATGGCGAAATAGAAGACCAGGAAGGCAAGCGGCCCGGAGAACCAAAACAGGCTCATTGCCACCTTGCTCCAGGCTGGGTATCGTTTCAGAAAAACCACCAACGCTCCAATCTGCGGCGGACTTAAAAGGGCTAATCCCATGTGTGACCACGTAGGGAATTTGCCCACGAGCCAGTGATAGGCCGAGAAGACGGCAGGTTGCAAATCGTAGAACACCAGGATTAACGCAACCAGCAAGCACACGGTGGAGGCGGACTGGTACCCACGGCAAAATCGGCTCAAACGGGGCCCGATGCGGCCAAGATTCTGCACGACGGCGAGACCGATCACAAGGACGGCCAGCAAGGCGAGCGCGCCCGACGTGACCGGGTTCAGGTCCAGGCGATAAGGCCCGTCGAGCGCAGCTTTGATCTTGTCGTGTTGAAGCGCAAAGCTTGCTGTTGATGCCAGGACGATGAACGGTAGGACCGTCAGGAGATTGGTCAATACGCCATAGGCAACCTGGGCGCCAGTGTGCAGGTGTGCCAGCAAACCTCCTTCCGCCAGGTATTTGCTGTGATTGCGCATGTGCCGAATGGGCGGCGCTTCGTTGTTCTCAACTTTCTTGAACGGCAACTTGTCCGCCTGTAGTCCGACGTCGGGAAGGCTCGAATTGAGGTAGGAGCTAAGAAAAGAACCGATGTAACCACCGCCGGAAACCGTGGAGAGATAGTCAACCGCCGTCAGATAGCCTTTTTCCGCGAGGCCCTGAATGACGCCGGTGGCGAAGGTTGCCGAACGAATGCCACCGCCGGAGATCGCGAGGCCGACAAGGTTGGCTGGTTCCGCAGTCTGGTCCTTCAGGACTTCCGAACGCCGCGTGACGATTTCGTTCTTCTCCTTGTCGAGCAAATCCGAGTTGTCAACACCTTGGAGCATACCAGGGGCGAGTGGCGAGCCCACCAGGTCGCGTTTCACAACCACCGGCTCGACATAGGTCTTGTTTCCCAATGCGGCAAGCAGTTGATGAATTGGCCTGACTCTCGTTTGTAACGCCAAGAGTTCGCGGCGGAACAGGCGGCAGGTGTCCGCCTTCTTGAATCCACCGTCCTCGCTGGTGCGGTGCCAGCTTGCTGTAAAACTGCGGACGGTCCTTTCAAGAAAACGATCGGCCAAGAAATCGAAACAGGGGCACTTCCCGTTGTGATCTTCTGACAGCTTTCGCGTGAACTTGAAAAAAAAGTAGACGCTTTCGAGGGCGGTCTTCTCGATGCCGGAGCGGTAGGGAAGGTATTGCGTAATGATGCGATTCTGCATCTCCTGAAACAGGGATGCGGCCGCGGCGTTGTCATCGGGACTCGGGTCCCATGACTGCGCCAGCTCGGCAGCGGAGAAGGCTAACACGTCTTGCAAGCCTTTTGCGATCAGCCAGTCACGCAGCGTTGCCATGAGCGAATCTCCGTAAGATCAAGACAGGATAGCAAGTTTGTAACCACATGCAAAAAGGAAACCGTCGAAGGGCGTATTTCTGTTTTCGTGCTTTTTGCTTGGTACTGTGTTCAACATTTAGTTACGATTCACCCACCAGGGGTAGTTTTCACAAGACAATCCGAGGTAGTCGCCATGCCTTTCGCCCGGGGATTTGCAAACGACGTTTTCATCAGCTATGCCCAGATCGACAATCGACCCGAACCAGGCATAGCCGACTCGAATTGGGTGACCAATCTGCGCAACAGCCTGCAAATCGGCGTGGACCAGCGTCTCGGCCGCAGCGGCAGTGCCGCATTTTGGATGGACCTGCAGGGTCTGAGCGGAAATGACTCGGTCACTCCCGAGATCCACTCGGCCATTACGTCGACTGCCGTGTTGCTCATCGTCCTGACGCAAGGATCCCTGGCCAGTCCATGGTGTCAAGAAGAATGGAAGCTGTTTCAGCAGGCGGCTGGAAGAGCGGAGGGCCTTGCCGGTCGGGTCTTCATCGTGCTTCCTGACGAGTTGTCAATGGACCGCTGGCCCGCGGCGTTTCAGGACCTTATCGGTTACAAGTTCTACACAAAAACGCAGGAAGGCGATGTTGTGCCTCTGGGAAAACCTAAACCCAGTGCCGAGCAACGGGAATATTTCAGCCAGCTCGACAAGCTCCGCAAGCAATTGAGCGAGCAACTCCAGAAGTTGCAAGGCGCGACCCCCAAGATGAGCGAGGCGATTCCTGTAGGGCCGCAGAGTGGATCGGCACTAACCGTGTTCATCGCCGAGACCGCAGCCGACCTGGAGGAGGATCGCGATCAGCTGGTGACTAGCGTCAAGAATGCCGGCTACCGGGTGCTGCCTGAAAAATTCTATGGTCGGACGCCTGCGGAATTTCGTGCGGAAATGGCCGCCGATCTAAAGAACTCCGCACTCTACGTTCAGATCCTCGGTTCGCGCGCAACTCGTGCGGGCGACACGCAAAGTTATGAGGGGCTTCAAGCGGAGGTCGCTAGGGAGGTTCTTGGCGCCGCGTCGGGGCAAACTGACAACTTGATATTTTGGCGATCCCCGACGGTGGACCCCAGCAAAGCGAAATTTGCCGACCATCGGGCACTTCTGGATAATCAAGCCATCCAAGTCATGGACCTAGAGGAACTCAAGGCAGCCGTGTTGAGCCGATTGAAACGCTTTGGCGACAAGGTCGATCGGCCTGCAAGCGAGGGCAATCACCTGTTGCTGATCAACACGACGCAGCAAGACCGAGACATCGCCGACCAGTTGATTGGCGCCATGCAGAACACCGAAATCGATTTCGACGTGATCTTCGACGACAAATCGGTCGTCGATGTCGCCAAGGCGACCGGGGACGTAGACGGGTTAATGGTTGTATACGGCAAAAGCCCCGAAGGATGGGTGCACGATCAGGTGCGAAAGATGCGCAGCCTGGTCCTGGAGAAAAAGGCCTTGGCGCCGAAGTGCGCGGTCTATGTTGCGCCGCCGGAGAATCGACAACTCCTGGTCGGTTTCCGTCAGCTTGTGCGCATCGATAGCAAGGAGCGTTTTACGGGATTCCTGAGTGAAGTCGGCGGAGGAGGGAATTCGCGATGACGCCGACCATTCCGTATCCCGGCTTGCGTCCCTTTCAGATGCAGGAAGCAGACATTTTCTTCGGGCGCGGCGAACAGATTAATCAGATGCTTCTCAAGCTCGAGACGCATCGGTTTTTGGCTGTGGTCGGCGCCAGCGGCTGCGGGAAGTCGTCCCTGGTGCGTGCGGGACTCCTGCCGGCGCTCACGGATGGTTTTCTTTCCGGCGCGCAAAGTTCCTGGCGGTTTGTGGTCTTTCGTCCTGGCGACGACCCTTTCGGCCGGCTAGCGAGGGCGCTACATAGCGCCGAGGGAGAATTAATGCCAGCCGAGGCGGCCGCGCTCACGGCGGCGACCTTGAATGCAAGCGACCACGGTTTACTCCAGGCGATCAGCGATCTGGGCGTTTCGCCAGACACTCACGTACTTATCCTGGTGGATCAATTCGAGGAACTTTTCCGCTTTCGGCGCCGCGCCGAATTGGCCGATGGGAATGATGCCCAGACGGTCTATCGGCTACGCAACGCCGCGACGGCGTTCGTGAATCAGCTCCTGAAAACGGCTCGGCAGACAGAGCGTGTCATTCACGTCGTTCTGACCATGCGTTCCGATTTCCTGGGAGACTGCGACGCATTTCTCGGCCTTCCCGAGGCGATCAATACCGGCCAATTCCTGGTCCCTCGAATTACGCGCGAGCAGCTTCGCAGCGCCATCGAGGATCCACTGAAGCTCGTGCGCGCGTGGCCGGAGCCCGCGCTGGTGGAGCGTTTGCTCAACGACATCGGCATCGACCCGGATCAGTTACCCTTGATGCAGCACTGTCTGCTGCGCCTCTGGTCGGCAGGAGTGGTGAGCCAGGAGTCAAAAGTTGAACTGCGGCTGCGCGACTACCTCGATCCGCATTTTGGCGGACTGGATAGTGCACTCTCCAATCACCTGGACGAAGTCTATGGCGACTTGACGGTGAAGCAGCAGACGATCGCCGAGAAAATGTTTCGCTCGCTTTGTGACAAAGATGACGACGGAAAATGGACGCGTCGCTGGATGACGATCGCCGACATGGGGCGGACGGCTGCGGTGCCGCCGGACGAAGTTTTTCCCGTCGTGGACGCGTTCATTCGCGCTGGCAGGAATTTTCTGGTGGCCAGCCGCGACGGCACGCTCACGCCACAAACCACCGTGGACATCAGCCATGAGGCACTCATCCGCCAGTGGGGCCGTATGCAGGCCTGGCTACAAAAAGAGCAGGAATCAGCCCAGCAATATCGGCGGCTGCTTGACACGGCACGGCGCTGGAAGGCGGGAACCGCCGGATTGTGGGGCACGCCCGATCTCGACATGGCCCTGAAGTGGCGCGACGTGGAAAAGCCGTCGGCAGAATGGGCCAAGCGCTACGGCGGCGAGCTCGAACTTACCGAGAAGTTCTTGCAGGCAGCGCTCGCCCTGCGTGAGCAGCACCTACGTGAGGAATTGGCCCAGGCTAACGCCCTTCGCCGCCGCGCGTGGTGGCTCGGTGCGGTCGCAGCCGTCTCTTTGATCCTGTTCGTCTATGCTTGGTATCAGCAGACCATTGCCGCCAAGAACGAAATTGCTGCCAAGGAGAGCGCAGAGAAAGCGGCAGACCTGACAATCAAGGCAAACGCTTCCGAGGCCCTTGCCAGGAAGAATGAGCTTGCTGCTGAGCGGAACCTGGCTTTGACTCACATCGAGGTGGGGCACCTGCGGACCGAGCGACGAGACCTGCGTGCCGGCATTTATCGTTACTGGCGCGCCTTCGATGAGGCCCCGCCTGGTGATCGGTTAAGACTCAGCGCCCGCAGCCTCCTCGGCGCGTGGAACTGGCATTTGGGCATACCGTTCGTTCATAACTCGTCCGTGCGGGCCGTGGCCTTCAGTCTGGACGGGAAGGCCGTTGCGACCGCGGCCGGAGCCCGAGCACGCCTCTGGAACCGTGAAACAGGCGCGTTGATTGCGGAGTTGCCCCATACCGATCTCGGCAGCGTGCTCGCCTTCAGCGCGGATAGCCAGGTCCTCTTCACCGGTACGCAGCGGCTTTACGATGCCCGGTCCGGAATGCCGGTCGGGCCGGCGCTCGATATCGCCGATCCGGCCGAATCTGGATCATTTGACGCCTCGGGCAAGAAGATTCTCGTCGGCGGCGTTCGCGGCACGTGCAGCCTTATTGAAAGAGAGACCGGCAAATCGATCACGATACTGCACCCGGCGAAGATCTTGGCGGTAGCGTTTGTTCCCGAAAGCACAATCGCGCTCACGGCCGGGCATGACGGGACGGTGAAGCTTTGGGACGCCGTGACTGGCAAATTGCGCCACGAGCTCAAGCATTCCACAGCACTGACCGCCGTGGCATGCAGCGCTGACGGCCTCCACGTCGCCACAGGGAGCAAGGACAAGCAGATGCGCCTCTGGGAAGTAAAGACGGGCACCCAAGTCGGTGAACCGTTGCCGCACCAGAGTGTCGTTCATGCCATCGCTTTTCATCCCTCGGAGCCCTTCATTCTCGCGGGATGTGGCAACGGGGAATGCCGGCTCTGGAGCCGACAGACCCTTAAATCGGCGCTGATCGTTTCTCCCCACGAAGCCCGGGCGGATACTCCCGCACACGATGCCAGCGTCGAGGTCGTGCACTTCACCCCGGACGGTCGGTATTTTCTCACCGCCAGCCAAGACAAGACGGCCAAAGTTTGGAACACGGCTACCCGCAAACCACTGGGGAAACCGTTCTCGCATCAAGGGCTGGTGAGCGCCGCAGTATTCAGCCCGGAAGGCACGCAAGTCCTCACCGGCAGCACCGACCATGTCGCCTGGCTTTGGCCTCTAAGGCTTGGAGAGGCGCTGGGCAAGCCCACGGAACGTCAGGCTGATGTCGTCGCCGTTGCCGTCAGTCCCAATGGCGAAATGCTCGCCAGCGCCAGCACGGACTCGAGCGTTCGGTTGTGGGACAGTGCAACACGATCGGCACGCGGCGGACCATTGAAGCACGGCGATCGCGTTAACGCTATTGCATTCAGCCCCGATGGCCAATTCCTGTTAACGGCTAGCGATGACACCTACGCGCGACTCTGGGATGCCAAAAATGGCAAGCTGGTGCAAGCAATAACGCATGCCAGCGGCGTTCGCAGCATTGCATTCAGTCGGGACGGAAGCCTCTTCCTGACAGCGGACGCTGATGGCACGGCCCAACTTTGGGAAGCGGGAACTGACGCGAAGATGGTCGGCAGTGCCATGAAACACAGGAAGCTCACTTCTGCGATCTTGAGCCCGGATGGCCGAATCGTATGCACCGTCGGCGGCGCCTCCATTCAGTTGTGGGACGTGCCAAGTGGAAAGCAATTGACCGAGCCGCTGGTTCATAAGTCCGTTGGGACCGATGCGGTTGGGAACAAGAAGGAGACTCCCGTCGAGGTGGTTTCCGCGTCCTTCAGCTACAATGCCAAGTATGTTGTTGCGGGTTGCAAAAACGGGACCGCTCAGGTTTGGGTAACGGCCTCCGGCAAGCCTTACACGCAGGCGCAGCACAACAAAGAAGTCGTGACGGCCGTCGCCTTCAGTCCAATGGAATATGCGGTCGTCACCGCCAGCAAGGGCGGAACCGCCTGGCTGTCGATCTGGGAAGACGGTAGGGCGCGCATCGAAATGCTTCAGCAAAAAGTCGCTTTCACGACCGTCGGATTCAGTGACGATGGTCGAACACTGGTCACCGCCGGTGTCGATGGCACGACACAACTCTGGGAAGCCCACACCGGTAAGCCGCTGGGGGAACCCCTCCAGCATCGCGCGTCGGTCAACGCGATCGCGTTTTATCCCAATGGCCAGGCACTCGTCACGGGTTGCAAGGATGGTGTCGTACGCCTTTGGCCGTTGCTGCCTCCGGCGTCCGCAGACAGGGAAAAACTTCGACTATCAGTTGAAGTTCGTACGGGATATTACCTTGATGCGCTGGGAGTACGGCAGTCGTTGAAGGACACTGACGCCGATTGGCTCAATCTGCGTTCTCGCCTCGATCGCTTCGTGGACGTGCGCTCGTGGAATGACCTCTCAATGGAGGAGAGGAAGCAACTTATGGCCCCGATCGCAACAAACAAATAGAAAGAGAATCAGGAAAAAGTGACTCGGCACCCGCTGCGGGCCCCATCTCACTTTCTTGCAAGCTATTTCAGACCGTCGCCAGACATCCCTACGTTCGACAAGGAGCCTTCAATGCCTGAGGAGAATAAGCCCATTCAGCGTTTCGCCACGCTTGCGGTTCACGCAGGGCAAGCCGCCGACTCGGCCACCAAGGCACGTGCGGTGCCGATCTATCAAACGACCTCCTACCTCTTTGACGACGCCGATCACGCGGGCAGGCTCTTCGCATTGCAGGAGTTCGGCAACATCTACTCACGGATCATGAACCCGACGGTCGATGTCCTAGAAAAACGCATCGCTGCGCTGGAGGGGGGAGTTGCCGGTCTGGCGCTGGCGTCAGGTCAGGCGGCGGAGACGTTGGCCATCTTGACTCTCGCGAAGAATGGTGACGAGATTGTCTCCACGACCTCGCTCTACGGGGGCACCTACAACCTCTTCCACTACACTTTGCCTCGCCTGGGTATCGGGGTCAAGTTTGTCGATGCCGCCGACTACGACGGCCTGCGCCGCGCGATCGGGCCGAAGACGAAAGCCGTCTATTCGGAGACCATCGGCAACCCCAAGCTGGACGTGCTCGATATCGAGAAGCTGGCCACGATCGCTCACGACGCTGGCGTTCCGCTCATTATCGATAACACCACGCCATCCCCGGCCTTATGCCGGCCGATTTCGTTCGGAGCGGACATTGTCGTCCACTCGCTGACGAAATTCATCGGCGGCCACGGTACTTCCATTGGGGGCATCATCGTCGATGCGGGCAAATTCGACTGGAAGGCATCGGGCCGATTCAGTGAGTTTACCTCCCCTGATCCGTCCTACCACGGGGTGTCCTACACGGCGGCCTTTGGACCCATCGCTTACATCATCAAGGCGCGCGTTCAGGGCCTGCGCGACACGGGGGCCTGCCTGGCGCCGTTCAACGCCTTTCTGATCCTGCAAGGGGCGGAAACGCTTCACCTGCGCATGCAACGGCATTCCGAAAATGGACTCGCAGTGGCACGCTTCCTCAAGAAACATCCACGTGTCTCCTGGGTCAATTATCCAGGCCTCGAAGACAGCCCTTATCAAACGCTCACCCGTAAGTACCTTCCCGACGGCGCCGGGGCAATCATCACCTTCGGTATCAAGGGAGGGCTGGCGGCAGGCAAGACCTTCATCAATAGCGTCAAGCTCTTCAGCCTGCTTGCCAATATCGGCGATGCAAAATCGCTGGTGATTCACCCCGCCTCGACAACCCATGCGCAACTGAGCGATGCGGAGCAGCAGGCCACCGGCGTGACTCCGGAGATGGTGCGCCTCTCGGTCGGAATCGAGGATATTCGCGACATTCTCGCCGACCTGGAACAAGCGCTGGACGCGAGCAGCAAGTAAAGATGCCTTTCAGATCCGCTCTCCTGCCAGCCGCAGAAGCGTAAGATCTGATCCGAGAAATGTCATGTCTGAGAAGCTGGAGCCGACCTTTGAAGGGGATTTCACGTTTGCGCTCGACGTGCCGTTTTCCCTGGATGGCGGCGGCTCTCTCGGTCCGGTGACTTTGCACCATGCCATGTACGGCAAGATGAGCCCGGCGCGGGATAACGTCATTCTGATCTGCCACGCCTTATCAGGTTCAGCCCGAATCGGCGACTGGTGGCCTGATCTGCTCGGGCCGGGCAAGCCGTTTGATCCGTCATGTTATTGTCTTCTTGGTGTCAACGTCGTCGGCTCTTGTTACGGTTCGACCGGCCCCACATCGCTCAACCCAGCAACCGGCCTCCGTTTCGGTGGTGATTTTCCGGTCATCAGTATCCGCGACATGGTGCGCGCCCAGGCAAATCTGGTCGATCATCTCGGACTTGGGCAACTGCACGCGGTTGTCGGCGGATCGATTGGGGGCATGCAAGCGCTGGCCTGGGCCGTTGATTTTCCCGAGCGCGTCAATCGCTGCATTGCCATCGGCGCCGCGCCACTGAATGCCATGGGCTTGGCGCTTAGCCATCTCCAGCGGCAAGCAATTCGCGGCGACCCCGCCTGGCGCGGCGGACATTATCCACACGGGGAGCAACCGGTCGTAGGGCTTGCGCTCGCGCGTGCGATCGCCACGATTACTTACAAGTCGGATGAACTGTTTCGCGAACGATATGGCCGCAACTCAAACCGCGCAGGCGAAGATCCCGCGTGCAGCCATGCGGGCCGCTTCGACGTCGCGGGCTACCTCGATCATCAAGGAAAGGTTTTCGTCGATCGCTTCGACGCGAATAGTTACCTCGTTCTTTCGCGCGCCCAGGACACGTTTGAACTTGGCCGCGATCCGGTGGAGGAAGCGAAAGTCCTCAGCCGGGCACGCGCGAAGACGCTATTGATTGGCATCACTCGCGATTGGTTGTTTCCGCCGGAAGAAGTGCGTGGTTTGGCCGAGCGATTTCAGGCTGCCGGTGTGCGTGCAGAGTATGCCGAGATTGTCACCAATCACGGTCATGACGGTTTCTTGGCTCATCCGGAGCTACTGGCGCCTCTGGTGACGCGCGCATTGCAATAATCAACTAGGCGATTTGTTCCCCAGGAGTCGAAGGCCTCAACACATTCTGCTAGAATAGCGTCATGTCGCAATCCCTTACTGCCGTCCCCTTCGTCACGGACTACGACCTCTACCTATTTGGTGAAGGCAATCACAATCGTCTCTACGACAAACTCGGTGCGCACATCATCGAGCAGAATGGCATAGCGGGGACCCATTTTGCCGTTTGGGCGCCCAATGCACGCGAGGTGTGCGTCATCGGCGACTTCAACGGCTGGGCGCACGGCGCCTTCTACCTGAATTGCCGCGGTTCCTCGGGTGTTTGGGACGGCTTTGTCCCGAACATTGGCGCCGGTGCGCTATACAAGTACGCGATTCGCTCCCAGTACAACGACTATCAGGTCGAGAAGGCGGACCCGTTCGGATTTGCTGCCGAGATTCGGCCTCGTACCGCTTCCAAGGTTTGGGAATTGTCCAACTACCAATGGAACGATGCCGCTTGGATGGGAAGGCGGGGCAGGGCCAATGCACTCGATGCCCCCGTATCGATTTACGAAGTCCACCTGGGCTCCTGGCGGCGCGTGCCGGAAGAAGGGAACCGCTGGCTCACCTATCGCGAACTCGCGCCGCTGCTGGCAGACTATGTTACCCACATGGGGTTTACCCATGTTGAGTTGCTGCCGATCTCCGAGCATCCTTTTGACGGGTCCTGGGGTTATCAAACGGTTGGGTATTTTGCACCAACGAGCCGTTTCGGGTCTCCTGACGATTTTCGCTTCCTTATCGATACGTTACACCAGGCCGGCGTCGGCGTCATACTGGATTGGGTCCCTGCCCATTTCCCTCGTGATGGGCACGGCCTTGCGTATTTTGACGGCACCCATCTCTACGAACACGCCGACCCACGTCAGGGCGCCCACACCGAGTGGGGCACGTATATCTTCAATTTTGGGCGCAATGAAGTCAGCAACTTCTTGCTCTCCAATGCGATGTTCTGGTTCGACCAGTACCACCTCGATGGCCTCCGTGTCGATGCAGTTGCGTCGATGCTCTATCTCGACTACGCACGCAAACCGGGCGAGTGGATTCCGAACCAGTATGGCGGACGCGAAAACCTGGAAGCTGTCAGCTTTGTGCGCCGCCTTAACGAACGCGTCTACGCCGAGTTTCCCGATGTCGTCATGATGGCGGAGGAATCGACCGCCTGGCCAATGGTCTCTCGCCCAACCTACCTGGGTGGCCTGGGCTTCGGGATCAAGTGGGATATGGGCTGGATGCATGATACGCTCAAGTATTTTGCCCTCGACCCGGTTCATCGCAAATACCACCACCACGAACTCACCTTCCGCTCCCTCTATGCGTTTACGGAGAACTTTGTTCTGCCGTTATCGCACGATGAAGTGGTTCACGGCAAGCACGCGCTACTGGCAAAGATGCCGGGAGATATGTGGCAGCAATTCGCCAACCTGCGGCTTCTGTTGGGCTTGATGTTCGCCCAGCCCGGCAAGAAGTTGTTGTTCATGGGCATCGAAATTGGCCAGTGGAATGAATGGAATCACGAAGTAAGCGTCGAATGGCACTTGCTCGAATATCCCCTGCACGCGGGCCTGCAGCGCTGGCTGCGGGACCTCAACACTCTTTACTGCGGTGAGCCGGCGCTTCATCAACGTGATTGCGAATCCGCGGGCTTCGAGTGGATCGATTGCGGCGATGCTGACCAAGGCGTCGTGAGCTTCCTGCGTGAAGGTAAGGTCGCAAACGATTACTTACTTATTGCCTGCAACTTTACCCCGGTGCCACGCTACAACTACCATGTCGGTGCGCCGTGGGGAGGGATTTGGCAAGAACGTCTGAACAGCGATGCGCCGATCTATGGCGGAGCAGGGCAGGGAAACCTCGGTGCCGTCCATGCAGCGCCGATTCCGTGGCATGGGCGCTCACACCTACTCAACATCACGCTTCCACCACTCGCAATCGTGGTCTTCAAGCCGGCCAGCTGATCTCTCTCGAAACCTCCTAGCATGGTCAACGCGGATTCGTTGTCGCGAAAATTCAGCCCACAGTTGAATTTATTTCTGTCATCTGAAATTATCTTCACAAATCTTTGATTCGGCATCGGCTCTCCGTTTTCTCCTTCAAGAAATGGTTTATCCTTGAGGCAGCGCGTCCACGCGCCTGCAAGCAATCGAACGGGTTTGCTGGTTTCGTTACTACGGACGAAGGTGCCCACCCAATGAGCCTTGCCTTCAAATCGGAACGTCTTTGCTCTAGCACGCGCCACGAGGGGCTCACCAATGCCAACGTCCTCTTGGACTTCTGCCTTCAGAAATCGCTTGTCCATCGCGAGGACTGGCAGAGCATTCCAGAACCACTGCGTAGGGAACTCGAACGCGAGTCTGACGCCGAGCAAATGCTGGACCGCCTTGTGGACTTGAAATTGCTCACGCAGTATCAGGCGGAGCGGATCGAGGCGGGGACTGTACACGGCTTACTTCTCGGTAGCTATCGCGTGCTCGAACGTCTGGGCACGGGAGGCATGGGAGTGGTGTTTCTAGCGGAACATCTGCATCTGCGACGCCACGTGGCAATCAAAATGTTGCCGCTGTATGCAGGGGCCGATTCAGGCGGCCCGCTGCTGACGCGGTTTTTTAATGAAATCAGGGTCATCGCGCAGTTGCAACACCCCAACATTGTTTGGGCGATCGACACGGGAGAAATCCCAGGCGACGGGACCGACGCCCCGGTGCTCTATTATCATGTGATGGAGTATGTGCCAGGCAAAGATCTGGAGAGATTGGTCCAGACCGAGGGACCACTGTCCCTTTCACGTGCCTGCGACATTGCCTACCAGATTGCCAGCGCACTCGTCGAGGCCGACCGGCATAAACTGGTACACCGCGATATCAAGCCGTCGAACATTTTGGTGACGCCGGAAGGCCATGCCAAGTTGCTGGACTTCGGTCTGGCCCGTACGACAAGCCATCGCCATACTCAGCAGGGGACCGTTCTCGGAACCATCGACTATCTGCCGCCGGAGCAAGCGGGCGACGCCAGCGGCGTGGACATTCGCGCGGACCTCTATAGCCTTGGTGGCACAATCTACTGGGCACTCACGGGGAAGCCACCGTTCTTGTCCGAAGCTCCCATGCATCAGCAGATCCTGGCCCGGATTACCCAGCCGCCTCCGTCGCTTGGCCGAATCCGTCCAGATTTGCCGATGGAGATAGACGCTGTCCTCGCGCGAATGATGGCAACCAACCGGGACGACCGCTACCCGACGCCGCAGGCGGCGATGCGCGCCTTGCTCCCCATGCTGCGTTCCCAGTCGGGTGAGTTTCTTTATGCGAATGTGCGCGAGCCACGCCAGGAGTCGTCTGCATCGCGGAGTTCGACGGGTGCCTCGGGAAGCACCCATCGTCGCGTCTTGATAGTCGATGACGTGGAGATGATGCGCGCCGTGCCCAAGCTGACTCTCGCCGCGGAGGGCTTCGAGTGCGTCGAGGCAGAAGATGGTCTGCAAGCTATTGAGATGGCTCATGCATCGCCCTTTGACCTTGTTCTGCTTGACGTGGAGTTGCCTCACTTGCGTGGCAACGAGGTTTTGCGTCAACTGCGCGACAATCCGCCGACGGCCAATCTGAAGGTCATCATGGCCTCCGGGCGCGTGTCGGCGGAGGATATGTCGGAGATGATTCTCGCAGGCGCGGACGATTTCCTGGTCAAACCGTACAGCATCATGCAGTTGATGGCCCGGGTGAAATCGGCACTTCGCCTCAAGGACGCGCAGGACCGCTCTGATGGGCTGGCCCATTCTCTCTTGAACTTGAACAAGCAACTCGAAGAAAACCTTCTCTCACGCGATAGCGACCTGATCGATGCCCGTAACGCCTTGACTCTGGCCATCGCGGAATTGGTTGCCAATCGCGGCGTAGAAACCTCGGCCCACCTGCATCGCATGCAGAAATATGTGCGTACCCTGGCCCAGGAAGCCGCCAGCATTCCAGGCTTGGCCGGCCAGCTTGACCAGAATTTCATTCAACTTCTGGAGAGCACGGCCCCGTTACACGATGTGGGCATGATCAGTCTGCCGGATCACATTTTCCTTAAGCCCGGCAAGCTCTCCGAAGATGAGCGCCTGCATATGCGCCAGCACACGACCATCGGCGCCGACATTTTGCAGAAAATCGCCAGCACCCACGGGTTCACGGTGGCGTTTCTGCAAATGGCGATCGATATTACCCGCCATCACCATGAGCGCTGGGATGGAACGGGGTACCCGGATCGACTTCGTGATCAAGACATCCCGCTCGCGGCAAGGTTAGTCAGTATTGCGGATGTGTACGATGCCTTGCGTTCACGCCGACCGCACAAACCGGCTCTGTCCCATGCTGCCGCAGTCCAGGTACTGACGGAGACGTCCCCCGGGCAATTCGATCCCGCGCTGCTGCATGTCTTCCAAACTTGCGCGCCAGCCTTCGAAGGGGTTTACCGGGCCCTTCCAGATTAGCCAAAATGTGAATAAAGAAACCGATCTAGAGGTCTCGTTCCCAAGCTTTGCTTGGGAACGCCTGGCTCGATAAGCACTGCTTCCCAAAACGGCCTGAACGGAGCAAGCCGACAGGCAGGAGGGTTCGCGACGCAGTGTGCCCAAGCAGAAACTGCCAAGGAGGTTAGCAGAACCAGACGGTCACATCCATTGCAGGTACTCGCTGCCCTTTCCTTAGACTTTTTCATTTCAAATTCGACCCCTTGCGAGTATCGTGAGTGTATTACCCAGGAGGTAACCGATGGCAGCGCAGAAGGTGGCTCTCGTCACAGGCAGCGGCAAACGCCGCGTTGGCTGGCATATTGCCGAAGCCCTTGCTGCACGCGGTTACGATTTGGCGATTCATTACAGGACGTCGCATACGGAAGCAGGCGACACGGTTACCGCCTTGCAGGCCAGAGGCATTCGTGCGTTCGCCCTACAAGCCGACCTGACGGATGAGGCCGCCGTGCGTGGGCTCCTTCAAGGCACACTCGATCACTTCGGTAGATTGGATGTGCTCGTCAATAGCGCCGCCGACTGGAGTAGCAAACGGCTGGAAGACGTAAACGCGCACGATGTGCGGCATTTCTTTGAGATCAACACACTGGCGACTTTTCTTTGCTCGCAACACGCAGGACTGTTGATGGTGAAGCAACCGGCGGGGGGATGCATCATCACCATCGGAGATTGGGCGATTGACCGGCCTTATCGTAATTATGCGGCCTATTTTCCATCGAAAGGCGCCATACCTGCCTTGACTCGCAGTCTGGCGGTTGAGTTGGGAACGCGCAACCCAGCGGTACGAGTCAACTGCATTCTGCCTGGCCCGGTGATGTTGCCAGCGGATCTACCGGAAGTGGAACGGCGCCAGGCGATCGAGGCAACGCTCGTCAAACACGAAGGGCGCCCCGAGAACATTGCTCAGGCAGTCTTGTTTCTGATCGACAACGACTTCATGACCGGCGCTTGCATTCCCGTCGATGGTGGCCGGTCGATCTATAGCGAAGAAGGTGGCATCGTGTAAGCGCCCCGTTCTTGAGCTGCACGAAACTAAATTCGTACGCCCTTCGATGGGGCGTTCACGCGACCCCACTTGGTCGCAGGCATAACATCGCCAATTTTTTCTTGCGTTGCCTTTCGCCACATGCTAGCTTGCAAATTCGTTAACCACGGAACCTATCAACAGGGAGCAAGACATGACACGTCGGCAAATGAGCGGATTGATTCTCGTCGGGGCTTTGGCGCTGGCATTGGCAGGGTCGGACACCCTACTCGCAGGCAAAGGCAAAGCACCGGAGATTCCGCCGCGCGAGGGGAAGTCCGAAACCATCAAGCTTTTCAACGGCAAGGACCTCGACGGCTGGGAAGGCTACACGGATCTTTTCTCGGTCAAGGATGGCGTCATCATCGCGCGTAACGACAAGCCGTTGAAAGTCTCGACCTATCTCTTCACCAAACGGACGTTCACCGACTTCCGACTGGTCTTCAGCGCTAAGCTCGCCGAGTCGGAAATGCACTCCGGCGTCGCATTATGGGGCAAACGAATCACGGCGCCTGACAAGGGCCTGAACCCGGCCAAAGAACACGGCGAATATACCTACCGAGGCCAGCTGGTCATGTTCCCGTCGGGCTGGGGCCTCTACGACCTCTACCGCCGCGGCGGCGCTATCAATCCTTCGCAAGCCATCCGCAACCCGGCGATCAAGGCCGGCAAACAGCATGACTGGAATGACATGGAAATCCTCGCCCAGGGCAATCGCATTCGCCTGGTCGTGAACGGCAAGCTCGTTCTCGATTGGCGCGATCCAGAGCCGAAGCTGATCGACGACGGGCCGATCGCATTGCAATTGCACTCGAACAGCGTGCCACAAGAGGTGCAATTCAAGGGACTCGTATGCACGACGTTCCCGGAAGATAAGCTGACGACCGTGAAGTGATTTTCGGGTCGAGAAAAGCGAAACCGCCGAGCGAACCACCAGCCGCAACGGAGAACGTTGGGATGTGGATTGCTCGGCGGTTTCATTTTCTAGTCGAAGCGGAGCGGGCGCATCAGGCCGCTGTTGTAGATCAAATCGACCGAGCCGTCTGGCAGGAAGCGGGCTTCGATCGTGTAGTCGCCGTAGTTGTAGATGATGCGATCCGAGCGGTGTTCCATCCGAGGCGTCCCCGCTGGCAGGCGGATTGGGACGGTCGCATGCTTGCCGCTGAACGGATGGCGGAATGTCACCATCTGGTTGGGCCGAACGACGTACGAGTGCGGTATTGGCCGTAGCCCGAGCCCACGCTTGACCTCGCCCATCGTCCCATCGGGGCCAATGGCCTTCGGCGTCATGGTGCCGGCGGCATCCATGGGCACGAAGTGCAGACGCAATTGCTCGGCCGATGCCCAAGACGGGGCGACAGCGAGACCCGTGAACAGGACCACGGCATGAATTCTGTTCAACATGACAGATCCCTGGCGCAGAATGTCGCAAATCGAAAACTATTCGATTTGCGAAACGGTTGAGTGGGGTCGTCACGCTCCGCGCGACGACGGATCCTCATACTAGCGCGCTGGCAGAACTGGCGGAGGCGGCGGCAGCTGGCCTTGCGGGCACGGCGGCTGAACCGGCGACACCGCCACAATGGCTGGCGCACAGGTAGGTTGATAATTTGAGCGCGTACGGCAACCGGTCACGACCAGCACCGACAACGCCAGGACGACATAAAGACTGCGAAGAGCCATGAGGCATCTCCTTCCAAGCGGCGCCTCTTGAATGCAATCCCGTCGGCGCCGGCGACGGAAAGTTAGCCTCGATCAACCTTGCAACGTCCGGATGGGGTGACGATGCTGCCGATGGGCTTGCGTTTTTCGCATGGACTACAGTGCGATCTGCCAAGAAAACTCGGCCCGATCCCATTCTTGCGCGGAATGGTCAGAACGAAACCATTCGGCGGTCTACCTAAAGGTAGAGCAACCGGCACAACTGCGATAATCATTTTTGCCCCGATTTGCCGAATTCATCCGCGTTTGGTTAGGTCTGTAACGTTTAGGTCCGATGTACCGAATTTAGGGGATACTCCGTCGGCCCATTGTGTTTCCCGAACGTCGATTGAGCTCGAGGCGCCAGTCCTAGCGCGCTGTCACGTGTGGAATGATGGATTGGGAATGTAAACGGCACACTCCGTGTGCCGGACTCCGTACACGGAGTGTGCGGTCTACGATGGCCGGACCCCTCACCCAACGATTAACGGAGCACTCTAGGTGCCGTTTGTCTATTGGGACCGAGAGACGGCTGGCATTTTCCCACGCCGATAGGTCGCAAACGAAAATTGTGCTTAAGCTACAAGCGGTTACAAAAACAGCAGGATAATTCGTTTACCCGGGGGTGGGTGTCAGCATATCCGCAAACGCATTTCGGTAACTAACTAATTCAAAAGGAGTTACGTCATAAGACTCGTTTTTCTCTGATCAGACGAATGCTAATGATGAGAGAATCCCGAGGTGAATTTTCCAGGCGCAGCGTCATTGGACAAACGGCAAGTTTCGACCTAGGCTTGTGCAGTTGTCTCCCGGAACAGAAGACGACGGAAGATTCCTCGCCTTGCCCAAACCGCCGAAAAGGGCAGAAGGCCACTGACGATGCCGTGATCAGCCGCCGGCATCCATTGCGACCTGGATTATCCAGTGAAGAGGAACGTCGGTCCGCAGGGAGAACGCGGATTCAGTGAACGAGCCAGGGCAGCGGCAGGTCCTATTTCTGGGTGCGACATGACTTGGATACGCGAGGCGAATACTGAACCGATTCCCGGTTATCGCCTCATCTCACCACTGGGCTCCGGCGGCTTCGGCGAAGTCTGGAAATGCGAAGCTCCCGGCGGCTGGATCAAGGCGATCAAATTCGTCTACGGTAATCGCAACTCCGTCGACAACGACAGCATCCGCGCCGACCAAGAATACAAAGCCCTGCAGCGCATCAAGGAAGTACGTCATCCTTTTGTCTGCTCCGTCGAGCAGACGCTGGATGTCAATGGCGAACTCATCATCGTCATGGAGTTCGCCGATTGCACGTTACACGACAAATTCACAGAATCGCAAACGGCCGGCATGATTGGCATTCCTGCCGATGATCTCATGCGCTACATGCGCGACGCCGCAGAAGCCTTGGATTTCATGTACGAGAAGCACAATCTTCAGCATCTCGACGTCAAGCCACGCAATCTATTTCTGATTGGGGACCACGTCAAGGTAGCTGACTTTGGACTCGTCAAGGCGTTTGACAAGAGCCATTCGTCCGGCATCCTAGGCGGGGTGACGCCGTTATACGCTTCTCCGGAGACATTCCAGGGCAAGATTTCGCCCCAGAGCGATCAATATAGTTTGGCCATCGTTTACCAGGAGTTATTAACTGGTCAGCGACCGTTCGTGGCCAAAAACATTCGGCAAATGGCGCAGATGCATACCCAGGCCGAACCGGACCTCCGTTCTTTACCTGAGGTCGAGCGCCCCGTGCTGGCGCGGGGGCTGGCCAAAGATCCAGCCAAACGCTTCAGCAATTGCATGGACTTTATCAAGGCACTCTACAAGGCGCGCTCGACGGCGCGAATCGTCGAGGTCCGTGCACTCGCCGGCGCGAATGGCCTGAGCAAAAAGACCAAAAGTCTCTCTGACACTATGGAGGACATGTTCTTGCAGGAAGCGGCTGGCCAAGAGGCTGCTCCTGCCGCGAAGCGAAAATCAGCTTCGCTTGCTTTCGCGGAGCCACCTGAGGACGACCAAGAAGACCTCGAAGTTTCCGACCTGGGCGTTACCCTCGCTCAGCCTGAAACAGGCTCGCTTCGGCCGACGCTGATCATCGGGCTCGGAACCTTCGGTCGCAAGGCGATTATGGAATTGCGGTGCCGGTTCCTGGATCGCTTTGGCGACTTGAACAAGCTGCCGCTATTGCATTTCTTGTTGCTTGATACGGATCCTGAAGCCGGGCAAGTTGCTTGCAACGGCACGCCGCAGGTGGCCTTGGGTCGAAATGACTTCTACGCCCTTCCACTTCAACCTGTGGTCAATTATCGCCGGCGCAGTCTTGATCAGCTGGCGGAATGGTTGCCTCGCGACAAACTTTACAATATGCCGCGATCATTGCAGACGATGGGATCGCGAGCCTTGGGACGCCTGGCGTTTGCGGATAATCAGCAACGCCTGATTGCTCGGTTACGGCGTGAAATCCAGGAAATCACTCATCCCGATACGATTTACAAATCGGTAGAGAACACCGGGCTGGCCTTGATTAACAACACTCCACGCGTCTACATCCTTGCCGCTGCCGGTGGAGGTTGTAGCGGTATGGTAGCGGACCTTGGCTACGCACTACGGCGGCTGCTGGTAAACCTCCGCCATCCGGACTCCAAGGTGGTCACTCACTTGATGTGCGGCTCGCCTCAGGATCCTGCCACGCCGAAGCACGAGCTGGCCAACGTCTACGCGACCCTGACCGAGCTCAACCATTTCAGTGATCCGTCGATTCCCTTTGCCGCCGAGTACGGCGTCGAGGGCCAGCGCATCGTCGATCAGGGTTCGCCGATGCACTCCGTTTACCTGCTGCCCTTGGCACATCGCAGTCCGGACGCACTGGAACAAACCGTGGCCCACCTGGGCAGCTATCTCTTCCATGAATTGACCACGCCACTGGGTCTGCGGCTCGAAGTGCTACGCCATGAGGAGGAGATCGGAGACTCCGGTCCTGCCAGGGGACAGATGGCAATCCCGCTGCGGAGTTTCGGCACGTATGCCGTCTGGTTTCCTCGTGGCCTGATGCTGAACCTGGCAGCCCGGCACGCCTGCAAACGGCTGATTGATCAGTGGGTTGCGACCGATATGCTCCAGGATTCCAAGGAATTTCAGGCAGCAATTCACGCGACGGTTCGTCGTTTCACCGCTCATCCAGACCTCACTGGGGACGCACTCGCGAAACACATTGGAGCCAGTGCGCAGGCGGGCGCGGCAGGGGAAGTTGCCGCCGCCACTCCAGGCGAGGTGCTCAGCAGCATGCTGGCCAAACTCACAGACCAGGTCGGCGAATCGACGGCTCAGGACGACCCCGCCAACTGGTGCCGCCAGGCCATGAGCCGCATGCGTGACTGGATGGGCGCCGGCGCCGACGACCAGGACTACAGCGAATGGCGCAAGACCAAGCTGGCCCGCGCGCTCGCCAGTGTGGTCCAGAAGTCCGCGGAAATCTGGGAGCAACGGATCACCAAGGATGTCTATGAGCTCATGGCCTTTCCCGGGGCACGCGTCGCTGGCGCGGAAATGGCGCTTGAATTGCTCCTTTCGCACTTCAAGAAAACTGCGGCAGCACAAAATCAGGTCTGCCAGCAACTCGGCACGCAGACGGTCGAAGGCTGGCGGCAGGTCGAAATCGCGGCCCGGGAATGCGTTACCGGCAGTGGCGGATTCCGCCTCTTCGGCGGACGCTCCAAGACCCGACTGTTGCGCACGTTTCTCGACAAGCTCTCACACTACGCGCAGCTTCGTTTGGCAGAGGAACTGAATGGCGCCGCCAAGCAAGGCTTCAGCCAGCTGGTCGCCAAATTGGCCGACCGGCTACGCGATCTCGGATTCTGTCGGCAGCGTTTGCGCCACCTCCAGGAGAGCCTGGACCGCCCTCCACAGGACCAAGAAGAAGAAATGAATGGAACGGTGCCCATTGCCAGCGACCGTACGCTGGGACGCTCACCGCCGCCGTCCACCGAGTCGTTCTGGGAGACGATCCGCCAGTCGGATACGGCCCGCGTCGTTCTTCCCGGTGGGCAAGATGACCTCGAACAGGCGGCTCTGACTTTTCTTCTGGGACTCAAATCGGAACAATGGCTCCAGCTCGATCGGGAATTGCACGAGAAAGTGCTCGAACCCCAAGGTGGCCTGAATGGCGCCTGCATGAACGGCGACCTCACGCGTCAGATGGCACTGCCGCTCCTGGAAGGGGCCACACAGTTCCTCAATCACCATCTACCAATTATGGATGTCGCCCAGATCATCAAGAATGAGGTCGAGGCCGGCGAGTCTGCCATGGCCGACAGCTCGGCAAGCAGCCTGCGCGAGCAAACTGAAGACTACCTGGTTCGCTCCGTTTCGCCTTGGCAGACCAAGCACGGCAGGGGCCGACACCAGTTCCTTCTGATTCCTGCCAGCAACGCGGGCAAGGCGCTCGGGGAAGCGGTCCTCGACAGTTTCCCCGAACTGAGATTGGTACGGGTGCCTGGTCAGTCCGATCTGATGTTCTTGTGCGAACAAGGAAATCTGACCTACGATGATTTGACGACGCTCCTCAAACCATGCCGTGCCGCCTATGATGGCGCCGCCGGCGCCCAAGTGACTTCACCCCACGCTCGCTTCGACGTCATCGATTGGCTGCCGCTAGAGCCATAAGAGTACCCGAGGTCGAGAGTGGCATTTTCGTTGACCGCACGTCTCTTCCTGCCTCCGAGCGACGGGATCGCGAAGTAAGGCAAGGGAAGGTTGGCGGGGAATTCACAATCATGATCCCCAAGAGGCGGATAAAAACCAATCGAGAATTAACTGCCGTAAAGCCGATCAGCCTGCGAATCCGAATCCGCCGCCGGAGCCACCATCGGCTTTGGCACCAGGAATGCCGTAGGCAATGGACCGAGTTCTGGAAGGGGGCACACCTGAATCGTGCCGGGGTTCTTTTCACGCAGGCTGGCGGTTCTTTTCTCGCCTCAAATTTGACAGTAACGCTGCAATGACCTAGGGTTGCGATAAGGTTGCTTTATTTCTGTTAGGGGTCGTCATGTTTGAACGTACTTTCTCGTTTTGGCGGCGGCTGGTCACCCGGTCGTCACGCGATCCTGAAGCATCGGGGGCAACGGCACTCGCGGATGATCGCCGGCTTTGGATGCGCTACGCCACGGACCTGCGTGGAAAAGTTCAGGTCGCGGACAAGCATGGCAGCACCCGCACCCAAGTTCAGGTCCGCGACCTTTCGGTGGGCGGAGCCAGTGTTCTCGTGGATCAACGATTCGACGCAGGGCAAATGCTGAGTCTGGAATTGCCCGCCAATCAAGGAGAGACACGTACGGTGCTTGCCTGCGTGGTGCGCGTTACGCCACAACGTGATGGCAGATGGTCCCTGGGGTGTGTTTTCTCCCGCGAGCTCGATAGTTCCGATCTCAGGGCGTTCGGTGCTCAGAGACGGCCCGCAGATGAGAGCGATCAACGCATCTGGGTCCGATTTTCCTGCGACGTTCGCGCCACCCATCGCAATTTCGGCGATTGTGCCAGCGAAGCCAAACCAGTGCAAGTACTCAACATTTCAGCAAGTGGAATCGGGCTCTTGCTGGAACGGCCCCTTGACGCAGGCAGGCTCTTGAATCTGGACTTGTTTGACAAGTCAGGACGAAAAGTGTGCGCCATTCTGACCTGTGTCGTTCACACAACGGAACGCTCCGACGGATACACGGCGGCAGGCTGCAACTTTATTCGTGAGTTGACGGACGAGGAACTGGAATCGCTGCTGTAATCATCGTCTTTCCACCTCTCGTTTGACCGTGCCTAATTCGTGGCCTAGGTTTGAGCGCAAGGTAATCTGACCTGGAGGGGCCAGTGTCTCAAACTAGCATTCCCAAAGAAGCGATAATCACCAAGCCCGCTGCACGAGGCAATCGTCGGGCCACCATCCGATATCGCTGCGCTCCCGCCACCCTTGGCAAAGTGCTAACCGCCGACGATCTGGAGTTTCAGCACGCCTGGATCCTTGAAATGTCGCTCACGGGCGTCGGAATCCTCGTGAACCGTCGCATCGAGCCCGGTCGCCTCATTGTCCTTGCAATCCGATGTACCGAGGGTACGCGCAGACAGGAGTTGTCGGCCCACGCAGTTCACTGCGAGCCGGCGCCGCAAGGCGAGTGGTACGTCGGCTGCGAGTTTGTGACTATGCTCTCTCCGGACGATCTTGACCAGCTTCTCTAGGCAGTCAAATCTCGCTAGTTTTCCGCAAAATCAAATGCGACCACACCTTCCAAATCGGGCAGAAACGCCTGCTTGACCTTTTCATGTTCGGGATGGGTCAGGTAGTGATCTCTCGCCTCCGCGTTGGCAAATGTCATGATGAAGCCGTGCGTGTACCCCTGATTCAACCCTTCGGGACTCGCGTACGGCCCGCCTTGCAAGGACAGAAAGCCAGGAAGATTCTGGCGTAAGCCGTCGAGTGCAGCCAAAAGGTCCGGCATGCGGTGGGCCTTCTGCGCGGAAAACTTCACTAGGACAATGTGGTGCATCTTCTTCATGGCAACAGCTCTCCTTCAGACCAACTCAACCGGCTTGACAGGTCAGCGCAAAGCATGATACAAGGCGAGAATACCGAAAGTCGGTTGAGACGGAAAGATCCCACGGACCGGGAACGGTATGATTCACAAGAAAAGCCAACTCATTTGCGCGTGGTTCTTGTTCGCCGACCTGGCGATGACGGTGCTCGCTTGGATCGGCGCCTATCACCTGCGTTTTGATTCCGGGTGGTTCCCGGTTGCCAAGGACCTGCCGGACGTGTCGCTGTGCTATAACAACATCCCGCTTGTCATTCTCGCGGCAATGTTTGCCTACCACTTCACCGGCCAATACATGATCACTCGGTTTCGCCGGCTGCGCGAAGACCTCGTCAGTGTCTGCCTGGGAACGGCTTTGATGGGGCTTTTGATCGTAGCAGTCACGTTCGGCCTACACAGCGCCTATGAGTCGCGCGGAGCGATCGTTCTATTTGTGCTCTTGACGGTCGTCTTGATTCTTCTGTTTCGCCGCCTCAGCTGGGTCGGTGTCCACTGGCTGCGCAAGCAAGGCTTCAACCAGACGCAGACGCTGATTGTCGGCACGGGCCGCGTGGCCCGTAAGACGGCTCGTTCGCTGCGCCAGACAACCTGGCTGGGTTTCAAGAACGTTGGCTTCATCGAGGATGAGCCCTCGCATTGGGCCAGCGATCTGGATATTCTCGGCTCCGTTGCCGAACTGCCTCGCCTGGTGGAGAAGTACGAAGTCTCCCACGTTTTCATTTGCTTGCCCATGACCCGCTACAGCGAGGCGAGGCGAGTCTTCGACGTTCTGTCACAGACCTTGGTCGATGTGCGTCTGGTTGCCGACGTTCCCGCACTGGCCGGCGTCACGTTCACGACCACTCACTTCGATGGCATGCCGATGATCGGCCTGCGTGAGAGTCCGCATTATGGACTGAACATCGTTGTGAAACGCGTGATGGATATCGCACTCGCGCTGATTGCGTTGCTCATTCTAACACCGGTGATGACGTTGATAGCGATCCTGATCAAGCTGACGAGTCCCGGCCCTGTCTTTTACAGCCAGGAGCGCTGCGGGCTTAACGGGCAGTCGTTCAAGATGTTGAAGTTCCGCAGCATGCGTGCGGATGCCGAACAGAAATCCGGAGCGGTCTGGGCGATCAAGGACGATCCACGCAAGACGAAACTCGGCGACTTCTTGCGCAAGACCAGCCTGGACGAATTGCCCCAGTTCATCAATGTGCTGCTGGGAGACATGAGCATCGTCGGGCCGCGGCCCGAGCGGCCGGTCTTCATCAGCAAATTCACCAAGACGATCCCGAACTACCACGCACGCCACGCCGTCAAGGCCGGCATCACCGGTTGGGCCCAG
>SXGT01494955.1_pt1 | contig 51654 bp, 51 predicted proteins | sample 3176221 | NCBI WGS metagenome assembly SXGT01 (sample SAMN11356862, study PRJNA531348) | freshwater metagenome | isolation source: freshwater sample F1-120 | place: China: Fuxian Lake, Yuxi | collected 2017-12-25
CCAGATCCCCGCTGAACTGGGAGTGGTATTCGCGGCCGGAGAGGGTGAATCGGTATACACCTTGTTTGCCCACCTGCAAGAAATGCAGATCCAACAATTGGGTGAGGATATATCATGCGGACAGCAGATAGCCCAAACCGGATTGACCGGTTTTACGGGTGGCCCCCACTTGCATATTGAATTTAGGGTTGGTCCTTCATCCACCCAATTTGATTCAATGGGGTATTACCGTGCCGATATGCTACCAGTTGAAATGGAAAATTATCGATTATGGAGAAATAGCGGAACTTTCCGCTTGGTAGATCCCGCAGTTGTTTTTGGATTGGACGTGCCGCAAAAGCAATGATTGTGGACGGGGCAGCAGAGGGGGTTTGTTATAATTGCCATTTATGCAGCTTAATAGCCAGACAAAACAATTTTTACTCGGGATCCGTGATGAAGCTCCAATATTGTTGGGGGTAGTGCCGTTTGGGATGATCTACGGGATTATAGCGCTCTCTGCTGGGCTAAGCACGTTCGAAGCCCAAAACATGTCTTGGATCGTATTCGCGGGGTCGGCCCAGTTTATGGCTGCCAAATTGATCGCAGAATCTGCACCGCTTGGTGTGGTACTGATCAGCGGGTTTGTAATTAACCTGAGGCATGCTTTGTATAGCGCTACAATTTCCCCTTATCTTAAGGGATTGCCTGTGAAATGGAAGGCGGTACTCTCCTATTTGCTAACCGATGAAGCCTTTGCGGCCAGCATTGTCCACTTCCAAAAAAATGAGGACAACCCCAATAAACACTGGCATTTATTGGGCTCTGGCTTATTATTGTGGACCAGCTGGCAGGTTAGTACTGCTGTGGGAATTTTTGTTGGGGCGCAAATCCCTTCTTCATGGGGTTTGGATTTTGCATTGCCGATCACATTCATCGCATTGGTTGTTCCGGGTTTGCGCGATAAACATGGAATTTTGGCGGCCGTGGTTTCCAGCCTGTTAGCGTTATTATTTTTTGGCATACCATTCAAATTCGGGATGATCCTGGCTTCCTTCGCTGGCATTGGGGTGGGCTTGTGGAGTGAAAGCCGATGAGCATTTGGTTGACATTGATCTTGCTTGGAGGGCTTACCTTCCTTACCCGTTTCAGCTTCATCGCGGTCTTCGACAAGGTAGAACCCCCCCGCAATTTAAAAAGAGCGTTGCGTTTTGTCCCGATCGCTGTCCTAAGCGCCATCATTAGCCCGGAACTTTTGTTTGCCAATGGACAATTTATTTGGGATTGGAATAACCCAAAGGCGATCGCGGCCATTATTGCCACCTTTGTAGCCTTGAAAACCCGCAATGTAATCCTGACGATCGTTGTGGGAATGGCCAGCTTTTGGGTCATCCGCCTTCTGCTTCCTGGTAAATGAGAACCGCGGGCTCGCCAATAGCCCGCGGTTCCGTTCTATCTCAAGGAGGGAGAAGAAATGAAGCTAAAATTAGGATAACATCTATTTTTAGGCGCTACCCAACGATTACCCTACGGTTACCATACATTATTGAGGGACTGCAATGCCAAGGTCATTTTCCAGATTTGTTTGCCAGCAATGCGGGCGTGTGTCCGCATCCTATATGGGCAAGTGCCCCCAATGTAACGCATTCAACAGTATGGTGGAAGAGATCGTAGCTGACGAAGCTCCTTCCAGATCTGTTGCCAGCAAAGCGGGCGTGGTCACCCGATCGAAACCACAAAAGATCGGGGATATCACCTCCTCGGCAGAAAAAAGGATTCAAGTACCGATAGGCGAGTTCTCCCGCGTGTTGGGAGGCGGCATCGTTCCCGGTTCACTGGTGCTGATCGGTGGAGATCCTGGAATTGGGAAATCTACCCTGATGTTACAAATGACTCTGGAGGTATCCCGTGGAGCACGCACATTATACGTAACCGGGGAGGAATCGGAGCAACAAATCAAAATGCGTGCCGACCGCCTGCTTGCCGCGGGGACGGCATTTCCAGATTCTTTGATGATCGTAAATGAAACCAGCATGCCTGTGATCATGAACCACATTAGGGACGTGCAGCCGCAGGTGATCATCATCGATTCGATCCAAACCGTATACGACGCGGATTTTGATTCCTCGGCGGGATCAGTTACCCAGGTACGGGAATGCTCATCGCAATTGCGCGAATTGGCGAAATCGCAAAACATTTCGGTTTTTTTGATCGGCCATGTTACCAAAGAGGGAGTGATCGCCGGCCCGAGGGTATTGGAGCATATTGTCGATACCGTCTTATATTTGGAAGGTGATCGATACCAAAGTTTTAGGTTATTACGATCGGTAAAAAACCGGTTTGGAACCACAGCGGAAGTTGGGGTATTTGAAATGGCTGGAACAGGATTAAGGGAAGTCACCAATCCGTCGGAGGCGTTTTTAGCTGAACGCCTGTTTAATGCGCCTGGGTCATCGATTGCGGTTACCGTTGAGGGAACTCGCCCGCTGTTGGTAGAGGTGCAAGGGCTGACATCCGCAGCCCAATTTGGCAATGCCCGCCGAACCCCCAACGGGGTAGATTACAACCGCTTGTTAATGTTATCGGCGGTGATCACCCGCCGGTTGGGCTTAAAAATGATTGAACAAGATATTTTTGTCAATGTTGTGGGCGGGATCAAAATTGATGAGCCCGCGGCTGACTTGGCGATCGTGATGGCGATCGTTTCATCCTATCGTGATATTCCGTTGCAGGCAGATACTGTTTTTATCGGTGAAATAGGATTGGCTGGCGAGCTTCGGATGCCAGCACAATTATCTATACGGCTAAAAGAAGCCCAAAAACTTGGCTTCAGGAAAGCGATCATTCCCCAATCCAACCTTGCGGGAGAAAACCCACCCAAAGGGCTTGAAGTGATAAAAGTGCGGTCTTTATACCAGGCGATTGAAAAAGCCTTTGAGTCAACCGGAAAATAAAAAGACGCGCCATTGCGGCGCGTCTTTTTATTATTTAGTATGTGCTGAGCTTACTTAATTGCCTGAGAAACCACAGCGGCAAAGGCTTGAGGATCGCGAACTGCGAGGTCGGCAAGCATTTTGCGGTTGAGGGAAATGTTGGCTTTCTTCATGGCGGCTATGAGCCGGCTGTACGAAAGGCCATTCAGGCGGGCGGCAGCATTGATACGGGCGATCCACAATCGGCGCAGGTCTCGCTTGCGAACGCGGCGATCGCGGGTAGCGTACCAAAGGCTCTTCAGCATCGCCTCGTTGGCGCGGCGGAAGAGGAAGTGGCGGGTGCCACGCTGCCCCTTGGTCATTTTTAATACTTTTTTGTGTCGAAGATGTCCTTGCGGACCACCTTTTACGCGCATATTTCAAAACCTCCTGCTATCCCTCGGGCGTCGGTTTAGGGGCTTCGTCGAAAGTTCCCTAAATTCCAGTTGCATACACCCGATAGAAGCATTAAATAAATGGGTGGATAAAAACGCCTACTTTAAGTTCGGCACTAAACGGCGAATACGCTTGATGATACCGCGTCCGGAGACGGGAACCATTTCAAGGAATTGCGCTTTGGTTCGCTTGGAGGTGTTGCGGCGAAGGTGACTTTTGCCGCCCTTGGTGCGGACCAGAAGCCCAGAACCAGTCAGGCGAAAACGCTTCGACGTCGCTTTGTGGGTCTTGAGCTTAAACTTACCAGATCTCGGTTTTTGTGGCACTGCGAATTACTCCTTTCGGAAAAATGTACATGGGGGATCCCATGGAACTCACGATTGATCTGCAGCCGGTTTGCCTTCTTTGGGGGGTTTGGCCTTTGCTGGGCCCAACACGACCAACATGGTCTTCCCTTCCATCATTGGAGCTTGCTCGATCACGCTGATGTCGGCCAATGAATGGGCGATCTCGCGCAGGTCCTCTAAAGCGATCTCAGGGTAATCCATTTCGCGCCCACGAAATTTGATAGTGACGCGAACCTTGTGCCCCTGGTTTAGCCAGCGGCGAGCGTCGTCAACTTTGAAACCACGATGTGCCTCATTGGTTTTGGGACGTAAACGGATCTCTTTAACCTCGATCTTGACCTGGGCTTTTTTTGCTTCCCGCTCCTTCTTCTCACGTTCGAAGAGAAATTTACCAAAATCTAATACACGGCAAACAGGTGGCGCGGCGTTGGGTGATACTTCCACCAGGTCCAAGTCAGCATCGCGGGCGATCTGTAAGGCCTGGCGGATGGGAACAACACCAACATTCCCTCCATCAGGTCCGATCAGCCGAACCTCGTTGACTCTGATCGCTTCATTGACTCTAAATTCTTGATCGGTTATGGCTTGACTCCTTTTAAATACAAAACAAATCGGTTTTTAGCCGGAAAATAATACCACATCAAGCATGTTCCGTCAAATTAGGGCGGAGTGTGGCCGGATTGGGTTGTTTGCTGGCAGTGTTGTATGCCCAAAACAAAAACAAAAGGTTGAAAATAAACCCGCGAAAGCCACCAAAAAATTTTAATACATTCACTTGGACAGGTTGCGCGTCGATCAAATTAAGGGTGACTACCGTAAATAATGAGAAAATGGCGACTAGGATCGGAACCGAGAACCAACTCCATTTCAGCTTGTTGGGCATAAGCCCATTGTTGATCAGGATTGCCAGGAATGGGATAGCGGTGAGGATCTGGGAAAAATGGGCATGCCATGTGACAAGCATGGTTGCGATGAAGATACTAAAAATGGAAAGCAGATCAGTATTGGGATTTGGCCGTTGCAAATTTGCCAAAATTTTGTGAACCAGCCAGAGTGTACCAAGCGCCCCGATGATACTGATCCAATAATGGATGGAGGTGCCCAAGAAATTATCAAAATGGAGAGAAAACATGCGCCAATTCATCATCAACAATGGGTTGGATGCCGACCTGCCAGTGGAGGAACCAGTCAGGATGTTAATAAATCCATCGATGCCATCTGGGCCAGCCAGTATTGCAGAGATACCCACCAGCAGCAACCCTATGCTGGAGAATCCGAACAAACTTCGCCAGTCTTTTTTCCACACCAAGTACGGGAGGATCAGGACCAGTGTTTGTGGTTTAAGCAACAAACCTGCCAACCAAGAACCGGCCAAAAATGGACGGCCTTTTTGAGAATTCCGGAAAAATTCTCCGGCAGCAATACCCAACAGTATGTTAAGTTGGCCGTATTGGATGTTGAGGAAAAACGGCAGTGAAAAAAAAACGATAAATAAAGTTTCTAATTTGATTTTTTCACCGCTGACCTGTAGCGTGAAGAAATGCAAATACCAAAATAATAAAATGAAATTTAGAAAATTCCAGATAAAATACCCAACTTTAATTGGCAGCAGCGCGAATGCCTGAAATGGAATGACAAAGATCGGCAGGTAAGGGAACGGAATCACCAAGAAGAAATCATTGTTAGGGAAAGGCTTTGGATAGATCGGTTCTTGAAATTCTTTTAAGGAATCAATGTCGTAGACCTGTGCGATGCCAGCTTCATTGGCGATCTTTCCGCTGCTCCAATAGGCGCAGAAGTCGATGCCGGTGGAATTGCAAAACCGTTTCGTATCCAGATCGACGCCAATTAAAAAAATATAATAGGTGGCTAACAGGCCAAAAGCCGCGAGCCTGGAATATTTTATTAATTTTGTCGCCATTAGCCACCGCTGACGGGGGGGAAGAACGCAACGGTATCTGTTGGGGTGATCAATTGGTCCTTCGATGCGTATTCTTTGTTGACAGCCACCAAAATTGAACGTAAAGAAGATTCGAGCGTTGGATGCTTGGCCAGGCTGGCATTAATGACTTGTTGAACTGTGGCTTCATTTCCTTCCAGCTCCACTTCTATTGAGTTGGAACCGGCTTTGAGTTTTAATGTAGCATAGAGTTGGATCTGGATTTTCATTGAACACCTTGTAGGTATATAATCTTGTCTTCTATTATACAAAATATGGCAGCCTTATGTTAAAGAATGTCTCTTCAAAGGTAATTTTGCAGTTTATCGGCATAGCTGCCCTGGCGTTTTATTTTGGGCTGAGCGCCTATTTGGCTACCTATAGCCGATTCATTGCTGATGATTATTGTTCAGCATACGATGCCAGCCGTTTGGGATTGGCCAGGTTTGTTTGGTACTGGTTCATCACCTGGGGTGGACGCCTCTCAGCAGTGGCATCTGATATTGCCTTGGTTTGGCTTGGCCAAACCAAGATCGGCCTGGCACCTGGGATCGCGATAGCCTTATGGGTGGCGATCAATACACTCGGAATTTATTGGATGGATGGTTCGGCAGAGAAAAAAGCCACCCGATCGGTAAACGCCCTGTTTTTTGGTTTATTGCTGGTTTACTTTTTTTTCCAAACACTTCCCAACATTCCACAAACTTTTTTTTGGTATAGCGCGTTTCGAACCCACTCACTGGCAGTGATATTGTTCAATCTTTTTTGGGTTGTGTATCTTCGTTCAACAAAATTCAACGGCAAGCCGGCGTTGTGGCTAATGGGGGGATTCTTCTACGGCTGGATCAATGGCGGGTTTAGCGAGGCTTTTACCGCCATGCAGATCGGCACCTTGTTATTGTCTTTGTTGGCATTAGGTTGGAACAGGCGAAATGGATGGGATTCTCCTTCTGTAATGTGGGTGTTGGGAGGAGTCTTTGGTGCCATTTTGGCCATGGCGATCATGTTTCTTTCACCGGGTACCCAAAATAGGCAAGAGTTTTTTGATGCTCCGAGGACTTTGCAAGGGATAGTGACAATTTCCTGGGAAGGATTTTTGGTATTCTTTCGGTCGGTTTTTAAAGACCCTTTCAGGGGATTCGGTGTCGCAGCAAGCCTATTGTTTGCGTTCATCCTGGGGGCGGGTTCTGAAGCGAAAAGCAAGCTTCCAGTTTGGGGAATTGCCGTCCTTGGGTTGGGTGGGGTTTGCGCGGTTTTTGCCAGCATGGTACCAGCCGCATACGGCATGGGTGATTTCCTGCCACGCAGGGCATTCCCGATTCCGATCTTTTTTGGTTTGTTTCCTGCCATCATTGCCGCATATTTGCTTGGTCCGCATCTAACGCAACGGTTTACAGCAAACCGCAAGGCCATGGTAACCAGCATTGCACTCGGTTTCCTTTTGGTGAGCTTGGCCGGTAACGTAAATACATTATTTTCTTATCAGATGGCAATGAAAAAATACGCCGAGAATATTGACTCGCTTCAAGTACAAGTTCAGGCTGCGATTGCGGAAGGAGAAACCGAATTGCAGATAGGGTCTTTAGGCAACTGGGCAGGTGTTTATGACCCTAATGACAACCCAAAATATTGGGTAACTGCTTGTTTTAGCAAGTATTACGGCATCCAGATCTTGGGGCCAAAAATCACCCAAAATGACTAAATAAAGAACACGAACCCGATTGAAAATAGCGAACAGAAAAAATTAACCAGGTCGTTATTAAGCCAACCCCAGCCGCGAATTAAGCGGGTGGTTTGGCCACATGAGTGTTGTGGATGGCGTTCGGTTTCTTTGTCGCAAGCGGGGCAGAGATACATTGCCTGAACAGTTGCGCCCAGGAATGAATCGAATAACGAACCCGCGAAGCCAGCGAAGGAAAGTATCAGAAATGCCAGGATAGGGCTTTGGGAAGGGAAAGGTGTGAACAAAACACCACTGAGCGCAATAAGTGCCGCGCCTAAAAATGATCCAACACTGCCATAAAGAGAGACCCCACCGGATGTACCTTTTTCAACCCTTTGATCCAAATGGATGATCGATCGGGGTGGATCAGGATTGAGGACTCCGATCTCTGTTGCCCAGGTATCCGCATTAACTGCGGCCAAAGTGGCGATGAACGCATACCATAACAACGGCTCTGCTGGGAAAAGGAAGTGGAGAAATGCAAAAAGGGTTGCCAAACCACCATTTCCAAAAACCTGACCGGCATCCCTTTGGCTACCTTTCGAAAACTTTTCATTCAGGCCGGCTTTCCTTCGTTTGAAGGCCTTGGTAAGCGCGCTCGAGGAAATAAAAAAGAGCAACAATGCAATCGCCCATTGCCATCCGCCCATCCCGAAAATTATGAAACCGACAACTACGGCAGCTAAAAACCCAGATGGATTTAGAGTTTTAGCACGATAGGCAAAATAGGCAATTGCGAATGCAGCGAGCAGCGAATACAAGTATGGGAGCATAGTTACTTTCCGGTTTGAAGGATAAAGGCAATGCTAATGAACATCAGGATGGTAGTAATCAGGTTGGACGACCAAACCATTTTGGCTAAAAATTTTTGGCCTGCTGATTGGTATGCCATAATGCCAAACATGAAGGCAAGAACGCTGACTACTGTGCTGATGGATGGCAAAAGGAACAATTGCTGTGATGGCACCGGATCCTCTGCCATGACATTTAATGAAGGCACCAGGCGGAGCGTGGAGAACGCGGGAACAATGAAATAGACAGCAATGAAAAAAACCAGGTTGAGCAAGATGTTGGCCAACCACAAATAGCGGTTGGAAACCTCGCTCCATGCATCTATCATTACAAAATTTAACTTATGTGAACCACCGCCGCTTTGGTCCAATGAACCCATTTCAAAAATGCGCGCAAATGCTTCCATAAAACCGGCAGGGTCAGCAGGTGATATTGCGAACACTTTTTTTGCCGTTCCCACAAAAACAAGGTTATCTCTGTCACTGGCTACGTATTCCACCAAGCCAAGTTGAGTGTCTTGAACTTCACCCAAGTTACCGCCGGGCAAGTAAAAACGGGGGCTTGCGACGGGTTCGTTTAAACTGGAAATATGTTTGATCCAGTCGATATCCGACAGAGGGATCATCTCTCGCCGATATCCCCATTCGATGGTCAAGATATCACGGTCTACCAGGTAGGTAGCCTTGGCCAAGCCAAAAAAACGAAAACCAAGGAATGAAATTGCCCCCCCACATGACAAAACAGTGATAATGAGGAACGGGATAATAAGGCTTGTGGCCCCAATAGCAAGCCAATAAACAGATGCCAAAAACCCGGCTGTGAATAAGAAAAGCAAGGACAAGTGAAAGGCAATTCCGGTTTGTTTTCCCGGTGGAAATTCGTGGATCATCCAGGCAATTCCTGTTTTAATACATGGCAGACATACTCAACCTGACCTTCGGTCATGATGCCGCTAAAGGGCAAGGCGATTCCGCGGTTGCCGAGGTCCTCGGTGATTGGGTAATCGCCATCTTTGTATCCAAACCGCTCAACCATATAGGGTTGAAGGTGGATGGGCAGAAAATAGGGCCGGACAGGTACGCCATGTTTTTCCAGCCTGGCCACCAATCCAGCGCGATTGATCTTGCTGTCAAGCCTGATCACGAACACAAACCAAGACATACGTGTTGTCTCAGGGACGATGACCGGCAATTCAATTCCAGGGGTATTGATGAGGTGCTTGATGTACCAATTGGCAACTTGTTCCCGTTGGGAGATCAATTGGTCCACCCGCGATAATTGGCTTATGCCTAATGCGGCCGAAAGCTCATCTAACCTATAGTTGTAACCCATGTAAGTGTGGCTAAGCCAAGTATCTCCTGGCGCGCGGCCCTGGTTTCTAAGAGCACGCATTAGAGTAGCGGCTTTTTCATCATTTGTGATCACGACCCCGCCTTCACCAGTGGTGATCTGTTTGTTGGGGTAAAAAGCGAATACGCCAAACTTGCCAAATAAACCTGCTTTTTTGGATCGATATTCTGCGCCTAATGCCTCACAGGAATCCTCAATGACTTCCAAATCGTATTCGCGGGCGATTTCACCGATCGCGTCGTAATCAGCTGGTTGGCCAAATACATCAACAGGCAAGATCGCCTTAAGCTTGCCGTTGCCGCTGTTCTTGCGCGGCAACCATTTATCAGTTTTTCCATTGCGCAAATCCATGGCGGCTTGGCGCAATTGTGCCACATCAATGTTGCCTGTTTGCGGGTTTACATCCACATAGATGGGAGTGATGTTCTCGAAGAGCAAGGCGTTGGTGCTGGCGACAAATGAGAATGGGGTCGTCAGGACGCGGTCTCCGGGCTTCAAACCTGCTGCAATGGCTGTAAGATGCAAACCAGCAGTTCCGGAATTTACCGCGATCGCGTGTTTTGCGCCAACGTAGGTTGCTAACGCGTTTTCAAACGCTACCACCTTGGGACCAAGGCTAAGGATCGGTGTGCGAATTACTTCCAATACGGCACTGATATCTTCTTCATTGATGTCGGGCGAGGACATAGGGATCTTTACCATTTACGGGGCTCCATTAGTGCGATGATCTGGGGTAAAAGGGTTGCTAACTGGATGAAACTACTCTCGGCACTCCCTCTCAATTTTACTTCCACCTCATTGTTGGTCAAACCCCGTTCGCCAACAGTGATCCGGATGGGCAATCCGATCAGATCCGCGTCGTTGAATTTGATGCCCGCCCGCTCGTTGCGGTCATCAGCAAGGGTGGCAATATTGGCAGCAATCAGTTCCTCATAAATTGCGCGCATCGCGATCGCTGTGTCGATTGTGCTGCCAGGAATGTTCATCAGGTAAACATCATAAGGGTTTATGCCTAATGGAAACCTCAAACCTTTATCGTCTGAATTGGTTTCTGAAAGGTACAGCAACACTTCGTAACTGCGCAATTGGCCATTTTGTATCACTTCGAAAGCCTGTTGGGTTTGGGTTGGGGCATGGCAGTTGGGGCAAATTGTACCTTCATTCGGCAAAACCACATCGGCTACTATATTTGGCAGATAATCTCTTCCACACATGGTGTTCACCAAGTGGTGGTCCACCTTGTTGGCGCCTGCCACCAAATTTGGGCATCCATCGACAGCATGATCTGCGATCACAAGCCCTTTAACATTCCCAATTGGTGATGCATAGCCGGGAACCGCGCCTGCGGCAATGATCTCTTCAATGGTTGCCATGCGTACATCACCAACGAGGTTTTTTAGTTTTGCCTCGCTTAGGGTTTGGTCTCCTCGAATGGTGACGATAATGAACTTGCCATTAGAGGTGCTGGTAAACATTAGTGCTTTTGATGTTTGGGACGTTTGGATGCCAAGATAATTGGCCAATCCCGCGATCGTATCGCAGTTTGGGGTATATACAATTTGGGGTGCTTTGGGTTGGGTTTGGTTGTGGTTCGGCTGCTCAATCGGGAAGATCTCAAAACGGTCGGAAAAGTGGCACTTTGTACAGACGGTTAACCGAACCGGCCCGATGGGATGAGCCAAAAAAAAACTACCTGGCTTTTGGTTGCCAACCAAGCCTGGAAAAGTAGCAGCCACAGTTTGATGCAATGCCTGGCTGGGTACAGTCAATTTTGCTTCAATGTGTTGGGTGGCGAGCTTGCCAAGCATGGTAAGGCTTTTGTCGCGGTGCAAGTAGCCCGCCCGATACAATAAAGAAATTCCGGGAGATTTAAACTCGGCCGGAGCAGTCCGGGAGGTTTGGATCTGCAGATCGATGAAATTCATGTTTGGGATTCAGGTGTTATTGGTGGGTTACTGGTTTCCAGCTTAAGATCCACTTTTTCTTCCATCGTCATGCGTCCCCGAAGAAAAGCGCCATCTTCGGTGACGAAAGAGGTGGTTAATACATCGCCCCAAATTCGGCCCGTTGCGCGTATCTCCAACTTGTGTGTGGTAATGTTGCCTTTTACGGTGCCAGCAACGATCACCGTGGCGGCGCGAAGGTTTTCACATGTAACCTTGCCGCTTTCTCCAACCACCAATAATCCCTGTAATTGGATCTGCCCTTCAAACGTGCCTTCGATGCGAACGCCTCCAGATCCAGTCAGGCGGCCTTCCCAAATAAGTCCGGGTCCCAAAATGGAATTTATTCTTTCCATAGAGGGAATAGAAACTGTAGGTTTGGATGGTTCGATCGGTTCTTTTCGTTTAAACATTATTCATCCTGTCGGTTATTAAAATTATTTTACCGTGTTTTATTTTTGTTTACCGGCAACAAGAAAGCCCGCGAATTTCGCGGGCTTTCCAAATTGGCATTCTGGTGAATTTATTCTTCTTTTTTTATAGGGTTAGCCGCAGCCATAATATTGTAACCGCTGTCCACGTAATGGATCTCGCCAGTTACATGGGCAGACCAATCGGAGCAAAGATAGACAGCTGCATTGCCGCAATCTTCAGCTGTAACATTTTCGCGCATGGGCGCCATTTCGGCAAAATTCTTTAGCATATCCTTGAACCCGCTGACGCCGCTGGCGGCCAATGTTCTGATGGGCCCGGCAGAGATGGCATTGACACGGATGCCCTGCTGGCCGAAATCGGAGGCCATATAACGGGTGCTTGCTTCCAAAGCCGCTTTGGCTACGCCCATCATATTGTAATTGGGGGCAACCTTTACGGATCCGTAGTAGGTTAGGGTTAGCAGTGCCCCTCCCCGGTTCAAAATCGGTTGGAAGGCTTTGGCGATGGCAACAAATGAATAGACGCTGATATCCATGGCAAGGTGAAAACCAGCCCGGCTGGTGTCATAATAATTGCCTTGCAACTCCTCTTTGTTGGCAAAACCAATTGAATGGACAATAATATCGATATTCCCAAAGTGTTGCCTGGCTTTTTCGGCAACCTGCGCAATTTGTTCATCCGATGCGACATCACATTGTTCTACAAAAGTTACCCCCAGCTGTTCGGCCAGTGGTTTTACACGTTTTTCCAGTGCATCACCAGCATAGCTAAAGCCCAAATTGGCACCTTCACGGGCGAATGCCTGCGCAATGCCCCAGGCGATAGACCTGTCATTGGCCAACCCAAAGATCAGGGCGTTTTTTCCGGTTAATAATCCCATTGCTCCTCCATAAAGCATCCTTTATTGCACAAAAACCGCCATGGTTTTGTTTTCCACGGTTCCGGTACATTATATAAACCCACGCGCGGGCCAATGGTCACGCAATTATCAGGTACATGCCAGCCGTCACCGATCCAAATAGGGTTGGAGGTGGATGTCAGGTCGGATCCGTTCAAAGAGCCATCGATAGCGCACGAATGGGTTAGCTTGCCCGGCCCATCTACCCAGCCATCAGGGGTGAGATTTGGCCGGTTATGGCTGGCGTATTCAAACCCATCAATCAACTTAATTCCGCGAACCAGCACGGCAGCCGGATAGCCGATCTCACTGGTCACCACATTTAACATCCAGTAAGTGCCATAGATGAAATAAACGTATGCTCGGCCTGCTTCTCCATACATCACTTTTGTTCGGCTGGTCATTTTCGCTCTGGCATGGCAGGCAAGGTCATCTTCGCCCACATAGGCTTCGGTCTCTGTGATCAACGATCTCACGGTTCCATTGTTTGTGGTAACCACAAGCTGGGCACCCAACAGTTGGCGGGCAACTGTTACAGTGGGTTGCAAGTAGAAGTTTTTGGGTAATGGTGCCTTGGGAGAACTGAGGGATTTTTTTTCAGGCATTTTGGATATGGGCGCAGTCACCAATGACCAAAACTTTCCATTTGTGTTGGTTCGGAAAGTAAAGAAATGAAGCGAAGGAAGTGTTTTGCAAAACAAACCGCGGGCTCTCATTGTTGCTTTGCGGTGATATTCCGAGAATGGATAATAGGACCATATTCATGAGTGCGCCATGCGTAACGATCAAATACTTTCCGGGAGGATTTTGTAACAAGTTGTGCATTGCAAGGCAAGCCCGCATGTATAAGGCCCAATCACTTTCTTTGGATTTATCTGGGGAACCGAAAGGATTGGGATGGTGAAGCTTTTTTTTGGCCTGCTTAATTTCCTGAAATGTTTGCCCGGAAAAGACCCCCATGTCTCTTTCCATCCAGATCGGGTCTTGTTTTAGGTCGCGGATAAATAAACCATCTGCGACGAGTTGGGCGGTTTGGGCAGCCCGGCTAAGTGGGCTGGTAATGATGTGGTCAAAAGTTATATTGGCTAATTGCCAGCGCTGGGTAAGGGCTTGGGCTTGGCGGATACCCAAATCGGTAAGCGGGTAATCGCTCTGTCCCTGCAAACGATTTTCAAAGTTACCTACAGATTCACCATGACGTAAAAAGGTGATCTCAAAAAATTGTTCCGAATCGGGACCGTTACTCATTCGCTGCGGGGTTCCTTCATGGTAAGGTAAACAGGTCTTCCCTTCACTTGTTGGAAAATATACCCAATGTACACGCCAATAAATCCAAGCAGGATCATAATAATGCCACTGGCGATCAACAACACCGCCATCAGGGATGACCATCCGGGTTCGATCTGGTCGTGCATTCCGGCTGCCCACAGGTATAACACATACAGGATTTGAGCCACCGCCAACAAGATGAATACCCCCCCGGCACTTAGGCCAATATATAGCGGGATAAGTGAAAAAGAAAAAATGGCATCTGACGCGAGACGGACCATTTTTCCGATTGAATACTTTGAAGTTCCCATTGTCCGCTGTGCTTCCTGATAGGGCAGGATTATGGATCGGAATCCCATCCAGGAGATCATCCCTCGTAAGAATCGATGGTATTCTGGCATCGATCGGAGAGCATCCAACGCTTGGCGAGACAATGCCCGAAAATCTGCCGCTCCGGGGTTGATGTAGGTGCCGCTGATCTTGTTGATGAGGGCATAAAACAGACCGGAAGTAACCTTTTTGAGGGCAGGAAGATTTTGGTTTTCCATTCGTTGGGTTTGGACGATATCGTAACCATTTTCAATCAGAGAAAGCATCTCAGGGATCACTTGCGGCGGGTGTTGGCCGTCACAATCCATAGAGATGACAATATCTCCATGGGCTTGATCCAACCCGGCGCATAGAGCGGCTTGGTGGCCAAAATTGCGGCTTAGGTAAACGCAACGGGTTTGTGGATCTGTATCCGCCAAGTTTTTGAGTAATTTCCCGGTTCCATCCAAAGAACCGTCATCGACGTATATGATCTCAACGTCGTACGGCAGGGTGCGTACTACATTTTTGAGGGCGGGATGGGAGGTTGGAAGTACCTCGGTTTCGTTAAAAACCGGAATCACGATCGATATGAGTTTGGTCATTGAATAATTTTATCCTGCTTCCACGTTGTGGTTGGCTTTAAGGATCTCTACGGTACGGCGCACTTCATCCGCCAGTTTTGTATCATCCCAGCTGAGTGCCGAGGAAAGGATCGCTCCGACCTCTTTTATAGTATTCAATTTGTAAAAACCGAGCCAAGCCAGGTTGGTCCGACGCAACAAAATATCCTCTATGTGGGCCACATCCTCAAATTTGGCCAGGTATTCAATTTCCCGATCTGTAAACCCCGGCAAGCTTGCCAGGGGGGTGGGTGTGCCTTGGGCGATGAACCTGCTAATTTCTGCCGCGAGTGTGCCGTATCTGTCAAACAGCCCTCTGGCATCCACAATTTTTCGGCCAAGTGGATTGGCGATCTGCTTAATGAATTCGATCTGGGCTAAGCCAACTTGTGGGTAATTTTTTCCGCCACCGATGGCTAATTCCCGGGTGTGGTTACGGCGGTTAATTCCCAACTCTCGCAAGCAAACATCCGTCACTTGTTCGCTAAAAGCTCGGTAGCTGGTCCATTTTCCGCCGACCAATGAAAAGATTTTCGTGCCGAAAATTGTATCGACCTTGATGGAGTGATCTCGTGTGATCTGGGCAGCTGTTTTTGCCTTCATTGATTCGAGCGGGCGAACACCTGTAAAGGAAAAAATGATCTGCTCGCGGGATACCTCTATTCTCGGGAAGATACGACTTACCAATGTGAGGAAATAAGCGATCTCGCTGTCTGTAATTCGGGCGGTTGAAGGGTCCTCAATCGGCAGGTCGCTGGTACCAATGATGACCTTGTCGAAAAATGGGAAGACCAATACGATCCTGCCATCGTTGTTCTCAAAGAAAAATTCGTGCTTGCCAATGGCACTACGAAGGGTGGCGTTTTCGACAATGATATGGGAGCCTTTGGTGCCGCCGACATAGTGCCTTTCCAAACCCATCTCCCCTATTGTTTGGTTGATCCATGGGCCAGAAGCGTTGATGATGATCTTGGGCTTGATCTCAGAAAGCTCACCGCTGATCTCGTCCTTTAGGGTTACAACTCCAGAGGAGAATTTGTGCAAGGATGTGTAATTTAGAGCCAGGGCGTGCGAGCCTTCTTTTTTTCCATCCATTACCAAATCCACCACATATCTTTCAGGAGATAGGATCTGTCCGTCGTAATAGGTGGCGGTGTATTTAATGTCGGGGGCCAGGCCAGGAAATTTGCGCAGCGATTCCTCGGCACCCACAAAACTATGAGGGGGCACTGTTTTTTGTTTCCTGGTGAAGGAGTCGTAAAGGATCAACCCAACCTTGATCACGATCGCGCCGCGTTCTGCAGGCTTGTTTAGTAAATTGAGGAATTTGAGCGGAGCATTCAGCAGGCCTGAAAATAGTTTAAAGATGGGCACCACGGTCGGCAAGGGGCGTACCAGGTGAGGTGCGTTCTCAATCATCCGGTTGCGTTCCATCACGGCTTCTTTTACTAACCTGAACTCGCCGTTTTCGAGGTAACGGATGCCGCCGTGTGCCATATGGGAAGAAGCCGCGCTAGCCCCCGCACAGTAATCCGACTTGTCTATCAGCAACACTCGGATGCCATTCAATGCAAGGTCCCTAAAGGTGCCAGCGCCATTTATGCCAGCGCCAACGATCAGGATATCAGTCTCATGGCTGAGAAGACGTTTTTTTGTTTCAGATCGGTTCATCTAAGGGTTGATTTCTGCAAGTTTTGAACTTCGGGCAAGCAAGCCAAAGACATCATCCAGGCCAGGTTCTGCAGCAGAAACGCTATCATATTTTACTCCGTCCTTATCCAGGTTATTGCGAAGGTCTTTTTTGCGAACACCCTTTTGCAGGATCACTTTAATATGGTTACCCGCCAGTGAATATTTTTGGACTATTGGCTGGTTCTCGCACCAATCCATCATGGAAATGATGTCGGTGCAAGCGATCTCGGCGGCTTTTCCGGTAACGATCTGATGTTTTAAATGTAGCGGCGTATCCATGGCTAACAATTTTCCTTCTCTCATCATAGCCACTCGTCCGCAATATTCAGCTTCGTCCATGTAGTGGGTTGTAACCAGAACCGTCACTCCCTGATCTGCAAGGTTGTAGATCATGTCCCAGAAGTCGCGGCGAGCCAATGGGTCTACTCCGCTGGTGGGTTCATCGAGAAACAGCAGTTTTGGCTGGTGAACCAACGCGATACTCAGCGCCAACCTTTGGCGCCACCCGGTCGCGAGTTCGCGAGTTAACGTTTTTGAGTGTTGAGCCATCCCTGTAAATTCGAGGCAAGCATCGATGGCCGCAGAATTGGCGACGCCATATACGCCGCCGTAAAAGGATACATTCTCCTTCACAGTTAGGTCATCATAAATCGCGAACTTTTGAGACATATAACCGATCTGTTGCCGAATTTGATCTGTGTCTTTAATAACATCGAATCCGAGTACGGTGGCATTACCCGAGGATGGAGTAAGTAACCCTAAAAGCATGCGGAAGGTGGTTGTCTTTCCGCACCCATTTGGGCCAAGAAATCCAATAATTTCTCCGGCAGAAACCGAGAAGTTGAGCTTATCTACTGCGACAAAACTGCCGAACTTGCGGGTTAGATCTTGCGTTTTGATGACGGTTTCATTCATATCTGCGCATCCTCCACCGAGGATGAGAACCGGATGAACACATCTTCGAGGCTGGCGGGAATTGTGCGGGCATCGATAAAATGGAATTGGTTCGCCGCAATTTTCTTTTGGCATTGTGAAAGGATCTTGTTCTCCATACCCGGCCGAACCTGAATGTGAATTCGATCGCCAAATGGCCGAATGTCGATCACACCATCCCATGTGCTGGCAAGCATTCGCACTTTTTGAATTGGCTCGGCGCGCAATTCAATCACACTGCCTTCGAATTGATTACGGATCTGGTTGGGTGAACCCTGCAATAGGATCCTTCCGTGTTTCATGAACCCAATACGGTGACAACGAGAAGCCTCGTCCATGTAGGGGGTTGTTAGCAATACCGCAAAATCCCCCGCATTATTTTCTGCAACCAATTTGATGATCAATTGCCAAAAATCTTGTCTGGTGACTGGATCTACACCGGTGGTCGGCTCATCCAATAATAAAACCTTGGGCCTTGTCACCAAGGCGGTTGCCAAGCCTAATTTTTGTTTCATTCCACCTGAGAGTTGCCCGGCGAAGCGGTCCTTGAAGGGCGCCAAGCCAACAAACTCCAGGATCTGGCTGGATTGGGTTTCCCATTGGCCAGGTTTTAGCCCGCGCACTTCGGCAAAAAAACGCAAATTTTCCAACACAGTAAGATCTTCGTATAACGAAAACCGCTGAGAGAGATAACCGATTTGGCTTCTGGCCAATTCTCCATTTTTTGCCACATCGAAACCGCAAACCTGGATAGTTCCAGCATCTGCCGCAAGTGCGCCAACCAGCAAACGCAAAGTTGTGGTTTTACCAGCGCCGTCTGACCCAACCAAGCCATATATCTCTCCTGCGCTGATCTCAAGATCGATCCCATTTACTGCGAGAGTATTGCCAAAACTTTTGTGCAGGCCAATTGCGCTGATCATTTTTGCTGGATCATTGGAAAACAACATCCGCAGGCATGCCTGGTTTTAGCAGCATGTCGGGGTCCAATACTTTGATTTTGATAGCGAATACTGTTGTCTTGCGGCCATCGCTGGTTTGTACGTTACGTGGAGTAAATTCTGCCTTGTCTGAAATTTGGGCTACCTGGCCCTCAAATTGGACCCCCGGAAAGGAATCCGCGGTTATCAGTACTTTTTGCCCCAGGGTTATCTCTCCATATCGGTCTTCGCTAACAAAAACCGTAACGGAAAGTTGGGTTAGGTCCAGAATGGTAAATAATGTTGAACCTGGGGTAACGATCTCGCCAACCTCCAGATTGCGGTATTGGATCACCCCATCGATCGGGGATGCAATGGTCAGTTTTTTGGTGTGCGCTTCCGCAAGGTCAACATTGGCCTTGGCGGCAGCTGCATTGGCTTCTGCCTGGGCCAAAGTCGCTTTTGCCTGATCCAACGTAATCAGCGCAACCGCCAGTTGGGTAGACCGTGGTCCGGTTTTGTACTTCAACAACGCCGCGTCGATCGCATCTATCTTGGTTTGCGCTACATGGACCCGAGCGCGAGCCTCCAAAATGTCATTCGCGCCATCGGTGATCATTGCGTCGTCATAGTCTTGTTGGGCTTCCTCCAGGGCGGTTTGGGCATCCTCAACCAGAACATCCGCACGTTCCTTTAGCGCGCTATTTTCGGTCGCGTCCGAAACAGCATCGCGTACCTGTTTTGCGATCACCAGCTCGGTTCGAGATTGAGCCAGCCTGGTTTCAATTGTCAAAAAGTCGCCGCTTGCCGCTTTGCTCTCTACACTTTTTTGGTCCAATTTTGCAAGATTCAGCTCATCCATGGCCAAATTTTTTGCGTTCATGAGGGTAGCGTATTCTTCGTCCATAGAGAAGTACCACACAGGTTGGTCCATCTCAGGTTCATTGCTTTCGCCCCAAAATGTTGCCCGAGCAGACCTTTCGTTGGCATTGCTGTTATCGAGGGTCGCATCATAGTGGATCTGGGCCAGATTGACAGCTTGTTTTGCTGTAACAACAGCAGCTTCGGCTGCATCCAAGTTGGCTTTAGCCAATTTTAACTGGGCAGTGAGGATGGTTCCTTCCAAAGAGAAGAGGGTATCTCCCAAATTGACTTTGTCTCCAAGGGAAAAATAAATCTGATCGGCTTTTCCCCCCATCTCTGATGCAATCTTCACTTCCACTGCTTCTACATTACCTGAAGCTGAGATAGCCGATAATGGGGCGGGTTTTAATTGAAAAAAAAGATAGACCCCCAAGGAAAGAACTACAAGAATGGCAAAAATCGCTTTTACAAAGGTTGGGATATTGTGTTTCATAAAGGTAACCTCCTGCTAAATTTTACTAATCCAGGCGCTTTCGGAAGCGCAACGATGCGGCACCCATAATGAAGATGCCGAACAATGTCAGCGCAATCACATCCATGGTGATGGCACTAAGGCCAACACCTTTTAGCAACAGCACTCGGATAATGCTTAAGTAGTAACGAAGCGGGATCGCGTACGAGATCAATTGCAAGAAGCCGGGCATTGCCTCTATGGGGAAGAAAAAACCGGAAAGGAAAATGCTTGGAAGCAAGGTCATCCATACCGTAAGCATTGCTTCTTGTTGCGTATTCGCGATAGTGCTGGCAAACAAACCGATGCCCAGCCCGGAAAGCAGGAAGATCGAAGAGATACCGACAATTAAAATAAGGGATGAGCGAATGGGGATGTGGAACCAAACATGACCAATGAACAATACTTCAAGCGTGTCGAACAAAGCCAAAATTGTGTAAGGCAAAATCTTTCCCAACACCAATTCCCAAGGTCGGATTGGCGTCACGATCAATTGCTCGATGGTACCGCGCTCCCTTTCCCTCACAACAGCTGTGGCTGTCAGAATGGCGGTGATAGCGAACAAGATCATACCGATAACACCAGGGATCATAAAATAAGCAGAGACCATATCGGGGTTGTACCATACGGTGGTTCTTATCTCTACCGGGGGGAGGATCTGACCGCCGGTCCGGTTGATTTTGGCCATCAGAATTTTAGTGGCGGCGTTTTGGCCGATCAGTTGTGCCGCAGATAATGAAGTAGCTGCGATGGTTGGGTCGGAACCGTCGATGATAAACGCCACCTGAGCAGTTCCGTTGGCGACATCCTGCGCATAGGTAGGCGGGATGATCATGCCTGCTTTGGCTTGTCCGCTGTCAATCAGCTCACCCAATACGTCCTCTGACGCGGGGCTGTGGCTGATCTCGAAATAATCCGCGGCTCTAAAAGCGTCTACCAATTGGCGAGACTCAGATGAGAGGCTTTGGTCTACAACGGCCAAGGCTACATTACGAACATCGTTGGTGGTGGAATACCCAAGCAGGAACAATTGCATCACCGGAATGACCAATATCAGCACCAGTGTGCGCTTGTCCCGAAGGATCTGGATGAATTCTTTACGGATGATGGAGGATAACCGAGAGTTCATTACACCTCTGATTTGATAAATTGATGCAGCCGTTTTGATCGTGAATAAAAAAGGGCAGAGTATGTAGGCGATTAGGGTGATTGGCCAAATTTATTGAAGCATTGATTTTAGTTTAGCACCAAACCACGGGTGCAATCAAACCAGTTCCGAGGCCAACCCAACTGTTATTGGTAAAATGAATGAACATGAAATTTGAACAAAGGAAAAACCTAAAATTTAATTTGGCTATCAGCATGCTCGATGCTGCTTTTTTTGGCATGGGGCTGGGTTTTGGCTCGTTTGGAACCATCATCCCGTTATTTTTTACCAAGATGACAGATTCGGCATTGCTGATCGGGCTTATTCCTGCGATCCATGCGGTTGGCTGGCAGGTGCCGCAACTTTTCACGGCTGGATGGGTATCCAGGATGGCACGCTATAAGCCAGCTGTGATGCAAATGACCCTGCACGAGCGCTTGCCCTTTTTGGGCTTTGCTGTGTCGGCGTGGCTTTTATATCAATATGGAGCGTGGGTAGCCTTGCCTTTGGCTTTTTTGTTGTTGGTTTGGCAAGGGGTTGCAGCCGGCCTCACCGCAAACCCATGGCAGAGTATGATCGCCAAGATCATTCCCCAAGAAAACCATGGTACGTTCTTTGGAGCGCAAGCGGCAATTGCCAATATTCTAATGAGTGGAGCCGCTATCATTGCTGGTTATTTGCTTGAATCATTGGATGCCCCCTTTGATTTTGGAAGCGTGTTTCTGCTGACCTTTTTTGGAATGGCCATTTCTTACGGTTTCTTGGCAATGACCCGTGAATCGGTGAGTGAACGCCGAGAGTATCCGGACTCCTCGGGGCATTTTTGGCAATTGGCCCGGCAGATATTGCAAAGGGATGTGAATTTTCGCTGGTTTTTGGCTTACCGAATCCTATTTCAATTCGCCTCGATGGGGTTTTCTTTTTACATCCTATACTCGGTCAGGCAATTTTCGATGGATAGTGTGACTGCGGGTTACCTTACCGCAACACTAACCATTACCCAAACCGTTGCCAATGTTGCCATGGGATGGTTGGGAGACAAGATCGGGCACCATGCAATGTTGGTTTTGGGTACTGTGTCATCGGTATTTTCCGCTGTTGTGGCGTTTTATGCTCCCACGATCTATTGGATGTACCCGGTATTTATCTTTGCCGGTTTGGCGAATGTGGCATTTTGGACCATTGGCATTGCGATGACGGTACGCTTTGGAGAAGATGGTGAAAGACCGGTGTATATTGGGTTAGCCAATACGTTGGTGGCGCCGGCATCCATTGGGGCGCCGATCTTGGGTGGCTGGATCGCTGATCAAATAGGATTTGGAACCGTATATCAGATATCGATCGTGTCTGGCATCCTGACAACGGGGTTGTTGTTATTTTTGGTGAAGAACCCGGCCTTGGCAGGGAGACCAAAATGACCAATTTTGAGAATTTGTTTGACAATTAATTAATTTTAATAATATCAGGATTCGCCCATCAATTTATAATAGGGATTGTTTGAAGTACGCTCTTGAAGTTTTTGGAATGTTGATTTGGCGCCATCCAAGGCGCCGTAAAGAAACAATATATTCAAAGTACGGAGGAGTAATTATGCGTCACATGAAGTATCTGTTTGTCCTGTTGGCAATTCTGTCTATGGTGCTTTCAGCATGCGCCCCGGCTGCCCCCGCAACCGAAGCCCCTGCAGCTGAACAGCCTGCAGCAGAAGCCCCCGTCGAGCAACCCGCTGCCGAACAGCCAGTAGCGGAAGCTCCCGCCGCCGAAGAAGGTGGATTCCAGATCCCAGATGTTGTTGATGGCAAGTTCAATGTTGCCATGGTTCTGATTGGACCGCACAACGATGGTGGTTGGTCACAAGCCCATTATGAAGGCTTGGAATACATTGAGGCGAATGTTGAAAACACCCACATTGCCTACATTGAAAACGTTCCTGAAGGTGCAGATTCCGAGCAGGTATTCCGCAGCCTGGCCCGCAAAGGCTTTGGCTTGATCTTCGGTACCTCCTTTGGCTTCGGCGACTCGATGGAGATCGTTGCTGGCGAGTTCCCAGAGACGATGTTCATTCACCTGACTGGTATCAAATCCAACACCACCAACTTTGGCAACCTGATGGGCGCCATGGAAAATATGAAGTATTTGGCTGGTATGTTGGCTGGTGCCCGCGCCAAGGCTGATGGCAACCCCAAACTTGGCTATATGGCTACCTTCCCGATCCCGGAAGAACTTCGCTTGGGCAACGCCATTGCATTGGGCATGAAGAAGACCTGTCCTGAATGTACCATGGATGTTCGCTGGATCAATACTTGGCATGACCCCGTAATTGAAAAAGAAGCTGCCGCTTCCTTGTTTGACGCTGGTGCCCAGGTGGTCTTCACCGGTGCCGATACCCCCGCTGTTGCCGATGTTGCTCAGGAAAAGGGCAAGTGGGGCGTAACCTACGACTGGTATGGTTCTTGTAAGGTGGATGCCTGTTTGACCGCCCCCTACTGGGTTTGGGGCCCCGTCTATGCTGACATTACCGAGCGTGTAGTCGCTGGTACCTATGTACCTGGTTGGGATTACTTTGATGCTGATACTGGCGCCTTGGGCCTTTATGGCTTCATGGAAGGCCAAGAATTGACCCCCGGCCTCAAGGATCTTGACCCGGCCGTCATCGCTGAAGTAGAAGCTACCCTTGCCAAGATGCTTGCTGGCGAGTTCACCCGCTTCGATATCTTCACCGGACCGATCAACGATAGCAAGGGCAATGTAGTGGTACCTGCCGGTGAAAAACTTGAGCAGGTCGACCTCGATGCCTTCCCCGAATACAATCTCGGTTGTAAATATTGTATGAAGTGGTGGGCTGAAGGTATTACCGCTGAGCTTCCCCAATAATTTTTTATAGCATTACCGCGAGCCAGATCACTTGATCTGGCTCGCTTTTACTACGGACCAAGAATGGAATAATGGAAACAATCATGAGTGACCATCGTCCGGTACATGAAAATGTTGAAGAAGTAGTGCAGATGTTGGGAATTACAAAACAATTCCCAGGTGTGTTGGCGAATGATAATGTGGACTTTACCTTGCGAAAGGGCGAGATCCATGCTTTGTTAGGTGAAAACGGTGCTGGTAAGAGCACCTTGATGAATATTCTGACCGGTTTGTACAAACAAGATTCAGGCACAATTACGATCAACGGCGTCCGCAGATCATTTGCGTCTCCCAGCCAGGCTATTGCAGTTGGCATTGGCATGGTTCACCAGCATTTTATGTTGGTGCCAACCCAAACGGTAACTGAAAATGTATTATTAGGGCTTGATAAACCAGGTTTTCATTTAAATTTGTCAAAATACGACAAGGCGATTCAAAACCTTGGCGAGCAAATGGGATTGCCGATCGACCCTGCCAACAAGGTTTGGCAACTATCGGTTGGCGAACAACAACGGGTAGAGTTGATCAAGGTTTTATACCGCGGGGCTGAGATCCTGATCTTGGATGAACCGACTGCTGTATTGGCTCCGGTCGAGATTGAGTCATTTTTTGCAACACTTCGAAGGATGACTGCACTTGGAAAATCGATCGTATTCATTAGCCATAAATTGAACGAAGTGTTGCAGATAGCAGACAGAGTAACTGTAATGCGCCGAGGTAAGGTAACCGCGGCCGGTGTTAGCCCTGCTGGGATGACTGTTCGTGATTTGGCAAAACTGATGGTAGGCCGCGAGGTTGCCTTCGATATTCACAAGCCACCCCTTACCCCCGGCGAAATCGTGCTGGATACCGATGGGGTGGAATGCATCAATGACAAAGGATTGCCAGCCTTGCGCGGAGTCAACATTCAAGTTCGCAAGAATGAGATCGTAGGGCTTGCAGGCGTGGCTGGTAATGGCCAACGGGAATTGGCTGAGGTGATCACCGGATTGCGAAAATGTGCCAAGGGCAAGATCATCCTCGCTGGCGACGAAGTGACCAACCAGGACCCTCGAAGTTTCATCAACCATGGTATATCACACATCCCTGAAGATCGTCATCATGTTGGGTCGGCACCAAACTTAAGTTTGGCTGATAACTTGATCATGAAAAGTTATTCGCATTCACCAATTGCGCCAGGATGGACAATTAACAACAAGGCAGTGGACAAGAACGCCACGGACTTGCGGCAAGAATATGACATCGCTTCCCCTACCATTAAAACCCCTGTCCGTTTACTATCGGGCGGCAATTTGCAAAAAGTGATCCTTGCGCGAGAAATTTCGGGCCAACCGGCGGTAATGGTTGCCATGCAGCCCACCCGAGGGCTAGATGTTGGAGCCATTGAGGGAGTTCAAAAGTTACTTTTAAAACAACGGGAGGCAGGCGCCGGCATATTGCTGGTTTCTGAAGAGTTGGAAGAACTGTTGGCTTTGAGTGACCGTATTTATGTGATCTACGATGGCAAGATCATGGGCGAAGTTTTTGATAACGATGTGGAAAAGATCGGCCTGATGATGACAGGAACTCCCCTGGAAAAAATTAACGAAATGAGAGGGGTTGAAAATGCCTGAGTCAAAATCGATCCAAGATTTGATCCCATTCCGTATTAAGGTAGAACCCCGTTTAGAAGAAACCACCTGGTGGCAATCGCTCGGCATCACATTGATAGCATTGGTGATTGCCCTGTTGCTTGGCGCAGTGGTACTGGCGATGGTAGGCGGAGACCCATGGCGGGCTTACGCGCATATTGCCAAAGCCAGCTTCGGAGACATTGGGGTATTTTCCGACACCATGGTTAAAGCCATTCCGTTGATCCTGGTAGGCTTGGCGTCCACGGTCGCATTTCGGATGAAGTTATGGAATATCGGCGCTGAAGGCCAATTTTTTCTGGGCGCATTTGGCGCGAGTATGGTTGTATTGCTGCCAGTATTGCCAGAGGACTCTCCGCGCTGGCTTTTCATTTTGGTGATGATGTTATTTGGCATCGTAATGGGCGCGCTTTGGGGATTCATCCCCGCATACTTAAAAGTGAAGTTCAATGTGAACGAAGTGATTTCTACTTTAATGATGAACTATATTGCAGTGAAGTGGAATGACTTCTTTATTTACGCCGTTTGGTCCGAAGGTGGGTTCCAAATGTCGAAAATGTTCCCAAAGAACGCCTGGCTACCGCGCCTAACAGATTACGGCAAGATCATCCCAGAGTTGAGAGGGCTTACGACCCATTTAGGATTGGTTTTTGCGCTGATCGCGGTGGTAATTGTTTGGTTTATTTTGTATCGGAGCAAGTGGGGTTATGAAATTCGCCTGATCGGCGATAACCCCAAAGCCGCCAATTATGCTGGCATCCAGCTCAAAAAGAATATCATCGGTGTGATGATGCTCTCCGGCGGGTTAGCTGGGTTGGCGGGCATGTCTGAGATCACGGGTGTCGTCCACCGCCTTCAGGGTGCGATCTCGCCAGGGTACGGGTTCACAGGCATCATTGTTGCGTGGTTGGCGAAACTTAATCCATATTTGGTGGTGATCGTTTCCATTCTGTTTGGTGCCCTCATCTTGGCTGGCCGTGAGATCCAACCTTCAGGTGTCCCAAAACTGATCCAGGGGATCATTTTAGTGTGTCTGATCGCCAGCGATTATTTGGTTCGTAACCGAGTCCGTATCGTAAACAAGGCCAAGGAGTAACGAGCATCATGGATCCGATCATTATTTTACAAGCGGGTGTTGCCACGGGGACGGTGTTATTGTTCGCTACCCTGGGCGGCATCTTTTCTGAACGAGCCGGAGTTATGCAATTAGGCCTTGAAGGAATGATGTTGCTGGGTGCAATGACCGCCTTTAGTGTTACGGTGAGCACCGGCAACCCTTGGTTGGGTTTGTTGGCGGCCATGTTGGCTGGTGGTTTACTAAGCCAGATCCACGCCTTTATTACCATCACCTTGCATGCAGACCAGGTTGTTAGCGGTCTTTCGCTCACTTTCGTTGGAACGGGTATTGCCTTGGTGTTTGGCGAGACCCTCAGCAAGGCCGGTGTGATCTCGCTCATCCCAAAAATTTCAGTTCCGGTACTTACCAACATTCCTGTGGTGGGTCCCATCTTTTTTACGAACCAAAGTGTACTGGTTTATATAGGCTATGCGTTGGTACCACTGGCTTGGTATTACATTTACCATACCCGCCCCGGCATGCACTTAAGGGCGGTGGGTGAGCAACCTTCTGCAGCTGATTCGTTGGGAATTAATGTATTCCGAACCCGCTATTTCTATGTTTTTGTTTGCGGGTTATTTTCTGGCCTGGCAGGCGCTACCATTAGCCTGGCCATTTCGCCTGGTTGGTTTAGCGAGTTAACCACCGCCGGACAAGGTTGGATCGCGATCGGTTTGGTTATCTTCTCCCAATGGGATCCGGTGAGGGCAATGGTAGGGTCTTATACCTTTGGCGCGCTGCGTCGCCTGGTGTTGGACATTCAGGGGCCAACCATGTTATTAGGGATGCGCAATCCGTTTTATTACAACCCCTATTTGGGAATCTTTTTAACGATGTTACCCTACGCGTTTACGATCTTTGTTTTGGTGCTGGGCTCTTATAGTGCCGCCAAAAAGCGTTTGGGCGCGCCCGCGGCATTGGGTATTCCGTATGTCCGTGGTGAACGCGGGTTATAAGTAAATCAAAAAAGTATCCCTATAAGAGGCAATTTTTCTTTAGGGATACTTTTTTCTTTGTAAGTAGTACAATTTATCACAAATAAAAAATCTTGAATCTTACGGTCGACGGTCGTTCTTGTTGAACGGCGTGGGGATTACTCTCGAAAAGTACCGCCAACCGGATTTCCAACCTATTACAGTAAGGAGACCGTAGATCATGAGTATTTGGAAAGAGTATTACCAACCGCGCTCCATCGAGGAGGCGGTAGCCGTTCTCAGTTCCAGCCCGGCGCCAAGCAATATCATCGCCGGCGGCACAGACCTGATGCTGGATTTAAACCAAGGTAATCATCCCCCCGTCAACGCGCTGATAGACATCACAGAGATTGAAGAGTTAAAAACCATCGATGTGGTGAACTCTGAGATCATCATCGGGGCTTGCGTTACCCACAACCAAATTGTCAAAGATCAAAATGTTCAAAATAATGCAGACGCGCTGATCGAGGCATGTGGATTGATCGGCGGGCCACAGGTTCGAAACTCAGCGACGATCGGCGGGAATGTGGCGCATGCTTTGCCTGCGGCAGATGGGACGATCGGCTTGCTCTCGCTCAACACCGAAGTCGAGATCGCATCAGCAACCGGAAAGCGCAGGATCCCGATCACCGAATTCTTTGTTGGGCCGGGAAGATCGATCTTGGAAGGGAAAGCCGAATTTGTCACCCGTTTTTTTGTGCCACTAAAAAAAGCATGCCAAGGTTCCGCATTCAAGCGAATCATGCGGGCACAAGGGATCGCTCTGCCAATCCTCAATAACTCGGTTTGGATCGAGCGGGATGGGGACCTGATCAAAGAAGTACGCATCTCCATCGGCCCGGCTGGCCCAACCCCCTTCCGCGCTGCCAATACTGAAGCATTGCTTCGTGGGGAAATCTTCAGCGATGAAACCATTGCGCTTGCCCAACAAAGCATTTTGGGCGAGGCCAAGTTTAGGACCAGCCCTCGACGGGCTACTGCAGAATATCGGCGCCAACTGGTGACCGAGCTATTCCGCAATACGATCATTCAGGCCTGGCAACGGACCTTTTAGCGGGAGGCATACATAATGAATAATCAGACACTTACCATAAATGTGAATGGAAAAACCTACCAAGTTCCACCCATTCCCGGAGAAACTTTATCGGACCTGTTACGAAACAGGTTAAAGCTGACCGGAACAAAGATCGCCTGCGAAGAATCTGAATGCGGCGCTTGTACGGTGATAATGAACGGGGAATCGGTTCTCTCCTGTTCCACCCCGGCAATAAAGGCGAATGGAAAATTCATTTTAACCATTGAGGGGTTGGCAAAATTCGAAAAAGGTGAACTTAAATTGCATCCGCTTCAGGAAGCATTCATTAAGAATGGCGCGGTGCAATGCGGTTTTTGTATCCCTGGCCAGATCATGACAGCCTATGCGTTGCTGCAACACCAGCCTTCCCCTACCTCCGCTGAGATCCAACACGCGCTCAAAGATACTTTATGCCGTTGCGCCGGCTACCCAACGATTGAGCGATCCATTTTGGAAGCGGCGGATGCAGTTCGGACCGGTAAACCTGTTGACAACGATCCCCATGTTCCTACCAGCAGTGGTGGCAAAGTGGTAGGCACAGCCCAGGCTCGGCCAGATTCTGTGGCCAAGGTTACTGGCGCAGCGATCTATACCGATGACCTTGAATTTGAAGGCATGGTTTACGGGGCGGTTCGACGTGCGATGGTACCACACGCTTTCCTCAAATCCATCAATTGCGACAAAGCAAGGGCTTTGCCTGGTGTGCATGCCGTTATGACGGCCGAGGACCTGCCCGGTGAAAAGAACCATGGCTTGGTCATTTACGACTGGCCCATTTTGGTGGGTGTAGGTGAACGCGTTCGATATGTTGGTGATGCGTTGGCGATCGTTGCCGCTGATTCCACCGATATTGCCCGCGAAGCCGCGGCGCTGATCGAGGTTGAATTTGACCTGCAGCCGGTTATTTCCGATCCGGTGATCTCCCGCCATCCAGAATCGACATCACTACACGCGAACGGGAATCTTCTAAAACACATCAAGGTTCGGAAAGGTGATGTAGCTGAAGGTTTTACCCAAGCGGATGTGATCATGGAAGAAGTTTTCCATACTCCCAGTACTGACCATTTGTTTATGGAACCGGAGTGTTCGGTTGCGGTTCCTACCAAAGAAGGGCGGATGGAAGTATATGTTGGCTCCCAGATCCCGTACCAGGACAGGTTGCAAGTAGCCAGAGCGCTGGGTTGGCCAGAGGAGCGAGTTCGCATTGTCGGCCAATTGATGGGTGGTGGTTTTGGCGGTAAGGAAGATATTGCCGGCCAGATCCACGCGGCCTTGCTTGCCCAAAAACTTGGCCGGCCGGTAAAGATCTTGTGGGACAGGCAAGAAAGTTTGCTCGTTCACCCTAAACGGCATGCCACCCAGATCACTGTAAGGCTTGGCGCAAAAAATGACGGCACTTTGGTTTCGGCCCAAACCGAGTTATACGGTGATACCGGGGCATATGCGTCGCTTGGCGAAAAAGTGCTTACCAGGGCAACCACGCATTCGGCAGGACCATACCTGATCCCGAACGTGCACGCGGATTGTTACGCAATGTATACCAATAACCCACCGGCAGGAGCTTTCCGCGGCTTTGGGGTGTTGCAATCTGCCTTTGCCATTGAAAGTGTGATGGACATGTTGGCGGAAAAATTGGGTATGGACCGGATCGAATTGCGCCGCAAAAACGCTCTGCGCGTAGGTAGCGAAACCAGCACGGGACAAGTGCTCCGTGATAGCGTTGGTTTGGTTGAGTGCATCGACAAAGTGAAGGCTGAAATGGTACGGGTATCAGGCTTGGAAGAAAAAGACCTCTTCAAGCCACGCCCGGTAGACGGAGCGAAACACCTGGTTCGTGGGTGGGGTTTTGCCTCAGCCTTTAAGAACACAGGTTTGGGCGGCGGCGCAGACGACTGTTCTGGAGCCCATGTGGAATTGTATGCCGATGGTAAATTTGAAGTTCGTTCGGCCGCTGCAGAGCTTGGGCAAGGTTTGGTCACTGTTATGCAATTGGTCGTTTGCGAAGAACTTTCTCAAGAACCGGCCAATGTTAAGGTATTGGTGATGGATACCGACCTTACACCCAATGGTGGCCCTACAACAGCCTCCCGGCAAACGTATGTAACCGGTAACGCATCTCGGTTGGCTGCAATTGCCTTCCGCGAGCATGTTACAGGAGCGATGGCCGAAAAATTTGATGTTTCTCCGGACCTGATCCGTTTTGAGGGTTCGGGCTTGCAAATTGGTGACCAGAAATTAACATTCCCGCAGGTCTACCAGGAATTGGTAGCGATGGGACAAAAAACCATGGTGGAATATGAATACCATGCGCCGGAAACAAAACCGCTCGGTGTTAAAGGAGATATGCATGTTGCGTTTTCCTTTGCCAGCCAGGCAGCGGAAATAGAAGTTAATACCAATACCGGCGAGGTAAAGGTAGTTCAGGTGATCTCCGCGAATGACGTAGGGAAAGCCATCAACCCTGTAGGTTTGCAAGGCCAAGTAGAAGGCGGGGTTGTAATGGGTGTTGGCCATACCTTGTTGGAAGATTTCATCACCGAAAATGGTGTTGTGATCACAGACCATATGTCGCGTTATCGCATTCCATCCATCATGCACACTCCCAAGATCACATCTATTGTGGTGGAGGACCCAACCTCAACTGGGCCTTATGGCGCAAAGGGTGTGGGCGAGATCGTACTGATCCCCACTCCACCTGCGATCACGAACGCGCTTTATAACATTACCGGTTTACGGCTGCACAATTTGCCAGTAGACCAAGAAGTCGTGTTGCAACACATCAAGACCGGACAATAAGGAACAAAATAATGGATAAGTTTGTTGGGTACAAGTGTTCATTATGCGGGGCAGAGTATACCGAAGGGCAGGTAACCTATACTTGCCCGGTGGATGGCGGCAATTTGGATGTAGTCATCAATGCTGACCTGTTGAGCCGATCGGAAGCAAAGCACAATGTAACCTCCTCACCAGATCCATCGATTTGGCGTTACTTGCCATTGTTGCCGGTATCCAAAATGATTGGTGAAAATACGCCCATGCAAGCTGTTGGAGGTACCCCCGTTTTCTTGCATCCTCATTCCAAAGAGTTTGGTGTCCAACAGTTGCTCATCAAAGATGAAAGCAGGAACCCAACAGCAAGTTTTAAAGATCGGGCAAGTGCTGTTGTTGTGGCCAGGGCAATGGAGATCGGTAAAGAGATCGTCGTGACCGCATCCACCGGAAATGCCGGTGCCGCTTTGGCCGGAATTTCGGCTGCCGTCGGCCAAAGGTCGATCATATTTGCGCCTAAAACCGCACCCCCCGCCAAGATCGCCCAATTGCTGGTGTTCGGGGCACAAGTGATCTTGGTAGATGGCACGTATGATGACGCTTTTGACCTATCGGTGATCGCCGCGAATGAATTTGGATGGTATTGCCGCAACACTGGATATAACCCCTTTACCGTTGAGGGAAAGAAGACCGCCGCTTTTGAGGTGTGGGAATACTTCTATCGCCAACAGGGTTCTCCTGATGTTGTTGATATGGTTGACGTGAGCGTGGTTGTGTCTGTTGGAGATGGAAACATAATCTCCGGGATCCACAAGGGATTTAAGGACCTGTGCCTGTTAGGCTGGATCAACCAATCCCCCAGGATCATTGGCATCCAATCTGAAAACTCGGCGGCAGTGGCAAACGCCTTTTTCGCCGGCAATGAGCAGATCGTGCCGGTAAGGGCAACCACCATTGCAGATAGCATTTCTGTTGATCTTCCGCGCGATGGAGTGCGGGCGGTAAGAGCGGCAACCGAAACAGGCGGATCTTATTTATTGGTTCCCGATAGCGAGATCATCCAGGCAATTGGCCTTGTAGGAAAGATTGGTATTTTTGCTGAGCCAGCTGGTGCAACAGCTTATGCAGGTTTCCTGAAGGCTAAGCAGGCGGGGTATTTTAACCCTAAAAGCAAGGTTGTTGTTTTCAATACTGGCAGCGGGCTTAAGGATGTGAATAGTGCAATGAGATCCGTTCAACCTGCGCCCATCATTGAGCCACGGATGGATAAATTGAAGGAACTGCTCAAGATTTGACCAAACGTGCCAAAAAGCCGAAATTGAATTTATACTAATGTGGTATGGCACCTTCTAATTGGGATCAACCACTCAAGATTGTTTTTTTATCGGCCTTGGCGATAGTCTTTGGGTTTATCGCCTGGCAAATTCGTGAGATCTATACCCCGCTGATCATCGCGGGGTTGATTGCGTATGTCTTCAGCCCGCTGATCCAGTTCACAACTGCCCGCACCAAATTATCTCGCAAGGCTGCGGCAAACATCGTTTTTTTTGTCGCGCTCACTTTGATCATTCTCATCCTGGTAATGGTTGTTCCTTATGCGTTCTCAGAGCTGGGTGATATTTTGAAAAATATCGATGCATCCCTGCTGAATTACCAGATCGAGTATTCCAAACCTTTGATCTTTTTTGGCAGGCAGGTACTGCAACCAAGCGAGATCATCCGTTTAATGCGAGATTCGATCAGCGGCGACATTGCGGTTCAGGCGGACCAAGCAATGGCATTGATCAGTTCCACATCCAAAGGATTCCTTTGGTTTTTGGTGATCATTGTTACCACCTATAACCTGATGACGGAATGGGACAAATTGCGGGGATGGCTAATAGGCCTTGCACCTGAAAAATATGAACCAGAATTGTGGCTGTTGTACAACGAGGTCAGGGCTGTATGGCTTGGCTACCTCGGCGGGCAACTACGTCTTATGGGCATATTGGCCGTCCTTTACTCCATCGCCTGGGTGGTGATAGGCTTGCCGGGTGCATTTTTGGTTGGAATAATGGCTGGTTTTTTAAACCTTGTTCCAGAGGTCGGCCCTGCTTTGGCAGCTGTGGTGGCCATGATGATCGCCTTGTTGGAGGGATCGGCTGTTTTGCCAGTGAGCAACCAGCTATTTGCACTCATTACTGGTGGTACATATTTGGTGCTTAATAACATAAAGACAATTTACATCCAACCAAAAGTGTTGGGCAAAAGTGTTACCATGCACGAAGGGGTGGTATTCGTTGCCATCATCGCCGCGCTATTGCTAAAAGGTATTTTGGGTGTGCTTGTGGTGGTGCCGGTGCTTGCGTCTGTTTTCATCATCACGAAATACTTGCGCAAAAAACTATTAGGGGTCGATCCATTTCCTCTAAATGGATAATTAATCAGATTGGAACATACAACCATGGATATTGAATACTCGATCATTGCTCCGATCTATAACGAAAAGGACAATATTCGTGAACTCTACCGCAGGGTAGGCGAAGTGATGAATTCTACCGGGAAAAAATGGGAGCTTGTGCTGGTGGATGATGGCTCAGTTGATGGATCTACCCAGTTGATAGCTGAGTTGGCTGGCGAACACAAAGAGGTTGTCCCATTGATATTTGCCCGAAATTTTGGCCACCAGATCGCTGTTACCGCTGGATTAGACCATGCGCGGGGTAAGGCAATTGTTGTCATAGATGCGGATCTGCAGGACCCTCCAGAGGTGATTTTAAATTTGATCCAAAAGTGGCAGGAAGGGTACGAGGTTGTGTATGCAGTTCGGGCAGAAAGAAAAGGGGAGAGTTGGTTCAAGTTGATCTCTGCCAAGCTGTTTTACCGCCTAATTTACCGCATCACGAATGTGAAGATCCCATTGGATACTGGTGATTTTCGATTGATAGACCGCAAGGTTGTTGATGTGATGAACAGTATGCGGGAGCGCCATCGGTTTTTGAGGGGAATGGCTTCGTGGGTTGGATTCAGGCAAATTGGAGTCAATTACGTTCGCGAACCAAGATTTGCCGGCGAAACAAAATATCCGCTCAAGAAAATGGTCTCATTTGCCCTTACGGGCATCACCGGGTTTTCGTACTTTCCGCTACAGCTTTCCACAATTTTGGGTTTTATTGCCATGTGCATTTCCCTGGTCGCGATTCCAGTTGTGATCATTGAGAGATTGACCGGTTCTCAGGCATTTTTAGGCCAGGCGAGCACCCTCATCGCGGTGTTATTCTTTGGTGGAGTGCAATTGATCTCGCTGGGCATCATAGGGGAGTACATTGGCCGAATTTATGACGAGGTAAAAGGCCGCCCATTGTATGTTCTTGCAAATTTACCAGCAACCAAAAAAGATCTGGAGAGCTAAATGACAATCCATAATTTTGACGAGATCATCGACAGGCGCGGCTCCAACTCTTTTAAGTGGGATCTGTTCTCAAAAGAAGCTTTGCCCATGTGGGTGGCGGATATGGATTTTAAGGTGCCCGCGCCCATCACCTCCGCTTTACATCAGGCTGTAGACCATGCGGTTTTCGGTTATTCCATGGAAAGCAAAGAATTGCGGAACAATGTAGTTACGAGGATGAAAAAGCTCTATGGATGGGAGATCGATGAGTCGTGGATCGTTACCACCACCGGTTTGGTGAGCGCCTTCTTTGCCGCTGCCGATTTGCTATGCAAAGACCAAGGCGGGTATTTGATCCAAACCCCCGTATATATGCCTTTCAACCAATTGCAAGATGCTTTTGGCATCACCCGCCAAGAAAATGCGTTATTGCCGGTTATAACCGGTAACAAAATAAACTATCAATTTGACGCAGGCAACTTCTCAGCGGCGTTTCACACAGGTGGCGTTCGCACCAAAATGTTCTTGTTGTGCAACCCTCACAACCCTGTTGGCAAGTGCTATAGCCGAGATGAATTAGCAATAATGGCCGAGAAGTGTTTGGAGAACGAAGCGATCATCGTCTCGGATGAGATCCACAGCGAACTGTTACTGGATGGCAACAAACACATCCCGATTGCCACGCTCTCAAAAGAGATCGAGAACAATACCATCACATTGGTCTCTCCATCCAAAACCTTTAATATCGCCGGGCTATTCTGTGGATTTGCGATCATCGCCAATGAGGATTTGCGTAAAAAGTATAAAAAAACAGTCGAGCGGATGACCTTGCATGTTTCAGGCCTTAGCCTTGTTGCTGCCCAGGCTGCTTTTTCAGGTGAATGTGATGGATGGCTGGGCGATTTAAACACTTACCTTACTTTAAACCGCAACCACTTGGTGAGCAGGTTGACAGCGGACCTGCCTGAATTGATCACTACTGTGCCTCAGGCAACATACCTTGGATGGTTGGGTTTTGGCGAGCCAATTGAAAAAGGGAAGTTGACCGGCGAACCTAACGAATACTTGTATAAACGCGGACACATTGTGCTGAACAACGGTGCTGCTTTTGGCCCGGGGGGCGAAAAGTTTGCCCGTATAAACTTTGGTTGCCCCAGGTCGTTGTTGGATGACGGGATCGATCGAATAATGGATGCATTAAAGTGAACGCATCCAGCCGTCCAATGCGATTCTCAGATATCTGTCAGCGAAAATTGGAAATAAATCCTTGGGAGGAAGGCGAGCGAATCCCTTGGGATGACCCTGAATTCAGCAAGCGGGTACTCACCGAGCATTTATCGCAGACGACAACCGCGGCCAGCAAGCAAAAGAAAACTATCCAGAAGGAATGTGCCTGGATCTTCTCCACCCTCATGAAACATCAACCTGGCCGAATTCTGGACCTGGGATGCGGGCCAGGATTGTATACCGAAATTTTGGCAGCCAAACGAAACCAATGCGTGGGGATCGACTTTGCCCCTGCTGCCATTGCGTATGCCAAAAAACATGCCTCTCACAACTGTGAGTATCTTCAGGGAGATATTCGCAAAATTGATTTTGGCACCGGGTACGATGTCATCCTGTACAATTTTGGGGCGATCAACTTATTACCCGAGGCCGACGCAAAAGCCATCCTGGAAAAGGCATTCCATTCTTTAAAACCCGGCGGTTTTGTATTGATCGAATCTTCCAGCGTCGAAGCTGTCGATCAAATTGGTAACCAGCCTTCAATGTGGTATTCTGCGGATGAAAGCATATTTTCAGCGACGCCACATCTATGCCTTATGGAGTGTTTCTGGGATGAGCCATCGAACACCGCTACTGAGCGATACTATATTATTGATGGCGCGAGTGGAGAAGTGACGAGCCATTGTGCCAGCACCAAGGCGTATACTGAAGATGAGATCGCCACCGCGTTAAACCAAGCGGGCTTTGGTGAGGTTGAATTTTATCCTTCCATGACCGGCGAAGTGCCGGAATATAGCCAGGATTTTTTGGTAGTGGTCGGAATAAAGTGAATGGAGGAATAATGAAATCCATGAAATTTGCATTAGTGATTGTGTTCGTGCTAACCGTTTCGGCTTGCACGAGACCGACGAATAGTTTTCAGGCAGTGACTGAAGTTGCATCAGAACAGCCGACAATGGCCGCTGAATCAACCGTTATTGCGGTATCTTCACCCACAAGTTTAACCACCCCCATACCCGAACCAACCACGACACAGCAAGCAGTTTTACCCGCCGCAACCGAAGCCGTGCCATATGACCCCGCCACATTTACCAGTTTTACGGTTGCCTCAAATGTAGAAGGTTTGTTATTCCGCATGGGGCCAGGCACTTTGTTTCCGGCATGGAGGATGTTAGGCCCAGATGACGAACTGACCGTATTGGGGACCGCGGCGGGAAATGAATGGACCAAGGTTGCAATAGAGGACGGAACTGAAGGCTGGGTATTTAATCAATTGCTGAATACCGACAAAGACCTCACCCTTTTACCCTTGGCAGATACGGCTGCCCAGACCTTTACAGGTAGCGTAACCGATGCGGCGGGAAATCCGATCCGTGGTGTGGTTTTTAATATTAGCGGTGGTTCAACTGACGTTGTCGTTGTGACCGACAAATATGGAAAGTTCTATTGGCATTCACCAGCTGGTACAACCGGCAGTTATCAAATGTCACAAACCGGAATTGCGTGCGATAGTAATATTTGGACGGGAGGAACTTGCGACGTGATGGTGCCTGGATTCATTGGTTCTGCTGAGCCGGCATCTTACGAATTCACGTTGCCGTTTAGTGGCACGAACCCTGCATTTTTATTCCGATAAATTGAGCCTGGATGGAAATGAAAGAGACTGCCAATGTTCGGCAGTCTCTTTTATTACGTGATTCGAATTAAGATTACTGTTTTGAGGCTGGGCTTACTTTTTCCACACTCGAGTCGTGGTGAACTGGAGGCTAAAAAACCCTAAGCCTTATCGAATTACTTTTCAGCCCTTCCCCAAAAGTTCTTCGGTTCCATATTTTCTATTTTGAACCTCCTCTCAGAACCTTTGTGGTTCTACCTAAAGAATACTCCCGAACCCAGCGAATTACAACTCCCAATTCTCAAAAAAAAGCGGCAATTAGATTTCCTTTCAAAACAAAATGGGTATATAATATAATTTGTCTGACAACTTTCTCCAAAAGGAGTGTTTTAATGGCTACGATCGACTTGACAGTCAACAAGGAAAAACGGGAGCGTGCGGTAAAAAGGGCACGCGAACGAAACATCATCATCCCAACATATGCGCAGATGAAAGACCCTGGCAAGATCCCGGCAAAGATCAAGCAGGAACTTGCTGCCATCGGTTTATGGGACATTCACCCCCGTAACCTCTTTCGCATTAACTGGCACAATGAACCCAAAAACAGCGGTGGCGGGTATGGTGGTGTTAATTACATCGAACTGCCATCTTCCATAACTGGTGTTCCCACACGCATTGTGGCCATTGTTGGAAAATGGTTCCCAACGGGTGCCCATAAAGTTGGCGCCGCGTTCTCTTGCCTGGTTCCCCGCCTGGTCACAGGGCAATTTGACCCCACCACCCAAAAGGCGGTGTGGCCTTCTACCGGCAATTATTGCCGTGGTGGCGCTTACGACTCCGCGCTACTTAGCTGCGAGTCTATTGCCATATTACCTGAAGGAATGAGCCGGGAGCGGTTTGAATGGCTGGCAAAAGTTGCAGGAGAAACGATTAAAACCCCTGGGTCTGAATCGAATGTAAAAGAGATCTTCGACAAATGTAATGAACTGCGCCATTCTGGGCAAGATCTAATGATCTTTGACCAATTCCAAGAATTCCCCAATTATTTATGGCATTACACGGTCACCGGCCGTGCAATGGAAGAAGTATTTCAACAGATCGCCCGCCCGGGTGACCGATTCCGGGGTATCACTTCAGCTACCGGTTCTGCGGGTACCATTGCCAGCGGCGATTACATGAAACAGGTGTTCCCTGAAAGCAAGATCGCGGCGAGTGAAGCACTCCAATGCCCGACACTGCTAAACAATGGTTTTGGTGCCCACCGTATTGAGGGCATCGGTGACAAGCATGTACCTTGGATCCACAATGCGAAGAACACCGACCTGGTAGTGGCGATCGATGACAATGCTGTGGTCAACCTGGCGCGTTTGTTTAATGAGCCGGAAGGAAAGAAATACCTTGCCAAGCTGGGTGTACCGGCTTCCACTATTGAACAGTTGGGTTTGCTTGGTTTCTCTGGCATTTCCAATGTCCTGACCGCGATCAAGATGGCGAAGTACTACGAAATGGATGAGCAGGATGTGATCTTCACAATTGCCACCGATTCGATGGAACTTTACCAAAGCCGGTTGGTAGAAATGCACCACGAAATGGGCGAGTACAACGAAGTGAAAGCTGCTGGAGATTATGGACGTTGGCTGCTTGGCCAGGGCACCGATAATATGCAAGAGCTAACCTACGTTGACAAACACCGGGTGCATAACCTAAAGTACTTTACCTGGGTAGAGCAACAAGGCAAAAACTATAATGACATCCCGGATATGTGGTACAACAACAAATATTGGACCGAAATCAAAAAACAGGCCGACCAGATCGATGAATTGATCATCGAATTCAACAAAGAAGTTGGATTAGCGTAACCCTGCTAAAAACAGAAGAACAGGTAGAATTGGAATACCAAATCTGCCTGTTCTTTTTATTATGGTCACAAAGGTCACTCCATGCCAATCATTCTAATTCCGTTGCTCATTCTTGCTTACTTGCTTGGTTCACTCACCCCTTCTATTTGGGTAACCAAATGGGTCAAAGGGGTGGATGTACGGGATGGTGGATCTGGACACGCAACCACGACCAATACGATCCGACAAGCGGGTTTTGGTCCGGGAGCTTTGGTGTTGGCGGTGGACCTTGCCAAAGGATTTTTACCTACCTATCTCGCCTTGCAATTTCTGCCAAACGTGTATTGGGCGATTCCTGTGGCCATTATCGCAGTGATAGGCCATTGCTGGCCAATATTTGCCGGTTTTAGGGGCGGGATGGGGCTTGCTACCGCTGGCGGGGCACTATTGGCTAATTCTCCGCTTGCTTTGCTGGCAGCGTTTGCGCTATTGTTGCTTTTGTTGCTTATCATGCGGCACGCTGCCAAAGCAACCATCTTTACTGCATTGCTCATCGCCCCTTTGTTTTGGGCATTGGGTTTTGACGCGCAGCAAATAATGCTTGCAGCTGGGATAGGTCTCGTAATAGGTTTTCGGTTCCTAAGCGATTGGAACCGTAAGTATCGAGAATTGTGGCTGGACAGGGAGAAGCCTGAGGTTTAAGGATGATCCCAGGGCATGCATTGGTTTTAGTTTGTGTTCTACCAAAAGCAAGAGATCTGGAGATTGCCCGGGTATTGGGTTGGTATCGTATTCCGTTACGCAATGCACCCAAAGTGATATCAGTAGACCATTTGGCGTTTTACCAACCAGCTTCATTTGGCAAAAGCGGTGGGCGGATACATTTTTCGGCCAAGGTAAGGGGGCACGAGCTCACCACCCGCAAAGAACTGCTGCGGGATGAGCCCGATCACCCTCACGCCAACGAGGAATACTTCAAAATTCAGATCGGCCCGCTGGAACCATTGCAAACGCCCATTTTGCCTGGCGCCTGGAAGCGCTTTTCCTTCTTTTACACCACTGGCGATTACATCAACAAGGCAACCACCTTGGTGGATTTGGCTATTCGTAGTGAAGAAAGAATGGTGTTGTGGAAAACCCTGCGAGAAAGAGCAGCCAGACACTCGGAGTATCGGGTGGATCTGCCTGAAGAACCTATCGATCAGGGAGTTTTGATGGCATTATTGGGTTTGGTGAACATGCCCACGACGAATGGAGGTATTACAAAATGAAAAAATTGATCAAAAATGGAACCATTGTTACCGCCTCGGATACTTTTTTGGCAGATGTGCTGATCGACGGTGAAAAAATTATTGCCGTAGGGATCGACCATTCTGATGAAGGAGTTGAGGTGATCGATGCCAAAGGCAAATATGTGCTGCCAGGCGGTGTTGATCCACACACCCATTTCGATTTGCCGATGTTTGGCACTGTTTCATCGGATGACCATTACACCGGCGGAAAAGCGGCAGCCTTTGGCGGTACAACCACTGTGATGGATTTTACTGTGATGGAAGGCAACAATATTCAAGGTTCGCTGGATAAATGGCACGCGTTGGCGGAAAAAAGCGCGGTGGATTATTCGTTCCACATGAACCTAAACCATTTTGATCGATCGATTGAAAGGCAATTCAAAACCCTGAGGGATAACGGCATCACGACCCTAAAGGTATTCACCGCTTACAACGGCCGACTGAGATTGGATGATGGTGGAATTTTTAAGGCATTGTTGGCTGCCAAAGAGCATGGATTGTTAATGATGGCCCATTGTGAAAATGGCGATGTGATCGAAGATTTGGTGCCAAAAGCGTTGGCCGCCGGCCACACATCTGCGGCATGGCATGCATATACCCGCCCCAAATGGGGTGCCATTGAATCTACCTTGCGAATGGCGGCTATGGCCCAGCAGGCAGATTCACCCGTTTACATCGTGCATATGAATGCCGGCGGAGAAGCGGACATGTTGCAATATGCCCGCCAACGCGGGGTAAAGGTGATGGGTGAAACATGCCCGCCGTATCTTTTCTTTACAACACAGGATATGGAGCGGCCAGACGGGGCCAAATGGGTGTGTTCTCCGCCCATGCGAGACAAGGAAGATAATACGCGGCTGATGGAAGCCTTATCTAATGACACCGTGCAAACTATTGCAACCGACCATTGCCCGTTCTTTTTTGATGGAACAACGCCGATCTTGTATGAAGGCCAACAGGTGAAAATTGCCGGCAAGGAACTGGGCAAGGATAACTTCACCAAGATCCCCAATGGCCTGCCCGGTGTTCAAGATCGGTTACCGATTTTATGGACCCATGGTGTTGGCGCGGGCAAGATCACCATGAACCAATTTGTGGCATACACAAGTACAAACCCGGCAAAGATCTTTGGCATTTACCCCCAAAAAGGTTGTATCGCGCCCGGGGCAGATGCAGACCTGGTAATTTGGGATCCTGAAAAAAGGATTAAATATGGAGTAGCCCACTCTCATCAACGGACCGACTACAACTTGTATGAGGGATGGGAATTGAAAGGCTATCCTGAAAAGGTGTTCTTGCGTGGAAACATGATCGTGGATGGGGACAAATGGTTGGGCAAAAAAAGCGGTGGAAAATTTTTGCGCCGCGAAGAAGGTATGATCATTTAGAGCTGAGCAATTCCAGCGTTCGTGCGTGAAGTTTGTATAACCCACGATAGGATTCTGGCAGTTCAACCGCGATCCGGCACATTACCTCGTCGGTCGCGGTTTTAATTTGTTCATCACGAGAATGAGGATCCAAGGCGGGGATATTGAAAGCCGGACCAATTTTTAATCGCACATTCGAGCGTTTAAATTTGGCCAAATTCGCCTTGATGTTAGCGTCTTCGGTGCCTGTGATACCTACCGGGATGACAGGAAAGCCTGAACGGGCAGCCAAGTAGGCGACACCCTGCTTTCCTTCGATCAAACTGGCGGTATGGCTGCGGGTTCCTTCTGGAGCAATTACCAAAGAATTGCCTTCTTCCATTAGCTTTAGCATTTTCCGCATTGCTTTTAGGTCAGCGTGGTAACGGTCTACAAACACAAAATTGAGTGATTTCGCGATCCACCGTATCCAGGCATGCTTCTCCCACTTTTCGGCTACCGGAATGAACATATCAAATCGGTCGAACTGATAATGAAACATGAGAATATCAATAAAACCGATGTGGTTGGTAGCGACAATATAACTACCCTTTGGGGGGAAATTTTCCAACCCTTCAATTTCTACCACCGCAATCAGGTCAATGATCAGATGGATCAATCCACGCAAAAAACTACGAACCATTCAGCAATTCCAACAATCTTGGATTATTGGCGTAAAAGCCTCGGTACTTTTCTGGCAGCATCGCGCCAATTCGGCACATGATCTCGGTGGTGGCTTTTTCCAAGGCGGGAGTATCGGTGCTTTTTATGGGTGGCAAAATAAAGGTTGGACCGGCGACAATATGGATCTTGGAGCGTTTAAACCGTTTAAGGTTTTGTACGATCAAGCGGTCCTCGGTCCCGGTGATCGCGACCGGCAAGATCGGCATTCCAGTTTTGCTGGCGAAATAGGCAACACCGGGACGGGCTTCCAACAGAGATTCAGTTTTGGATCGGGTACCTTCCGGCGCGATGACGAAAACCCCGCCGTTCTTAAGCCGCTTGAGCACTTCCCTGATAGCCTGAAGGTCGGCATCAAATCGGTTGATAAAGAACCCACCAACCGATAGCACCAATGGCCTGAACAGCCAATGGTTCTTGTATTTTTCAGCAACGGGCATGATCAGGTCTTTGCGGTCGATGAAATAATACAAGAGGGCTGAATCCAATCTGCCCAAGTGGTTTGCGGCAATCACATAACCACCGCTCTGGGGCAAGTTCCCGTACCCTTCGACTGTAATGTCAGCGATCACCCGCAATATGAGTTTGATCAACATTCTTACCAAGGTTTGCATTGATTCCTCTGATTGATTGTAGATTTGGTATGACTGCTGATCGGCAATTACCAGTTGTGTTTTTTTGCGGCGTAAATATCCATAATCCGATTAAAGATCGCCTCATCTGCCGGTGAAATACTGATGATCTTATACCCTTCATTGAAAGCCGAGGGATCAAAAGGATCTGGTTTGATCCACATCACTCTGGCAACAAAGGTGATCGAACTTTTTTCAAAACCCGGGTCTGAAAGTTCGATCCAAAGCGTATAGTCTCGGTTCACACCATGAGGTTTTACAGAATCAAGCCGAAAACCTCTTGGGCTGATGTCTGCCAAATAGCCAAACAGCTCCAGGGTTACATTTTCAAAAACCTGAAGGTAATAGCCAATTTTTTTTCGGTTGGTCGATCGATTTTCGTTTGCCATATCGCTCCATCGCCTGTATCGATTCAAATTATAGGATAAGTCCTCATTCCATTCAAGTTCAAACTTAGTTTCCGTACCTTTGATGGCAAGTTTGGTATGGCATTAACTTGTGCCGTGGAAGTTGTGAAAAAACAAAAATATAGATATGATTAGGGTTGTAATCAAAAATAATTAATCCTACCTTGGCAGGCAATTATGTTTATGGAAGTTCAGCCAGTTTCGATCTTTTTGATCGTATTATCATCCATATCGTTTGCGGGTGTATTCCAAGCATATAAACAACCAAACCAGCGCGATTTCTTAAGCCTGAAATTGGTAATGGCTGCGATAACCATTTGGACCTTTTGCGCTGGCATTCAAGCGATTGGTACATCTTCGGGTTTTAAGGTTTTTTGGGCACAATTGTCCTACCTCGGCATAGCACCTTCCTCAATTTTATTGTTATTGACCATAGAAGACATGCTTTTTAGCCCCAAAAGGGATTTGAGGACCTGGTTAATGTGGTTCGTTTTACCAGTTGTAACTGTGGCAATCGTATGGACCAACGATCATCATCACTTGTTTTGGACCCATGCCGTTGACTTGGGCGACGCATCAAAGGTAGGTGGATACGGCCATGGACCTTTATTTTGGGCGCAGCTTGCGTGGCAAATTGGAATTATCGCATATATCGTCTATCTGCTTATCCATGCCGTCAGATCAGAGAACACCCGCTCAAAAGCGTATGTCTTGTTGATTGGATTGGTTCCCCTGGTGGCGACCTACGTCCTGCCTGTTTTTGGGCGTCCAATCTTATCCCAATTCGATGTAATCCCTGATGTAAGCCCGTTTGGTTTTGCCTTTTTGGTGCCCGTATTGTTATTTGAAGCAAGCCAAACGGGTTCATCCGCATTGGCGCACATTGGCCTGAAAAAAGCTTATATTATGACAGATGACCCGATATTGATAACTGACACCCATGGAGTGATCGTGGAACTGAACTCCAGCGCGGTTTCAAAGCTGTGTGTTTCAATTGGTTCAAAATTGACAGACATCGAAGCATTGGCTGAATATGGTACCATCCCGCGGAGTGAACTTGCGATCCGAAACAAAAAAATCATACTGCCGCCGTCGCGGCAATCGATGATTTTTTCAGTCTCGGGAGAAACTATCGCATCTGAGGATGGAATTCAAATTGGGATGGTATACATTTTCCGCGATTTATCAAAATTGGAAGGTATGTCGAACGAGCTTAAACTTGCAGAGGTTCAGGCCATCAGGGATCAGGTGCGTCAGAGGCTGAGTAGCGAGATCCATGACAGGATCTCACAAGCCCTGTATTCCATTTCCTTGTTCACCGCCAGCGCAAAAAGTAACGCACTCAAGGGGGAGTCCTCCAGCTTGTTGGAAGACTTGAATGAAGTCTACGCAATGACACAACAAGCGATCAGAGAGACAAATTTGCTCTTCTACGAATTGGAACCCGATTCATTTCACAAATTAGGGTTACAAAAAGCGCTTGAGGAACAAGCCATTGTGCTTAAAAATCGTTTTGATGTATCATTAAAAGTAGCGGCAGATAACAGCATATTACCTGTAGGAACACAACGTGAGGTATATCTGGTAGTATCTGAGACCCTGAACATTTTGCTCGGAATTTCGCGCCCAGATGAAGTGATCATCAAGGTGTCGGTGATTGAAAACAAAACGGCTAACATCAATGTTGCAATTTTGGGTAATAAAATGATAAAATACAATTTAATCAAAAACCACATAGATAAATTTGACAAGTTGAAAGAGAAAATTCACAGGCTTGATGGAGGCTTGGAATTTAACCAAAACACCCCTAACAATCAATTTATCGTTGTCGTTTTACCCATTTTGAATAGTGAGAGTAGGCTATGACAATTAAAGTTTTTATCTGCGATGACCACGACATATTACGTAAAGGTCTTCGCTCCCTCCTGCAAACTGTCCCTGATCTGGACGTTGTAGGCGAGGCAGCTGATGGGGAAACTGCAATTGAAATGATCACTGAATTAAAGCCCGATGTGATTCTGATGGACCTGCTGATGCCTGGTATAGGGGGGGTAGAAGCAATTCGTCAGTTGAGGAAGATCAATCATGAATCCAGAATATTGGTTCTTTCCAGCTCTCATGAAGATGAGTTGGTGGTCTCTTCAATCCGCGCGGGCGCAATCGGTTACCTGATCAAAACTTCTTCTCCCGATGATTTGATCGATGGTATCCGGCGTGTTTCGACTGGGCAATCTGTTTTGCCGCCTGATATTTCCAACAAATTGCTCACAGCAATGCAAGATCCCAAGAGCCCAAATGTCACCCTTACCCATAGGGAGATCGATGTGCTCAAGTTGATCGGTGAAGGCTTATCTAACCGGGACATTTCTGAGGTACTCGAGATCTCTGAAAATACGGTTATTAGCCATGTTGGACGTATTCTTAATAAATTAGAGTTAGATAACCGCACCCAGGCAGCTTTATATGCCCGAAAGCAAGGGTTGGTTCGCTAACCAATAAAGGCTTCATAAAAGCCCTGCTCATCCATCAGAGCAGGGCTTTTTTTATTTGCCATGGCCACTAATATACGGAAAAACGGTGTGGATTGGATGGTATCATTTAATCATCCTGACTTGATAAAGAGGTGATCTGTGGAAGATGTAGTCATTATTGATGCGATCAGAACACCCATCGGAGCGTTAGGCGGCAGCCTTGCGAAGATGCGGCCTGATGACCTTGGCGCGTTTGTGTTGAAGGGATTAATTGCGCGGAACCAGATCGATCCAACAGAAATTGAGGAAGTGATCTTGGGATGCGCCAACCAGGCTGGCGAGGACAACCGAAATGTTGCCAGAATGAGCCTGTTGTTAGCGGGTTTGCCGGCACAAGTTCCGGGTGTTACTGTAAACAGATTATGCGCGTCTGGATTGGCGGCCGTAAATATGGCAGCCCGGGCCATCCGCGCTGGAGACGGGGAGATCTATTTGGCTGGTGGCGTTGAGTCTATGTCGAGGGCGCCATATTCTCTTCCCAAGGCTGAGGCGGGTTTTTCTTTTGGTAACCTTACCGCGTACGATACAGCGTTAGGCTGGCGATATCCCAACCCCAAAATGAAAGAGCGTTACGGCACTGATAGCATGGGTGAGACAGCAGAAAATATTGCTGCCATTAAACCCCACATCACAAGAGAAAAACAGGATGCTTTCGCGGTGGAATCGCATCAGAAGGCAATACATGCCATCGATTCCGGAAAATTCGCCCAGGAGATCTTGCCAGTGGAGATCGCCCTGAAGAAAGGGGAGATCGCATTGGTTGACACTGACGAACGGCCGCGGCGGGATACGAGCATGGAAACCCTTGCGAAATTAAAACCCGCTTTTAAGGCCGAAGGTGGTTCTGTGACCGCGGGAAATTCCTCTGGCCTGAACGATGGCGCTTCGGCGATTTTAATGATGTCGGCCAAAAAAGCACAGCAGCTACACCTTACCCCAATGGCGAGGATCGTATCGATGGCTTCCGGGGGCGTATTACCCTCGGTCATGGGGTTGGGTCCGGTTCCTGCTACTCAAAAGGCTTTGCACCGTGCCGCATTACGCGTGCAAAATCTCGATCTGGTAGAGCTCAACGAAGCGTTTGCGGTGCAATCGTTGGCGGTCATCGAAGATCTTGGTCTTGATCCACAAAAGGTAAATGTAAATGGCGGGGCGATCGCATTGGGCCACCCCTTGGGTTGTTCAGGATCAAGGATCCTGACTACGCTGTTACATGAGATGCGTAGAACCGAAAACGCAAAATTTGGCTTGGCTACACTTTGCGTAGGCGTTGGCCAGGGCGAGTCCACCATTATCGAACGCTTATAGGGACGTTCAGATGGGAATGGAGATATCTATGAAAAAGTCCATCCTGGGTTCGGTGTTGATATTGGCGTTGATGGTGGTTTCGTGCTCTGTTCCGCCTGTGATGGTTGATCAGGCTTCTACTGACCCAACGGACGTGCCGATAACTGAATCTACCGCTACGGTTCAATTGGAGGAAGCAAAAACCGCGCTTCCAGAATCATCGCAAACCGCGGAGGTAGCCATCCAACCATTGGATATCGCCTGGATTTGGATGGCGGATGCCCGGTCTGGCTGGGCGTGGTCGAACGAAAATGAACAGATCAGCCATTTAGTGACCACCCAGGATGGGGGGCGAACGTGGAGTGACGTAACCCCCGAGGATCTTGGAACGGTGATCGGCAACGAGTTTTTGGATGCCCAAACCGCCTGGGTATCTGCAACCGATGCAAACGGGCAATGGCGACTGTTGGGTACACTCAATGGTGGCCAAAGTTGGAAGGTGCTTCCCATTGTTGAAGCGATCCAATATTCAAATCTGAAGATTTTTACTGCGCTGGAGGGGGCTGCCATCATCACCGATGGCGCAGCGGGCAGTGCTTATTACACGATCTATGAAACCACCGATAGCGGAAATGAGTGGTCTTTGGTGCCGTTGCTTTCACCGACTGGCTCAGATGGATTGCCTGAGGGAACAGTTCAGCTTTGCAATATCTGCGGTGATATTTTGTACTATGACCCATTGCGGACAGTTATTGCCAAAGGAGATATGGCAGGTGAACCCACTGGGATATTACAGGTCTTCAGCTCCTTTGACAGAGGATTGAGTTGGTCCCAATCCAATCTTGAAATACCTGCCGAGTATGCTGATGGTAATAACGCTGCCTTACAACCCAAGTTCCATATGCAGGAAGGAACCCTGCCAGTGAATGTGGTGAAGTATGACAGTACAGGAAATTTTGTTTACAGTATTCTGTTGTTTTACCGAACATCAGATGGCGGGGTGACATGGCACCTGCAGGAGAGCCGATTAAACCTTCAGGGGGTTTTGCCAGATCCAGTCCATTTTGCTTCCATCAACGATATATTTACCCAATGCGGAACAGGGTTATGTTATAGCAATGATGGCGGAAAAAGCTTTACCGTAAACCCCCTGCCGATGCGTTTGGGCGATCGCCCCGCGGATATGTTGTTTTTTGAGCAATACCAATTTGTTTCCTCCACTGAAGGATACGCGATCAGCAAGATGGGCGATGATTATCAATTGTGGCAAACGGATAATAATGGGCTGGTTTGGACAGAGATCCTGCCGGAGGTAATTCAGTAAGGATGGGGAAAGCGCAAAAGGTATATGTTGTGTGGGTTGGGCGTGAACCCGGAATTTACCACACATGGGAAGCTTGTGAAAAGCAAGTTAAAGGCTATGTTGGGGCCCGTTATAAAAGTTTCGCGACCCACCAATTAGCACAGGAGGCTTTTGCTTCGCCCATCCATAGCACATCGACTGTGGTCAAAAATGTCGTTCGGCCAGTAAGGCGTCCATCCAAGCTGGTGGCAAGCCGCCCAACCGGCCCTGCCTTGGTAGTAGATGCCGCTTGTTCGGGGGTGCCTGGCCCTGTTGAGTGGCGTGGGTTATCGCTGGCAACCATGGATGAAGTTTTTCATTCACTTGTTTATCAGTATGGGACCAATAATGTGGGTGAATTTTTGGCAATCGTTCAAGGCATCCGTTGGTTGGTCGATCGGTCAAAGAAATGGCCAATTTATAGCGATTCCGCCAACGCGATCTTGTGGGTCAAAAAAAAGCACTGCAATACCAATTTGGTCCAGACCGCAGCCAATACCAAATTATTCGCAGCCATAGAAGATGCTGAATTGTTTTTAAGCAACACAAAGCACGGAATTTCCATCAAAAAATGGGAGACCCAGTGCTGGGGTGAGAACCCGGCAGATTTTGGGCGAAAATGAAACCAACCGCATTGTTGTTGGTTTGCTTTCAAAATGAGCATTTCCCCGGCGGAAAATTAGCCCTGCCAGGCGCCGAAGAGGCAGCCCAGCGTGCAGGTGTGTTGTTGCAATGCTTTCGCGATCATCATCAACTTCATATCCACGCCCAACGGGAAGACAGGCAAAAAACAGCCAGCTTGTTTGTGCCTGGCACAGAGGGGATCAGGATCAATGATCAGGTGCCCCATTATGAAGGGGAGCCAATTGTTTATCCTACCCGGGAGAACGCTTTTTCAGATCCAGCGTTAAATAATATCCTCACCAGCAGATCGATCGGCCGATTAATTATTTGTGGATTGGGTGAGCAGGCACTTGCCCAAACCAGCCTTGCTGCGCGAACACTTGGCCTGGAGGTTTTGCTTTGCCGCGACGCGATCGCGGGATTTCCCTTGCTGGAAAAGGATGACCTGGGTTTTTTGGCGAAAACAGTAGAGGCCACGATGGCGTTATTGGCTGGAGAGCAAATATCGGGTTTGAGGAATTTTCAAACACCCAAACTACAATGAAGAGGCTGTTAGGGTATCTCCGTTGGCTAATTCCATGCGCAGGCAAAAAAATCAGGCGTAAAGTTTGACAAAACTACCCAGCGGGTATAAAATAGCCTTCGCTTTGTATAAAAAAAGCGTTCGCCGAGGTAGCTCAGCGGCAGAGCAAGCGGCTCATAATCGCTCGGTCGAGAGTTCAATTCTCTCCCTCGGCACAAGAACCTGTCCAAAAGACAGGTTCTCCGTTTAAAATCCCCTTATGGCAAGCCAACCTTACTTCATCCCTTATCAGGAAGCCCGGTCGGAAGTTGAACACTTGCGTTCCCGGTTCATTGCCACGGTTTCATCAGCCAGCGAAACCGAGGAAGCGCGGCAATTTATTAAAAAGATCAAGAAAGAATTCCCAAATGCTTCTCATCATGTGCCAGCCTACATCATTGGTGGGGGCAAAAATCGCATTGATTATTGTTCAGATGATGGTGAACCAAGCGGTACATCCGGCCGCCCAGTTTTGACAGTTTTACAAGGCAGCGGATTGGGCGATGTGGTTGTAGTAGTAACCCGTTATTTTGGCGGCACCTTGTTAGGCACGGGTGGTTTGGTAAAAGCCTACACAGATGCTACCCAGCGCGTGCTTGAGCGTGTGGAGAAGGCTATTTGGGGGCAGCTGGATCTGTGCAGTGTTAACATCCCATACCCATATTACGAGCGGGTAAAAATATTGCTTGCCAAAGCTGAATGTTCAAACCTGCAAGAGGTTTTTTCTGAAGAGGTGACGATCTCATTTGAAATTGCAGCAGATAGGTTGGAAGCGTTTAGGAATACCCTGACGGAAATGACCGCGGCACGAGTAAAAGTGGAAGTGATCGGCCATGCGGTCAGAAAAGTACCAGTTCGGTGAAGATCGGCGGGGGAACAAATTGTTGCGTAAAGGGAGAAATGCGGTATAATCTCGTCTTGCGGAAATTTCCGTAGCGGTAAGGCCTGCCGTTGTTACCAATCGGGGCGTGGCGCAGCCCGGCTAGCGCGCTTGCATGGGGTGCAAGAGGCCCTGGGTTCAAATCCCAGCGCCCCGACCAGCCAAAATATCCACCTCCTAAAGGGGTGGATATTTTTTTATCCATTTTTTTCTGGCTATTTTTCTGACGAAATAAATCCAAATCGAGGTGCTATGCAGATCCTTATCGCGATCATTCCCGTCCTTGTGCTCCTTATGTTAGGCATGCTGATCAACAAGTACCAGGTCATCGATTCCCATGGGATGGAAGCGATCAAAACGATCGATATCAATGTTTTCATCCCATTTGTGCTTTTTCATGCGCTTGGAACAGCTACCTACAATCCAGTAAATTTTTCCC
>SXGT01816493.1_pt1 | contig 51638 bp, 45 predicted proteins | sample 3176221 | NCBI WGS metagenome assembly SXGT01 (sample SAMN11356862, study PRJNA531348) | freshwater metagenome | isolation source: freshwater sample F1-120 | place: China: Fuxian Lake, Yuxi | collected 2017-12-25
ACGCGCCCGCGCTTCGGTGTGAACGTGAGTGCAGGGTCCGATTCGCCCGGTTGATAAAGCCGCACCTCCACCTGATTCCAGTACCCGCTTGAGGATTCGCACCCGCGACTCCGTCAACGGCCACCAACCGAATGCTCTCGCTCGCGGGTATAATAACCGCAACGATCCGCATTACGCAAAGCGAGCCGGTATGTCGCAGCCGCGAATCCTGATGTGCCCGCCGGACCACTACGGCATCGAGTACGAAATCAACCCGTGGATGAACCGGTCGCTCGGCGCCGTTGCCGCACTTGCATTTCGACAGTGGCAGCAGTTGCACGACACGCTCACATCGCTAGGGGTGAAGGTCGAACGGATGACGCCGCAGAAGGGACTGCCCGACCTCGTGTTCACCGCGAACGCCGGGCTGGTGTTCCGCAACTCGTTCATCAGTAGCCGATTCAAACACGAAGTACGAGCGAAGGAGTCGCCGCACTTCGACGCGTGGTTTGCCGCAAACGGCTTCACGGTCACGCACCTGCCGGAGAACTCGTTCCACGAAGGCGTGGGCGACGCGCTGTTCTGCGGCGACACGCTGTTCGCGGGGTATCGCACGCGGTCGGACGCGAGCGCGCACCAGTGGGTCGGCAAAACGCTCGAAGTGCGTGTGCTCCCCCTCGAACTCGTGAACCCACGGTTCTACCACCTCGACACGTGCTTCTGCCCCCTCAGCCCGGGCGAGGCGATCTACTTCCCTAACGCGTTCGACGCCTACGGCAAGCGAGTCCTCACGACGCACGTGCCGAAGCTGATTCCCGTAGTTGAGGAAGAAGCACTCCGGTTTGGGTGCAACGCGGTGGTGGTGGGCAAGACGGTGGTTCACAACAGCCGCTGTCCGCGACTAGCCGAAGACCTGACCCGCGCCGGCTACAAACCGATTGAAGTGGAGTTAGACGAGTTCCTGAAGGCCGGTGGCAGCGCGAAGTGCCTCACACTGCGGCTCGACGGCGAAGAAGCAGCGTCGTGGCGTGGAATCTAAGGGCACCGGGCGTCAGCCGCTAGTACTCTTCGCACGGCTCTCAATCCATCCCCATCCGCAAGCGTCGGCGTACGTGTTCAGGCGCGAGCGGCTGGAAGAGCGATCCGCCAAGCCAGCCGCCGAGCAGACCGAGAAACAGCACACCGCCAACCGCGGCAGCGGCAGCCGCGGGGTCTGTTGGTGCGAGTTCGCCGAGCGACAACTTGCCGAGCCAGTAACTGATCGGGCCGAGTGCCTCGCCGCGTGCGGCGGTCGCGCCGAGCACGCCTACCCCGCCAAGACCGCCGGCGATGATTCCATGACGCGTGCCCGCGCCGGTGGCCGCGCCGGCGAGACCGCCACCGACCAGCACGCCCAGAACCGCGAACTGCCACGTGATGAACTGCGCCTGGCCCACGCTATCGACCTTCAGCATCCCGCCCGAATACTTCTGAAAGCCCTTTCGCACCGGATCGGCCGACGTGACCGCGACCACCATCAGCAGCGCCCCGACCAGAATGCGTGCCCATGCGGTCGGGCGTCCGGTGGTGGCCGGTTCGCCGATCGCGAAGCGTGATGAACTGAGTTTGTTCCGGTCCGGGATCGGCATGTCGATGGCGGGAACCGCACCCCACACGCGCGCCGCGTACACGCCCGCGATGCCGCCCACGGCAGCCAGCACCAGCGGCTGGATGTACAGCACGAGGTCGTGCAGCGGCGCGCCGGCCGCGATTTCGGCTGCGAGGAACAATACGCCGCACACCGCGCCGACGGTCGCCCCGAACACGAACCCGCCGACCCTGCCGGCTGCCGCCAGGACCGACCCGAAGATCACGGCCACGACCTGACCTCCGCACACAGTCGCCAATCCTTCGAGCGACGACCACCACGCGCCAGGGTCCGAGTGCGCAGCGAGAACTACCCCGGTCGCGAGTTTCCGCAGGCCGAGGTACAGACTCAGCGCGAAGACCGCACCCACGACGACCCGGCCGGCCGGCGTCGGTTGTGGAATCGGTGGCAGTGGCTTTGGGTGTGGGGCGTCTGCGCCGGCCGTCTCGTGTGGCAACAGCAGCAAGCCCCCGCACTGCGGGCACTGATTCGATCCGGCGAACGCGGCGTGACACGCGGGGCAAAACAGTTGCATAGTTGCGGTTCCGGTTACGCCATACGTGGTCCAATTACAGCTTCGAACGCACGCGGTTGGGAGTGAGGCGTTTGTCCCCCTCGCCCCGGCTTTGCTGGGAGAGAGTTGGGGTGCGGGATCTTCTGCATGACCCGACTCAAACCAAGCACCCCTCACCCTGCCCTCTCCCCGCAAAGCTAGGGCGAGGGAAATCACTCAAACCCGGCCGCGAAAAGGATAGAACGCAATTCGCTCCCGTGCCGTGCGAACCTTGTCGGTTGTGAACTACACCGCGATGCGTTAACCTGCGGGGGTTCCTTCCGTTTGGAGGTTCTGCCCATGCGCTCGGTTGTCGTTGCTCTGCTGATCACGTTGGCCGCACCGGTGTCGGCCGCAGACAAGAACGAAGACAAAGCCAGGGACGCGGCCGTCGCGTTCCTGAAAGCGGTGAAAGCGAAAGACAGCGACGCCGTACTGAAAGCGTCCGCGGCGCCGTTCATCTACCGCGACGGCGACAAGCCGGCTGTACTGAAGGACGAGGCCGCGCTCAAGGCATGGCTGAAGGACCGGCTCGAAGAGATCAAGGACGCCGACAAGGTGCCGACCACAGTCGATAAGCTCGCGCCGTTCGCGGACATCAAAGCGAAGATCGGCGACGAAGCAGCCCGGAAGATGATCGAGGACGTCATCGGGAAGGACGGGTTCGTGGCTTACGTCGCGGCCGATGGGAAGACGCTCCCGATCCTCGTTCGGATCAAGGATGGCAAGGCGATTGTCGTCGGGCTGGCTCGCTAATGCCGCACGTCGTCGTTGTCGGTGGCGGGTTGACCGGCTTGACGGTCGCGTTCCGCCTGAAGCAGTTCGCGCCGGACGCGGCGGTCACGGTTCTGGAGCCTCGCAACCAGCCGGGCGGGAACATCCGCACTGAAGTCCACCGCGGGTTCACGGTCGAGTGCGGGCCGAACGGGTTCCTCGATCGCACACCCGCAATACCGAACCTCGTGCGCGATCTGGGGCTATCGGACCAACTCCTCGCGGCCAGCGACGGGAGCCGCAAGAACCGCTATGTGTTCGTAGGCGGCAAGCTCCACAAACTCCCCGGCGGGCCGTTTGGATTACTCACCACATCCTTGCTCTCGCTTCGCGGCAAGTGGGATCTGATCTCCGAACCGTGGCGCAAAACACCTCCGTCATTAGCTGAAGAATCTGTTCAGGAGTTCGTGACGCGGCGTGCTGGGAAGGAGGCCGCCGACATCTTCGCGGACGCGCTCGTAACCGGCATTCACGGCGGCGACCCCGCGATGCTAAGCGTGGCCGCGGCGTTCCCGCGACTCCCGGTGATGGAGCGCGAAGCCGGGAGCGTGGTTCGCGGGTTCATGCGCGCCGCGAAGAAGCGCAAGGCGGACGCGAAGGAGCGCGGCGAACCGGTGTCCGGCCCGATGAAGATGTGGTCGTTCCGCGAAGGGCTGAGTGTGCTGGTCAACGCGATGAGTGAGCAACTCGGTGAGTCCGTGCGGTGCGGCATCACGGTGGAATCCGTCTCCGAGGCCGCGAGCGTGTCCCCGTGGACCGTTCACGGGCAGCGCGGGTACACGTGGTCCGTGGACGCGGTGGTGCTGGCGTGCCCGGCCTACGAGCAGGCCGCGATCCTCGCGGACCTGAACCCGCCGCTGGCCGATGAAATCGGCGCGATCCCGTACAACCGAATCGCGGTGGTGGCGCTCGGTTACCGCGAAGACCACTGCCCCGGCCGTCACGACGGGTTCGGCTACATCGCGCCGCAGAACACGCGGCGCGACGTGTTGGGCGTGCAGTGGTGTTCGAGCATCTTCCCGGACCGCGCCCCGCAGGGCTTCGTGTTGTGGCGTGCGTTGTGTGGCGGCGTTCACCGCGCGGAGCAAGTCGAGTGGGACGACGACCGGTTGGGCAAAGCCGTCCACGAAGAAATCAAGCTTGCGATGGGCGTGACCGGCGAACCGGTATTCCGGCGGATCGTGCGCTGGCCGAACGCGATTCCGCAATACGTGATCGGTCACCTCGACCGCGTCGCGCGCATCGACGCCCTAACCGCGAAGCACCGCGGGTTATTCCTGACGGGCAACGCGTACCGCGGCGTGGCAATGGCCGACTGCGTGGAGCAAGCCGAAGTGACTGCGGCGAAGGTCGCGCGGCACCTGCAATCGCAGTGAGGGCGAGCGATGACCGTTGCGGAATAGTTCGCGTGCGAAGACATGGGGACGATGCTTAAATTCCTCCGAACGCGAAGGCCAAATCGGACAATACGCCTGATTGCCGTGAGCGGAGCGAGCGCCACTCCCCTTCCCTTCAGGGAGGGGGCCGGGTGGTAAAGGTCGAACCAGGACGATTGTGATACGATCCATTTCACGGGTATACTGACTCCCACTGCCCGTTCTCCCTCCCGGCGCTGACAATGCGAACCGCGGCCGCGCTATTGCTTCTGGTCGCGATTCCGTTGCTACCGGTTCGCGCCGACGAACCGCAAAACCACTGGGCCTGGAAGAAACCCGAACGCCCGAAGGTGCCTGCGATTGAAGGGCAGACCCTCGCGAACCCGATCGACGCGTTCATTCGCGCGAAGTTAACAGACGCGAAACTCTCTCCCGCTCCGCCCGCGACACGCGAACAACTCATTCGCCGCGTGACGTTCGACCTTCACGGACTTCCGTCCACACCGGAAGAAGTGGACGCGTTCGTGACCGACAAGGCACCCGACGCGTGGTCGAAGGTTGTGGACCGGTTGCTCGCGTCGCCGCGATACGGCGAGCGCTGGGGCCGGCACTGGCTCGACCTCGCCCGCTACGCCGACACCAACGGCTACGAGTTCGACGAACCGCGACCGGACGCGTGGCGTTACCGCGATTACGTCATCAAAGCACTCAACGATGATAAGCCGTTCAACCGGTTCGTGATCGAGCAACTCGCCGGCGACGAAGCCTTCCCAAACGAACCCGACGCGCTGATCGCAACCGGGTTCAACCTGCTCGGTCCCGACATGACCGACTCCGCGGACCAACCGCAGCGCCGGTTCAACACGCTCACCGACATGACCGACACCGCGGCCCTCGCGTTCCTGGGCCTCACGGTCACGTGCGCCCGGTGTCATGATCACAAGTTCGAGCCGATTTCGCAGAAGGACTACTTCCGCCTTCAAGCGTTCTTCACGCCCGCGAACTTCCGCAAGGACGTTCCGGTCGCGACCCCGGCGGATGCGAAAGTCCGCGCCGCGGCGGCCCGCGAGTACGACGAACTTACGACGGACTTGCGCAAGCAGATCGCCGCTATCGAAGAACCGCACCGCAAGAAAATGTACGAAGCCAAGTTGGCAAAGCTCACAGCCGACGCACAGGCCGCGCACCGCGCGGCCCCGGACCAGCGCACCGGCGGGCAGTTGGAACTGGTCGCGGAAACGGAATCCAAGGTTCGCGTCACGGACGCGGAGATTGCGAAGGCGCTTACCGCGAATGAGGTCGCGAAGACCAACGAACTGAGGGCAAAGCTGAAGACGTTCGACGACAAGAAGCCGCTGGCGTCACCGGTCGCGCTGGGTTTGAGTGACAAGCCGGGCACGCCGCCGAAAACGTTCCTGCTTGAACGCGGCGAACTCACCAAGAAGGGCGAGGAGGTTCTCGCCGGTTTCCCCGCGATCCTGCTACCGGGCGGAAAAGCAGCACCCGCGACCGTGCAGACGCTGCCGGGGAGTACCGGACGCCGCCTCGCCCTCGCGAACTGGATCGCGAGCTCCGACAACCCGCTGACGGCTCGCGTGATCGTGAACCGTCTCTGGCAGCATCACTTTGGTAAAGGCATCGTCGCGACGGCGAGCGACTTCGGCCTTCGCGGGCAGAAGCCGACGCACCCCGAACTGCTCGACTGGCTCGCGTCCGAGTTGGTAACCGGCGAGTGGAAACTGAAGCGCCTTCACCGAATGATGCTGCTTTCCGAGACTTATCAGCAATCCACGCAGGTGAGCAAGGCCGCCACCGCGTTCGACCCCGACAACAAGTTGCTATCGCACGCGAACCGATTGCGGCTCGAAGGTGAAGCGGTTCGCGACGCGCTGTTCGTGGTCGGCGGGCGCCTCAACACGAAGATGGGCGGCCCCGGCGTCGTGCTGCCGGAAGCGGCGCGCGCGGCCGGTGGCTCGCGGCCGGTCACGGTCACGACCGATACGAAGGAGTACGCTCGCCGTAGCGTGTACCTGTTCTCGCGCCGCAACCTGAAGCTCGCGTTCCTCGAAGCGTTCGACTTGCCCGATAGCAACCTGAGTTGCCCGAAGCGCGAGCGCAGCACCACCGCAACGCAGGCGCTCGCGCTACTCAACGCCGACGAAACGATGGCCGCCGCGAAGGCGCTCGCGGAGCGACTGACACGCGAAGCGAAGACGGAAGAAGAACGCGTCGTGCTCGCGTTTCGGCTCACGCTCGGCCGCGCGCCAAGCGAGAAGGAACGGGAGCGTGCGAAAGCGTTCCTGACGAAATCGCCGCTGAGCGAACTGTGCCGCGCGCTGTTCAACGTGAACGAGTTCATCTACTTGGATTGAACGCCGGTTTAGCATGCGACCCGCCGGGTCGCATGAGGTTGCGGCGACCCGCTGGGTCGCACGCGAAACGAGAACTCTCCCATGCTCTCAGACCCCACTTGGTTCGAGCGCCGGGCCTTCCTCAAGTCTGGCTTTGGAGCCATTGCGCTTGCAGCAATGCTGCGCGAACAAGGCTTGCTCGCCGACGAGAAGGTTGTCGATCCGCTCGCGCCCAAGAAGCCGCATTTTGAAGCAAGCGCGAAGCGCGTCATCTTCCTGTTCATGTCCGGCGGACCGTCGCACATGGACACGTTCGACCCCAAGCCCGAACTCACGCGCCTCCACGGCGAAAAGCTGCCCGAGTCGTTCGGCCCGGTGAAGACGCGCCGCGGCGTGGACAAGAACAAACTGCTCGCGTCGAAACGCACCTTCAAGAAGTACGGCAAGTCGGGCATCGAAGTGTCGGACTGGTTCCCGCACATCGGCGCGAACATCGATGACGTTTGCCTGCTACGCGGGTGCTACGGCGACAGCGTCACGCATCCGGAATCCGTGTACCTGATGAACACCGGCTCCATCCTGATGGGACGGCCCAGCCTCGGCGCGTGGGTCAGCTACGGACTCGGCACCGAAAACCGCAACATGCCCGCGTTCGTGGTACTGCCCGACCCCGGCGGTTGGCCGAAGGGCGGCGCGCCCGCGTGGGGCAACGGCTACATCCCCGCCGCCTATCAAGGCACGGTCGTGAAAGGCGGCGCGGCGCCCATCGAGCATCTCGCGACCCCACCGGGTGTCAGCGCGGAACAGCAGCGACGCACGCTCGACTTCATCGGCGAGAGCAATCGCACGCACGGCGAATCGCGTTCTGGCGATTCGGAGCTGTCGGCGCGGATCGCGGCTTACGAACTCGCGTACCGGATGCAGGCGCACGCACCGGAGGTTGTCGATCTCACGAAGGAGACCGCGGAGACGAAGGCGCGCTACGGCATCGACCGCAAGGAGACATCCGAGTTCGGCACGCGATGCTTGCTCGCGCGGCGCATGGTCGAACGCGGCGTCCGGTTCGTGCAACTCTACAGCGGCGACACGAACGGCTGGGACGCGCACTCCGATCTCGAGGCTAATCACAGCAAGCTCTGTCTTCAAAGCGACAAGCCAATCGCGGGGCTGTTAACCGATCTGAAACGCAATGGGTTACTGAAGGACACGCTGGTGGTGTGGGGCGGCGAGTTCGGACGCACACCGATGACCGAAGGCACGAATGGTCGTGACCACAACCCGCACGGCTTTTCGATGTGGCTCGCTGGCGGCGGCGTGAAGGGCGGGCAGACCATCGGCAACACGGACGCAATCGGGCTGCGCGCGGCGGAAGGAAAGACGCACGTCCACGACGTACACGCAACCATCCTTCACCTGCTCGGGTTCAACCACCTTAAGCTCACGTTCAGGCACAACGGCCGCAACGAGCGCCTCACCGACAACGCCGGTGAGGTGATCGAAAAGGCGCTGACGTAAGCGGTCTTTCTTCTGGTGACCAATACTACGGGTTCCGCGTGACCTGCCACCCGCTCGACCGGTCCCAGATGGTCGCGCTCCGCGACCTTAGCACACGCGCCATTCGTCGAGACAACTCATGCGAACTCTGTTCTCGCTTCTCACGATCGTCCTCGTGCCGTGCGCGGCGGTCGCGGATGGGCTGGAGCCGCTCAAGTACAACAACCCCGGCCTCGTCGTCGATCTCGGTGTGGGGTTGTGGGCGTGGCCGGTGCCGTGCGACGCGGACGGCGACGGCGACTTCGATCTCATCGTCTCGTGCCCCGACAAACCGTCCAACGGCGTGTGGTTTTTCGAGAACGTGACCGGCGACACGAAAAAGAAAAAGCTGCCAGTGTTCAAGTCGGCGCGGAAACTCAGCAGCACCGTTCACTACGTCATGCCGAGCTACGCGGACGGCAAACTCCGCGTCCTCACGCCCGGCACCGAACATCCAAATTTCACGACGAGGGGACTGGCGGAGAGGACGGTGCTGTCTGTGTCGAAAGGCTTCTACAAGCCGGAGGGCAAGCAGCCGAAAGGCCCGAAGGTACGGCATAATCAGTGGCGCTACGCGGACTACGACGGCGACGGAAAACTGGACCTCATCGTCGGCATCGAGGACTGGAGCTTCTACGGTTGGGACGATGCTTACAACGCACGCGGCGAGTGGCGGAACGGCCCGCTACACGGCTTCGTGTTCGTGTTCCTCGCGAAAGAAGACGGGAAGTTCGCTGAGCCGTTTCGCGTGGAAGCCGGCGGCAAGCTGATTGACGTTTTCGGCTGCCCGTCCCCGAACTTCGCGGACTTCGACGCCGACGGCGACCTCGATTTGCTGTGCGGCGAGTTCCTCGATGGCTTCACCTATTACGAGAACGTCGGCACACGCACGAAACCGAAGTATGCCGAAGGCCGACGCCTTAAGGACGCGAAGGGCGCACCGCTGACGATGGACCTGCAGATGATTGTGCCGGTCGCGTTCGACTGGGACACAGACGGCGACTTGGACCTCATCGTGGGCGACGAAGATGGGCGGGTCGCGTTCGTGGAGCACACCGGGAAGCTCGACGCGAACCGCGTGCCGGTGTTCGCGCCGCCGGTGTACTTCCAACAGCAGGCGGACACGCTCAAGTGCGGCGCACTCGCCACGCCCGTGAGCGTGGACTGGGACGGCGACGGCGATCTCGACATCCTGAGCGGGAACACTGCGGGGTACATCGAGTTCTTCGAGAACCTGGGCGGACCTCGCGTCGCGGAACCAAAGTGGGCCGCGCCGAAACGCCTCGAAGTCGATGGCAAGCCGTTCCGCGTGATGGCCGGGTCGAGCGGCAGCATTCAGGGGCCGGCGGAAGCGAAGTGGGGCTACACCACGTTCAGCGCCGCGGACTGGGACGGCGACGGTCTACCCGACATTATCCTCAACAGCATTCTGGGCGATGTTGTGTGGCTGAAGAACGGCGGCACACGCAAGCAACCGAAGTTGAGCGCACCGCAACCGATCGAGGTGGAATGGACGAAGCACACGCCGCCGCCTGAACTCGCCTGGGGCTGGCGGAAGCCACGAGGCAAGGCGCTGCTCACGCAGTGGCGCACCACACCGGTCGTGTTCGACTTCAACCGCGACGGACTACCCGATCTCGCGATGCTCGACACCGAAGGCTACCTCGCGTTCTTCGAGCGGGCGAGACGTGACGGAAAGTTGGTGCTGCTTCCGCCGCGGCGCGCGTTCGCATTCGAGAACGGCGAACCGCTCCGGTTGAACGCGAACACCGCAGGCAAAAGTGGCCGCCGTAAGTTGTGCGTGACGGACTGGGACGGTGACGGGAAGTTCGACTTCCTGCTGAACTCCGTGAACGCGGACCTTCTCCAACAGGCGGGTGAGAAGAACGGCAACTGGGTGTTCAAGAACGCGGGCACGCTCGCGAAGCAGAACATCGAGGGCCACGACGTGAGTCCGAACGTGACGGACTTCGATGGCGATGGTGTGCCCGACTTTCTCGGTGGCGCGGAAGACGGTCGCTTCTACTTCCTCCGCAACCCGCGATCGAAGTAATCATGCCGCTTGCGGCTTCACGTGCGCCCCGACCGGGGCGTGTGAGTCACCCTCAGCGCGGTGCCCGGTCGCGGTACACATGGCAAGAGGTCTTCTCCGGTAAGTTCTGCCGGTAGTGGTATTCGGCCCGCTTGAGGAGCGTCTCGTCGGACTGCGTCGGGCCATGTTTGATCTCGTGCCGCATCGCGGGCAACGCGTCGCTTAGCGAACACCCAATGCGCGACGCGAGTTGGCGCGTGAGACTTTCCTCGCGCTCATCCGCGAACGCAACCGCACACCCGCCGCGCCCCGCCGCGAATCGGGCGACACCTAGCGCTGCGACCACGCCCACCGCAACAGCCACCACAACCAATTCGTCCGACATTGGTGACCTCCAACTCAGTGGGAATCTGCCACACACATCGTACCCGATTCGCCGACCGCGCCAACGAACTACTTCCGCGAGCCGCGCTGGGGTATCATGTCTTTCACCCCACTCTCTGGTGCCGACGCTCATGCGGATCCTCGCACTCACTTCGCTCCTGCTCCTCGCTCAGACGAATGCGTTTGCCGCGCCCCCGGACTTCGATAAGGACGTGGTCGCGGTGCTCACGTCGCATTGTCTCGACTGTCACTCTGGGCCCGACCCGAAGGGCAAACTCGACCTCACCCGCAAAGACGCGGTCCTCGGTGCGAAAGGCTCTGTCGTCGCGGGCAACCCAGACGCGAGTGAGTTGTGGAAGAAAGTCGCGGCCAACGAGATGCCGCCCAAGAAGCCGCTATCGGGCGAAGAGAAAGCGGTGCTGAAAGAGTGGATCGCTAACGGGGCGAAGTGGGGCACCGACCCCATCGACCCACTCGCGGCGACCACCACAAAGCGCGCCGGCCGCGACTGGTGGAGCCTTCAACCGGTCAAGCCGCCTGCCTACCCGTCGGGCCGCAACCCGATCGATTACTTTGTCCAACGCAAACTGAGTGACAAGGGGATGTCACCCGCTCCGCCCGCTGACCGGCGCACGCTGATTCGTCGCGTCCACTTCGACCTGCTCGGCATTCCGCCCACGTTCGAGGAAGTGGAAGCGTTCGCGAACGACAAGGCGCCCGACGCTTACGAAAAGCTGGTCGATAAGTTGCTCGCGTCGCCGCACTACGGCGAGCGCTGGGGCCGTTACTGGCTCGATGTCGCGCGCTACGCGGAGACGTGCGGTTACGAGCGCGATCAGGGGAAGCCAGACGTGTGGAAGTATCGCGACTGGGTCATCAAGGCGTTCAACGACGATATGCCGTTTGACAGATTCGTGCTGGAACAACTCGCGGGCGACGAGTTGCCGAACGCGACCGCAGCTACCACCGTCGCAACCGGTTTCATCAGGCTTGGCACGTGGAACGACGAACCGAACGACCCGAACGAGTACAAGTACGACCGGCTCGAAGACATGGTCGGCGCGACCAGCACCGCGTTCCTCGCAATGACCGTGAAGTGCGCGCGCTGCCACGACCACAAGTTCGACGCGATCCGCCAAACGGACTATTACCGCATGGCGGGGGCGTTCTGGGCCGGATTCATCGAACCGGGTCCGCGCAACTCGCTCGGCGGTCCTGATGCCAAGGCGCTTGGGCACGACGCGGTGTTCGGCTGGACCGATCGCGGGCGCGACGTACCGCCCATTAAGCTTCTCAAGAAGGGCGACCCGAACCGGCCCGGCGCGATTGTCGAACCGGGCCAGCTTTCCATGATTCCGGCACTCGACAAGCCGCTCGCGGCGCCGCCCGCAGGCGCGAAGACGACCACGCGGCGGCTTCAACTCGCGCGGTGGATCGTTGATCCCAAGAACCCACTGACGGCTCGCGTGTGGGTGAATCGCGTGTGGCAGTACCACTTCGGGCAGGCACTTGTGCGCACGCCGGACAACTTCGGCTTCACCGGCGAGAAGCCAACGCACCCAGAACTACTCGACTGGCTCGCGGGCGAACTCGTCGAACGCGGCTGGAGTACCAAGCGCCTTCACCGGATCATTCTGCTCTCCGCGACCTACCGCCAAAGTTCGATTCACCCGAAGCAGGATGAGTACGCGAAGGTTGACGCGGGCAACCGCCTCTGGTGGCACGCGGATCGCCGGCGCCTCGACGCGGAGGCACTTCGCGATTCGCTGCTCTTCGCGGGCGGGAACTTGAAGCTCGACAAGATCGGCGGGCCGAGTTTCGCACCGGAGATTCCGGCGGACGCGCTCGAAGGGCTGTCGATGAAGGGCGCCGCATGGAAGCCGTCGCCCGCGGCGGAGCAAGGCCGGCGCAGCGTGTACATCTTCGCGAAACGCGGACTGCTGCCGCCACTGCTCACGACGTTCGACCTGCCTGACACGACGCTCCCCAGTTGCATGCGCGACGTGACCACGGTTCCGACGCAATCGCTCGCACTGCTCAACAACCCATTCGTTCACGACCAAAGCACTGCAATGGCGAAGCGCATCGGCACCGCTAAGAAACGCATGGAGCAAGTGACACACGCGTGGCGGCTGACGCTGGGCCGCGACCCGCGCGACGCGGAAGTAACTGCGGCGCTCGCGCATCTGGAGAAGCAATCGAAGACGTTCGCGAAGCGCCCGGACCCGGCCTTCGACGCGCTCGCATCCCTCTGCCACGTGTTGCTGAACACCAACGAATTCATGTACGTCGATTGAACGCACTTCGCGTAGCCGCGACCCCTGGAGTGAATATGTCCTTCTTTCCCTGTGGCCTCACGCGGCGCGAACTCATCTGGGAGATGGGCGGCGGGTTCGCCGGCATCGCGCTCGCGGGTCTGCTCGCGTCCGAGTCGCACGCCGATGCACCGAACGGTTCGCCGCTCGCACCGAAGAAGCCGCACTTCCCCACGAAGGTGAAGAGTTGCATCTTCCTCATGATGAATGGCGGACCGTCGCAAGTGGACACGTTCGACCCGAAGCCCGAACTGGAGAAGTTCGCCGGAACCGAGATTCCGAAGGACAAGAAGTTCATCAACTCCGGCGGCCGAAAGATCGGGTTCCTCACACCCGCGTTCCGCAAATTCCGGCCGGGTGGCAAGAGCGGACTGCCCGTCTCCGATTACTTCCCACGCGTGCGCGAACACGCGGACAAGCTCGCGGTGATACGGTCGTGCCATACGGACAGCCACGCACACGGCTCGGCACTGGTGATGATGAACACCGGCAAGACGTTCATCGGCCGGCCTTCACTTGGAAGCTGGTCGGTTTACGGTCTCGGCACAGTCAACCAGAACCTGCCCGGCTACGTGGTGCTGATGGACAAGCGCGGCGGCCCGATCAGCGGTCAACCGAACTGGTCGAGCGGGTTCATTTCGGCCGCGTACTCCGGTACGCTGTTCCGCCCAAGTGGTGATCCCATCCTCGACCTTCGCGGGCCTCAACACGTCACGAAGGAAGCTCAACGCGAACAACTCGACCTGCTCGCGACGTTGAACCAACAGCACATGGAATCGCGACCCGGAGGGCGCGAACTCGCGGCGCGTGCGGCGAGTTACGAGCTCGCGTTCAAGATGCAGGCCGCGGCGCCCGAAGCGGTCGATCTCACGAAAGAATCCACCAAGACACAAGAGCTGTATGGCGTCGGCAAAAAGCCCACCGACGAGTTCGGGCGGAACTGCCTGATCGCGCGACGCCTAGTGGAACGCGGCGTGCGCTTCGTGCAACTCTACTCCGGCGGCGGGCACTTGGAAGATACCTGGGACGCGCACGCGGGCATCGAGTCGAACCACGGCAAGCACGCGGCGGAGATCGATCAGCCGATCGCGGCGCTGTTAACCGACTTGGCGGCGCGCGGGTTGCTTGATGAAACGCTAATCGTGTGGGGCGGCGAGTTCGGGCGGATGCCGTTCAGCGAGGGGAAGAACGAGCCGGGGCGGAACCACAACCCTTACGGCTTCTCGATGTGGCTCGCCGGCGGCGGCGTGAGAGGCGGAATCTCGTATGGCTCAACCGACGAACTCGGCTTCGAGGCGGTAGAGAACAAGGTTCACGTCCACGACCTGCACGCGACCATCCTTCACCTGATGGGCCTCGACCACGAGAAACTCACGTACTTCCACCAGGGGCGACACGAGCGCTTAACGGATGTATACGGAAATGTGGTGAAGGACATTCTTTCGTAGGCGCCGCTTGCGGCTTCGCGGGGCGCTCGCGAAGCCGCAAGCGGCGAGAGACAGCCCTCACTTCTTCAGCGGGTGGATCTCGAACTTGCGGACGTACAACTCGAACCCTTCCGTTTGCAGCAGGATCTTCCCAGCGGCGGGAGTCACGTCGTAAGCGTGGTTCACCTTCACGCCGTTCACGTAGACGGTCAGCTTCGCGCCGTCGGCCACACACTCCACCTTCGTCCACTCGCCGAGTTTGCTCTCCACGTCGTCCTTGCCGTAGGTGTCGAGCAGTTCCTTGAACTCGGGGTCGTGCTTGTTCCACCACAATTGCCGGCCCGTGAACACCGTCTTCTCGCCGCCTTCCTTCCAGCGCGGGCGCTTGTCCGCGCCGAGAACGATGTCGCTCGTGAGCTGCACGGGAATCACTTTATCCTTCTCGTCCTTACCGCGAATCGTGATCAGGTCGCCGCAGCAACCCTGCGCCAACTGACACTCGATGCACGCCATCCACGTGCCGTTCGCGCCGCCGTCGGGACCGGTCGCGTGGAGCAGTAAGCCGGAGTTGCGGACGTACTTCCCGCCGTCCGTCTTCTTGCCCCACTTGTATTCCACTACGACGCGGTAGTCCTTGTACGCCTTGTCGGTCGCGATATATCCGAAGCCGTCGCCGGTGATGTGCAGGTTGCCGTCGGCCACGCGAAACACCTTTTTCGGGTCTTCGCGTTTTGAGTCCTTCAGCCACGTGGTCAACCCGCGCAGATCTTTGCCGTTGAACAGTGCGGCGGTTTCCTTCGGGCTAACCGGTTCGTCGGCAGCGAGCGCAGCGCCGACAGGCGCGAAGGCAACAACCACAAGCGCGAAGATGAAACGAGTCATGCGAGAGTCCTCTGAGGGGTCCGCACACGGTAACACGATCGCGGTTCGTGGTGGTAGGATGTTCTTGTGAGGCGCGCCGCGTTCCCATAGCATCCGATCATGACAAAAGACCTCTCCGGTAAGAAGGCTCTGGTTTGTGGCGGGTCGCAGGGCATCGGCCTCGCAGCGGCACGCGCCTTCGCCGCGCAAGGAGCAGCAGTTACCGTGCTCGCTCGCTCCGAGCCACCGGGCGAACACGGCTTTGCATTCCTCAGGGCTGACCTGCAACAAATCGAAGACCTGATTCCCACGCTTGAGAAGCAGTTGCAGACACCGCCCGCGTTCCACATCCTCGTGAACAACAGCGGCGGCCCGCCGCCCGGCGCGGTGGTCGATGCAACCGTGGATCAGTTCCTCACCGCGTTTCGGCAACAACTCCTCGCGTCGCATCTGCTGGTGCAATGGCTTCTGCCCGCGATGAAGGCGCACGGTTACGGCCGCGTTATCAACGTCATCTCCACGAGCGTGCGCGAACCGATCGAAGGCTTGGGGGTATCGAACACGATTCGCGGGGCCGTGGCGTCGTGGTCGAAGACGCTGTCGCGCGAAGTGGGCAAGTTCGGTATCACGGTGAACAACGTGCTGCCCGGTGCGACGCGAACCGGCCGCCTGGAATCGATCATCAAGCGGAAGGCCGCGACCGGCACGCCACAGGAAGAGATCGAAGCGAAGATGCGTGCGGAGATTCCCGCGGGCCGGTTCGCGGAGCCGGCAGAAGTCGGGGCGGTGATCGCGTTCCTCGCGTCGCCCGCGGCGGGGTACATTTCCGGCACGAGCATCCCAGTGGATGGCGGGAGGTTGCACTGTGTCTGAGCAACCGGCGTTCTTGAACTTCATTAACGGTTCGTTCGCCGCGCCCGCGAGCGGCGGCTACTTCGCCGTCCACGAACCGGCAACCGGTCAGATCTACGCAACCGTCGCCGCTTCCGATTCACGCGACGTGGCGCGAGCGTGCGAGGCCGCGGAGAAGGCTGCGCCCGCGTGGTGCGCGATGCCCACCGAGAAGCGCGCCGCGATTCTGGACACCATCGCGAGCAAGCTGGAATCGCAACTCGAACGCTTCGCACAGGCGGAATCAAAAGACACCGGCAAGCCAGTGTCGCTCGCGCGCGCCGTGGACATTCCGCGAGCGGTGTCGAACTTCCGCTTCTTCGCGGGCGCGATTCAACACTTCGCGAGCGAATGCCACCCGACTTCATCGGATGTGCTGAACTATACGCTGCGCCACCCGCTCGGCGTGGTTGGGTGTATCTCGCCGTGGAACCTGCCGCTGTACCTGTTCACCTGGAAGATTGCCCCCGCGCTCGCGGCCGGGAACTGCGTGGTCGCGAAACCGAGCGAAGTCACGCCCGCGACCGCGACGATGCTCGCGGAACTGTGCGCCGAAGCCGGCCTTCCGCCCGGCGTGCTGAATGTCGTTCACGGAACTGGCCTCGAAGTGGGCGAAGCGATCTGCACGCACCCCACCATCAAGGCGATCTCGTTCACCGGCGGTACGAAGACCGGCGCGCGGATCGCGTCAGTCGCGGCCCCGCTGTTCAAGAAGCTCTCGCTGGAGTTGGGTGGAAAGAATCCAGTCCTGATCTTCGACGACGCGGACTTCGACGCGATGCTCGCCACCACGCTCCGCTCGTCGTTCAGCAATCAAGGCGAGATCTGTCTGTGCGGGTCGCGCATCTTCGTGCAGGACGGGATCTACGATCATTTCAAGGCGGAATTCGTGAAACGCGCGAAGGCGCTCCGCGTCGGCGACCCGCTTGACGCGAGTACCGAGCAGGGCGCACTGGTGTCCGAGCAGCACCACGCGAAGGTGCGAAGCAATCTCGATCTCGCACGCAATGAAGGTGGCACGATCCTCTGCGGTGGCGAAGTGATTACGCCGCCGGGCCGGTGCGCAAAGGGCTGGTTCCTCGCGCCCGCGGTGATGGAAGGGCTTCCGCACGCGTGCCGCACGAGCCAGGAGGAAATCTTTGGCCCGGTCGCGTCGCTGTACCGCTTCAAGACGGAGGAAGAGGCGGTGACACTCGCGAACGACACACCCTACGGTCTCGCGTCCGTCGTGTGGACGCGCTCGCTCGACCGCGCCCACCGTGTAGCCGCGAACCTACACGCCGGCATCACCTGGGTGAACTGTTGGATGGTTCGCGATTTGCGAACGCCCTTCGGTGGGGTAAAACAGTCCGGTGTCGGGCGCGAGGGCGGATGGGAAGCCTTGCGATTCTTCACCGAACCGAAAAACGTGTGCCTCAAGTTGTCGTGAAGCATGAGCCTGATTCAGCGCAAGTTCGTGTCGGAACGTGCCGCGGAACCGGTCGGCGCGTACCCGCACGCGCGGCAGGTCGGGAACCTGCTGTTCCTCTCCGGCATCGGACCGCGAGAACGCTGTAGTAAAGCCATCCCTGGAGTTATGATGGATGAAGCCGGAAGTGTGCTCGATTACGACATCGTGTTAGAGGCGAAGTCGGTGTTCCGCAACATCCGGTTCATCCTCGAAGATGCCGGGAGTGCGTGGGAGAACATCATCGACGTGACGGTGTTCCTCACGTCTATCGAGCGCGACTTCGCACGGTTCAATGCTGTGTACCGCGAGCACTTCGGTAGCGTCGAACCGTGCCGCACGACCGTCGAAGTGAACCGGTTACCGACGCCCATTCACGTCGAGTTGAAAGTGATTGCCACGATCGAGTAGGAGCTGCTTGCGACGCCGCATGCGGCGAACTTACAGGAGTCTTCCATGCTCCGTGCGCCGCTGAACTTCAAGCGATGGATCGACGAGCACCGCCCCCTGTTGAAGCCGCCGGTCGGCAACAAGATGGTGTTCGAGGACGCGGACTTCATCATCATGGTGGTCGGGTCGAATACGCGAAAAGACTTCCACGTCAACGACGGCGAAGAGTTCTTCTATCAGCTCGAAGGCGACATCATCTTGAAGGTGCAGGACGAGGGGAAGATCGTCGATATTCCGATTCGCGAGGGCGACGTCTTCTTGCTACCGCCGCGCGTACCGCACTCGCCGCGCCGCCCGGAGAATAGCATCGGCCTCGTGATCGAGAAGAAACGCGAAGCGAACCAAGTTGACGGCTTCCAGTGGTACTGCGAAGGGTGCGGGGCGAGGCTGCACGAGGAGTTCGCGCACATCACGAACATCGTCACGCAACTGCCGCCGATCTTCACGCGGTTCTACGGCGACGAAGCGAAACGCGTGTGCACGGCGTGCGGCGCACGGTTCACCGATCCTGCGAAGCCGAAGTAGTAGGCACACTCCGTGTGCCGTTCCGACAACCGCGGCACACGGAGTGTGCCTACTACTTTGAGAACCCATGCTCACCGTCGACGTTCACACGCACATTCTGCCGCAGCACCTGCCGCGATGGGCCGACCGCTTCGGCTACGGCGGCTTCGTCGAACTCGCGCACCACGCCCCCGGTTGCGCGCACATGATGATCCACGACAAGTCCTTCCGCGAAGTCGAGATGAACTGCTGGAGCGCCGAGAAGCGGATCGAGGAATGCGAAGCGTGTGGCGTTCGCCTGCAAGTGCTCTCGACCGTGCCGGTGATGTTCAGCTACTGGGCGAAGCCGGAACACGGCTACGAGGTCTCGCGGTTCCTCAACGACGACATCGCGGAGACCGTGCGGAAGTACCCCAAGCGGTTTATTGGTCTGGGCACGCTCCCATTACAAGACCCAGAACGCGCAGTGCGCGAGTTAGACCGCTGTGTGAACGAGCTCGGCTTTCGCGGCGTGCAGATCGGGTCGAACGTCAACCAGACGAATCTGAACGCGGCGGAATTGTTCCCGGTATTCCAGCGCGCGGAAGAGATCGGCGCCGCGGTGTTCGTTCACCCGTGGGAGATGTTCGGCAACAACGAACTGAACCAATACTGGATGCCGTGGTTGGTCGGGATGCCAGCGGAGACGACACGCGCGATCGTGTCGCTGATCTTCGGCGGTGTTCTGGAGCGGCTCCCGAAGCTACGGATCGCGTTCGCGCACGGTGGCGGGTCGTTCCCCGCAACCGTCGGCCGCATCGAACAGGGCTTCCGCTGTCGCCCGGATTTGTGCGCGATCCACAACCAGGTGAACCCGCGTGAGTACCTGCGCCGCATCGTCGTCGATTCGCTCGTCCACGACGCTCGCGCGCTGCAATACCTGATCGACGTGATGGGTTCGGACCGCGTCACGCTCGGCACCGACTACCCGTTCCCGCTCGGCGAGGCGGAACCCGGCGCGCTCATCCGCTCCATGAACCTGCCACGCGAAACCCAAGAAGACCTGTTCTTCCGCACCGCGTGTTCGTGGCTCGGTGTGGCACCGGAACAACTGGAATAAGCGCCGCTTGCGGCCTCGCGTGTGTTGGAGTACCGCGACGCCGCAAGTGGCGAACCAATGACAACACCATGTACCTACACATCCCTCGCGGGAACTCCGCCGACATCTCGATTCCGCTCGACCCACACGGGCCGCAGCCGAACGCCTACGGCGTTCCGCCTGCAACCGCTCGCCCGTATTCCGGCGACGGCTTCACGCTCGACACGCGGCAAGGCGGTTCGTGCAACTGCGAGGTCATCCACGTCGTCCCACACTGCCACGGAACGCACACCGAGAGCGTCGGACACATCACCACCGAGCGGTTTCCAATTACTGCGGTGCAACTCCCACTGCTCTTGTCGTGTTCGGTCATCTCGGTGACACCCGAAGGCCGCGAGATTCGCGCCGATGCAATCGAACGCGCCACAGCCCGCATTCCGGCAGAGTTCCTCGATGCGCTCGTCGTACGCACGCTGCCGAATTCCGGCGACAAAGCCACGCGGCGGTGGGAAAATGCCACCACGCCATACTTCGCACCCGAAGCGATGGCAGTAATCCGCGCCAAGGGGATTCAACACCTGTTGGTCGATCTGCCGTCGCTCGACCCTCTGTATGATGACGGACGACTCGCGGCGCATCGCGTGTTCTGGGACATGCCGCCCGGCTCGAAAGAGTTGCCGAGCGAAGGCGCACGCCAGCGCACGGTGACGGAGATGATCTACGTTCCCGACGACGTGCCGACCGGGCGCTATATGCTCACGATTCAGCTTCCGCACATCGTCTCCGACGCGGTTCCGTCTCGCCCGATCCTGTTCTTTCTGGACGAGGACGAATGACGCTCGATGAACTCCGCGAACACGCGGCCGAACTCGACCGGAATGACCCCCTCACACAGTTCCGCGACCGGTTCTGCATCCCACGCCACACCGACGGCACGGAGGTCGCATACCTGTGCGGCAACTCGCTTGGCCTCGCACCGAAAGCCGCTCGCGCGACCGTTGGGCAAGAGTTGGTCGCGTGGGAGAACCTCGGCGTCGAAGGGCACTTCAAGCACGAGCGGCCGTGGGTGTCGTTTCACGAACTGTTCGCGACACACCTCGCACAGATCGTCGGCGCGAAGCCGTACGAAGTCGTCGCGATGAACACGCTCACAGTAAACCTTCACCTGATGCTCACGAGTTTCTACCGACCGAACTCGCGGCGGTTCAAGGTACTCGTCGGGCACACGGCGTTCCCCTCGGATCGGTATGCGATCGCTTCGCAAATCGCCCTACGCGGCTATTCCCCTGACGAAGCGATCGTGACTGCCAAGCCGCTTGCGGCTTCGCGAGTGCTCCGCACCGAGGACGTTGTTGAGTTGATCGAACAACACGCTGGCGAACTGGCACTCGTGCTGATGGACGGCGTGAACTACTACACCGGGGAGTTGATCGACATCGCGGCCATCACGGAATCAGCGCACCGGCACGGGATCGTCGCGGGGTTCGATCTCGCGCATGCGGCCGGCAACGTGCCGCTCGCGCTGCACGACTGGAACGCCGACTTCGCCGTGTGGTGCCACTACAAGTACCTCAACGGCGGGCCGGGGTGCGTCGCCGGGTGCTTCGTTCACGAGCATCACGGCCTCGCCCGCGAACCGCTTCCGCGAATGGCCGGTTGGTGGGGGCACGACAAACACAGTCGGTTCGGGATGGGACCGGAGTTTGAGCCAATCCCCGGCGCGGAGGGTTGGCAACTGAGCAACCCGCCGCTGTTCTCGCTCGCGGCGTTGTTGCCGGCGCTCGAACTGTTCGCGGAATCCGGAATGGACCGCCTTCGCGCGAAGAGCGAAGCCCTCACGGGGTTCCTCGAACACGCGCTGCGAGAGCTGTTCCCGGAGTGGGTCGAAATCATCACGCCGAGTGAACCGGCACGGCGCGGGTGTCAGTTGTCCGTTCGCGTGAAGCGCGACGCGAAGTCAGCGTTCGCGTCGCTCGTCGCGAACGGCGTGATCTGCGACTGGCGCGAACCAGACGTGATCCGCTTGGCTCCGGTGCCGCTGTACAACCAGTTTGCCGATGTTGTGCGAGTCGCGGAGGTGTTGTCGTGTGCGAAGTAACACTGGTCGGCGGCGGGTTGTCCGGTGCGCTGCTCGCGCTGATGCTCGCCCGCCGGGGCGTGAAGGTCACCGTGTACGAACGCCGCGCGGACCAGCGCGCCGACCAGATCGAAGAAGGCCGGTCGATCAACCTCGCGCTCTCCGCTCGCGGGATTCACGCGCTCTCGCTCGTCGGTCTCGATTCGGAAGTGCTGGCGCGGGCGATTCCGATGCGCGGCCGCTACATCCATCCTGTCAGCGGACCATGTTCGCTCATTCCTTACGGCCGCAAGCCGGACGAGGTGATTCACTCCGTCAGCCGGCGCGGTCTGAACGCTCATCTTCTGGACGCGCTCTCGCGCGAGGCGAACGCGACCGTTCATTTCCAACACCGCTGCACTCACTACAACCCCCGTGCCGGCGCTCTCACCGTCTACGACGAAGCAACCACGAACGAGTTCACCACAGAGGTGTCTTGCGTGATCGGCACCGACGGTGCCGCGTCCGCGGTGCGTGATGCGATGATGCACTCATCACGGATGAACTACTCGCAGGCGTATCTCGAGCACGGCTACAAGGAACTCACGATTCCGCCCGCGGCCGACGGCTCATTGAGGATCGAACCGAACGCGCTGCACATCTGGCCGCGCGGCGGGTTCATGATGATCGCGCTGCCCAATTTAGATCGCTCCTTTACGTGTACGCTGTTCTTGCCACACGTGGGCACGCCGGGCTTCGATCAGCTTTCCACTCGCGAAGCCGCGAGCGGCTTTTTTGCCCGGACATTTCCTGATGCGCTGCCGCTACTCCCCAACCTCGAAGACGAATTCTTCCGCAACCCGACCGGCGGCCTCGTGACCGTGCGCTGTTCGCCGTGGCATTTCGACGGCCGCGCACTTCTACTCGGTGACGCGGCACACGCGATCGTCCCATTCTTCGGCCAGGGAATGAACTGCGCGTTCGAGGACTGCGAGGTGTTGCTGAACCTCTTCGACCAGCACGCGGCGAACTGGGACGAGGTGTTCCCACGGTTCTTTGAAGCACGGAAGCCGAACACGGATGCGATCGCGCAACTCGCGCTGGACAATTTCGTGGAGATGCGTGACACGTCCGGCGACCCGCGATTCGCGCGGAAGCGGCAACTCGAACACAAACTCGAAGAGCGATTCCCCGGGCAGTTCGTCTCGAAGTACGCGATGGTGTCGTTCCACCGCGTCCCGTACCTCGAAGCGCTCGAACGCGGACGCGTGCAGGACCGCATCCTGATGGACGTGTGTTCGCGCGCAAGTTCGCTCGCGGAGATCGACGCGGACGCGGTGTTCGCGTGCCTGCACGAGGCGATCGGTAACGTATCGTAACCGCACCCGCGTGCCGGAGGCGTGGAGAACTCGAACCGCGTTGTGCGGGTCACGCCAGGATGTCCTTCACCACGCGCGAAGGCTCCACGCCGGTGAGCTTCATGTCGAGACCATGGTACTTCACGCTGAACTTCTCGTGGTCGATGCCGAGCAAGTGCAACACGGTCGCGTGCAGGTCGCGGACGTGGACCACATTCTCGACCGACGCGTAGCCAAGTTCGTCGGTAGCACCGTAACCGATCCCGCCCTTGATGCCGCCGCCCGCGAGCCACATCGAGAAGCCCTTCATGTGGTGGTCGCGACCGGGACCGCCCTTCCCCTGGAACATCGGCGTGCGGCCGAACTCACCGCCCCAGATAATGAGCGTGTCCTTCAGCATGTCGCGCTTCTTCAGGTCGGTTAACAGCGCCCACGTCGCGCGGTCGGTCGCACCGCAGCAGATGCCCATGTACTTCACCAGATCGCCGTGGTGGTCCCAGTCGCGGTGGTAGAGTTGGATGAACCGCGTGCCGCGCTCCGCGAGCCGCCGCGCCATCAGGCAGTTCGACGCGAACGACCCGTCCCCTGGGGTCGCGCCATATAGCTCCAACACGTCCTTCGGCTCCTTCGAGATGTCCATCAAGTTCGGGACGCTCGACTGCATCTTGAACGCCATCTCATACGCCGCGACGCGTGTTTCCACTTCCGGGTTCTTCACGGTGGCGTTGCGATGTCGGTCGAGTTCGCCAACGGCGTCCACGAGGTTGCGTTGTTGCGCCTCGGACACCCCTTTGGGGTTGCGCAAGTAGTACACCGGGTCGCCGGTGCTGTTGAACTCGACGCCCTGGAATCGCCCCGGCAGGAACCCGTTGCCCCACATCCGTTGCGAAATTGGTTGCGGGTTGCGCCCGGCGAAACTGGTCATCACAACAAAACCGGGCAGGTCTTCGGATTCGCTCCCCAGACCATAATTCACCCAACTGCCGATGCTCGGTCGCCCGCTGATCGCGGTGCCGGTGTTCATCACCGTGTGAGCTGGGTCGTGGTTGATCTGGTCCGTCACCATCGAGCGCACGATGGCGATGTCGTCCGCGAACTTCGCGTGATACGGCAGGAAATCGCTGATCTGCTGCCCGCTCTTGCCGTGTTGTTTGAACTTCGTGAGGTGCCCTTGCACCTTCAGTTTCGCGCCTTGCAGTTGCGCGATCGGTTGCCCCTTCGTGAACGACTCCGGCATCGGCTGCCCGTCGAGTTTGTCGAGGCCGGGCTTGTAGTCGAACGTTTCGAGGTGACTCGGCCCGCCGGACATGTAGAGGAAGATGACGCGTTTCGCTTTCGGAAGGTGGTGCGGAATGTTGGGCAGGCCGCGATATTTCTCCGCAGCGCTGAGGTCGCGTGTGAGGAGTGCATCAAGCGCAATCGAACCGAGGCCGACGCCCGTGGTGGAGAGGAAAGCGCGCCGCGTCAGGTAATCGAAAGGAGGCATAGTCGCAACCACAGGTCGAGGAGCGTGGGTTGAGGCAGACCGTTATCGGGCATGCCTCAACTCACTTGCTTCAGAGTACCACGAACAACACCGAACAGACGGCCCCTTGTCGTCGATGACAACGGGAGTGTAGCCGAACGCGGGTTCAGACAGCGATCGCCGGCGCAGCACGAGCTTCGCGTCCGGTTCGAGGCAGTACAACCACGCACTCCACGCCCTTCGGCACGGTCGTGAAACTCACCGGTTCTTCCAGCACGAACGGCACTTCCCTCGTTTCCTTACCGTTCACGACGAACAGCGCCAACTTGTTCGTGTCGGGAACTGTCAGCATCTCTCATACGTCGCCGTTCGCGTCCTCTGGTAAGCACCCCCGACGCCCTTCTTTTCGGTCCACTTGCCACCGCGACAGCGCCACACCTGACGCCGGCCGCGGCGAGTGCCCACCAATACAGTTCTTACTGCAAGAACTGCACCTCAATCGCTTCGACGCCGACGCGCGGTGTCTGGCAGGCGAAGTTCTCGCACGCGTACACTGTCACTGAACCCACGGCTTCCTTCCCCGCGAACAGCGGGGCCAATTCCGCGGGCGGCACGCCGGTCGCGGGGTCGTGGAACGCTATCACGCGGAGCGGGTTGAAGCCGCTCCGCACGGCCGCAATCGCGCGCCGCGTGTCCTCGTCGTTCGCCGGTCCCAACACCGCAATCTGCTGAATCGGTCCCAGGTAGAAGTTGAGCGCGATCAGCATTTGCCCGCTGGCGGCCGGGTGTTCGGCCATCGTCTCGCGGTAGCCGCGCAGCGCGCGCGCGGCCGACTCCGCAAAGTCGTGCCGCCCGGTGAGCGCCGCGAGCCGCAACAGCGCGGTCACGGCCATCGCGTTGCCGCTCGGCGTCGAACCGTCGTGCAAGTCCTTCGTGCGCGCGATGAGTTGCTCGTGGTCGTCCGCGGTGAAGAAGAACCCCGGTCCGTTTTTATCCGCGAAGTGTTTCAGCATGACTTCACACAACTCGACCGCGGCGCGCAACCACCGCGCTGCGGGAGTTCCACCGGCGTCGAAGTTGAGCGTCGCTTCGTACAGCGTGATGAGTGCATCCGCGAGGATCGCGTAGTCTTCGAGGTAGCCAGTGAGCTTCGGCGTCTGACCGACACCCGTGGTGCGGAAGAGTCGCCCGTCGGCGGTACGCATGGTGTTCAGAACGAAGTTCGCGGCGCTCGCGGCGTAGTGCAGGTACGAGGAGTTCCCGAACGCCGCGCCCGCGCGTGCGAACGCGGCGATCATCAGCCCATTCCACGCGGTCAGAATCTTCTCGTCGCGCCCCGGCCACACTCGCTTCGAGCGCGCTTGATACAGCGTCCGGCTCACGGTCATCAGTTTCGACTGGAAGTCCGTGAGCGTCATGCCGTGTGACTTCGCTTCGTCCGCATCCGACAAGGAACGGAACAGGATGTTGTGCCCCTCGAAATTCCCCTGCCGCGTGATACCCCACACCTTGCACGCGTACTCCGCGTCTTCCGTGCCAAGCGCTTCGCGCAGTCCGTCCGTGCTCCAGACGTAGAACTTGCCCTCTTCGCCTTCGCTGTCGGCATCCTGGGTAGAGAAGAAGGCGCCGTTCTCCGCAGTCATCTCGTTGTGAACGTATTCGAGCGTGTCGCGCGCGATCTGCTTGAAGTACGGATCGTGGGTCTTCTGGTACGCCTCGACATACGCGCTTGTGAGCAGCGCGTTGTCGTAGAGCATCTTCTCGAAATGCGGGACGAGCCACTTTGCGTCCACGCTGTACCGCGCGAATCCGCCGCCGATCTGATCGTAAATGCCGCCGCGGGCCATCGACGTGAGCGTGTGCTTCACCATGTCCAGCGCAACGGGGTCGTCGAAGCGTTCGCCAAGGCGCAACAGGAGGCGCAGTTCGAGCGCGTGCGGGAACTTCGGCGCGGTGCCGAACCCGCCGAATCGCGAGTCATACCCGCGGCGCAGCGCGGCCAGCGCGCCCGTCAGAAGCTCCGGTGACACCGCGATGTCACTCGCGGCAATGGCGCCCATCCGTTGCAAGTCCACGATGACGTTCTGCCCGATCTCGGTGATGCGGTCGCGTTGCGTCTGCCACGCGTTGCGAATCCCTGCGAGCAGTTGTTTGAAGCTCGGTCGGCCGTGCGCCGCGTACCGGTCGTCCGGCGGGTAGTACGTGCCCGCGAAGAACGGCGTCAGGTCCGGAGCGAGGAACACGCTCAGCGGCCACCCGCCTCCTTCGCGGGTCAGCATCTGGAGCGCGTTCATGTAAATCGTGTCGATGTCCGGGCGCTCTTCACGGTCCACCTTGATGCAGACGAAGTGCGCGTTCATCAGCGCCGCAGTGGCTTCGTCCTCGAAGCTTTCGTGCTCCATCACGTGACACCAGTGGCACGCACTGTAACCGACCGACAGGAAGATGGGGCGATCCAGTTCCTTTGCGCGTGCGAGCGCCTCGGGGCCCCACGGATACCAGTCCACCGGGTTGTTCGCGTGCTGCTTCAGATAGAGGCTCGTCTCGTTCGCGAGATGGTTAGGGGGATGCGCGGACATGGCGTGTCTCGTGGTACGTCGGGTGATAGGATTGTAGGGCCGGCGGGCGTGAACCGCGCCCCCTTGAGGAGATTGCTGATGCCCTACCAAAGTTTGATAGCCGTCATTGCGGTGTGCTTCGCGACGACACCGTTCGCCGTGGCCGAAGAACCGCCGAAGAAGGCAATCACGCCGCTAACGCGAGCGCACGCGCACAACGATTACGAACACACCCGGCCCCTTCTCGACGCGATCGATCACGGCTTTTGCAGTGTGGAAGCCGACATCTGGCTCTCGAACGGAAACCTACTCGTCGGGCACACGCCGCTCTCGCTGAAGAAGGACCGCACGCTCGAATCGCTCTACCTCGACCCTCTTCGCGAACGTGCGAAAACCAACGGAGGGAAGGTTTACCCGAAAGGCCCGGCCTTTTTCCTCATGATCGACATCAAGTCCGACGCGAAGGCCACCTACGCGGCGCTCGCGAAGGTGCTGGAGAACTACGCGGACCTGCTCACGGTAACGCGTGACGGCAAAACCGAAGCGAAAGCTGTGACCGTTGTCATCAGCGGCAACCGCGCCGTGAAGGACATCGCGGACCAGAAGACGCGATACGCCGCGATCGACGGCCGGCCGTCGGACCTCGACGGCGACAAGTCGTCTTCACTCGTGCCGTGGATCAGCGATTCATGGAAGACGCAGTTCGAATGGGACGGCACCGGCGCGATGCCGGACGACGAGCGGAAGAAGCTCCGCGAGTTAGTCGCGAAGGCACACAAGCAGGGACGCAAGGTGCGGTTCTGGGCCACACCAGAGAAAGTGGAAGTGTGGAAGGAACTGCTCGCGGCCGATGTGGACTTTCTGAATACCGACAAGCTCGCGGAGTTGGAGAAGTTCTTGCGCGATAAGTAGGCGAACCCCGACCACGAGGTCGGGGTTCGCCTACTGTCGTTTGGGCCGTGCCTCGATGTCAAACAACCCGAAGATGTCTTCCTCGCTCAGGCCCATCGTCGCGGGCTTGTCGGCTTGCGCGAGCAGGTCGTTGAACACCTTCCGCTTGGCCTCCAGAATCTCTGCGATCCGCTGCTCGATGGTTCCCTCGGAGAGAAATCGCGTAACCGTGACCGGGTGCTTCTGGCCGATCCGGTGTGCGCGGTTGATCGCCTGATCTTCCACCGCGGGGTTCCACCAGCGGTCGAACAGGAACACGTAGTTCGTGAACTGTAGGTTCAACCCCACGCTGCCGGTGCCGTAGCTCATAAGCAGCACGTGCGCGTCCGGATCGGCTTTGAACCGGTCTAGTATCGGTGTCCGTTGGTTCTGCGGAATGCGCCCGTGGTACTGCAACGCGCCGTACTTCGATAGTGCCTTCGCGAGCACTTCGAGCGGTTCCACCCACTGCGAAAAGATGATCGCCTTCCGCCCGCTCTCCGCGACCTCTTCCATGTCGGAAAGAAGCTGCACGAGTTTCGCGCTCTCACCGGTCGCGGGGTCAAAGTTGCAAATCTGCTTCAACCGCATGACGAGCTGGAACACGTGCTGAATGGTGACGGTGTCGCCGAGTTCGTTCAGGTGAACGACGCCGTCATCCTCGGCACGTGCGTACGCGACTCGCTGCGCCGCCGTGAGTTCCACTTCGAGGTCACGCATCACCTTCGGCGGCATGTCCGTGAGCACGTCGTCCTTCGTGCGGCGAAGGATGCAGTCTTTGGTCAACTGCTGAATGCGCCGCGGCGGGGTGTCCGCCGGGAGGCGGCCCGGGTCGATGAACTCGAAGAGGTTGATGAGATCATCGGCGTGGTTCTCGATGGGCGTGCCCGTGAGCGCCCAACTGCGCGCGCGGTTTAGTGAGCGCACCGCGTGGGCCGTCTTCGAGTCCTTGTTCTTGATGCGTTGGGCTTCGTCCAGCACCACCGCGTCGAAGTAGACACGCTTGTCCGAGGCGAGGTCGCAGTCTCGCGTGAGCGTTTCGTAGTTGATGAGCTTCAGCGGGCAGTTGGAAACGAACCACGTGCTGCGGCGCTGGTCCGGGTCTCCTTCAAATGTCTCGAAGGGGATATCCGGCGCCCACATCTTCAGTTCGCGTGCCCAGTTGTGCATGAGCGGCTTCGGGCACACCACCAGCGCCTGTTTGATCTCGCCCGAGTGGAACAGCAGCCGCAACGTGAGAATCGCCTGCGCGGTTTTGCCCAGGCCCATTTCGTCCGCGAGCAGAGCGTGGTGCCTGGGCATGAGGAACGCGATGCCTTCAAGCTGGTACGGATACGGCTCGAACGGTACTTCGAGCTGTTTCCCGTCGAACAGCCCGTCGAGCGGCGGTTGCAGGAGATAGAGGAGGCGATCCTTGAAGAGAACCGTATCCACGGTCGGCTTTGGGCGGATGCGCGGCTTCGCGCTCTCCTGATGATCCGGCAGCACGGGTGCGGGGAGATTCACGGAGTGGCGGACGACCGTCGGCTCGGTCGCGGGTCGCGGAGGCGGGTTGTACTCTGCGGGCGGCGCGGGGAACTTCCACCCCTCGGTGGTCACGCTCAGTTCCAGCCGACCGAGCGATCGTACCCACGGCGTTTCGGTGAGCAACCGCGTTTCACGCACATTCGGTTCGAGTGGGTGATCGAGCTTCGGTAGGTCGAAGACACCTACCCCCCAGCCCCCACCCTGAACAGAGGAGGAGAAAGAGTTGAGCGGTACGTCAAGCGCAAGCGAAGTCTCGATGTCGGTCTCCCCCTTCCCTTCAGGGAGGGGAGGTAACACCACGAACAACTCGTTCCCCAAAGCGAGAGCCGTGGGAATCGCCTCTTCCGCTTCCACATCAAGCCGCAGCACGGTTAGTCACTCCCATCTTGCGGGCTTCGCCCACGGCTTCGCGAATGCGCGCGAACGGTTCCGCCAGATCGACCGCCGAATCCACACCAGCCAGTAGCGCCACTACCGCATCGCGATCAGACTCGAACCGTGCCGACAGCAGCAACCCGCCCGGCGAGCGAGCGTGCGCGAACATGATCGCGTCCGTTACTGTGATGCCCGGCGTGGAAATCGCGACCACCGGAATTTCGATTCGCGCCCGCATCGCCAACGCCGACGGTGAGTCTGTAACGATTAGATCGGGTTTCGTGCCAGTCTTCTCCACCAGCGTCTTTCCGATCACGTCGGCATGAAGGTACTCCGTCAAAGTGGAACCGTAGAGGGCGCTCTGGACGCGGTTCGGTTGCACGGCGGTCGTGAGGCGGAACTCAAGCGGGCGGCCCCAGCCGTTGGTGACCAGATACCCGCCGAGCCAGCCGGTTTGGTCTTGCAGCACCGCGAGGAAACCGAGCGTCAGCGGGCCATTTGGTTTCGGTGAAGCGGACTGGAGTGTCACGGTGAATAATCCCCGAACATCGGAAGCTATCAGTGAAGCATCCCCCACATCGGTTCGGAGCGACAGGACGGTTCATGGGTGTTTGGGCAGAAGGCGCGATTGGGCGCGCCCCAGGCGCGGCAGCCGGAACCGGTTGCCCAACTTATCGAACTTGCCCGGATGAGCGTTGAAATGTTCATTGCACGAATCCGTTACTTCGCGGATGAATGTTCGCGGCTAAAGTGGGCTTCCGAATTGGCCGCTGAGAAGTAAAACGAACGGTACACGCTCGCGCAACCAAGGCACAGGTACGAGATGTCCGACGAAACCGCACCGAAGTTGTCTCCCGTTGAAGGCCACAAGGAAGAGGGTCGCTACCTTCGCGGCACGCTCGCGGAGGAGATCGCGGACCCCACGCTCGACCACCTCAGCGACGCGAACAAGAGCCTCATCAAGTTCCACGGGAGCTACGAGCAGGAAGACCGCGACGCCCGCAAGACCCGCGGTAAGACCGGTGTGGGCAAGGCGTACATGTTCATGATCCGCTTGAAGTTGCCCGGCGGGAAGTTGACCGCGGACCAGTACCTCGCGATGGATCACATCGCGGGCCAGTACGCGAACGGCACACTCCGCATCACGACACGTCAGAGCTTCCAGTTCCATGGCGTGCTGAAGGGCAACCTCAAAGCGACGATAGCCGCGATCAACACATCGCTGGTCACCACGCTGGGCGGGTGCGGCGACGTGAACCGCAACGTGCTGACGTGCCCGGCGCCCCTACCCGACCCGACCCGCGCCCAGATGATGCGCGACTGCGAAGCGGTCGCGGCGCATCTCGCACCGAAAGCTGGAAAGCAGGCGTATCACGAAATCTGGCTCAATGGCGAACCGGTGAAGTTCGGCGATGACGCAGGCGCAGAGGAACCGATCTACGGGAAAACGTACCTGCCGCGAAAGTTCAAGGTGGCGTTCTCGTTACCGCACGACAACTGCACCGACATCCTCGCGCAGTGCCTCGGCTTCCAGGCGATTAGCGAGAAGGGCAATCTGATCGGCTACAACCTGTTCGCGGGTGGCGGGCAGGGTCAGACGAACTCGAACCCCGACACCTACCCGCTGCTCGCGCAACCGGTCGGGTTCATCGACCCCAGCGAAGTGCTGGCCGCGTCGGAAGGCACCATCAAGTTGTTCCGCGATCACGGCGACCGCACCAACCGCAAGCGGGCGCGTCTGAAATACGTGATGAAGGATTGGGGCTTGGAGAAGTTCCGCGAAGTGTTCTACCGCGACTACTTCCCGCACCCGGCGCGGTCCGTGCGCGAGGTCGCGATCACGGGTCTCGATCTGCACCACGGCTGGCAAAGCATGGGGGGCGGGAAGTTCTTCTTGGGCCTCTCAGTCGAAAATGGTCGCATCAAAGACGAAAGCCACTTGCGGCTTCGCAGTGGTCTTCGCGCGATCGTGGCGAAGTACAAGTGCGAAGTGCGCCTCACCACGCAGCAGGATATCATGCTGTGCGGGCTGTCGATGGACGAACGCGCGGGCGTCGATTCGATGCTGAGCGAGTACGGCGTTCCGCGGCCCGAAACGCTGTCGCAGGTACAGCGACTGAGCATGGCGTGCCCCGCAGTGCCGACGTGCCCGCTCGCGCTCACCGAAAGCGAGCGCGCGCTGCCGGCGCTGGTCGATCAACTGGAAGTGGCGCTGAAGGAAGTGGGTTTGGCCGACGAGCCGATCAGCGTGCGGATGACCGGTTGCCCGAACGGGTGCGCGCGCCCGTACCAGAGTGAGGTCGGGATTGTGGGTCGCGGCGGCACGAAGTACACGCTGTACATCGGCGGCGACAGCTACGGCCGCCGGCTGAACACCGAGATTCAGGACAGCGTGCCGTTCGACCAACTCGTGCCGAAGTTGTCGAAGGTGTTCGCGGCGTTCGCGACGGAGCGCACTAAGGGCGAACTCTTCGGCGACTACTGCACGCGTATCGGGATGCCGAAACTGAAGGAACTGATCGGCGCGCCGGCGTAATTCGCGCGGACCTACTCGGCTCGTGCCGCACCGGTGACCCCGACATTGATTGCAAGTGGGTGCTTCAGGTCCTGTTGGGCAACGCGTGAGAGGTTTGTCTTTGCCCCTCTCCCCGTGCGGGAGAGGGTGGTCGGCGCCTCGCCGACCGGGTGAGGGGCAAACTCCCCGCGCCGTGAAGCCTCACCCCTCACCCCGCCGCGAAGCGCGGCGACCCTCTCCCGCAAGGGGAGAGGGCAAAACCAAAGGCGTGGTCGCGTGCCCGACGACACAATCGATCTCGTTCAGCAGGTGCGAGCGCACCTCGAATCGCTCGCCGCCACTGGGGTGCTGTTCGTGCCGCGCGGCGCGGCTATCGTACACGCTCCGCTGCGCGTCGCGGCTACGCCGATTGCGACGCCCGTCGAAGCACCGGCGCCGCAAGAGGATCCCTTCGAGACGCGCCTGCGCGAACTCGAAGTGCTGCGCACCGAAGTCGCCGCGTGCGACAAGTGCAGCGAGTTGTTCGCCACCCGCTTGCAGACGGTGTTCGGGACTGGGCCGCTCGACGCGGAGGTGGCGTTCGTCGGGGACGCGCCCGGTTCGGGCGAAGACGCACAGGGCGAACCGTTCGTCGGCACCGGTGGGCAAGTGCTCGGCCGCATCATCGGCGCGTGCGGGTTCACACGTGATCGCGTCTACCTGTTCAACGCCATCAAGTGCCGTCCTCCGAATAACCGCGTGCCCACCATGGCCGAGTGCGCCAACTGTCGCGACTTCTTCCGCCGTCAGTTCGATCTGGTGAAGCCAAAACACCTATTCGCGATGGGCGAGTTCGTATCGAAGTTGCTGAGCGGACAGAAAGCGACGCTGGCGGAACTGCGCGGCAAAGTTCACGAGTATCGCGGGGTGCCGCTGATCTGCACGCACCACCCCAACGACATCGAGACCGACAAGACCGGTCGGTTGAAGGCCGAAACGGGACTCGACATGAGGTTGCTGCTCACGACGATGGGCCGCGAACCAAAGTAGGACAGGCTCGAAGCCTGTCCCACTGCCGCTGGTACACACCCAACAGGTTGCACTCCGGGTATCGCAGCGCGGTGCGTGCCACGAATTCCATCGTGTTCAGTAGCGGGAATCGGGAGAGTTCGGAGCAAACATCGACCCACGCGAACCCCACTACGCAGAAACCGCAAACGGCTACATTAGCGCCCGGCGACACCGACGGGCCAGTCGCCAAGGCCGATGCGGTCGTGGTCGATCTTGCCCATCAGTTCGTTGTACACGTGTTTCACGTTGTCCTTGTTCATGTCGGTCTCGGCCACATTCACGCCGGTCCACTCCTTGTACCACGGGAAGTCCAAGCCCTTCGTGATGTCCTCCACCGTCTTCTTGGCGTCGATGCCTTTCTGAACCGCCGCGCGGAGTTCGCCAAAGTAACGCTTCTCCAGCGCGAACAGATCCTTGCGCGAAATCTTCCCGTGACCGGGGCAGACGAGGTCGATCTCCAACTTGTCCATCGCGTCGAGACACTTGATCCAGTTCGCGGAGTTGGCGTGCCCCATGTAGTTGAACGCGCCGTTCACGCACGCGTCACCGGTGCAAAGGATCTTGTGCTTCGGCAGATACGCGCTCGCGTCGCCAGCCGTGTGGCTGTGCCCGAAGTGCATGAACACCACGTGCTGCGTGTCGTCCTTCAGTTCGTATTTGTCATCAAAGGAAATATCCACCTGCTTGAGTACGTTGTCCTTGATGTCTTTGCGGTCCTTAGCGGCGTCTTCCCACTGTTTCGGGCCGTTCACCTTCAGCATACGAGCGGCGTTCTTGTGCGCGACGATCTGCGCGCCCTCCTTCGCCCAGATGGTGTTGCCGTAGGCGTGGTCGCCGTGGTGGTGCGTGTCGAGGACGTACTTGATCGGCTTCTTGGTTGTCTTCTTGATGTCCGCGATCACATCGGCAGCTTCCTTTGGGAAGTTCGCATCGATCACGACGACATAATCCTTGAAGACAATCCAGGTGTGATTGCTCCCGCCGAACGGAATCTTCTTGTCGTTGGCGGAGATGGACGAGTAGCGGAAGAACACGCCGGGCGCGATCTCCTTCACATCGTTGAACTTCATCTCCGGGATGGGCAGTTGCTTCGGTTCGTCCTTCTTGTCGGCCCCGGCGTAGACGACGACGGCGAACGCGACACCGACCGACGCGAGCAACGCGATACGTTTTAACATGTTGATTCCGGGGGAGGAGGAGACGTGAGGAGAGCGTAACCGGCGTGAGGGGAAAAAGAAAGCCCCGGCTCTCGCTTCGCTGTTGAGGCGGAGAGCCGGGGCTTCCGGTTGAGCTAACCCTCGCGACGCGGGTGTCGTTCCGCCAGGCGAAGAAGAATCTATCTCCTTGGTCCCGTCGGTGACCCCCGCCCAGCAGTAGGTCGTGGACTACACGACCCGTGCGGCGCGAGAGAAGTCGGTCGCCGTGAGCGTCAGCCCCCGGCAATTATCTGTTGCTTAGTAGCGGCCACCGCCGCCGCTGCCGCCACGGCCGCCGCCGTAGCCACCGCCACCGCCGCCGTAGCCGCCGCCGCCGCCGCCGCTGCGGCCACCGCCACCGGTGCGGGGACGCTCTTCGCGGGGCTTGGCCTCGTTCACGGTCAGAGTCCGGCCGCCGAGCTGAGCGCCGTTGAGCGCCGCGATGGCCTCGTCACCACCGTCGTGCATCTCGACGAACGCGAACCCGCGACTGCGGCCCGTTTCGCGGTCGCTGACAATCTGCGCGCCCAGTACGGTGCCGTACTGGGAGAACGCCTGCACCAGATCTTCGCTGGTGGTCTGGAACGAGATGTTCCCGACATAGAGCTTCTTTGCCATGATCAATTCACTTCTTGGGCCATCGGCCCGATAGAACGCTGCGCGGATTCCCCCGCGCGAAAGGCAGGAACGGACGAGTAGCTGAGGCGCTCGGTCATTCGCGCTTGGTAAGCGGAACGATGAGACACCGCAGTTCCTCTGCGACGATGCTAGCTTGACTGTCTTGGAGGCTGTGAGGGTAGCTCAGAGTCGAAAGACCAAGAAGTGCAGAGCGAGATAGCAGCAAAGCGGTTCGTAGCTCCTGAGGTGAACGGCACCCGCCGCCCAGTGAAAAGAATAATACGTTGTGTTCAGGAAATAAAAAGGGCAATTCCGCAAGAAATTGCTCGCCGGCCACCTGAACGTCCTCCCGGCTCGTAGTTCGTTGCATCTCAAGGTAGGCAACTCGCTCCGCGAGTTGCACGGGAACGCGCGTTGTGCGTTGCATCTCAAGGTAGGCAACTCGCTCCGCGAGTTGCGCGGGAACGCGCGTTGTGCGCTCCGCCGTTGCGAAGGTGTCACTCGCGGAGCGAGTGACCTACCCTATCCGGCGCTCCGCGTTATACTGCGATCCCATGTCACACCTCGTCGCACTCGACGCCTTCCACGGTCCGCTCGACCTGCTCCTCTATCTGGTCAAGCGGAACGAGGTGGACGTTCTCGACATCCCCATCGCCACACTCGCCGACCAGTTTCTCGCCTACGTCCTCGCCGTCAAAGATCTCGACATCGAGTTCGCTGGCGAGTTCCTGGTGATGGCCGCGACACTCATGGAGATCAAGAGCCGGACGCTGTTGCCGGCCGACGCGCAGTTCGCGCCCGACGACCAACCGGACCCGCGGCGCGAACTCGTACGGCAGTTGTTGGAGTACCGCAAGTTCAAGGACGCGGCTGCGGCGCTCGAAGCGAAAGCGGAAGCCGCCGGTACGCGAGTCGCACGCCTTGAACCACCCGAAGCGGCGCGCGAGCGCGAGCCGAAAGTGCGCCCGGTCGAACTGTGGGATCTGGTCAGCGCGTTCGCACGCCTCATGCGCGAAACGCAATCACTACAGCCCACAACCATCGCGGTGGACGACACGCCGCAACACGTTTATGAGGCGCAACTCAAGGACCGCGTGGCTGCGGCCGGCGGGCGATTACCGTTCCGCGACGCGTTCCCGCCACCGTACTTCAAGGCGCGGCTGATCGGCATCTTCCTCGCCATTCTCGAACTGATCCGGCACTGCGGGCTGGGCCTTGAGCAGCCCGAACCCGAAGGCGACATCTTCCTCGTTACCGTGTCGGACACGGCCGGTATCTTGTAGGGTGGGTCGAGCCGGCTTTGCGGCGAAGGCCCACCACACGAAAGCGAACACCACCATGTCTACCTCACCATCAGCGCGACCGGTCGCGCTCATTACCGGGGCCAGCGCCGGGATCGGTGCCGAACTCGCCCGGTTGCTCGCGGTCGATCACGACCTTGTTCTTACCGCGCGGCGCACGGAGCAACTCCAGACGCTCGCGGACGAGTTGAAGCAGAAACATGCGGCGACCTGCCACGTGTTCCCCGCGGATCTCGCGGAGCCAGACGCGCCTCGCAAGTTTTTCGATGCCATTCACGCCGCGGGAATCACAATCGACGTGCTGGTGAACAACGCCGGGTTCGGCGATGTGGGCAAGTTCGCGCAATCGGACCTCGGCAAAGCACTCCGCATGATTCAACTGAACGTGACCGCGCTCACCGAACTGACGGGCTTGTTCTTGCCCGCGTTCGTCGCGCGGAACCGCGGACGCATCCTCAACGTCGGATCTATCGCGGGGTTCCAGGCCGGGCCGTACATGGCGGTGTACTACGCGACGAAAGCCTACGTGAACTCGTTCTCCGAGGCGCTTCACGTCGAACTGCGCAAGACCGGTGTCACGGTCACGGTGCTGTGTCCCGGTCCAGTGGCGACCGAGTTCGCCGCTGTTTCAGGAATGCAAACGACGCGCGTATTCAGCGCGGGTCAGGCGATGGGCGCGCGCCAGGTCGCATCAGCCGGTCTTCGCGCGCTGAAGGCGGGACGGCGAATGGTCGTCCCCGGCTGGCGGAACAAGATGATGCTGTTCGCGGAACGATTCTTACCGCGAAGTGCGGTTCTGAACGCGGTGAAGTGGATGATGAGCCGCCGGGTGTAATCCAGACAAGGAGAAGGGAAGAAGGGGAGACAAGGAGAGAAAGCCAAGATTGGTTTTCTCTCCTTGTCTCCCCTTCTCCCTTCTCTTCAAGAGACGGCGAACACGAGCGGGATGAAATGGTCGGTGCTGGACATACCGCGACAGCGGTCGTCTTCCGCCTCGGCGGTGCGGATCGCGGCACGCACATCGTCATCGTCGGGCGCGAGGTGGTTCAAGATTTTTATGCACCGGCCGCGGAACTCGGAGTCGGCGTTGCGCAGTCCATCGAGAAGCGTGGGCACGGCCCCGCGGCCGACCTGTTTGAGGGCGGTTGCAGCCACCACGCGACAGCGAGTATCCGCTTCGCCCAGCAGGTTCACCAGCCCGTGAACGGCCGGACCCGCGGCTGGGCCGAGACGTCCAAGCGTGCCAGCACAGTCGCGGCGTACGCTAGTGTCCGCGTCTCGCAGTCCGATCACAAGCGTGGGCATGGCGGGGATCGCCTGTACGCCGAAGTCGCCCAGCGCGCGAGCCGCGCGACGCCGCACGCGAGCCGAAGAGTCCCGCATCCCCTTCGCGAGAGCCGCGACCCGCTTGGCGGCGGGCACCTGCAGTTCCGCCAGTGCGACCACGGCCATTTCTCGCACCTGCGGGTTCGGGTTGTCCTGAGCCTCCAGTAGCACTTCATGAGCCGCGTTCGTCTGCGCGTCCGACAGCCCGTGGACGAAAATGGTGAAAACCAGTTTGTGCATCACTTGTGGTGTAAGCAGTTCCATAGTGAGCAAACCTGAGGGCGGATGACTCGCTCGAGGGCGGTCGCGGGATATTGGTTATCCCAACCGTAGGTCACCGGTTCAGCAAATGATCGGTCCGCCTCGGACGAATTGCGTACCCGCACACCGAGAATTAACACCCGTGAAGGCAGCGTTAACGCACGTTAACGCCCTCACCTGTCACAACCCCGGCGCCATCGGTACAACTTGGTCATCGGTCATTCGTCATTGGTCCTTCGTTTAAGGCGAGTTGGGAGTGTGAGCGACCGGAGAAACACCCGTGACCCGTGACCCATGACCCGTGACCAACCGAGGGAACCATGACCAAGCAGGGAAAGTACGTCGGACTGGATGTCGGCGGGACCACGATGAAAGCCGCCGTGGTGACAGACGCCGGGGTGCCGCTGTCCAAGCCGGTGGTGATGGACACCAACCCAGAGCGCGGACAGGACGAAGGTTTGGAGACGATGTGTGAGACAATTCGTCGCGCGATCGGAGCCGCGAACCTCACGCTCGCCGACATCACCGCAATCGGGGTCGCGACGCCCGGCCTCATGGACATCAAAGCGGGGCTGATCCTCGACCCCCCGAACCTGAAGCCGTGGAAGAACGTGCCCGTTCGCGACCACATCGCGAAGGTGTTCGGCAAACCGACCGCGTATCAGAATGACGCGAACGCGGCCGCCTACGGCGAGTTCTGGGTGGGCGCCGCCCGTGATGCGAAAAGCATGGTCCTGTTCACTCTCGGAACCGGCGTCGGCGGCGGCATCATCCTGGGCGATGTGATCGTTGAGGGCGAGCACAGCCACGGCGGGGAACTGGGCCACATGCGAATCGCGATGCCCGACACCGGCCGGCAGTGCGGGTGCGGCGCGCGCGGGTGCCTCGAAGCCTACGCCAGCGCGACGAACGTGGTGAAGCGCGCGCGCGAAGACATGGCCTGCTGGCGTGGACCGGCGAGCAAACTCCGCGACTACTACACCGCCACCGACGACGACTTCACCGCGAAGGTGATCTTCCAGCACGCGGCCGAGGGCGACGAGTTGGCCCTCAAGGTGGTGGACGACACCGCGTACTACCTCGCACTGGGCGCGTGCGCGGCGATGGCGACCGTGGACCCCGAGATGATTGTGTTCGGCGGCGGGATGGTCGGGGCCGGCGAATGGTTCCGATCAAAGATCGATATCTACGCGAAACGATACGGGCTACCATTCCCGACCAAGAAGGTGAAGATCGCGTTCGCGAGTCTCGGCTCGGACGCCGGGTTCATCGGCACCGCCGGCTGCGCGAAACTGCTGATGCAGAAGAAGGTGTAAATTCCCTCGCGCGACGGCGGACCCGTTTAGCCGCGACCCGGAGTCCGCGGAGGGGAGCGGCTAAACGTCCGAAGCGCTGGGTTCGGAGAAACAATGGACGACGAGTTCGACCGGCCCAGCTTCGAGCGCCCGGTCGCGGAGTTAAAGCGGGTCGCCCGTTACCAGCGGTGGCTGATCGCGGTGGTGCTGGCGCAACTGACACTGTGGGGTGGGTTCATCGCGCTGACAGTTCTGAGCCCAGGGCGCGAACCGGACGTGCAGTTCCCTGTGATACTCACGTTCATCCTCGGCTGCGTTGGCGGGATCTACGTGTTCCTGTTGTCGTGGGAACTGCGCGGTGCGTTCGCCGCGTTCGTGTTCGGCCTCGCGACGACTATCCCGTGCATGGGATTGCTGATCCTCACGTTAGTGAGCGGGTACGCAACGGCCGAGTTGCGGAAGCACGGGGTGAAAGTGGGCATGTTCGGCGCGCGTGTGGCCGCGATCGATGAGCGCCCGTCGCTCTACGACGATGACGACGCCGGCTGGTGAGCGGCTACGGGCGTTTCTCACTTCGGGCGGCGGAGCGGTCAGGCGCGAGTTCGGGGCGTACCACTTGTCGAACCAGACTTGTTCGGGGAACCACCCACACGCCGACGCGCCAGCTTCAACTTCGGTACAGGCACGTCGTGTTCGTCCTCGATGTCGCCCACGATCTCTTCCAGCACGTCTTCGAGCGTGATCAGGCCCAGAACTTTACCCTCGGCGTCGCGCACCACGGCCATTGGCCGGTGCGACTTGCGGAACAAACGGAACGCGTTAGACACCGGCTCTTCCGGGTCGAGAAACGTCGCGGGGTAGAGCGCGTCCTCGAGCACCACAGCGCCGGATGTGCTGAACAGGAAGAACAAGTCCTTCGTGTTGACAATACCGACGATCTTGTCCGGCGTGCCGTCGAACACGGGCATTCGCGTGTGTGCGCCGAGTCGCGCGATTTCGAGTACCTTGTCGGGCGGCGTAGATACGTCCAGCGCAGACATCTTCTCACGCGACACCATGCAGTCACGCACCACTTTGTCGGCCAGCGCAAACACGCCCAGCACCATGTCGGCGGCGTCCGCGTCGATCTCACCGGCCTCTTCGCTGTCTTCCACCAGCAGGCGCAGTTCGTTCACGGTGTGAACCTCGCCCTCCTCGCCGTCGCCGCGATAGCCCAGACGCCGGAGGAACCAGTTGCTCGACCCATTCATGAGCTGGATGAGCGGCGACGTGGCCCGACCGAACAGGTACACGGGCCGCGCCACCCACAGCCCGACCCACTCGCTCTCTTGCAGCGCCGCGAGCTTTGGCATCTGCTCGCCGAAGACGACGTGCATGTACGTGATGAGCGACAGCGTGACGAGGATGGAAAGCGCCCGCGACCACTCGCCCGGCAGCCCGGACATCAGCGGATGAATGAGCCGGTGAATGGCCGGTTCGCTGACGAACCCGAGCGCGAGGCTCGCGACCGTGATGCCGAGTTGGCACGCGGCGACGCTCCGGTTCAGGTCGTCGAGAGCCGCGAGCAGACCGATCGCGCCTTTCTTCCCCTGGTTCACGAGTTCTTCGACCCGCGTCCGGCGGATCGCGACCAGCGCGAACTCCGCCGCGACGAAGAACCCGTTGATCGCGACGAGCAGCGGAATCGCGACCAACCCGACGATCAGCAGCGTCTGACTCATCTCGCCACCGGTTTCGGCTAGGAGTGCGAGCGAATCAGCGGACCACGCAACCACGGAGGTTTCCTGTTGTTGAGGACGCCGCGTCCGCACAACGCGAGCACGGGACACGGCTATTCTATCACAACGGCCCGGAGCAACCGAACCGCGGTGAGTGAGAGAATTCGCCTACGATGAACGACCGCACAGCAGTCCTGGCCGCGATCGTGGTCCACCCGAACGCCGGTACCCGGGTCGTGCGAGAAGGAGGAGGCGAAACTCCGGTCGCGAGCATCGAAGGCCCGCGACGCGAGTCGCCTGTTCCCGCAGGCTTGCGGCACCTGTGTGCCACCAACGTATCCGACGCGGACCGGGCCGTTCTCGAATCGCGGTTCGAGAAGCGTGTCGAGTTCCCGTCGTGACCGTGGCGCCACTGGCATAGGCGCGGGTGGTACGGGCCGCGTAAACTGCGCTGGTGAAATCGCCACTGGAGGACGCCTCCCACCCGTGATCAGTTCGCACAATGCACTGTACCGCGCCATTTGCGCGTACCCGGACGAGGACACGCCGCGCCTCGCGTTCGCTGATCTCGTCGAGGAGAACGGCGAGGACCGGCGTGCCGCGTTCATCCGCGCGCAGGTCGCACTCGCGAGACTGCCGACCTACGACCCGGTCTGGGTGAACACGCGCCAGCACGACCCAGACGCCGCGACCGGGTGGCTCATGACCGGCACTCTTCCGGCGCTGCCCGCCGGGTGTGGGTGGCACCGGTTCGAGTTCCGCCGCGGGTTCCCGTGGAAGGTCGGCGTACTCTCCCTCTCCGCGTTCCTCGACAGCGGTGACGCGGTGTTCGAGGCCGCCCCCATCCGGGCCATCGACGTCGACCCACGCGACCGCCCCGACCTCACGGCGCTGGCCGACTGGCCGCACCTCACGCGATTACACCGGCTCACATTCTCCACCGGGTGGTTCGGTGCGGCCGACATCGCCCGGTTCGCCGAATCCCCGCACGCGAAGAACATCACCGAACTGGGCTTCGAGTTCGAGAGCCTCGCGCCAGAGGGATTGACCGCGCTGGCGGCGGCGCCCCTGTTCGGGCGATTAACGGCCCTCGAACTGAGTGGCAACGCCTTCCCGCCCGCGCTGCTCGTGGATTCGCTCGGCGCCGCACGCCGCGCCGGTGCGCTATCACGGTTGGCGATCCACCATCGCGTGGGGCGCGACGACGCCGAAGCATTGTTTAGGCTACCGGCACTCCGGGAACTTCAGCACCTGGACATGAGCGACAACCCGCTCGCCGCGGACGGCGTGCGCGAACTCGCCGAGAGCGGAATCGTTCGCGGACTGCGCACGCTGAACCTGAGCAAGACCAAGCCCGGCGTTCCGGGCGTGAAGGCGCTGACCGAGGCGAGCGGCCTCGCAGGGTTGCGCATGCTCGATCTCTCCAACAACGCGCTGGGGCCGTCCGCGGTGAAGGCGCTGGCCGGGTGTGCGGGCGTTCGCGGGCTGCGCGTGCTGAACCTCTCGAACAACCACGTGCGAGACTCCGGCGCGGCCGATCTCGCTGCATCGAGCGCGCTCGCGGGTCTGCTCGAACTCGACCTGTGTGAAGCCGAGATCGGCGATGCGGGCGCGCGCGCGCTAGCCGGATCGCCGCATCTGGACGGACTGCTTCGGCTCGACCTCCGCACCCGCACCGGGCGCGGGTTCGGCGACACCGCCCTCGGCGCTCTGGTCGAGCGATTCGGGGACCGCGTGTGTTTGTAGAAAGCACGAAATTCGAAATAGAAAGACAGCACGCACCGCTTCCGTATTCCTTTTGGATTTCGCGTTTCGAATTTCGAATCTGGGTTTCCCCGTGACTGACCGCGACTCACTCTACCGTGCCGTTCTCGACAACCCCGACGACGACACCCTGCGCTTGGTCTACGCCGATGCGATCGAAGAGAGCGGCGACGCACGCCGGGCAGCATTCGTCCGCACCCGCGTCGAGCTGAGTCACGTCCCGGAGTACGACCCGTTCGCAATCCGCGCGCGGTATCACGACCGGAAGAAGCAGGCGGAAGGTGTACGGTGGATCGGGGAACTACCTCCCCTGCCGGACGGCATCTCCTGGGCACGTGACCCGTTCCGCCGCGGGTTGCCGGGGGCGATTCAGGCGCGCGACGGCGCCGCGTTCGTCGCTCACGCCGATGACCTCTTCGCGCTGTACCCCATCGAATCGCTCGAACTCAAAGCCACACGCGTCGCGGACACGGCTGCGTTCACCGCGTGCCACTGGCTGACCCGGGTCCGATACCTCTCGCTCCTGGAAGGCGCGGGTGGTCCGACGGTGCAGCGGTTACTCGACTCGGACCACTTCGAGCGATTGACGGCGCTTCATCTCGGCCCGCAGATGACGACCGCACCAACCGTCCGCGCGGCCGTGCGGAGCCGCGTTTTCAAACACCTCACCGATTTGAGCGTCCACGAAGACCGGCGTGGCGGCGGGTCGCTCGCTGGCGAACTGGCGCGTCTCACCACCCCCCCGCAACTCAAGCGACTCGACCTCGCCAGCAACCGGTTAACGGCGGAATCGCTCGGCCCACTGGTCGCGTCGGCCGCGTTGGAAACGGTCGAAGAACTCGACCTGAGCGACAACCACCTCGGCGCGGCAGGTCTGACCGCACTCGCGGGGGCAGCACTCCCCAACCTGCGAGTTCTCCACTTGCTCCGCACGGGGCCAACCGTCGAAGGTATCGCGGCGCTGGTTGCGGCAGACTTCTTGCCCGCACTGCGGAGCCTCTCGCTCGGCGTGAACGGACTCGTTCCGACCGCCACGACTCCACTCGCGGGGGCGTCGGCCGCGAACCTCCGTGTGCTAAACCTCCACGACAACCGGTTTGGCGATCGCGGTGCGGAATCGATCGCGAAAAGCGCGAACCTCGCGGGGTTGCTCACGCTCGATGTGGCGGAGTCGTACGTCGGTACCGCGGGCGCGGACGCGCTCTCACGGAGCGAGCACCTGACCGGTCTGATGTACCTCAACGTGTACGGCAACGCGTTCGACGCGCCCGCCGCGGGCCGACTGCGGAAGCGGTTCGGCGATCGCGTGTTCCTCTAACCCCACACATGAACGACCACGATGCCCTCCTTCGCGCGATCATCGAGCAACCCAACGAGGACACACCCAGGCTCGTGTTCGCAGACTGACTCGACGAGAACGCCGACGCGTTCTCCGACCCGAACGGCGTGCGCGCCCGCGCCCAGTTCATCCGCACTGACATCGCGATGTCACAGCGCGCGGAGTTCGACCCCGAGCGACTGCGGTGGGAACTGATCGAAAAGCCGCGGGACGAGGCGGAACCGTGGGCGACCGACGCGCTGCCGGGCTTGCCGAAGGGTTGCACGTTCGTGCGGGAACCGCTGTTCCGGCGCGGGTTCCCGTGGATGCTGGTGTGCGAGCCACTCGATGGCCGGATTCCCGACCCGCCGCTCGATGCGTTCCCGCTGGAAGGCGTGCGGTTCCGCCACTGCGGTCCCGCAAGCGTCGAACTGCTGCGAACAGTGCCGTGGGCCGCGAAACTGCTCACCGTGGAATTTGAACGCGGCAACACGGCTCCAATCAATGTCGATCGCCTGTTCCCCTTCGTCGGCCTCCACTCGTTGAGGCGGCTCTCGTTCCTACAAGACGCGATCATCGCGCCGGAAGCGCGGATGTTACCCGCGTCGCACCTGTTCCGGCGCTTGCACGCGCTCACCATCCGTGGCGCACCCGTCGGGACCGCGATCCTGGAAGCGATCCTCCGGGACGGCGGCACGAACGTGTTGGGCGAGTTGCACCTTGTCGCGTGCCGCGTGCCGGAGAACCCGCTCGCGGAGGTGCTCGATTCCCCCGCGACGGCGTACCTCGAAACGCTGACCCTGAGCGGCGACGGGCTTGGGATGCCGCAAAAGTTCCGCGCGTTTGGTCGAGTCGCCAACGCTCCGCCGCTGAGGTCACTCGACATCCGCGACGAGTCGCCGGGGGAAACGGGGATTGGTTTCTTCCTCGGGTCGCCGATTCCGGGCGGGCTACAGCGGCTCGACCTGTCGCGCAGTTCGCTCAACCGCGCTCGCGTGCAGGCGCTCGCGGGCGGCGAGTTCGACAACCTCCGCGTCCTCCGGTTGTACGGCAACTCGGTCGGCAACGAAGGCGCGGTCGCGCTCGCCCACTCACCGCGCCTCGCCGGACTGCTCGTTCTTAACCTCGGTTACTGCATGGTCGGTGACGAAGGCATTCTCGCGATCCTCGAATCGCCGCTCGCCGACGGGTTGGTATTCCTCGACCTGACCGGTTCGCCCGCGTCCGCGGAAACGAAAGAGTTGCTCAAGGCGCGGATGGGCGACCGCGTGCGGCTCTAGCGGCACCCCTTGCGGGATAGCTGCTAAACTAATCTCATGTCCGACCGCGACGCGCTCCTGAGCGCCATCTGCGAACAGCCCGACGAAGACACTCCGCGACTCGTGTTCGCCGACTACCTGGAGGAACGCGACGAAGCGCCGCGCGCCGCGTTCATCCGCGCGCAGGTGGAACTTGCGACCACGCCACCGTGGGAACCGTTCGCGGTGCGGTGCCAGTGGCGCACGCCGAATCTGGTGAACGGCGCGCCGTTCCTCACCACGCTCCCGAAGCTCGAAGGCTCCCCGGTGGGGTGGGCGACAGGACCGTTCCGCCGTGGGTTCGGCTGGTGGCTCAACGTGCGAATGGTATCGGAGTGGGACACGTATGTCGCGCCGCATTTCGACTTCACCCCGATTGGAAAAGTCACGTTGTGGAACGCAACCATCGACGACTGGCGCCGCGTAGCGGCTTCTTCGTGCGTGAAGCACCTGCGCGAAATTGTGTTCGTTGTCAGCCCCATCGAACCACTGTTCACGCTTCGTGATGTACCAGCTGCGAACGGCATTACCGACCTGCACTTTACTCGGGCAGGCGGGGCCGGGATGCCTGAGGTGATCGAAGACCTGTTCCGCTCGCGGCTCGGCGCGGCAATTCGCGGACTGCACTTCAACGCCGGGAATCACGAGCCGCTCAACGCACTTCTGGCCGCGATCAACACCGGCGGATCGCTCGACCGGCTCTCATTCCAGACGATGGAGTTGACCGCGAATCACTTGCGCCGGTTGTTCGACGGCCCGACCGCTGGCGCGCTGACGGAATTGCACTTCCGCAACGAGTTGTTCAGCGGGGATGGGCTGCGCGTGCTGGCCGATCTACTCCCGCCCACGCTCCGCGACCTCACGCTGATCAACATCGGAATGCGGGCCGACGGGCTGGAAGTACTCGCGAGGAGTGACCGCCTGACGAACCTGAACCGCCTGAACCTGAGTACGAACCCGCTCACGCCGCGCGCGGTGAAGGTGCTGTCGCTCTCGCACTCGCTGACCTCGCTGCGTGCGATCGACCTGACCAACTGCCACATCGGGGACAAGGGCGTGTGTCACCTCACGCAGGCGAAGTGGTGGCCCGGCCTGGTGGAGGTGAACCTGCGGAACAACCCGATCTCGAATGCCGGCGTGAAGCACCTTCTCAACGCGTTCGTGCCACCAGACCTCACCGCACTCGTCTTCGACGCTGGCACGCTCGGCACCGAGAGCCGGGCCGCGCTGGTGAAGAAATTCGGGGCGGCGGTCGTGTTTGTCGCGCCCGAACCGCCCGGTTGACCTGAAGCCCCAGTTCCGCGAGTATGACGGCATGAGCATGAGCATGAAGAAGTTCGCGGCCGTGGTTCGCGACGCGATCGACTCGCTGCCGGACGAGATCCGGCGGCACATGGAAAACGTCGTCGTGGACGTGGAGGACGATCCTTCCGACGAGTTCCTGCGCGAGGCCGGCTTCACGGAAGAGGAGATCGAAGCCGGCGATTCGCTATACGGCTACTTCATGCCGTTCGAGGGTACGTCCTCTTCCGAGATGTTGGAGAACCCGAACCGCATTCTGATCTTCAAGAACCCGCTCGAAGAGGACTTCCCCGACCCGAAGGAGTTGCTCATCGAGATTCGGAAGACGGTGGTTCACGAGATCGCGCACCACTTCGGCTGGTCCGACCGCGACCTCGAGCGGTTCGACGACAACCCCGACCCCTTCAAAGAGTAGCCGCGCGCCGGCACCGTTCGCCTTGCACCCCTTCCCGACTTTCGCTATTCCCCCCGGCCCATAGTCTCGGAGCCGGGTTCCATGCCGCTGCCGGTGGCCCTCAGTCTCGTTGACGTGACCGTGCGATACGCTGAACGCATCGCAATAGAAGCGGTGTCGCTCGAGGTGCGGCGTGGTGAAATCGTCGGCTTACTCGGGCCGAACGGGTCCGGCAAAAGCACCACGCTCGCGGTCGCCGCGGGCGTCCTCGATCCCGCCTCCGGCGCGGTAACGGTCGAAGGGCGCACACGCGCCGCAAACCCGGCCGCGTTCGCGATTCGCGTGGGGCTGGTGCCGCAAGACCCGGCAGTTTACGACGAACTCACCGCCGCGCAAAACCTCACGTTCTTCGGAGAGCTATACGGCCTCGCAGGTAGCGACCTGCGCCGTCGCGTTGCGCGAACGCTCGCTCGCGTGAAGCTCACCGACCGCGCGCAGCATCGCGTCTCGACCTTCTCTGGTGGAATGAAACAGCGGCTCAATCTCGCCGCGGCGCTGCTGCACGACCCGCCCGTTCTGCTACTCGACGAGCCGACCGCGTCACTCGATCCCGCGAGCCGCGACTCGCTGTTCGCCGACCTCACGCGATTCCGCGACGACGGCCACGCGATCCTGCTCACCACGCACCACATCGACGAAGCCGAAGCCGGGTGCGACCGCGTCGCGGTGTTGGAGAAGGGAAAGTTGGTCGCGAGCGGTTCGCCTTCGGACTTGCTCCTCGCGAAGCCAGCCGACCGCGCCGTTCTCTACGGCCACCTCCGCACGCGTCCGCCCAAATACCTCGAACGGGCGATTACGCGGCGCCTCGGTACAGGCGTCGAACTCGAAATCACCGGCCGCCGACTGCGGCTTTCCGCCGACACGAGCGAGCAACTCGGCGTGGCCCTCGCGACTCTGCTCGCCGAAGGAATCGAACTGGACGCGTACCGCACACCGGCCGGCGCGCTGGAACGGGCACTGCGTTCCGAAGAGTGCGGAGCGGGGGAACGCCCGTGACGAACAAGTTGTCACTGACGCTTACACTCGCTCGCAAGGACTGGCGGCTCTTCTGGGCCGACCGGCGTGCGGCGGTGCTGTGTTTCATCGTGCCGGTGCTGCTCGCGTCCGCGTTCGGCACGATCTTTTCTCGGCCCAGTTCCGGTGGCGCCGCCAACCTCTCCGTTCTCGTGGTGGTCGAAGACGACGGACCATTCACGCGACAGGTCGCGAATGATCTTCTCGCGTCACCGCGATTCGACGCAAAGGAAGTATCTCGTGCGGAGGCGGAAGCCGCAGTTGCGCATCGAAAGGCCGTGGCCGTCGTGCTGCCGGGCGGTTTCGAGCGGCTCAAGAGCTGGCAACCCGGCGTCACAACCGAGCAGCCGGAACTGCTACTGCTTCACCACCCGAACGCCGCGCCTGAGCGACAGATGACCCAGGGTGTCGTCATGGAAGCGGTGATGAAACGCGTCACACGCGAAGCGTTCGCCGACGTGTTGAAGGGCGATGACGCGGCGCTCACGCCGCCGTTCCGTGTTGAGGCGATGGCTGTGTCGCCGCACGCAGGAACGCAATTCAATTCGTACTCGCACAGCTTCTGCGGGATGACCCTCCAGTACCTGTTGTTCTGGGGCATGGAGAGCGGGTTGCTGTTCCTGCGCGAACGCCAGCGCAGCGTGTGGACGCGTGTGCGTGCGGCGGCGGTTCCGCTGTCGTGCGTGATCGGCGGTAAATCGCTCGCGACCGCGTTCATCGCGCTGCTGCAAGTGCTGGTCACGTTCGGCGTCGGCTACGTCGCGTTCGGCGTGCGAATCGACGGTTCCGTGATCGGCTTCGTGCTGCTGGCGATGACCGCGTGCGGACTCGCGGCGGCAACCGGGTTGCTGGTTGCCGCAATCGGCGGAACCGAGGCCCGCGCGCGGAACGTCAGCATCCTGGTCATTCTCGGCGTGTCGATGCTCGGCGGGTTGTGGGTGCCGGGGTTCTTGCTCCCCGCGTGGGCGCGGGACGTGTCGCTCTCGCTACCGACAACGTGGGCGCTACGCGGGTTCGAGACGGTGACGTGGCAAGGCGGCGGGCTCCGAGCCGCGCTGCCGAGCATAGCGGTCGTGACCGGGTTCACGCTGTTGCTGCTGTTGGTTGCCGCGCTCCGGTTGAAGTTCACGGAACGAAGCCTGCGGCCAGGACAGGCGTAGAGGATGTTTCCGTTCCCGACCTCGTGTGCGGCGCGACGCTCCGAATTCTTCGTACCAACGTATTTCCTTCACGCCACGGACCGGATACCTTCACCAGTAGCACATCACGCCGTCATGGAGGGACTCGCAATGACGTTCGGGATGGTTGTGCAATTGCCCGTTACGGACTCGTTCGGTACGGACGCGGATTTCGACCTGCGCACGCAGTTGGAGCGCGACCTCAGCGCGGCCCTAGCCGCGGAATGCGCCGGCGAGTGCGGTCGCGGCGATACCGATGCCGGGCGCATGAGCATCTATCTGGAAATCGTTCCCGATCCGAATCTGACCTTGCGCGTCGTCAAAGACGTCCTCTCGCGCCTCGAACTGTTGCACCGGGCGACGGTCGTACTGGAAACCCGCAGCGACGCGGACCCGGACGACATCGACCGCCGTACCCTCTGGCCGTTACAACCGGCACCCGCTCGCGTGGCCTGACTCGCCTACTTATTCGCGTTCTACCGGCGGGCTGACACCGCTCCGCTCACAAAGCTACTCTGAGCGGCGCGGTGCCAGCCCGCCGGTGCTTTATCCTGTATTACGTGCCCCAAGCGGCGCGGTCGCAAATCGTTCCGCCGTGGATCGCGTTCATGCGCCAGATTTCCGCCGTGCTGATTCTGATGGCGATGTTCCTGTTGCTCGTCGGCAGCCGGTTCAAGGCGTCCGACGGAGACAAACTCGCGTCCGTGTCGCGATTGACGGTGCGGAAGGTGCAATCTGCGATGCCGCCGGCGGTGAGCGTGGTCGCGCCGATGGACGCGCTGCGGAGGGAGATGCCCACCCATGCCGACGACGCGGTTCGCGCGAGGCTCGCGGCCGACAAGCGGTTCGTGGGCGTCGAGTTCAAGGTGACAGCGGAGGGGAACGTGGTCACGCTTCGCGGCGTGGTGCCGGACGCCCGCGTGAAGCGCCTCGCGGTCGGCGTGGCCGAGAACACCGTGGGGGTCGAGAAGGTGGTGGACGAACTCGCGGTTCCTGCGGAATGAGCGCGGCATTGGCTCCGTCAGTTTCCCGCGCGAGCATCACATACGCATCCAGGCGCGGCGTGTCCGTGGGCACATACTCAATCCGCTCGACTGGTAAGGGGGTGCCGTGCTGTTCGGCCACAGCAGCCACACCGTCGAGTACGGACTGAAGCACGTCTTCGGGCGCAATCTGACCTTCGCCTCCAGTCCCTTTCACTGAGTTGGCTGTCATCAGCCAACGTGTGTTCCGTTGCCGTTCAAGGTAGGCAACTCGCTCCGCGAGTTGCGCGTTGGCGGTCATGGTGCGTTGGTCTGTCGCGAAGGTGTCACTCGCGGAGCGAGTGACCTACCTTAAAACACCCGCGGCCCGGTTACTCGTCGTGAGTAACCGGGCCGCGGGTCTTAATTGCTCACTGAAAACTGGCTTAGTACATGTCGTCGTAGGCGCCTGGGGCCGGGTCTTTCTTGTCCTTCTTCTGCTCTTCCGCGATCATCGCGTCGGAGGTCAGAAGCAGCGTCGCGACGCTGGCGGCGTTCTGCAGCGCGCTGCGAACGACCTTGGTGGGGTCGATGATGCCCTTCTCGATCAGGGTGCAGTATTCGCTGGCGCGGGCGTCGTAGCCGTAGTTCTTGTCCTTCTTGGCGAGCACCTCGTTGGCCACCACGTTGCCGTCCTCGCCCGCGTTCTCGACGATCTGCTTCAGCGGTGCGCGGCACGCGCGGACGATAATCTTGTACCCAACGCGCTCGTCGTCGGTGAGCGCTTCGGGGGCGACCAGGCCTTCGCTGGCGCGGAGCAGCGCGGTGCCGCCGCCGGGCAGGATGCCTTCCTGGTGCGCGGCCTTGGTCGCGTGCATCGCGTCCTCGACCCGCATCTTCTTTTCCTTCACTTCGCTCTCGGTCGCCCCGCCGACGTTGATCTTCGCGACCCCACCGGACAGCTTCGCGATCCGCTCCTGCAGCTTTTCCGTGTCGTAGTCGCTTGTGCTCTTGTCCAGTTCCTTCTGGATGGTCCCGATCCGCTCCTTGATTTCCTTCTTGGTGCCGGCGCCCTCGATCACGGTGGTGTTGTCCTTGTCCACCTTGATCTTCTTCGCGGTGCCCAGGTCTTCGAGCGTGACCGTTTCGAGCTTCATGCCCAGGTCTTCGAAGATCGCCTTGCCGCCGGTCAACACCGCAAGGTCCTGCAGCATGGC
>SXGT01834023.1_pt1 | contig 51625 bp, 36 predicted proteins | sample 3176221 | NCBI WGS metagenome assembly SXGT01 (sample SAMN11356862, study PRJNA531348) | freshwater metagenome | isolation source: freshwater sample F1-120 | place: China: Fuxian Lake, Yuxi | collected 2017-12-25
CGTCGGTGGCAACGCCATCTACGCTGGTGGCGGTGGGGCCGGTGGATCGTATTGCGCCACCCCCGGCGGGTCGTTCTGGTACTTCAGCAATTGTCGTCAGAGCTACACCAACAACACGCCATGGGACTACGACGGCTACGTCATCGTGACGTGGTGAGACGGGACGATCGGAGGTACCTCATGCTTCAAGAATCACACCTCGCGCGATTACTCCGATTTCGCGACAGACTCTCTGATCGCGTGTGCCGACCGGTACGGGCAATTTTGACTGGCCAAAGTGCACGAGAAAGAAGCATCTTCGTCTCGCATCGGTCGTGTATCACTGCTGCGACGCATTCGTCGGCTTCTATGCGGGGGACGGCCCCCGCACCCCCGGATTTGGCCCATCTGGACCCGGCGGTGACTTGCAGTCCTTGTCGCGGATTTGCAGGGTCACGCACGGCACTCGTCGTCCTGGCGTGCTGTGCCCCGGTCCTTCTGTCACTCGCGCCACTCGCTGCGATGATACTCGGGTGCGCTACCGAGGCAGGCCCGGTCTTCTCAGACAACGTTCCCCCCGCGGCGTCGGCCGTCGTCCCGGTCCGGCCCAGTCTTGACTTGGTCAACGCGCCCAGCCCGGTCGGTGCGTTGGCGCTCGACCTGGTCTACGAGCGGGACCCCCGGCAGGCCGGTCCCCGCATGATGGAGCTGAGGCTTCAGATCCAAGGTGACCTTCAGTATGTGCGCTCCGAGCGCCTCGCCGGTGCACTGAACGCCGATAAGGATCTGGTCGTCCAGTCGGAGGCACCCGGCCGGCTGCGCACGCTGCTCTACACGACGCGAAACACGACACGCCTCGCTCCAGGACCACTCGTCCGCTTCTGGTTCGCCCGGACCGGCCCCGGTGAGGTGCGCTTCGTCGAGCAATCGCCTGTCTTTGCGCCGCCCGAGACGGACGTTGGGGTCACGTTCGGGGCGCCGGTCCTCATCGGAGGTGCCCTATGAGCGTGCGCCATGGCTCCGTTGTCGCCTTGCTGGCGCTGGCTCTCCCAGCGGGCGCTCACGCCAAGGAGCCCGTGCCCGCGCAGCCCAACGGCTGTCCGAGCCCGGGAGGGCAGGGAGCCCCGTGCGCGACCGAGGCTGACTGCGCGCTTCATCCATACGCCACGCTGTGTGTCGAGCACACGGCTGGCGACCCCTTCAGTCGGCGCTGCGAGATCCCATGCGAAACGTTGTCTGGCGCCGTGATGAGCATGAATCGCAGCGCGTGCGCCCTCGGCGAGACGTGCCGCGAAGCCAAGGCCACCCCTGGCCGCAAGGCCTACATCTGCCGACCGTCGGCATTTCGCGTGGACCTGAATCTGTTGGATGAGGCCGTGGCGCGTCACATCGAGGTCGACGCCGAGCAGCCCGTGTTCTCGCCAAGCCTGTGTTCACTCCAAGCCAACCTGGCCACGCTGCTCGATCAGGACGGAGACAAGGACTACGACATCTTCGATCTCGACCTCGTGGTCCTGGCCTTCCTCGAGCAGCCCGCCTGCGATCTCGTGAGCCAGACCTGCGACTCACCGGATCTCGTCCCTTGCGCAACTGACGCCGAATGCGGCAAGGGCCTCTACTGCGACGCCGCCAGACACCTCTGCCAGCGCGATTGCGGACTCATTGCTGCGCGCGAGGAGGCTTTCGAGCCTTTCGACCGAGGCTGCAAGGGAGCATTGAAGGTCTGCAACTATGGCCGCGGTCGCTGCGAGAAGGTCGATCCGACGGCGACCTCCTGCCAGGTCGACTCCCAGTGTCCACCAGCGGCCTACTGTCTCGTCGGACGCTGCGCCTCGATGTGCTACGGCTCGGCCGCGTGCCCTGGGACCAACTGGTATTGCAGCCAGAGCAACCGGTGTCGTGCACTGCCGCACCCCAGCGCCGATAGCGCGTTCATCTTCGATCCCAAGGACTACGCCGTCCGCTTCAGCCGCGACACTCTGAAGCTCGACGCCGTCGCGACCCAGGACGCCAGCGCGCTCGTGGTCATGGATCTCGTGTCCAAGAAGCAGGTCACGGCGCAGCCATCGGTCACGTTCGGTTATCGGCTGGAGCTCACCTATGGCTGGAAGCAGGACGCGCGGTGCCTGCAGCCATTCGTCGATTGTGGGGACTCCGAGGCACTGTCGGCCGGCGAGACCAAGGCGGCGTGCGAGGCGCGCCAGCAAGAGTGCATCGTCGACGACACCGAGCAGTGGATTCAGCTCCCTTCGCCGTTTGGCACCGTGAGCGCCATCGGCACGCCCTCCATCGCCGTGGCACTCGACACGGCGGTCGCCGATGCGCTCAGCCCGGGCACCTACACAGCCAAGCTCCGCGCCATTTTCGATAACGGCGACTCGGACACCGTCGCCATCACCTTCGTCAAGGCATCGCCGTCGGGCGAATACCAGGGCAGCCTCTCGGTGACCTACAAAGGCCAGAACAATCTTCTCAACGGCCTGCGGCCCCTCACGTTCGGGATGCGGCTCAAGGTCGAAGACACGCTCGCGAGTTGGGACCAGCTGATGGCAGCCGAGAACGTCAAGGGTAACGCCGACGACGTTGTTGACGTGACCAAGGGGCTCGTCGTACGCGGGCTGCTTCATGGGGCGGGAGCCCTGGCTTTCACACGCGGCGGCGCGCTCACGACCGCCGAAGATGAGATTCCGTTCGTCGGCCTCTACTCGACGGACCTGGGGCGCATCCGGCTCCTTGGCATCATCGAGGTCCACGAGGACTTCTGCCTCACCGCGACCGGTGACGACTGTGGGGCTGCGCCGAACGCGCTGGCCGTCAAGAACCTGTTCGGCCGGACCGTGCGCCGAACGGTCGAGTTCGTGGGCCCGTTCGTGCCGGCCCAGGCGCTGTTCCACGGTATGTATCGCGAGCGCATCTCGGGCCTCGTGCCCACGGGCGACATCACGCTCGAGGGCGGATTTCGCATGAGCCAGATCTATGCCGACGCGTCCGCTCTCAAGGCCACGGGCGCGCTGCTCGACCCGGCCGCTGGTGGCGTCGTATTCCCGACCAAGGCCGACGTGGCCAAGCGGCTCGAGGCCCGGATCTCGGCCGACTGCGCCTCCGGCGATGAGACCGACCCCGGGTCGCCGGCCTTTGCACGCACGCAGTTCGCGAGCAAGTCACAGTTCGACGCGTACCTTGCCCAGGCTCGTCGGGCGGGCGCGCCTACTGAGTCGAGCCCGCTCGGAAAGACCACCATCTTCCCCGCACTGCGCCAGTTTACGGGGGTGATCGACGAGGCGCTCGCGGCGCTCGGCGCCGACACGACCACGACGGGCCAACAGAAGCAGCTCAACATCTACGACTTCGTGTCGAGTCGCCTCTTGCCCTGCGACCCGACGGACCCGTCGCCGCCGCCGGTGTGCATCGACGAGCCGGCTGTGCGCTGCGGTCTGGCGCTCTACCAGAAGGCGCTCAACGAAGGATGGGTCGACGTCGACCAGCTCAAAGGGGTGAGTGAGAAGCCCGTCCTGGGCGAGCAGGACGTGTTCTGCATCGACACGATCCCGACGCCCGGCTGTCCCCCGGAGCCTGGCGGCGCCAAGGCCCTATTCGCGGTACAGGAGCACAATGGCTTCTGGCGCGATCTGGGGCAGATCCTCAAGTTCGACGCCGATCGGTCTCTCTCGGACGCGTTCCTCGTGCTGTTTCGCAACGACTTCGATCCGTTCTCTCAGGGCGCGGCGCTCAGCTACAAGCAGTCGAAGCTCCGGGCAGCGCTGTCGCGCTACGACCAGCTCGTCGCCAGCGTGGCGGGACCGGAGGCCGCGACTGTGCTCTTCAAGCTATTCGGCGCGGCGTTCAAGCAACACGGCGGCGAGTGGACGGGCCTCATTCATACCATCCTCGCCGACCGCATGAGCGCATTGGCCGAGCTCGTCGACCTCGAGGCGCGTGTCTTTGGCTCGGGCTCCTCGTCGGACTTCGTCTTCGCTCACCACCTGATGCAGCAAGAGTACCTGCTCCAGGTCTACCTCTTGGCGCTCGAGGCACAGTGGCAGGACGCGCAGTTTGCAACGAGCGGCGAGGCGGGCGCAGTCTTCGAGGCGGGCCAGAAGGTGCTCAATCAGCTCGACCCCAAGCGCAACTCGTTGGGTGTGCAGCCGGGAGTCGTGTTCTTCGAGAGCACGAGCGCGGCGCTGAACGGCAAGAACCAGACGCTGAGCAACTGGGAATACTATCGCAGCCTGCTGGTCGGAGACGGCGTCACCACCGGCGTGATTGACGACGTACAATCTAAGATCGACGGCGCCGTCAAGGACCTGCAGGCCTCGATGGCGGATCTCGATGCGCTCGAGGGGAAGCTGCTGGCCGGGAAGCTCACCCTCAAGGACCGCCTGGCGGCGCTTTGCGGCGATCCGAACCCTGGAGGTACAGCTACCACGGGGACCTCGCCCGCCGATACCTGCCAGGCGCTCCGCAAGAAGTACCTGGACTACGAGGCCTGGGAGACGGTGCGCGACTGCGCGATCAACCCCGCCAAGGCCGAGAAGAAGGGTCTCACGTGCCCCGACGGTGCGGCCGTGGAGTGCGCGGACTACTCCAATACGCTCGACGCGGGAGCCAACAACTGCGCGCAGGTCGTCAAGACCTTCTCCGATGCCACGGGTGCCATCAATGGCACCGGGACCGGCGGCGGGGGCGAGCCTCCCAGGTGTGTGCTCGACAAGGACGAGAGCTGGGTGACGGTGAGTGGCGCCCAGCGGCCGTGCGTCGGAGGCGCCGTGGGACGTCTCCTACAAGAGAAGGTGCTCGTGGATCTGCAGCGCCGGTCGGTGGTGACTCGGCTCAGCGCGCTGCTCAAGAAGCTGAATGCGCGCATTGCCTGGATGGAAGCGGGCGCGGTCGCTGGCGAGGAGGTCGCAGCGAAGGCGGAGCTATTGTCCGCACTCTCGATGGCCATCGAGGCCGGCATGGGCATCGGTGACACCATCTCCGAGGGTCTCACCGACCTTACCGAGATGGGCGAGTGCATGGTCATCTTGGGCTTGGCGGTGGGTACCGACTGCCCGATGACCGCAGCGGTCGGCGCCGGCAAGTTCATCAAGGACAACCTCTGGGGCTTCGTCAAGGTCGGCCTGACCACCGCGAAGTCCGCGTTCGATGGCGCGCTCGATGACCTCGACGGACAGCTCTCCGATGATCTCGCGACGCTTCAGACCGAGCTCGAGCTCATGGAGCTCGGTCGTGGCGTCGACGATCTGGTCGACGAGTACGCCGTTTTGACTCAGAGCTCGCTCAATCTCAGCCTCGAGGTCGAGGACCAGCGCTACCAGGCCCAGGTCGCCGTCGATGGCTACGACGCCGAGCTGGCCTCGGTGGCCGATCATCTCGTGGGCCGAGAGAGCGGCTTCGTGCTGCGTGGCGACCTCCAGGTCCGCCAGGCCTCGGAGTCGTTTCGAGAGGTGCTTCAGCTCGGCTACCGGATGGTCATGGCGTTCGTCCACCACTACAACCTCTCGCCCGCAGAGAGCACGCTGCTCGTCACGCGCGCGCAGTCGCTCGTGACCGTAGGTGACGCCGACGACCTCGTTGCGTTGCTCGACTCGATGCAGCAGTCCTATTGCGGGAAGGAGGCCATCGACTGCGACTGGGGCGACACGAGCAACGTCAAGGTGCTCCGATTCTCCCTCCGAGAGCAGCTGTTTGCGCACCTGCACGACAGCGACGACGGTCCGTCGGGCAAGGTCGTCACTGCAGGTCAGAAGTTCCACAACACCATCACGCAGCCGCCCTATCTGCGCCGTCGCATTCGGGGTGTCCTCCCCACAGACCAGATCGAGCTCCCATTTAGTGTCGCAGTCACGCTCATGCAGAACCAGGGCAAGGTCCCGACGTGGCTCATCAATCCGCTCGAGTGCAACCAGCACCTCGCGGCCGGCGAATGGGAGTCTGTAGCGCCATGGGCAGAGGGCACCGTGGCGGTCAACCTCGTCGGCAAGAATCTCACGGGCAAGGCGCAGGTCGCGAGCTACGAGCTCGTGCGCGGTGGCCTCGACTTCATGCGGTCGTGCCATCCCGAGTCCGTGCCGGGCGAGATCGGGACGCAGCCGGTGCTCGACTATCCAATCCGCCGGCACCTCGTGAGCTATGCGCCCCAGAGCACGCAGGCGCAGCAAGAGTCCGTTCCGGCCTTCGTGACAGGCTCTCAGTCATTTGACGCGTGCCTCAGCGCCACCGAGACGCTGCCGGCCGACACGCTCGGCTGCTGGGCGACCTTTGCTCGCGACCGCACGCTGGCAGCGCCGGACTACAAGCTCGTCATCCCGCTGCACGTGGGCGGGGGCGCGACGACCACCGCCTGGATCACTGGGGAGGGACTGCCCGAAACCCAGCGTCCAGTTATCGAAGACATTGTCCTGTACTTCAGGTACACGTCGCGGCCAATTCAGGAACCGTGAACTCGACAGACCCCGGACTGCGGCCGAGGAGACTCACCATGCGCGTCCCAATCCCGATGCTCCGCCTCCTGCTCTCAGGCGCGCTCGTGTGCGCGCTCGGCAGCTGTGGCACAGAGCCCGAGCCGCTCGTCCTGACCACCGCCTACTGTCACGGCGTCGCAGACGGGACTCCGTGTGACGACGGGAGCCCCTGTACCGCGGCCGACCGCTGTGGGCTCGGCGTGTGCCGCGGCGACCCCGTCAACGAAGGAGAGAGCTGCGACGACGAAAACGCCTGCACGGTCGGCGACCAATGCGGCGCGGGCGCCTGCGTGGGCATACCGCTGTCGTGCACGAGCAAGGACTCCGAGTGTGCGCGGGGAGTCTGCGACGCGGACTCGGGAACCTGCGTGGGCGAGCCCCGCAATGAGGGTCTGGAGTGCGCCGACGGAAGCAAGTGTACGCTCGGCGACCGATGCAAGAAGGGCGCCTGTCTGGGCGCGCCGATGGTGTGTGAGGACCTGACGCGCCCATGCATGGACGGCAAGTGCAACGAGGTGAGTGGCCAGTGCGTCTTCAAGCCAAAGGACGAGAGCGCGGGGCCACCCAACTGCGACGATCACGACCTGTGCACCACCGACGACATCTGCCAGAGCGGAGCGTGCGTCGGTACCGTCACCGACTGCGGGTCGCTCGCGAGCCCGTGCAAGAAGGGCGTATGCAACCCCGGGTCCGGCCTGTGTGAGGTCCAGGCGGATGGAAACGGGACGCTCTGCAGCGATGGCAACGCGTGCACGGACGGCGAGACGTGCTCGGGTGGTGCTTGCGGCGGCGGCGTGCAGGTTCCCAATGGCGGGCTCTGCGATGACGGTGATGTGTGTACCACAGCAGACGTGTGCACCTCGGGCGCGTGCTTCGGCGTCCCGAAGGACTGTACGGCAGCCGCTGGAAAGTGTGAGACCCCGCAGTGCGTCGCGGGCACCGGCCAGTGCGTCGCGGTGCCGGTCACGGGAGTGCCGGCCTGCTTTTGTCACGACAAGGACGATGGCGTCCCATGCACTGATGGTGACCCGTGCACGACGAACGACGCGTGTCTCGCCAAGGCGTGCGTGAGCGTAGCCGTCGACTGCGCGGGCGCCGCCGATGCGTGCAACACGGCCGTGTGTCACCCCGGGACGGGCGCGTGTTTGAAGGTGCCCGTCCAAAACGGCCTTCCTTGCGACGATCAGCTCATCTGTACCGTCTATGACCACTGCCAGGGCGGGACGTGCTCCGGCCAGAAGGCCGACTGCTCGAGCCTGGGCAGCACCTGCACCATCAGCGAGTGCGACGAGAAGCTCGGCGGTTGTGTGGTCAGCCCGGCGCCGTCGCTCGCGCCTTGCGATGACGCCGACGTGTGCACGGGCCACGACGCCTGCGATAACGGTCTCTGCGCGGGTACGACCGATCTCTGCGCCGCGTGCGCAGGCAAGGCGCCCGGACAGGCGTGCAACGACGGTGACGCATGTACCTCGAAGACGACGTGCCAGCTCGTCGGTAAGAGCCTCGTGTGCCTGGGCGAGCCCAAGGACTGCGGCTACGCCGGCGGCGTGTGTACGGTCGGTGTCTGCGAGCTCGGCACAGGTGAATGCGTCGCTGTGCCGGCAACCAAGGGCGCCCCTTGCGACGATGGCGACGTGTGTACTCACAACGACGGCTGCGCGGCCGGCAAGTGTGCGGGAGAATTGCTCGATTGTAGCGCGTTGGACGGCGTCTGCCGCGCGGGCGCCTGCTCACCGCTGACCGGCAAGTGCCAGGTCAAGTTGTTCGACGACGGCTTCGTCTGCAACGACCAAAACCCCTGCACCGTGGCGGACCAGTGCAATGCGGGCGAGTGTACCGGCAAGGTCGCCAAGGACGGGACGCCCTGCGACGACGGTGTGCCCTGCACGGTCGGCGAGACGTGCACTGCGGCCGTGTGCGGAGGCTGGCCAAAGGACTGCTCGGCTGAGAGCAAGATGTGCCTCGCCGGAGTCTGCGATCCAACGACCGGGAACTGCACGACGGCGCCGCTCACCGAGGGGACGCCCTGCAACGACCTCGACGTGTGTACCCTGAAGGACGGCTGTCAGAGCGGCGTCTGCCTGGGCGCAATCAACGCCTGCCTCTGTCAGGAGCAGCCGGATGGCGCGACGTGCGACGACGGGCAAAAGTGTACCGACGACGACGCCTGCACGAGTGGTGGCTGCGTTGGGATACCGCACGACTGCTCGGCCATCGGCTCGCCGAGTGGGTGTCGGCTCGGCCAGTGCGACGCCGCAAGCGGGGCGTGTGTGCTGGTGGACGCGTTCGACGGCGTGCCGTGTGACGACGGCGACGGCTGCACGGTCGTCGATAGTTGCGACTCGGGTGTCTGTGTTGGGATCCCCAAGAACTGCTCCAACAAGAATGGGCTGTGTGTCGTTGGAACTTGCGTCGGTGGTTCATGCTACGGTCTGCCGGCCACGAACGGAACCGCATGTGAGGACGGCGACAGCTGCACGGCGGCCGAGACGTGTCAGCTCGGGGCTTGCGTGGGCGGAAACAACCTGTGCGGCCCATGTCTCGGCAAGGCGGTGGGCGATGCCTGTGACGACGGCAACGCGTGCACCGAGGGTCAGGATCTCTGCGTCAAACAGGGCGCTCTGCTCGTGTGCGCAGGTGGGTCTGTCAAGGACTGTGCGTTTCTCGACGCTGTCTGCGTCGTCGGCACCTGCACCGCCGCCGGAGTGTGTCAGTCGATGCCGAGAACGAACGGCACGCCGTGCGACGACCAGGCGCCGTGCACCGCGTCCGACGCCTGTCAAGGTGGAGTCTGCACCGGAACGCCGATTGACATGTGCGGTGCCTCGGTCGCCTCGTGTGAGTCGCCTACGGCCAATGACCAGGCCAGTCAGGCCGTCACCTTGCCGTTGGCTGCGGGCCAGACGGCCGTGCTCGGCTGGATCGCGCCGGCGGGGGAGACCGACTGGTATGCGATCACGCTCGCGGCCGGCCAGCTCTTGACCGTAGAGACTGCGCCGCACTGCGGAAGCGCGCTCGACACGCAGGTCGGTGTCTACTCGGGCGATGGAAAGTCCCTCGTGGCCTCCGCAGACGCTGGAGGCGCCGACGGGTTCGCCAAGCTCGTCGATGTTCCCGTCACGACGAACGGGACGTACCTGGTCGGTGTCACCGCGTTTCTACAGAGTGGCGCGAACTCGTATGTGCTGCGAATCGACGCCCACGAGCCGCCTCCGTGCACGACGGACGCCCAATGCGGCTGCGCCGAGAAGAAGTGCAGTCTGGGCAAGTGCGTGCCGGCGACCACGAGCGTCGAGCTCGAGCCCAATGACACGCCTGGGACAGCGAGTGGTGTCGTCGTCGGTGGGAGCGCTCTCGGGGCTCTCGGCGGGCCCGGGGACTCGGACTGGTACGTCGTCGCGCTCATGAAGGCGGTGCCGGTCACCGTGCACACGAGCTCCTATTGTGGGAGTCAGACCGACCCGGTGCTGGCGATCTACGATGCGACCGGAGTGACGCTCCTGGCTGGTGACGCCGACGGCGCAGGCGGTGGACACGCGCAGGTCGCACAGCTTGCGGTGCCCGGCGATGGTCTCTATCGGATTCGGGTGACCGACCAACAGCTCGGCCAAGGGGCCTACGTGCTGCACGTCGATGACGCGCGCTGCCACGGAGACGCGGAGTGTGCTTGCGAGGACGAGGTGTGCGACGGCACGGTTGCGTTGCCTGGTCAGTGCGTCGCGGCGCTGAAAGCGGTCGAGAGCGCGGTACCCGTCGAGGTCATCGTCGGGGATCGCGTCTCGGCTGAACTCGAGGTCCCCTATGACGCCGACGAGTTCCAGCTCCTGCTGGGTCCGGGTACCTACGACGTCGAGACGCTCAGCTACTGTGCTTCCGACACCGACACGGAGATCGTGCTCGTCGGACCCGATGGCAAGCCGGTCGCCTCGGACGCAGATAGCGGAGATAGCTTTTTTGCGCGGCTCAGTGGGGTCGTGGTGTCTTCGCCCGGCACCTACGTCATCTATGTCACTGGCTATGGTCCGAGCACCGGCAGCTACGTGGTGCGGGTGCAGCCCAGCGGACTCTGAGCAAGAGGCGCGCGATTGATTTTAGTAGTGTACTTTGTCGTGGGATGCCGCTGTCCCTGCGAAACGCTCTCCGCCGACGAACAGCATCCGACAGGTCCCAAGCCCGTCGCCTTCGACGCCGCAGCGGAGCGGTCGCTTGATCAAGTCCGCCAGACTCCACTTGGACAGCGTGCGCAGAAGTGCCTGTCGCACCTCGTGCATCGCGACGTGAAACGAGCACGTGCCTGGAAGGTCGTCGACCTGAGTGCAGTAGCTCCCGACGATCACGCCCTGACACGCCTCCACGAGGGTCAGCAGCGAGATCGACTCCGGTCGCTGCGCCAGCCGCACACCTCCGCGTGCCCCACGAACGGAGCTGAGCACCCCCGCCTTGACGAGGAGGCCCAGGGTCTTGCCGAGGTACGTCTCTGAGCAGGTCAGGCGCTCGGCAAGGCGTTTTGGGGTCCAAGGCGCCTCGTCACCTTCAAGGGCGATGACCAGCAACGCACGAATGGCCAACTCGGTCGTTTGGGTCAGCATGCGTCAGCGCTGCAGGTAGACGCGCACGTCTTGTGGAAAGCTGTGCTCGTTGGTGATGCGCGCCTTGGCATTGTCCACGTGTTCCATGCGAAATCGGGCTCCGATCATCGTGAGATCTGACAGGGTGCCCAGCGCGGGTGCCGGTGTGAAGTTGGCGGCGGTGTACGTGGCGCTGAGAGCGTCCACGCGCACCCGGCCATCACCGCCCTTCCCGCCGGTCCCGCCATTGGCGACGCCACCCACGCCACCGATGGCTGAGACGAGGCCAGTGACCGTGAGGACGCCGGTACGCAGCCACACCGCGCCGCCCGAGCCCCCGCCTCCGGGTCCGCCGCGGGGAATTTGACCGCTGGTGTTGTAGGTCGACGCACCGGCGCCGCCATCTGCAGAGAGCGTCCCCGTGATCGTGATCGCAGGCGCGATGATGAGGATGGCGCCACCGCCAGCGCCACCGCCGCCGCCACGTTTGACCTCGCATCCGACGCCGCACAGCGTCCCGGAGTAGCCTCCACCGCCGCCGCTCCCCGCCACGGGCCAGCCGCTGAGCAGCGCGTCACCGTTGGCGACTCCGCCCGCGCCGCTGAGCGACCCGCTCCCTTTGGTTCCCGCGGTGCCGAAGCCGCCGCCGCCGCCTGCGAGGCCGTTGATGTCGTTGGCTCCCTTGCCACCGCCGGCTCCGGCACCCGCGTCGGAGAAAAAGTCGTGGGTCGAACCACCGTTGGCTCCGAGCGCGATGCCCACTCCGCCGGCCCCGCCCGACTGCTGCTCCCCGCCTGGCTGACCGGTTGCCGCAGGGAGGATCAGGCTGCCGGCGATGGTGACCGTACCGCGGCTCCGGATCACGACCGGCTCAGCGGCGCCCGCAGCGACGATGAGGGTGACCCCCGCTGGAATCGTGAGTGACTTGTACTGATATTCGCCGGGGGTCAGCACCGTACCCGCCACCGCGACGAAGTCGCCGTCGCTCCCGTCACCGCACTCGAGGCATGGGGCGCCCGTCCCCGCGGCGTTGACCTGTCCCACCTCGTAGAGTCCGTCGAAGGCCTTGTACCAGATCTGCGCGCCGTAGAACGGTGTACCGAAGGCGTGGACGACCTCGAACGAGGCCCCCGGCATGAGCGCGGTGGCCGCCCCTTCGACCCGCAGCACGGGGCCCTCGGGCCCGGTCGCGCCCGTCGCTCCCGTTGGGCCCGTGTCGCCACGCAGTCCCGCCAGGCCGATCGCCCAGCTACTGAATGTCCCGGTTCCGCTCGTGTGATCGACGCTGATGACGAGCGCCGTGCCGGAGTAGCTCGTGACTGCGCCCTCCACGAAGGTATTGGCCGCGTTCGAAGCGCGAACCCGCATCCCCGAAAGGTAAGCGAGGCCAGACTGGGTGGTGAACGTCTTCGAGCCCGTTCCGACGCTCACCGAGGTCGCCGAGCTCGCCGCAAAGCCCGCTCCGATGGCTCCGGTCGGTCCCGTCGGTCCCGTCGGTCCGGTCAGCCCGGTGGCTCCATCGGCGCCCGTGGCTCCGGTCGTTCCGGTCGGCCCTGTCGGCCCGGTCGTGCCCGCGGGTCCCGCAGCAATCGGTGCCAGCGCGAAGCTCCAGCTGTCGTAGACACCACTGCCGACCACGACGTCGACGTCCACGACCAGAGTCGTCGAAAGATACACCGTAATCGTTCCCTCGACGAACGTCGACGCGTCGTGATAGACCCGCACTCTCTGATTGGGGACGTACGCTAGGCCGGCCGGGACCGTGAAGGACTTGCTCCCGGTGCCCATGAGGACCGAGGAGCTCGAGGTCGCGCGATAGCCTGGCCCCGTGTCTCCTGTCGCGCCTACCGCGCCGGTCGGCCCGATCGCACCGGTCGGTCCAATCGGGCCAGTCGCGCCAAGATCTCCCGTCGGCCCGGCTGCGCCGGTCGATCCGGGCGCTCCAGCTGGCCCTTGCGGACCCGTGAGTCCGAGGCCGCCCTGCGGGCCCGTGGCTCCCGCGTCACCCGTGAGCCCCAGCGCGCCTTCGGGCCCAGTCTCGCCTATGGGGCCCTTGGCGCCCGACACGCCCATGTCACCCGTCGGTCCAGTAGGACCAACGTCGCCCGTCGGCCCGCGCGCGCCGCTCGCTCCGACAGCGCCCGTGTCTCCCAATGGTCCGGTGTCTCCCGCGGCGCCGCCGTCCCCGGTCGGCCCAGCGGCCCCCTCGGGCCCCATGGCACCCATCGCGCCGGTGGGTCCGATGGGCCCATCGTCTCCGGCGACCCCCGGCGGTCCTTCGTCTCCCGCGGGACCCACGGGTCCCAGCGCGCCCACAGGTCCGAGGTCACCTGTGGTGCCCATGGGCCCGGTCGGTCCGGGCGCTCCCGTGTCGCCCCGCGCACCGGTGTCGCCCGTGGGACCCTTGGGCCCTGTGTCGCCACCGGCGCCCGTGGCACCGGGCGGCCCCGCGCAGTCCTGCCGATTGCATGCGCCATCCTGATTCACATCCTCGAGCACGAGGTCGCACGCACGGTCCTGGTTGCGGTCCCAGCAGCGCAGACCGGCGCTCCCGTCGGCACCCACGTCACCGGAGGCGCCCATGGCTCCGGGCTCTCCAATGGCGCCGAGCTCGCCTGGCCCACCCGAAGCTCCCGTGCTCCCCGGTGGCCCGGCGCAATCGCGGCCGTCGCACGCGAGATCCAGGTTGCGGTCCTCAGTCACGAGCTCACACAGCTGGCTCCCGTCGAGGTCCCAACAGTGCACTCCGGCGTGCCCAGCCGCGCCCGACTCGCCGCTGTCGCCCGTCGCGCCCAGAGGGCCCGTCGGTCCGACCGGGCCTGTCGCGCCTTGGGAGCCCTCGGGTCCGAAGCCGCCAGCGTCGCCGATGGGACCCTTCGGGCCGAGCGCGCCCGGGTCGCCGGTCGCACCCGCGGCGCCGACGGCTCCCGTGTCGCCCGCCGAGCCCATGGTGCCGGGCGGGGCGCCGAGCCAGTGACCCGGCTCGTCGATGACCAAGACACCGCCGACGCTCACTGAGTTCGGGTTGATGTCGCCGACCACCTCCCGTGCGACCAGCGCGTAGGGGACGCTCAACAGCTCCTCGCGCGGCGAGAGCTCGGCCTCGGAGCCGACGCGAACTCCCAAGTACCGGGGCGTCCCGTCGAAGGCGTCGGTGGGAAACGGCGTGACTGTGCCGAGGAGCACGCGAAAGAAACCGTCGGAGAGCGCCACCGAGAGCGTCTCGTTCCAGATGCGATCACCCGGCGACGTCGATGTCGGCGACCGATAGAGTGTAAACGTCATCGAGACGCTTCCGAGCACTGGCCGACCGTCCGAGGCGAAGAGCCGCCCCGACTGCGTCAGGCTCGGCGGCACCGCCGCGGTAGCGAGGCCTGCGAACATGACGATCGCAACGGCCGCGGCGCGCAGACAATCACAGGCTCGACACTGCGCGCCCATGGTCAGCGCTCGATGATGACGCGAACGTCATGCCGGAAGCCGTGCATATTGGTGATGCGCGTCGTGTTCGCATCCAGGCTTCGCACCCGAAAGCGCACGCCCTGTAGCTCGAGATCGGTGAGCGTGCCCTCGTTCGCGTTGGGCGTGAAGCCGTTGGCGATGACGAGGCCCTTCGCCAGCGCGTCGAGGCGAATGCGACCCTTGGCCCCGTCGCCGCCGTTCCCCGACGGACTAGTCCCGCCGAGCCCTCCCAGCGCCGTGACGCTTCCCGAGAGGCTGAACACGCCCGTACGCAGCCAGATCGTGCCTCCTGAGCCGCCTCCGCCGCCCCCGGTTTGGGGACTGTTCGCAGAGTATCCGTTGCCGCCATTGCCGCCATTGGCCGCCAGGTAGCCGCTGATGGCGATGGAGGGAGCGACGATCTGGATCGCACCGCCTCCCGCGCCTCCGCCGCCCCCGTGGTACTTCGGACAGAAGCTCGGGCAGCCCGTCCGCGAGGACCCGGAGCCGCCGCCGCTCCCGCCGGCCGGCCAATGGCTCAGCTGGTTGTCGCCATATTCTGCGCCGCCCGCTCCCGCGCCCGTCCCTGTGCCCGCGCTCGCCGCGGTGCGGTAGCCTGCACCGCCGCCGCCACCCGGTTCGAATGGGTTCGTGCCGAGCCCGCCTCCTGGCCCCTCACCCTTCTCGGAGCCGTTCTGCGTGGTGTAGAACGCCGTGCCGCCATTGCCACTCGGCATCAGGCTGAGGCCGCCGGGCGCGCCCGACGGGGAATTCGAGGTGCCGTTGGTCCCACTGCCCCCGGGCGCAAGAAGCTGGCCGTCGATGACGACCGGACCCAGGCTGCGGAGGATGAGCGGGACCTTGTTGCCGTTGGCGACGACGACTGTCACCGTCACGTTGCTCGGGATCGTCACGCTCGTGAAGTCGTAGGTCCCGGCGTCCAGCGTCGTGTTCGTCGTTGGGTTGAACGCGCCGTCCGAGCCGTCGCCGCACTCGCTACAGGCGGCTGTGGCCGGTGCGCCGTCGCTGACGCCAGCGAGCGTATACAGCCCGTCGATACCTTTGTACCAGACATGTGCGCTGTAAAAACCGGTCCCAAGGTTGTGGACGACGTCAAACGACTCTCCGGATCCGAGCGCATCCTTGCTCACCTCCAACTTCGAGATACTGCCGATGGGACCCGTCGCTCCCGTCGCCCCGGTGGCTCCCGTGGCGCCGAGAGTTCCCGCGATGCCGATGTTCCACGAAGCCACGGCGCCCGAACCGAGCGTCCGATCGACCGACAGAACGAGCGACGTGCCCGCGTAGCTCGTCACCACACCCTCCATGAACGCGGTCCCAGCGGCGTTGGAAATGCGCACGCGAAGGCCGGACAGGTCGGCGAGCCCAGGTTGTGTCGACAGCGTCTTGGATCCCGTGCCGATGGTCAGCGAGGTCGTCGACGTCGCCATGTAGCCCGATCCCGTCGGACCCGTGGGTCCTGTCGCCCCGGTGGGCCCCGTGGCACCCGTGGGTCCCGTCGCGCCCTTGGCACCGGTGGGCCCCGTCGGTCCCGTGGGCCCGGCGGGGCCGGTTGCACCGACGTCACCGGCGATGCCGAAGCTCCAGCTCGCGAAGGTCCCGCTGCCGACCACCCGATCGACCAACAGGGTGAGGGTCGTCCCCGCGTAGCTCGAGACGACGCCCTCGACGTAGCTCGAGGCGCTGTTCGCCGCACGGACGCGCATATAGGTGAGGTACGCCAGCCCCCCCTGAGTCGTGAATGCCTTGGTGCCGATGCCGATGACGTGAGAGGTCGTCGATGTGCCGCCGTAGCCTGCACCGACGCCGCCCGTGGCTCCGGTCGCCCCCGGGGCTCCCGCCGCGCCCACTGCACCCATTGGTCCCGTCGGTCCGATGGGTCCGGTGTCACCCTTGGGCCCGGTCGCGCCCGTGGCCCCAGCATCCCCCTTCGGTCCCGTGGGTCCCGTCGGTCCGATGGGTCCCGTGGCACCGGTTGCGCCCGTGGCGCCCTTGGGCCCCGTGGCTCCCGTGGCACCCGTGTCGCCCTTGGCGCCCGTGGCCCCCACCGGCCCGACGTCTCCCTTGGGCCCCGTCGCTCCGAGGTCTCCCTTGGGGCCCGTCGCCCCCGTGTCTCCTGCCGGCCCCGTGGGTCCCTGTGGTCCCGTGTCACCCTTCGCTCCGGTCGGACCCGGTGTGCCGGTCGGACCCATCGGACCGACCTCGCCCGAGGGCCCCGTCGGTCCGGTCGCGCCCGAGACGCCCGCCGGGCCGGTGGGTCCTGTTGGTCCCGTCGGGCCCGCGGGTCCGGTGACGCCCTGGGGTCCCGTGTCTCCTCGTTCCCCGACTGGCCCCGTGGGTCCGACAGCGCCCGTGTCGCCCTTGGCTCCCGTGTCGCCCTTGGGTCCCGTCGGCCCGACGGGCCCGGCCTCACCTTTGGGTCCGACCGGGCCGCGACAGTCTGAGGTCGTACACTTCTGGTCCAGGTCCACGTCCTCGATCCCGAGGTTGCAGCCCCGATCCATGTCGAGGTCCCAGCAGTGGTACCCGTCGGCACCCACTGCGCCCGCGTCGCCCTTCAAACCCTGGGGCCCGGTATCTCCCTTGGGTCCGACGGCGCCCGTCTCGCCCTGCACCCCCGGCGCGCCCGGGGCGCCGACACAATCGGCGCGATCGCACGCGAGATCGAGGTTCACGTCCTCGGTCACGAGATCGCACTGGTGGCTGCCGTCGAGGTCCCAACAGTCGAGACCCGGCGCGCCCGAGGAACCGGTCGGGCCGATCGGCCCGGTCGCACCCTGTGGGCCCGTGTCTCCCGTGTTCCCCGGAGGCCCGGTCAGCCCCGTTGGGCCTTGCGGACCTGTCTCCCCTTGGGGTCCCGTGGCCCCCTGCGGTCCCGTGTCGCCTTTGGCACCCCCCGGTCCCGTCGGTCCGGTATCGCCCTTGGGCCCGACCATGCCGTCGAGGGGGCCGACCCACTTGCCGCTGCCGTCGATGACCAGCTTCCCCCCAACGCTCACCGACTGCGGATTGATATCGCCCACGGCGTCCTGCGCGACGAGCGCGTACGGGACGCTGACCAGCTCTTCGCGCGGCGTCATCTCAGCGTCGGTCCCAATCGCGATCCCGAGGTACCGCGGGCTGCCATCGAACAGGTCGACGTCGAGCGGAGTCACCCGGCCCAGCGGCACGCCGAAATAGCCGTCGGTGAACGACACGGTCGCCGTCTCGGTCCAGAGCACGTCGGACGCGCTGCTCGAGACGGGCGTCTTGTACAACGTGAACACCATCGTGAGGCTGCCACTGATCGGCTTTCCATCCGACGAAAAGACCCGACCGGCCTGGTGCAGGTGTAGCGGGACGTTTCCGGCGGGCGCGACCGCCGGCATGGCGACCGCGAGAGTGAGCCCGATCATCGCGAGACGACGCATTGACGAGGAAGGCATCGCGGACCCCCTACTTGCTCTGCGTGGCGCCGACGAGGCCGCCATTGAGTCGATGGGCTGCCGAGGCGGCCTGCGCGGTCGACTGGCCGGAAGTGAGCAGGCCGACGAGCTTGTAGTTGGCGCTCTTCGATGTCACGGAGCCCGCGACGAGCCCCGTCGCAGAGCGGCCATTCTCCGGGGTCGAGACCACGACACCGCCATCGGCACCGGTGTCCGCGGCCGGTACTCCCGTGTCCTGCACCGCGACGACCGCCGTCGCCCCCTCTCCCACATCCTTGCTGCACGCTGAGAGCGAGAGCATCGCCCCCGCATTGATAGTCAATCGAAATAGGAAACGAGACGGCATCGCTGACCCCCGAGCTCCGCGCCGACCCCCTCGGACCGCCGCATGTGGACAACCGACACTACACAAACGTGCTGCCTGAGCCAAGGGCGGAGCCACGCTCGCGAGTCCTCGACTCATTGCCGTGCGGACTCGTGCCGCCTACACTGCCTCGAGCATTGGCGCTGGGTCGAACGTCGACCCCACGCGGCACGTTGCAAAGAACGAGCTTGCAAGGAGGGCCCATGAAGAGATCGAAGCTCGCAGAGTTGGTCTTTGTCGCCGGCGTCCTGGTGGCGGCGCGTGCGAACGGCGACATCCCGCCTCCGGACACCCAGCCCTGCCAAGGGAAGGCCGCGGGTGCTTCATGTGAGCTGGGCGGCAAGAAGGGTGCCTGCCAGAAGTCGACGTGTTCTCGCCTGCTGAATGGCCCCGATGGCCCATCGCGACGCGAGTACGCCTGCATGCGCTGCGTCCCGGTCAAGGTCGACGCTCCGCCGCCGCCGAAGTCGTCGCTCCCCGACGCGCCGCTATCGACGGGCTGGCCACTCGGCGCCGTCGCGCTCTTTGCAGGCCTTGGACTCGCGGCATGGTTCGGCCGCCGACCCTCGCCGCCGCCGCAATAGCTCACTTCAGGTGCTCCTCACTTCCGCGGTCGAGGTCATGCTGGCACCGGCGGAGCGCTTGCGCCAGCTGGCTTGGCGCCTCGCTGCCACCACGGCTCTCGGTCGCCGCTGCGCGCGGGAGCGCTCCGTCCGCGTTTCGGTCATGGGGTCCGTGCAGCTCGTGGCGGCGCTCACGCTGACGATCGTCTGCCCCATGTGGCTGCTTCTCCTGGGCCCCCTCGTGCTGGGCGTGCCGCATGTTGCGGCGGACTTCCGCTTCCTCGTCGCGCGGCCGCTCCGGCCGGGCACCTCGCGGCGCCCGTTCCTGGTCATGGCGGCGCTCCCCATCGTCGGCCTCGTCGTGGCGCGTATTGCGAGCCTCTGGGGTCTCGGGCCCTGGACCGACGTCGAGATCGGATTTGGCCTGGCCGGCATGCTCGGCGCGGTCGCGGTGTCCTCGGGGTCGGTCGCGCTGCGAACGAGCGTCGGAGCCGCCGTCATCGTCGTTGGCGCCGTGGCGCTCGACAGTCCCGGCCTCGCCGCGCTCGTCCTCGCTCACCTGCACCATGTCGTCGCCCTGGGCGTCTGGCTTGCCGTCACGCGGGACGAGCCGCACTTTCGCCGGTACGTCGCCCTCGCGACAGCAGTCGTCGCCGTGGGTGCCCTCATTCTCGCCGGCGCCTTCGACTCCTGGATCTTCGCCGCCGGTGGCCTCGATACGGACGCGTTCGGCGTCACGCTGGGCGCAATGGCCGACACCCTGGCGCCGACCGCCGAACCCGTCTGGGCCGTGCGCATCGTCCTGGTCTACGCTTTCGGCCAGGCGGTGCACTACACGCTCTGGCTGCGCCTGATGCCCACCGCCGAGCGCTTTGCGCCTCGGGCCGTGGCTCCGTCGCTTCGCCGCGCGTGGCGCGCCTGGACGAGCGACCTGGGCCGGAGTGGCATGGCCCTGACCGCCGCGCTCACCGTCGCAGTCCCGCTGCTGGCGCTCTCCGATCCCGGAGGTGTTCGAACGCAGTACCTCACCCTCGTTGGCTTTCACGGCTGGCTCGAGCTCATGGCCGTCGCGTACCTCGCCGCGAACTACGCTCCGTGCGCTTCGACCACTCCCGTGCTACACACGAGGCGTGGGGGTTGATCGCCCAAGCCGTGCGGGCCCGTCGGACACCAGCCCAGAGGCCATGCGCGTCCTCGTGGAGGGCTATCGCAGAATGACCCCGGTCGAGCGCCTCGAGCGCGCCTTCTCTATGACGCGTACACTCAAACTACTGATTGAAGCCCAGGTCCGCAGTGAACATCCCGCGGCATCTGACCAAGAGATCCGCCTTCGCGTCGGTGCGCGATGGTTGCCGCGAGACGTGATGATCGGCGCCTATGGGTGGGATCCCAATGCACCGGAGAACCAGTGAGGTCCGACGAACTCGAGGTCGCGCTCGCGATTGGTCGAACGTTGGACGACCTAGCCATCCCCTACTTCGTTGGTGGCTCGGTGGCGAGCTCACTCCTAGGCATCCCGCGCGCGACCATCGACATCGACCTCATCGCGGACCTCCGCGTGACGGACGTACCTCGATTGGTTGCCGCCGTCGAGTCGAACTACTACGTCGAGTCCGGCAGCATTCGCGAGGCGATTCGGCATCGATCGTCGTTCAACCTGATCCACCTGGCCACGATGTTCAAGATCGACATCTTCGTGCTGAAGAGCGACCCACTCGCGCTCGCGGAGTGGAGCCGCCGCCTGATCATCAATCTTCCGGGCGAGCCCACTGCGGCGCTACCAGTGGCCTCCGCCGAGGACATGGTCGTGCAAAAGCTCATCTGGTACCGACTCGGAAGCGGCATCTCTGAACGTCAGTGGCAGGACGTCCTCGGCATCCTCCGTACTCGCCGAGGGCGCCTGGACCTCGGCTACATGCAGCATTGGTCGGCAATCTCAGGCATCACGGAGCTGCTCGATGAGGCCCTCACGGAAGCCGCCTGAGCAGGGATTCCGCGCGCGCGACCCAGGGGCGCCGCGTTGAGCGCCTACGCTGAGGCATGGCTCACGGCCTTCGAGTGGACCCTCGCAATCGAAATGCCACTCGTCGTGTGGCTGCTCCGCCCCGTCGGTCTCCTCTGGTGGCACACCGCTGTTCTTTCGGCGGTGGTCAACGCGCTCACCCATCCCACCCTCTGGCTCGCCTACCGCGCAACGTACCCAGATCTCGATCCACGCTGGCTCGAACCCCTGATCGGAGATCCGTACCTCCGGTGGATCCTCGTCGGAGAGTCCGCGGTGTGGTTTGTCGAGGCGGTCGCCTTCGTGACCTGGCTGCGCCTGCGCGTTGGCCCGGGTCACGTCCCGCTCGCGATACTGGCCGCCGTGGTGGCCAACCTCGCCTCGACGCTCTTCGGGTTGTCGGGCGTGACGCACCCGTGAGTCGCGCCAGCTCGACCCTGGCACCCGAGACGACGCTCCGCTACCGTGATGTGATGCGCCTCGCCCTGCTCACACTTGTCACCCTCATCGCCCTGCCCGCGACCGCGTGCACCGCCTTTCTCCTCGAGCGCGCCGGGGCCCGTGTCGTGGGCAAGAGCTACGACTGGAACGAAGGCCGGGGCCACGTCACCTGGAATCCGGCCGGTGTCTCGCGCCGCGCGCTGGTGCCGCCGAGCGGCGGGACCCCGGCCCGCTGGAGCTCCCGGTACGCGAGCCTCACGTTCAACCAGTTCGGGCACGAACTGCCCAACGCCGGCATGAACGATCAGGGCCTGGTCGTCGAGATTCTGTGGCTCTCCGAGTCGAGCTACCCGAAGGCCGACGCGCTCCCCGCGCACAACCCGCTCTCGTGGGTTCAGTATCTGCTCGACCAAGCCGCCAACCTCGATGAAGCGACAGCGCTCGCCCGCAAGGTCCGGGTCGTGCCCATGGCCGGGGCCAAGGTGCATTGGTTCGCGTGCGATCGCTCCGGCGAGTGCGCGGTCTTCGAGTATCTCCAGGGTGCGCTCACCGTGACGCGTGGCCGCCAACTTGGGCCCAAGGTCATCACGAACGACACCTGTGCCGCCTCGCGCGTTGCGCTCGGGCGCTCACACGGGCGGGTTCCGGCAGGCCGAGCGTCACTGGCTCGGTACGTTCGAACCGCCGTCAGCCTCGCCGCAGTCCGGCGCGAGCATGATCTCGTCACGGCCGCGTTCACCCGGCTCGACAACGTTCGCCAGGGCGACTACACGAAGTGGCAGGTCGTCTATGAGCCAGGCGCTGCGAGGGTCCACTGGCGCGTCGGCGCGGGGGTGCCGTGGCGAACGATTCGGATGGGCACCTTGGACAGCCGCTGTGTCAGCGGCGCTCGGATCCTCGACGTGGCCACCGAGAGCGCCGGTGACGTGACCGGGCGGCTCGTGCCGTACTCGGGCCTCGCCAACCGCACTCTCGTTCGCGGTACCTTCGCCACCCTGGGCGCGCCCGACCTTGCCGACCTCGTGGCCGTCTGGCCCGACGGTTCGACGTGTCAGTGAGCTGCCCGACGTCGACGGCTACGTGACATCGGTGCCGCGCACAGGTTAGGGTTCCCCGATGCGACTCGTGCTCCTGCCGCTGCTGCTCCTTCTCGCCTGCCGCCAGACCACCGATCCCCTGGCTGCGAGCGTCACGACCGGGGACCTTGCCTCGAACACAGGCGGCGTGGAGGTCTCGGCGTCTTCCGACCTCGCGAGCTCCGACGCGCCCGTGTTGCCCGCGGACGCCGCGGCGCTGGACACTGGCACCGACGCAGGCCCGCCTCCCGACGTCTGCGACCCCCTGGCCCCGCGAGCGGTCCCTGCGCGCGTCTATGCGTTGCCAGAGGCCGGAGAGGCGCCCTACGTGGACGTGCTGCAGACCGCCACGACCGATATTCGGGTCACCGCCTACCTCATGGGCTACGGCGGCATCCTCGACACCCTGACCGCCAAGGCCAAGGCTGGCGTCACGGTTCGGGTCATCCTCGATCAGGGCCAAGACGCCAACAAGAAATACTACGAAGCGCTCACCCAGGCGGGCATCGAGTGCAAATGGAGCGACCCGAAGTTCTCCTATTATCACCCGAAGTTCATGGTCGTCGACGGCGCCCGCGCCACGGTGTCCACTGGAAACTACAGCAAGGCCTACTCGGTCGAGAAGGAGCGCAACTTCGTGGCTCAGATTGACGATCCCTCGGACGTCGCAGATCTCATCACCATCTTCGATGCGGACTGGGCCGGGACCGCACCCAACGTCGACTGCACGCGCCTGTTGGTCTCGCCCGACAACTCCAAGGAGCGGCTGCTCGCCTTCATCGACTCGGCGCAGACCTCAATCGACATCGAGTCGATGCAGCTCGCCGAGAAGGACATGCGCGACCACATCGCCAAGCGCAAGGCCGCGGGCGTCGCCGTGCGTGCGGTCCTGGCTGCGCCCTCCTGGATCGACGCCAACGCCGACGCGGCCAAGTTCCTCGCCTCCCACGGTATCGAGGCGCGCTGGATGTCGAAGCCCGGCGTGCACGTCAAGGCCATCGTCGTCGACGGCACGCGTGCCTACCTGGGCTCGCAAAACTTCAGCTGGACCTCGCTCACCAAGAACCGTGAGGTCGGCGTCCTGCTCACGGAGCCGGACGCCGTGAAGGTGATGAGCACGACGTTCGAGAAGGACTGGGCCGCCTCCACCAAGTTCTAGCGTGCATCGACGTCACGACCGCAGCCGCGCCAGGCGCTCCTTGCCGAGCGTGTCGTAGACCCCACGATGAATCGTGCGCCACGGCTTCCCCGTCGCGCGTGCGACCTGCTCGGCGAAGCCCTTGACGTTGCCGCCGTGCGTGTCGCGGATGAGGGCGAGCAGTGCCTCCGGATCCTTGAGCACGGTCAGGTCGAACTCCGCCGCGTCCTCGGCGACCTCCGGTTCCGCGAACCCCGCCTCGAGGAGGCGTCGTCCCAAGACCGACTCCGCAACCAGCGCCTGCCCTGGCACCTGCGCAGCCGCGTCGGCGATGCGGAGCACCTCGTCTCGAAGCTCACGCGCGTTGCCGGGCCAGCCGTAGCACAGGAGGCGCTCGACGATGTCTGCCATGCCATAGGCGGCCGCGCGCGTTGCCGCGAGTGCCGAGAGTGTCGGTCCGCCGCGCTCGGCCAACACCGACGCAATGATGGGGACGATGTCCAGAGGCCGGCCTCGTAGCCCGGGCACCGCGATCTCGTCGTGACAGAGGCGCCAATAGAGGTCCTCGCGAAAGCGCCCTTCGGCCACCAGTTGCGACAGAGACCGCAGGGTCGCAGTGATGAGCCGCACGTCCACCTGCCGCGGAGTCGCATCCCCGAGCCGATGCACCGAACCGGTCTCGGCGACCCGCAGCAGCTTGGGCTGCAGCTCGAGCGCCAGCTCGCCAATCTCGTCGAGTAACAGGGTCTGCCCGTTCGCCGCCTCGAACAGCCCCTCGCGGTCGACGCTTGCGCCCGTGAACACGCCACGACCGTGTCCAAAGAGCTGTGCCTCGACGAGACCCGGGACGAGGTTGGCCACGTTGAACGCGTGTAGCGTGCCTGGACGCCTCGACTCGCGATGGATCGCGCGCGCCACGACCTCCTTGCCGCAGCCGGTCGGTCCCGTCACGTGCACCGGTCGCGACGTGCGCGCCAGCGCTCGGACCGACCGCCGCACCTCCGCCAGCGCGCGCGAGCGACCTGCGAGGCCGAGGTCGTCCTGCTCGACCACGCCGTCGCCATAGACGAGCAGAGTCGCCCCAATGCGTACGACGTCGCCGTCTTGAAGCACGCGCTCCGCGCTGGGCCGGCCGTTGACCTTGGAGCCGTTGCTCGTGTGCGCGTCTCGCACGACGACGCTACCACCGACGTTCTCGAGGATCAGGTGACACCGCGAGAGCCATGGATCGTCGATGACCACCGAGGCGTCGGACCGCCCCACGGTCACCTCGGCGTCGGACTTCACCGTAATCGCGACACCGAGCGACCTCGGGTCGATGCCGTGCACAATCCAGAGTGCACGTGTCGACCGCAGCGCGCCCGATCCGTCGCCCTTCGCGGGCGGCCGCTCGGTGGCGATCTCGGCTCGTTCCCGGTCTATGGGCATCCGCAGCCGCTACAATTCACGCACTCTGGGCTCCAGATGCACTTGTTCAGCAGGTTCTGGCTGGGCTTCAAGCAGAAGCTCCACTTGTTCTTGGCGCAGCACCTCCAGTTGTTGCCGTTCTTCCACTCGCACTGGTAGCCTGCCTTGAGACCACACCCGCCCCACTGACAGTTGGACTGGCAGGTCTTCTGGGAGCACACATCGCAGCCGCTCGTGTCGATGGCCCCCGGCGTACAGACGCCCGAGACGCACGCGCCACCGGAGCAGCCGCAGGCGCAATCCTGCTTCTTGGTCGTCGTGTTGCCGTTGCAGTCCTTCCAGTAGACGTCGCCGCCAGAGCACACGGTCGAGACGGTCGCGTCGTAGTTGCACGACGAGCCCGAGCAGCCGCAGGCCCCGCACTCCTCTTTCTTGGTCGTGAGGTTCCCGTTACAGTCTTTCCAATACACATCATTGTTGTTGCACGTCGACGACGCCTGGTTGTTCACGCTGCACGCCCCGCCGGAGCAGCCGCAGCTCCCACACTCCGACTGTTTGTCGGTGATATTGCCCTTGCAGTCTCGCCAATAGACATCATTGGACGAGCACGTCAGCGACGCGTGCGAGTTGAAGCCGCATGCACCACCCGAGCAGCCGCAGCTCCCACACTCGTCCTTCTTGACCGACAGGTTGCCGTTGCAGTCCAGGTAGTAGACGTCATTGTCATAGCACGCCGACGACGAGGCCGGGTTCGTGTTGCAGCTCCCATTCGTACAGCCGCAGCCGCTACACTCTTGCTTCTTCGAGGCCAGGTTGCCATTGCAGTCCTGCCAGTAGACGTCATTGTCGAAGCACGTCGACGACGCCTGCGAGTTCTGGAGGCAGGCCCCATTGGCGCAGCCGCAGCCGCCACACTCGCCGATCTTCTCCGTCGGCTGGCCATTGCAGTCGAGCCACCACGCGTCGTTCTGGAAGCAGCCCTTCTGGAACTTGGGGTTGGTCGTGCACGCGCCATTCGCGCAGCCGCAGGCGCCGCAGCTCTCGGCGACGGAGGTGGCCGTGCCGTTGCAGTCGGTGAACCAGAGATCGCCCCCGTTGCAGGTGAAGCCCGCCTTGTCGGACTTGACGCACACTCCGGCCTGACACCCACACTGGCCGCACTCCTCCTTCTTGTTGGTCGCCACGCCGTTGCAGTCGGTCCACCACGCGTCGCCCGCCGTGCATACGGCCGTCGCGGTGTCGTTCGAGACACACTTGCCCTCGAGACAGCCGCACACGCCGCAGGTGTCCTTCTGGGTCGTCGGCGTCCCGTTGCAGTCGGTCCAGTAGACATGGCCGAGGTGGCAGGTCTGTGACGCCTGCTGGCTGTCTTGGCATGCGCCCCCGTTGCAGCCGCAGAGTCCACATTCTTTCGTCTTGGCCGTGGGGTTGGCGTGACAGTCCGTCCACCAAACGTCGCCTTGCACGCACGCCTGCTGGAATTGCTCGACCTGCGGGCACGCGCCACCCGAGCACACGCAGTTGCCGCAGTCTTGTTTGACCTTCGTGGGCACGCCCGAGCAGTCCGTCCACCACGCATCGCCTCCCTGGCACATCGTTCCGGCCTGGGTCGTCTCCGCGCAGGAGCCGTTCTGACACGGACAGAGGCCGCAGTCCTCCTTCATGCTTGTGGCGTTGCCCTGACAGTCGGTGTACCACGCATCGCCCGTTTGGCAGGTCACCCCCGCCGTCCCGCTTTCGAGGCACTTGCCGTCCTGGCACCCGCACGAGCCGCAGTCGAGCTTCTTCGACGTCGGGTTCGACTGGCAGTCGAGCCACCAGACGTCGCCGCCCTGACACACGGTGCCCGCCTGGGCAGTGTCGACGCAGCCGCCCTTGTCGCAGCCGCACAGTCCGCACTCGGTCTTCTTGCCGGTCGCGTTGCCATCGCAGTCCGACCACCAAACGTCGCCGGCCTGACACGTCGTGCCCGCGTGATCGTCGGGCGCGCACAGCCCGTCCTTACACCCGCAGGGGCCGCACTCCTGTCGTTTTGTGGTAGGCGTGCCGTCGCAGTCGACCCACCAGGCGTCGCCACCGAAGCACACGGCCGCCGCCTGGGTAGAGCCCGCGCACGTCCCGTTCAAGCAAGGGCAGAGCCCGCACTCCTTCTTCTTGGCCGACGGATTGCCCTGACAGTCGGTCCAGTACACATCGCCCGCTTGGCATACGGTGCTCGCCTCTCCGGAATCGAGGCAGGAACCCGCCTGGCAGCCACACAGGCCACACTCGGCCTTCTTTTGCGTTGGCGAGCCCTGGCAGTCCGTCCACCACGCGTCGCCGCCGAAGCACGTCGTGCCCACCTGCTCCGCGTCCTGGCAGACGCCCTCTTTGCACGCGCAGTCCCCGCACTCCTGCTTCTTGGTCGTGGGGTTGCCGACGCAGTCGGTCCAAAACACGTCGCCCTGAAGGCAGGTCGTGCTCACCTTCGGGCTCTCGAGGCATGTGTCACCCAAGCATGGACACGCGCCGCACTCGGTCTTCTTGCTCGTGAACGTGCCCGCGCAGTCGGCCCACCACACGTCGCCGTCGTGGCAGGTCCAGTACGCTGTCTCCGTTGCGACACAGCCGCCCTTCTCGCAGCCGCACAGCCCGCACTCCTGCTTCTTGGAGGTGACCTGGCCGTCGCAGTCGGTCCAGTAGACGTCGCCGATGTGGCATGTCGTGCTCGCCTGATCACTTGGCTTGCACTCGCCCTTGTCGCACGCGCAGAGCCCGCAATCCTTGACCTTCTCGCTCGCATCGCCAAAGCAGTTGGCGTAATAGACGTCGTTCTCGTGGCAGACCTTCTGGGCCTGTGCGTTCAGCACACACGCCTGGCCGCTGCACTCGCAGCCGCCGCAGGCCTGAGCCACCGTCGTCGTGTTGCCCTCGCAGTCGAGGTTCCAGACGTTGCCGTCGTTGCAGGCGAGGGACGTCTTGGGATCGCAGAGGCACTTGCCGCCGGTGCACTTCAGGGGTGCGGTGCACACGTCATTGGGGCAGCAGTCCGCGAAGGCCTGACCGCAGCAGCCCTCGTCCGTCTCGCCGTCACAGTCGTCGTCCTTGGCGTTGCCGCACGCCTCGCCGACCGCGGCGGCGTCGTCGCTACACGCGAGCCCCGTACCGTCGCACACGAGCTTGCCCTCGACGCAGCTGTCGAGGTCGTCGCCGTCACACGCCTTGCCCTTGTCCGCGAAGTCCTCGTCGACCTTGCCGTCGCAGTCGTCGTCGAGGTCGTTGCAAATCTCGGCCTGAGCGCCCGGCCCGATGCAGGCCGACAGCCCGGTCACGTCGCAGAAGCGCTCGCCGGGACACGTGCCCAGGTCGTTCGTGATGAGGCAGTCGGTGATGAGGCCCTGGGCCTTGGCCACGCCGTCGCAGGAACACATTCCGGTGTCGGGAAAACACCAGCCGGTCTCGGCGGTCGTCGTGGCGCCGAAGCTCGCCTTGCAGCCGAAGCCCGCAGGGCAGGGCGCCTTGGTGTCGCACGGGGTCGCGCAGTAGTGGCCCTCGGCGCCGAAGTCGGCGCAGGTCGCCTTGTCCTGGTGGCCACCGCCCGAGCACGTAGCGGCTCCCGTGTTGTCGGGCTTGCACGGCCGGCAGAGCGTCACGTGCAGCGGCAGGCACGCAAACGCGACGTCGGAGGAGGCCAGCACGATCTGCTTACAGGCGTAGCCCGACGGGCACTCGTCGATGCACGACTTCGTGCACTGGTCGCCCTCTTTACCGTGCACGCAGTAACCCGAGTCGCAATCCCCATTCGAGGTGCAGGGCTGCTCGAAGCCCGACACCGCCGCAATGTCGCTCTTGGCGATCTCTGGCGCTCCCACCTCCGGCAGCGGCTTCCCGGTGTCCGGTCCGGCGAGGTCGATGCCGGTCACCTTGACGTCGCTGTTGGCGACCGTGTCCAGCACGGACGTGACGCCAGGCGCATTACCGTCTGCCGTACAGCCCGCCAAGAGGAGGGACACGAGAATCGCGCGACGCCGCTCTACCGACCGCCATGCGACACGAGTTGAGGCTCCCAAGTGCATGAGCGCATCTTGCACGCGCATCACGCCGACAACAATGGGATTGGTGAGGCCACGTCTTGCAGCGCCCGCCGTTGGCGTGCATCTTACTGGGTAAGAGGTGCGCGATGTCTTCCGCGTTGGTTTCCTCAAAAGGTCAGGTCGTGATTCCCGCCGAGCTTCGGCGGCGCTACGCCATCGAGGCAGGTACGCGGCTCGACTTCGTCGACGAGGGTGACGCGCTCCGCATCGTCGTGCGGCCGGTGGGTGAAAGCGCGTGCGGAGACGATGGCTTCGGCCTGCTGAAGTACCGTGGTCCGAGACGCTCGCTGTTGGACTTCGACGTAAGCGACGCCATGCGACGCGAAGCGCAGAAGCCGTGACGTCTGTCGATACGAACGTCCTGGCGCGTTTCTACGTCGACGATCCCGAGGACGGTGAGGCCACCGCCCAGCGAGAAGTGGCAAGGCGACTGCTGACGAGCGGAGACGTGCTGTTCGTCAGCGTGACCGTGACGTTGGAGCTGGCCTGGGTCGTTCGTGCAGTCTATGGGTTTGGAATCGAAGACTTCGCTCGCGTCGTCGATCACCTGACTCGGCTACCCAATGTCGTCGTCGAAGATCGGGCCGCTGTCCTCGCGGCAACAGAGCTTGCACGAGGCGGTCTCGACTTTGCCGATGCGCTCCACGTGGCTCGGAGCGGGCACTGCGGTCGTTTCGTGACTTTTGATGACCGCCGCTTGGCCCGGCGCGCCTCGCGCCTGAGTGTCGTGCCTCCCGTGGAGCTATTGGCCTAAAAACCCGAGGCTCTGGTCCAAAGGCTGCTCGACGCCGCCCTGCTGCGCGGAGCGGTAGACACCCTCGATGAGCTGAACGCAGTAATAGGCCTCGCGCAGCTGCTGCGGCAGAGTCTCGCCGCGTCCTGCGACCTCGCGGAACTCCTGGAACAGCGAAGCGAACCAGCTCGCGTGGGACGCGACGTTGAAGCTCGACACGATGCTGTGGTGCTCCGAGTGCGGCTTGCCGTCGCGCAGGACGGTGAGCTCCAGGTCGTCGTCCTCGATCACGGCCGCGCCCTCGCTGCCGTGCAGGGTGTAGATGACCTTGCGCACGCCGGCGCACCACGTGAGATATACGTTGACCAGGCCCTGGGGGTACCTCAGCGTGGCGCAAAGCGTGTCCTCGGTCGTGGGCCACTCCGGATCGGCGTGGAACGTCTGCGCCGAGATGCCCAACGGGTAGGCGCCCATGAGAAGGAACGTGACGTAGAAGCTGTGGCTCCCATGGTCCATGGTGACGCCGCCGCCGCTGAGCGCGAGCTTCCGCCGCCAGTGCGTGTCCCACTCGAGCACACCGCGGGCGTGCGTCGTGCGGTAGGTCGCGATGCTGGCCGTCCGGATGTTCCCGAGCGTGCGCGCCTCGAGCAGACCACGCAGCGTCTTGACGACTGGCGCATGCGTGTAGTTGTGGCACGGCATGACCGTCCGGCGCGCGTCACGGCCGGCGCGCATGAGCGTCCGCGCCTCGTCGACGCTGCACGCCAGGGGCTTTTCGCAGAGTACGTGGAGCCCGTGCTCGAGCGCCCGCAGCGCGATGGGGACGTGATCGACGGGCGGGGTCGTAATGTCGAGGAAATCCAACTTCGGCTCGCCGCGCAGCAGCGCCTCGGCGCTGTCATAGACGCGCACGCCGGGGATGGCCTTGCGTGCCGCGTCGAGGCGCGCGCCGCAGACGTCGGCGACCGCCACGATATCGAAGCCACCGGCCTGCTGATAGGCGGGCCAATGGCCTTCGCCGCCGATGAAGCCGAACCCGCAGATGGCGCCTCTCATCGGGCCTCCGTGCGCTGGTCTTGGATCGCGTCGAAGACCTCGCGCAGGACGCTTACGCCGAAGTCGATCTGCTCCTCGGTCACGACCAGCGGCGGGTTGAGACGCACCGAGGGCCCATACGCCATCGTAATGAGGCCGCGGCGGAAGCACTCGAGGAAGATGCGCTGGCACGTGGCCTTGTCGAGCGGCGCGCGCGTGGCGCGGTCGCTGACGAGCTCGAGCCGCACGAGCAGGCCTTCGCCATCGACGTGCCCGACGAAGTCGTATCGGTCCTGGAAGGGTCTCAAGCCCTCGCGCAGCCGCTCGCCCATGCGCCGGCTGTTCTCGACCAGGCCCTCCTCGCGGTTGATGCGAATCGCCGCGAGCGCTGCGGCTGCCGCAAGCGGGTTGCCGCCATAGCTCGACGAGCTACCCGACGGGAGCGCATAGGGCGTGGCCGTGCAGTGCGCATCACTCGTGAGCAGCCCGGTCACCGGGAAGCCCGCGCCAAAGCCCTTGCCGATGGTGATGGCGTCCGCGCGCACCGGATCGCGCTCGAGACCGAACATGCGGCCGGTCCGGCCGAAGCCGCAGATCATCTCATCGACGATGAGGAACGCGCCGTGCCGGTCGGCCACCTCGCGCAGCCGAGGCAGGAAGCCCAGCGGCGGGATGATGTTGCCTCCCGTGCCCTGAATCGGTTCCACCAGGATGGCGGCAAGCTTGCCCGTGGTCTCGATCGCAAGCTTCTGCTCGAGAAACGCGATGCACGCGTCCAGCACTGAGTCCGGTGTCGCGTTCAGCGGCACGCGATACTGGTCTGGATACGGTGAGAGGAACGTGCCTGGCGTCAGCGGTCCAAGGCCGTGTTTGAACGTCGAGCCGAGGTTGCCGAGCACGCCACCGGTCTTGCCGTGGAAGCCGCCCCAGAACGACACCACCTCGTAGTGCCCCGTGACGGACTTGGCGAGTCGGAGCGCTGCCTCGACGGCCTCGGCGCCACCGGAGAAGAGCTGGAGTCGCGTGAGGCCGCTGGGCGCAAGCTCCGCCATCGTCTCGACGAGCTCTGTGCGTGCGCGCGACGTGAACGAGCCCACCGTGAGCTGGGCCGCCTGCTCGGCGAGGGCCGCGGCGTACCGGGGGTGCGCATGGCCAAGGCTGGCGACGCAGATGCCGGCGACGAAGTCGACGTACACGTTGCCATCGACGTCGGTGAGCGTGGCGCCTTGGCCGTGGTCCATCGCCACGCCGGCGAGGGTCGCGATCTGCTGGATGCCGGGCGAGATGAAGCGCTGCTCGCGGCTGAACAGCGCGCGTGAGCGTGGTCCGGGGAGAGCGTAGGGGGTCGAGGCGGGCAGGGCGGTCATGCGCAGACGTGTCGGCAGCGCGGGCTACTCGGCAAGCACGGCGGCGCGGGAGCGTGCCGGCGCCACAGCGCGACGAAAGACGTGCAGGCCAATGGCCTCGGCCGCCTCGTTGCGAAACCGCGCGAAGCTCGGCCAGTCGTTGATGTCGATGACGTGCACCTTGCCCTCGTCAGTCACGACCGCGTCACCGCCGTAGATCTCGAGGCCCAAACGGCGCACGAGCCCTTCGATGGCCGGCCGCGCCGCGCTCACCTCGGGCGGAGAGAGCTCCGGCTCCTCATGCGCATAGCAGCGAAAGAAGTCCGTATCCATGACGCCATAGAACTTCACGAGTGTGCCGTCGACGTGCTCCTGCACGACCGCGCTCTTGATGCCGCGCTCCTTCATCGAGGACATCGTCTCGTGAAGCTCGGTCGCCGTGCGGACGCGTACCACGTCGCCGTCGCCTGTCGAGTGCACGCAGCCGCGCTTGACCCAGTAGCTCCGGCCGCTCTCGAAGCTGAGCCGGGGTCGCGGAAGCTCGCGGCCGAAGACGACGTGCGTGGTGGCCGGGATCAAGGACGAGCGACCGCGCAGCACGGTCACGAAGTTACCGCGGTAGCAGTTCTGGACGGCGCGTGGGCTGTTCAAGATGAGGTGGCCGCGATCCTCGTACGGCAGCAGCCGCTCGGTGGCGCGCGGGCCTTGGCACATCGAGAAGACGACCTCGTCGTGATGCAGCTCCGCCTGGCCTTCGGCGAGCTCCTCCTCAGTGACGATGCGAACGTCGCAGCCGCGACGGCCCAGCACCTCGGCGGTCTTCTGCAAGATCAGGCGATCGTTGGCCTCGTGACGGCCGGGCGAGTAGTTCAGGGCCCGTGCAATGCCAAGCAGCTTCAGGTTCATTCCCATCCCTCGCGCTCGAGAAAGTCCTCGGCGACCACGACATCCTCGGGTCGGTCAACGTCGATGGCTTTGCCCAATCGGAACCCCGCGACTGCGAGGTCAGACCTACGCCCGTCGGCCTCCCCCTGCACGATCAGTGCCAGGAAACGCCGGAGACGGCTCACCCCAGCAGCCGCTGCGGTCTGTGCGCGCGCCCGGCACAGGTCGTCGAAGCCATACATGCCCATCGTCACAAAGGGCGATTCGTGCGCGGTCTCTCCAATTCCAGTGACGCGCTGCGTCGGGCCGTCGAGCGAGATGCGGAGCGGCTTCTCGTCGTCGACGAAGTCGGTGTACGACAGCAACGCGTTGGCTGGTGACGACCGAAACGCGTGAGCAAAGCGCGCGACGTCGGTGGGAGCCATCACCGAGTCGATCGTCGTGACCAGCAACCTCCCCGCGGGAGCGCACGCCGAGAGCACCGCGAGCGTGTGCAGCGAGCTGGGGGTGTCCTGAGCGACGACCTGCAGCTCCAGATCGGTGACGGTCGCGGCCGTACGGGCCAGCTCGGGGCCAAAGGCCGCGTTGGTTACGAGCGTCACGTGTCGAACGCCTGCCCGGCGGAAGTGATCCAGCGTGCGGTCGAGCAGCGTGCGGCCACTAACCACGACCAGTGGCTTGGGTGTCGCGATCCCCGCCGCCAAGAACCGACTGCCCTCACCCGCGGCGAGGATGCCGCCGCGGAGTAGTGGTGCTCCAGGCACGATCACGACAGCGCCGCGAGCGCTTCGGCAAGCGTGGAGACGGTGTGGTCGGCCGCAGAGGGATCGCCCTTGCCGAAGACGCGATCGCCGCGGAGCCACACGGTCGTCATGCCGAGCGTCTTGGCGGGCATCACGTCATTGGTCAGCGAGTCGCCGATCATGGCGCAGTCGCGCGCAGCAACGCCGAGCGTCGTGAGCGTCCAGTGGAAGATGTCGTGTCCCGGCTTGCGGAGACCGAGGATGTCGGAGCAGGCCAACACGTCGACGTAGGGCGCAAGGCCGACGTCCCGCACGATGCGCGGCAGGTTGGGCGTGAAGTTCGAGATGACCCCAATGCGGCGCGCGGGCCGCTCCCGAGCCAACAGGAGCCGCGACCGGTCCAGGTGCACGAGGGCGTCCTCGACGAAGCGCGCCGCCACGCGCATCGCCAGCCCCGGATCGGCCTGCTTGAGCTCCGTCAAGAGCAGCTCTGTCTGGCGGAGCACGTGGTCGTAGAGCCCGAGCGCGCCCGTCCCAGGCTCGGCGTTGAGCGCGCGGTCGGCGGCGAGGAAGGCGTGGTCGAACGTCGGTTGGAGTATCTCTACTCCACACTCCGCCGCGGCGTCGGCGAACAGCGTGGACCAGTGGCGCCCCGCGCTGTCGAGCGTGCCGCCAAAGTCGAACAGGAGCGTGGTTATCGCCCGTTTCGGTGACGTTGCGCTCATGGCGTTGGCGGGAAGAGCTTGTAGAAGAGGATGGCCGTCCAGGTCACGGTCGCGCCGATGGAGTACGCGTACACCATGCCGGGCCACCAGTTCAGGAGGGCGCACACGGTCGTCATCGCAACGAACGCGTCGCGCCGGACCAGAGGCTTGAGCGCCATGAGCCCTCGGGCCACGAGCGAGGGCGCTTGCGTGTCGCGTTCGCCATGCGCGCGGCCGCGCTCCCACGGCATGCGGAACTCGTTCAGATCGCCCGAGCCGAGGACGAAGTGGACGTAGTGATACTGGAGGAGCGCTGACAGCGTGATGCCGATCGCGATGAGCCCCGAGAGCCAGAGGAAGTGCTCCCCGCCGAAGGTCCGATAGCAGCCGATGGCCGCGCCCGTGCAGAAGACGAGGTTCGTCGAGTCGTCTGCCCACGTGTCGAGCCACTGGCCGAGGCGCGACTCGAGGAGCTTGGCGCGCGCGATCTCGCCGTCGATGCCGTCGCTGATGGAGTTCCACTGAAAGCCGAGCGCCCCGGCGAGCATCCAGGCGTAGCCGCCATGAGCTGCGGCGACGCCCGAGGCGATGCCAATCACGGCCCCGAGGATCGTGATGACGTTGGGGCTGATGTTGGTCGCCATGAGCGGCCGAGAAAGCGCCAGCGAGATGTGGCGGTCGAACTGAGCGACGATGCCGTCGGCGTCCTTTCGCAGCGAGCGCAGGAGCAACGCCTCGGCCTCGCGACGCGCTTCGGGGGAGGTGACGCGTACCGCGGGCTGATCGGAAGCGCGGGTCTCGGTCACCGTCTCCGTCGGCAGACCGTGGCTGAGGAGCAGGCCGTCGGTCCCGATGCGGGCGACGCCCGTCGCTGGAGCGGCTTGGAGCGCTGCCGAGGGCAGATGCCGGCCAAAGCTCAAGGCCGCCGGCCAGGTCAACACGCGGTCCTCCGAGCGGAGGTCGATGCTCTCGACGGTCCCGATGACGACCTCGATGGGCCCCGAGCGCGGGTGCGCCAGTAGCGCGTGCGCGTCGTCGGAGTGCTCTACCAGCGCCACGATGCGCTCGAAGCCTTTGCGGCGCGCGACGAGGACGCTTCGCACGACGACAGGCAGGCCACAGATGACGGCGTATGGGCCTGACTTGACTCCGGCAGGTCGGTTGGCTCCACGCAGATCGATGATGGCGACGGTCACGGGCTCCTCGGGCACGACGGGCGGCCTCCCGCCCGGAAGCGTGCGACTGTAAGCGAAGACGCGGTCGATGTCGCGAACTCGAGCCGACTTCGCGGCCGAGGGCGTCTGTGAAGTGGCGGGTCGCGACCGCTCTACGTACACTCGGCTCCGGAAAGGGGACCTCCCATGAGAACAGAGCGCGCACTTCGAGTGACAGGTCTACTGCTGACGTTGGTTGCCTGTGGCGGAGACTTGCCCGGGACGGCGACCGACGTGACGACGGTGCTCGACGGCGCCGGGCAGTTCGTGGGACCCGACGGAGGGGCGAGTGGCGGCTCCGGTGCGGGCGCGGGGAAGGACGGACTCGGCGCCGCGGATGGCAGCCTGGCGGGTGGCGGCAGCGGCGGCGGTAGCGGGGGCGGCAGCGGCGGCGGCAGTGGGGGTGGCGGTGGGGGCGGCAGTGGGGGCGGCAGTGGGGGCGGCAGGGGGGGTGGCAGTGGGGGTGGCAGTGGCGGCGGTAGCGGGGGCGGGGGAGCGACGGCGGACGCAGGATGTAGTACTGCGCCAACGTCGGAGGACCCGTGTGAGACCTGCACGTGCACCGCTGGGAAGGTCGTCTGCGTGCCCGTCGCGATTGGCACCGCGTGTCCGGCCACCGACTGCTGTGTCCAGACCGCCACGTGCCAGAAGTGTCCAGCGGGAAAAGAATGCGCGCCGTCGGGGATGGTCTGCCTCGGCAAGGCGGTCGTTCCATGTGACGACGGAAACCCCTGCACGGTATCGAAGGCCACCTGTGAGTCGGGCAAGTGCAACTGCGCGCATGACGCCGCGAAGGACGGTACGGCCTGTAAGGCGGACCCGAACGCCTGCACGGCCGGCGACCTGTGCCAGAGCGGACAGTGTCTCGCCGGCGCGGCGCTTCCCGACGAGGACGGCAACCCGTGCACGACGGGCGTCTGTATCAAGGGCGCCATCGTACAGCAGCCAATCGCTGGCGCCTGCGAGGACGGAGATGCTTGTACAACGAACGATACGTGCGCCAAAGGCGTCTGCACCGCCGGACCCACGGTCACGTGCGTCGTCGGTTCGTGTGCCGTCTCGGCGACCTGCATCGCGGCGCAAGGCGGCTGCGTCGCGACGCCCAAGCTCGACGGGGCGCCGTGCGGTGACACCTCGGCGTGCGGCGACGGCGCCTGCATCGCGGGAGTCTGCGCGCCCAAGGCGACGACCTGCGCGGACGCGGTCGCCTGCACCGTCGATCAGTGCGTTCCGGGGACCGGCTGCGTCAACACGCCGAGCAACGCGCTGTGCGACGATCAGGACCCGTGCACGGGCGACGCGTGTACGACCATGGTCGGAGATGGCTGCACCCACGTGCACGTCCCAAGCGCGTGCGACGATGGCAGCTACTGCACTACGAACGACCAGTGTGCAGCCGGCAAGTGCGTCGGTGGCGCCGCGCCTGACTGCGACGACTTGAACGAGTGCACCAACGACAGCTGCGACCCGACGCAGGGCTGCATCCATCCGAAGGTCGACGGTTGCTTCCACTATGCGCTCGCGCCGTGGGACGTGACGATGAGCGCGAGCGTCACCGGCCTCACCTGCGACGGTGCATCGTCGGCGACCGCCAGCTGCCCCGAGGGCTGGGTCGCCGTCGGGCTCGAGGGCAACGTCAGCCAGTGGATCGACTCCATCGCGCTGCGCTGCCAGAAGCTCGAGAAGACCGGCAAGCTCACCGGGTTGACCACGACCGCGGAGCTGGCGGCGGTCGGCGTTGGGACGAAGCAGACCGCCAAGGACTGCCCCGAAGGCCAGCTGCTCGTCGGCAGTGACACCGGCGCGGGCGTGTGGGTCGACCGCATCGTCGGCTGGTGCCACACGGCCGCCGTTGCCGCGGATGCGCCCGGCGGTGCGACGTCAAAGGCTCCGCCGCTGGGGGTCGACAACGCCACGCTCACAGAGCAGCCATGCCCTCCGGGGTATGTGATCACGGGCGTCTCGACCCACTACATTCCGTCTCCGTGCGAGCTCTCGTGGCGCTGCACGCGCCTGTACAAAGAATGAGCGCCCAGCGGTCGATATGGCGCTGCGTCACGGTGGGAATCGCAGCATTTGGGCTTGGATGCGGCTCGACGACCGAGGTCCCGAGCGCGACGAGCGGCGCCGATGCTCCCACGGCCAACCTCGACGGCGGCGTGACGGGCGATACCGGAGACCACGCCTCGGGTGCTTCCGGGGGGGCCGATGGACTTGCCGACGTGGCCGCTGAGCTGCCGCAGATCTCGGACGCCCCGGAGGAGCCCGGCGACCCAGGGCCTCCCGTCGCGTGTCCCTCACCCCTCGATCCCTGCGCGACCTGCCTCTGCCAAGGGGGCGAGGTCACGAGCTGCATCCCGCTTCCTGCGGGCGCTCCGTGCGACCCGCACGACTGCTGCGTCGCCAAGGCCACCTGCCAAAAGTGCACGCCGGGCACGTTCGGCTGCAACGACGCCCTGCTGGCCTGTCAAGGCGAGCCGGCGACGAGCTGCGACGACCAGCAGTCGTGCACCTACGACTCGGCCTCTTGCACCGGAGGGCAGTGTCAGTGTCTCCACCAGCTCCAGCCGGACGGCGCCTCGTGTCTGACCAACACGAGCGCGTGCCTCGCGCCCGGCGCGTGCCTGAAGGGCGTCTGTCAGGAGGGCGCGGCCCTACCGCTCGACGACGGCAATCCATGCACGGAGGACGTGTGCAAGAACGGCCAGGTCGTCCATCAAATCGTGGCCAAAGACTGTGACGACGGCGATCCGTGCACCACGGGCGATAGCTGCAAGCTCGGGCAGTGCGTGCCCGCGAGCCTCGTCGTGTGCCCGGGTGGGCCCTGTATTGGCAACGCCTACTGCGATCCGACGACCGGCGCCTGCGCGCAGCTGCCCGCGCCCAATGGGACCGCATGTACCTCGACCGATCTCTGCGCGGTCGTAAGCGCCTGCAGCGGCGGCTACTGCACGACTATGGTCGTCAAGTCGTGCGATGACCAGCAGTACTGCACCTACGACAGCTGCGACGGCGCGACCGGTGGCTGCGTGCACTCTCCCGTGGGCGATCAGACGGTGTGCGGACCCGGCCTCGCGTGTCAGGGCGGCAAGTGCCTTGCGGCGCCGCCGCAGTGGGCGCCCGGCGTGGGCTTCAGCGCGGCGACGCCCGGGCCCGGCGCTGCGGTCACGTGCCTCGTCACCGCGCCCAGCACCGATCCGGTCGGCGCGCCGATCACCTACGCCTTTGCGTGGCACGGACCGGGCGGCAAGGTCGTCCAGGGTGAGCTCCTGCCCGTGGGCACGACGAAGCCGTGTGAGACATGGACCTGCCAGGTCACGCCCAGCTCCGCGTCGGGCGTCGGTCAGACCGGCAAGGCCACGCTCACGGTGCTCGGGTTGTCCTGCAGCGGCTGCCCGGCGGCGGAGGATCTCGACGGCGACGGCGCGCTCGACGCGGGAGACAACTGCAAGACGGTGCCCAACCCGTACCAGCAGGACAGCGATGGCGACGGCCTGGGCGATGCCTGTGATCCGTGTCTGCTCGACGGTCCGTGGGGCAGCGGCCTCTCCGGCTCGGGTTCGGCGAGCATGCTGTCGTTCTCCAATGCGACGCTCGGACCCTCCGGGCTCGCGGCGCTCGACGTGCTGCCCGGCGCGTCCCTGACGGCGACGTTCGACTACACCGTCGGCGGCTCGGAGTGCGCCGAGTGCCCGGGATGTGCCTCGCAGTCGGTCGCTGTGCTCGTGTCCGCGGGCGGCTGCGTGCCCGTGGCGATCCAACCGGTGTCGTGCCCCTACGACGGCTCGGCCGGCTGCGCTGGGGGCACGACCGGCGCGGCATCCGTCACGTTCACGGCGCCGTCGTCGGGCACCTGGTTCCTCGCCCTCGTGCCCGCGACCAGCCCCTCGTGCGCCGATGCAAAGCTCGCGATGCTGGCCGAGCCGCCGTACTGGAGTCGCCTCGTCGGGCTCTGCGTCAAGTAGCGCACCCCGGGCGGCATCTGCGCGATGTAGACAGGATTCAGTCCCGCGCGCTGGAGGCGTCCGGACGTGACGTTTCCATGACCGCCATCGCGTTCCCAGAGGCGCCGACGTCCTCGGGCGCCTTGCGGTAGTGCTTCTTACGAAAGTCGTCCAGCTCGCAGGGGCGCACCGCGTCGGAGCGGTAGACGGCGCCCCACGCCACGGCTGCGATCGGCGTGCTCATGCCGGCCCAAGGCGTGACAATGTACCGAAACGCTCCGCCGTCGTCTGCGGGCTGCGCCTGAGCCCACGCGATGAGGGCGTCGCGCAGCTCGGGACAACCATCGGCGCAGGAGTAGAGGAGTACCACCCCGCCGTGCTCGAGGTTGTGGACGTAGTTCTCGGCGCGGACGGCGCGGTCGAAGACGCCCCAGGGGAGCCACTGTCCCCAGTGGTTGCCGCCACAGGGCGGGTTCGTGGCGTAGGTGACCGTCGTGTCCTGCGGCACGTGGAAGGCCTCGCCGACGGCGACGGCCTCGACTGTCGCCGCGCAGGGTGGTGGCGGCACGATTGGGAGATACCGCGCGGGCTCGCACCCGAGGAGCAGCAAGGTCATGAGCGGCCAGCGCATGATTCAACTCGACGCGAGGAGGCCGGCGAGCTCTCGGGCCACGCCAACGGCGTCATGGATCGCGCTGGCCGGGAAGGTGACCCCGCCCACGACCGGGTGGCCGCCGCCACCACGTGCACGGCAGAGCTCGGCGAGGTCGTGCCGGCGCGCCTCCAGGCGCCAGGGGTTCGTGCCGACGCCGATCTTGGCCGCGTCTCGGGTTCGGAGGACCGAGACGACGTACGTGGCCTCCGGCGCCAGAAAATACGGCGCAAAGCGATTGTAGGCCACGTCCGCGCCATCGGGCGTCAGGTCGACCAGAATGACGTCGCCGAGGTGCTCCATCCGATCGCGGAGGGTCGTGATCGTGCGCTGCTGTGCGGCCAGCAGCGGACGGAAGCGCGACTGGATCTCCGGAAGGCGTGCCGTGCCCTCGACGTCCCCTTCGGCGAGGCCGGCGACGATGCGGTCGGCCAGCGGGCCGTCCTCGACGTGCTCGAGCACCGTCATGAGCTGAAGCGCGGGCGCCTCGAGCGCCACCGCGGTGCGCGCATCCGGGAAGCGCGCCGTGTCGATGAGGTCGACCCAGCGCACGAGCTCGGCGAGCGGCGCCGCGTCGAAGCCGTGATGCTCCGACAGCATTCGCGCCATGTAACCCGCGCACGACGCCGCACGCGGATCCCAGTAGTGACGTGCCCCATGACGCACCTCGTAGACGGCGCGCTCTTCAGCAGTGATGAACGCGGTCTGGTGATGGTCGAACCACCAGTCGAGCCGTGGGTGTGCGCTGTAGCGAAAGTCGACGATGGCGTGGAGGTCGGCATCGAAGACGCTCGGCGCGATGGGCACTGGCGCGCCGTGGGAGAGGCCCTGCAGCCGGAGCGGCCCGCGCGCGCCGAGGTGCAGCCGCGCAAACCGGGCGAACACGGCCGCCGACGAGAACCCGTCGAAGCAGCGCCCGTGGTAGAGAATCTTGACCTGCATCACGCCTCCCGACTCCAGCGTGGCACGCGCGACGTGGCTTCGCCAGCTTGACGTTGCATAGGGCGCCGTCATTGACTTTTTGGCGCCATTCTGTGCTACAACCGACGCGGCGGCGGACGACTCAGGAGAACCCCATGCGAGATTTCGAGCCACTTCGACGACGTATCCTGGCGGCGATGGGCATCTACGGCGTGTCCGTCGTGATGCCCGCGTGCGAGGGCAAGACAGAGGCCAAGGCCGCGGTGCAGACCGACGGCGGAACGACCGGTCAGATTGCCGACGGCGGCGGGACGACCGGCGATGGCGGCGGCACCGGCACGGCCGACGTGCCCGCCAAGCCGGAGACCAACGCACCGACGGACAACGGCCCCTCGGTCGACGCTGCCGCCGATCCCGGTGGCACGACCGGTGTCGATACCGCAATCGCCGACACGTCGCCGCCCGACGTGGCCCCGCAGGACGTCCCTGAGCCCTTGGACGCGGGTGCACCCGACATCGCCGCGACCGACGCGGGCGAGGACACGGCCGACGCCGGCTTGTGCTCCTTCGGCAAGCCCGAGTACGCCTGCTACACGGCCGCCAACCTCAAGGCGATGATCGAGAATCCGCCCATGGGTGGCGATGCGCCCAAGCCCGTCTACACCGGTCCACTGCCACCAGCCGGCTGCCCCGAGCGTGAGCTCGTGCTCGACGGTTGTTGCAACGCCGCGGTCACGCCTGGCGTCATCGAAGGCGACACCTGCTGCTACTACCACTGTACGGGAGCGTGCTGCGGTCGGCCGTTGGAGGTCGCCGGCGAGGCGCGGGTCGCGCCGCTCGTGCCCTCCGCCGCGTGGCTCGATCGGTCCGTCGCCTCCGTGGCCACCACGCTCACGCCCAAGCACGCGCGCGCGCTCGCTCAGACTTGGCGCGCCGACGCCCAGGACGAGCACGCGGCCATCGCGAGCTTCATGCGCTTCGGGTTGGACCTGCTCGCTCTCGGCGCACCTCCAGAGCTCGTCCTTGACACCGCGCGCGCCACCGCCGACGAGGTCGCGCACGCCCGCGCGTGCTTCGGCATCGCCGAGCGCCTCGACGGCGCCGAGATGGGCCCCGGCAAGCTCGACTGCACTGGCGTCGCCGCGCACGGCTCGCTTCGGGACGCGGCGGTCGCTGCGGCACGCGAGGGTTGCGTTGGCGAGACCTTGGCCGCCATCTGCGCCTCGGCCGGCGTGCAGCACGTCACCGACTTGGAGCTTGCGGCCACACTCTCACGTATCGCTGCCGACGAGGCACGCCACGCGGAGCTGGCCTGGCGCTTCGTTGCCTGGGCCGTGCGTACCGGCGGGCCCACGGTGCGCCAGGCCGTGGCCGAGGTGTTTGCCCAGACGCTTGCCGCGGGCCCTGCGCCCGATACCCGCGAGGCGCTGCTCGTGGGCGTGCCGGACGACCTGCGCATCCAGTGGGGACGGCTCCCAGCGGGCGAGAGCGTGCGGCTCCGTCGGCGCGCGCTCGATGGCGTCATCGCGCCGTGCGTGGCCGAGCTGATGGGTCACCCTGACCGCGCGACACCGGCACTGCTCGCACACGTGTAGGCTCGCCTCCTGTGAAGCCTCACTGCGTCCTGCTCCTCGTCGCGCTGACTTTGGCCTCGTCGCACTCGGCGGCGGTCGATCGACCCGAGCCACCGCCCGGGGTCGGCACCGCCGAGGCCCGCGCAAGGACCGTGGTCGATGCGCTACGCGCCGGCAAACCCGAGCTGGCCAACGCGTTCTTCTTCCCCGCCGCCGAGTTCGGCGAGGTCAAGGCGGCCAAGGATCCCGGCGCCATCTTCCGTCGGCTCATCGGCCTCTATCACGGGGACCTGCTGGCGCTCCGCAAGACCTTGAAGGACCCCGAGCACGTCGAGTTCGTGAGCTTCCGGCTGGCCAACGGGCGCAACTGGATCGAGCGCTTCAAGGAGGCCAACAAGCTGCCCTACTGGGCCGTCTATGGCTCCACCGTGATGCTGCGGGACGCAGGCCGCCTCGTGACGGTCAAGGTGCGCGTGATGATCTCCTGGAAGGGTCAGTGGGTCGTGACGCACCTCACGCGGAAGTAGCCAGTCCACGCCTTCTTACTGCAACGGATTCGTAAAGCGCAGGCCCTGGAAACGCGCGAAGTCCCGGTCGGTCGAGCACAACAGTGCTCCATGCTCCAGCGCGATGGCGGCAAGGTGCGCGTCGGTCGCCAGATTTCCGCGCGCCTGAGCGGCCGGGAGCAGGCCTCTGAGGATCTCCCAATGCCGCGGGCCAGCGTTGACGACTTGGACGCACGGAAGCGCCAGCCACGAATCGACATGCGCGACGGCCTCGGACAGCGTGAGTGGGTCGGGAAAAGCGCGTGGATTGGTCCCAATGCGTACGTAGGCCACGAGCGTCACCCAGGCGAGACCCACGGGCTCGGGCGCAGAGAGCGTCGCTTCGAGCCAAGCGCGGGCCGCGGCGTGGGCCGAAAATGATGGATTGTAGGCGTACAGCAAGAGGTTGGCGTCGATGAGCCTCATCGCGCCGACGGCCCGTCGAGCCGCTCCAGGAGGTCACCGACGTCGTCGTAATCGAGCCCCGGTCTCACTCCGAGCGGTCGAGCCTGAACGATGAACGGCGGCGTCGCGCGACGCTCGCTGCGCGCTAGAAGTCCTTGCTCCAGGAGCGCATTGACGGCTTCCTTGAACGTCCATCCCATCCGGCGTTGCTCCGCCAAGAGACGGGCTGCGAGAGGGTCATCGATGGTAATCGTGGTGCGCATCATCCTGATGCTAGGAGCGAAGCATCGTGATGTCAACCCGCAGCTCCAGCCGGAGGAGGCCCGGTTGTCCCGCCTCGGCCGTGTGCTTCCCATGGAGCGCGACGACATCACTTGGCGTGAAGTTGCCGAGCTTGGGGCTGGCCACGTTGACGTTGAGTGGCGAGGACGTACCCAAGTGCGGTAACCCGTCTGGGGCGACCTTGTAGTCGCGGACATCGCGCACGCCGACGAGCGGGACGCTCGCCGGGAAGCGCCGCGGTCGCTGCACGTCGACGACGAAGTAAGCGTTGGACGCCACGAGCGGCGCAACCTCCGGGAGGCGTGCCATCGACGGCAGCGTGTGGTGGCAGCCGGGGTCGTTCGGACCGGCGGCGTTGAACCAGCGCACGCGGGAAGGGTAGCTCACTTCCGGCCGCAGGGGGAGGGTGCAGTCGGCGCACGCATCCGTTGCGCCCTCGCACGATTGCGCGTAGGGTCACTCCATGATCGCGACTTCACAGAGGAACGTGCGTGGCGGGGCCCTGGTGCTGCTGTTGGGCGTTGGCGCCTGCCAGGCCGAGACGGACCTGACCGAGAGCCCCAGCGGGGCTGCCGTGCAGAGCGCCGACGAGACGGCGCCCGTCTGGCCCGAGGGCGCGGTCATGCAAATTACGCAAGCCGGTGAGACGCACCTCGCGCTGCGATGGACACCCGCGTCGGACGATTCGGGGCGCGTGCGCTACCGCGTCTCGGCGAACGGGTTGCCGCCGCTGGAGGTCGATGGGACTTCGACATTGCTGACGGGGCTGACGTCAGGGACGGCGGTGGCCATCGACGTCCGCGCGGTCGATGGCGCGGGCAACGAGAGCGGCGGTCCGATGGTGATCGCCTCGACCGCGGCGGCGTGTGTGGCGCTGCGCGTGGGGCGCCGGTAGCGGCGGTAGCGGCGGGGGAGGCGGCCGCGGCTGGCCACCGCGACACGTGGCGAACTGAGCCACCGCTTTCGAGAAGCAGTGCCGGAACCGACTGAAAGACTCCGTCGACGTGCATCGGCTGCTCGTGTTCGGCGTGTTCAACCTGCACGCAATGTGCGGCTCGAAGTCCATCCGGCGTCAGGGGCGGGCAGCCGTACGACCGGCGGGACGGGCGTCAGAGTCCGAGGCTGCCAAGGAACTCACTGAAGGAGTCAGCAACCTCTCGGGCGGTCTCTGGGCTCATCCCGACAAGCGGCACGATGATGTACCTGTTTTGCCGCCCTCGGGACGTGAAGCCGTAGCCGGTGTCACCGCCGTCAGTACCAAGCAGCACGACGCCCGGCAGGAACTCGCCGACTGCATAGGCTTCGTTGAGCGAAGCGAGGTCAGACGTTGACCACAGGGACAAGTAGGTTTCCGGGGCGACGAAGCCCTCAAGGCCATCGCTGTCACGAAGCACCTGCCGGTAGTCCTCGGGCAAGCGCCGACCCAACTCGGCCTCGACGGCGGCAAGTTGTTCTTCAGTCGCTCCCGATTTCAGGGAACACCCACGAAGTTGCTTGGGAAGACTCACTTGATATCCTTCATTAGTCGGTTCCAGAACGTCGTGAACCCGGCGTGTTCGCCAGGTGTCAGGGCGATCTTGTTGGCCGGGTCGGTCGGGCTCCCGCCGAACTTGACCGGGTGAACCTCGTGGATCTGCTTGCCTGCGTACTTGGCCGGGTCGGCTGCTCGAAGGGCCGCATTTGCCTTGTTCGCTGCCGCCCGAGCAGCGTCGTATTCGGCTCCTTCGAGAAGGCGGAACGGCCCGGACGGCCGTGGTGCGCCCGCCGGGTAGCCCCTCCAGTTCGACACGGAGAAGGTCCGTCGAGTGCTCCCCCCTTTGAGGTCACCGAAACTTCCGCCGTCAGCGTCGCTCCCGTGTCGCGGACCTTGCTCAGCGACCCGATGTCCGGCCCGCGCAGCGTGGTGACCTCGCTCCAGCCGAAGCGGAGTCCGACGGCGACCCGTGCCGTTGCGATCGTCAGCGCGACCTCAAACAAGTGTCCCACGGTCGCGCCAGCTTGCCGGCTCCCACCGAGCGTTTCGGTAACCGAGACGCCGATCTGCACGATCGGCGACTCAGCCGGTCGGCCGGTCCTCATTTCGAGGAGCCCCTCGGTCGCAAAGTTCGCCGCCAGCGCGACACCGAGCAGGCCGCCTACCCCGGCCGTTCCAACGGCCAGCGCGACCTTCAGTCCGCCGACCAGTCGCCACCCGGTCTCGTTTAGCCAATCCCCCCGTCCGTCCGGGTCCCAGAACACCAGCGGGCTATGCTGAAACGCGACGTACGGGTTCTGGGCAAGACCGCCCTGCGTGGGGTCGAACAGCGCTTCGTCGGGGGACAACCACCGCGCGATCTGCGGTGACATCCACCGCGCGCCGTGATCGGCCCAGCCGGTGAAGGCGTCGAACGGGCGATTGCCGCTGCCCCAGGGCTCGGCGGTGTACTCCGTGTACGCATCGACGCCGAGCACCTGCCCGAAAGGATCGGTGACCCGATCCCGGCTGACGTTCCCGGCGGCGTCGGTAAACAGCCCAGGTCCTGCGCCGAATGTCGTGTGAAAGAACGTCGCGACGGGCGGTCCCGTCGGCTCGACGTTGCTGTTGACGGGCGTGGCGAGCTTGGCCACGACGCGATCGCCGACTGTCAGCATGCGTTCGAGGACGCTCCCTCGCAGGGCCACGTGCGGCGTGAACCGCAGCTCGACCTCGTCGGCGGCCGTCGACGTGCGCACACGGTGGCCGTCGGCATCGTAGACGTGGGCTAGTGTTGGCAAGTCGGGGCCCGCCACCTGCCGCACACGATCACGCGGATCGAACGTCAGCGTCGTCGTATCCATGCGCGTGACGCGGCCGGCCGCATCGTGGTCGAGGGTTCGAGCGCCGACGCTGCGGAGCTGGCGCGGGCCTTGGCCGGTGAGACCGTAGGTGTGCGCGCCGAGCCAGAGGGCGGGGACCGGTGGGCCGCCGAGCTGCGTTCGCGAGGTCATTCGCTGAAGGCCGTCGTAGGTGTACGCCCAGCCCCAGGCCGAGGGCGTATCGTGAAAGCCGTTCACCCACGCCTCGGTCAGCCGTCCGGCGCCGTCGTAGGAGAGCTCGACCTCGTGCCGGTGGGGATCGGTCGCTGGCGGGTGCAGATCCACCACGCGCTGGATGCCTCCGAACGGCTCTCGTTCGAAATGGGCGTCGTAGTGCAGCAGCGTCCCAGTGGTCGTCGTGCGCCCAATCGTCAGGCGTGTCGTTTGTCCTACGACATCGCGCTCGTAGTCGGTCTCGACCCCGTTGCGGGTCGTCTCCGAGAGCAGGTTGCCGGCCGCGTCGATGCTGGTCGCGGACCAGACGAGCGTGTCGGTCGCCCCAGCATGGTCCGCATCGAGCCGAATGAGCCGATCCGCCGTGTCGTAGGTGGCGGTGAGGTGGAGTCCCTCAGAGGTGACGCTGTCGACCGTTTTTCCGGAAGCGGAGATCAGACTCGACTCGGTGACGGCACGCCCAAACAGGTGCTTCCCTTGCACTGCGGGCCTTCCCATGGGGTCGTATCGGATGCAGGACCAGACGGGACCGTCGAGAACGTTCTCCGTGCCGGTGAGCCGCCCGAGTACCCGCGGCGTGCCGCTGCCGACGAGAGTGGCGCAGGCCGCCGACAGCGCGTCGTAGAAGTAGCGGTGGTGTGTGACGTCGGTGCCGCCCGCAGTCTGCCCGCGAACGTCCGTGACTCGGCCCAGGCTGTCGTAGTCGAACAGCGTCTTCTCTCCGAGCGCGTTGGTCACCTGGACGACGCGCCCGGTCTCGGGCTCTGTCTCGTAGGTCCTCAGCCCGCTGTCTGGGTCCGACAGGCTGCTCGGGTGGCCCAGGGTGTCGTAGCCGAAGGTCCGCACGACCAGGCCCCCTTGGAGCCGACGCTCGACGACGCGCCCGAGCGGATCGAAGCGCGTCGCGACGGTCTCCAGTGAGGGCACACCGGCCGCATCGGCGATGGTGCGCTCTTCACCGATCACGCGCCCTTGCCCGTCGGTCGACACGGTCACGGGTGCGAGCCCCGCGACCGTCGTCGTGCTCGCGAACGACGTGTACGACGTGCTACGCATCGCGCCCGTGGGAAGCGTCACGCTGAGCGGCCGGCCCAGGGCGTCGTAGGAGATCAGGCTCTGGGCCGTTCCTGTGGGGATGGCCGCTGGGAGTGTGGCACCCGTGCTCGCGTAGGGGTTGGCCAGGGCAACCGTGCGGCCGTGCCGATCGCGCACTCGGTGCCCGTGAATCAGCCATTGGGGCGGCGCAGCGCTGCTCTTGAGCCGGGTTGCCGAGTACAGCGGCTCACCTGCGCCGTTGCTAACCTCGACGCTCAGACGCTCCGGCGGCGTCGCGCCGAGGTCGTGTCCGACGGTCCGGGTCTCCACCCGCGGTGCCGTCTCCTCCCACGGGTAGCTGCGCTCCGTGATGACCTCGAGGCTGCCGTCTCCGTCCCAGTCGGCCGAAACTGCCGTGGGCCGACCCAGGCTGTCGTACGCGAAGCCTTGGCGGTCGCCGAACGGCGCGTTCGGGCCCGCGGTGGTCAGCAGCAGTCCTCGTGGCGAGTCCCAGGTGTACGTCGTGGTGAACGCAGGCGAGCTACCCGCACCGAGCGTCTCGGCGAGCGGCAGCCGCCCTTCCACGTCAAAGGCGATGGACCGCCACACACCTTCGGACCGCGTACAGGTGGCGTTGCCCAGGGTGTCGTAGTGGGCCCGACCCGTGGTCACCCAGCCGGTCCCGTCGAGCCACGACTGCACCTGCGTCGGCCGGCCCCAGAGGACACTGCACGGCTCGGCAGGTGAGGGCGGGTCCGGCGGCGGGCAGGGTGCGGTGTCCGACGGCTCATCCAGGTCGTAGAGGGTTCGGGCGTGGCTATAAAGTGCTCCAGCGAGGTCCTTGACCTGCTCCGAGCACACGACGCCACGGACCCAGGTCGTGTCGTTGCTCGCATACGTACGATGAATCACGGTCTCGTCACCCGCGAGGTCCAGTCGACCCTTGCGGACTTCGACCGACACGTTGCCCTCGGCGTCGGGCTCAAACTCCGTCTCCACGACCACCGGCGTACCGCACTGGCATTCCCAGTCGTTGACGGTGAGCTTGCGGGTGAAGGGCACTCGGAGGAGTGGCTCGCTCGACGGCAGTGGGCCTGCGACAACCGCGTCGTGGGTCGATAGCGTTTCGCTGAAGACCATGCCGTCGCCACGTGCGACTCGTTCGCGAAACACCCTGCCGCGCAGGACCCGGCTGCCGTCGAGTCCCTCCTCGCGCCACTGGTCGGTCACTCGCGCCCTCTCGGGGTCAGAGTCGGGCGCATGCGTCGTCGTGTGCAGGAATCCGCCAAAGCGTTGCTCGCTCGCGTCCCAGAAGCCATCCAAGGCGGAGTATTCGGTGACACGCTCGGGCTCGCCCGGAATGCCCGTCGAGACGCGGACCCTCTTTGGTAGAGGCACGGTGACGGGCAGCTTGCGCACCCACTCGCGGCCCTCGTCTTCGGCCGCGAGCTGCTCTAGCGATGACGTCGTGTAGTCGATTCGGGTGACCTTCCCGAGACCGTTCTGGACGCGGGTGAGCTGGCCTTCGTGCGCTGGGCCGGCCAGATCGAGCAGCCACAGTCGCCCATTTCGGCCCGACCACACCAGGTCCTGCGACCCGTTGCCGTTCAGGTCCCCAAACGTGAGGACGTCGTCGTAGCTCGCGGTGGTCGGCCGGGCGACCCGCCGAGACGTCGTCGAAAATCCCGCCGGCGTGCCGGTCCACAAGTACGCATGGCCCGCCTCAGACCGGACGATGTCCAGTAGGCCGTCGCGGTTCAAGTCGACAAGGTGGACATGCTCCAGGTCCACGAACGGGGTCGCCCAGGGGTAGGGCCGCGGGTCGGGCTCGGCGGCGAATGTGCCATCGCCGCGACCGAAGAACACGCGGTGCTCGCGGTCCCCGAGCCAGACTACATCCGCCAATCCATCTCCATTGACATCGAAAATGCGCACATCGTCGCGACCAATCTCGATCGCCGGCAGCAGGGGATCGATGACCCCTCGCGTCACCGGTGGCTGGAACGTGCCCGCCGCGCCAAACCACAGGGTAAGCCCCTCCGCAGACTGCACGATGACGTCCGTCCGGCCGTCGCCATCGATGTCGGCCAAAGCGCTCTGGGAGCTGCGGAGCGGGACCGGCCAGCCCGTGTTGCCCCAGGTGCCAACGAGCTCGTAATGGATCGTTTCCCAACGACGGAGTGTGTCCAACGTCGGCGCGCTGGGTGGCGGGGGCTCACCCTGGAGGATGCCGCCGCGCGGCGGGGTCACCGGCTCCGGGTTGGGCAATTGTCCTCCCACCAGCTGGTAGACCCGCCAGGTGTCGTCGACTTGGTAGACCATGTCAGCGCGGGCGTCGGCGGTCAGGTCGACGTGCTGGACGTCGCTGATGTCCAGCAGCATGCCTCCCGGGAGCGGCCGTGGCGCCTCGAAGCGCGCGCCCACATTGCGCTTGAACGACCGGCTGCCACGCTCGAAGCGCGCCAGATCCGAGAGTCCATCGCCGTCCACATCGAGCAGGACGACGCCGCGCTCCCCAAGGATCCAGCCGTCGGTGCCATCGACCTCGACGGGTGCCTCGCTCGCCGGCCCGAGGTTCTCCGGGCCATAGTCGAATGTGAGCGGCGGCAGCCGGCCTTGGCCCTCCAGTCCCTTCATGACGAGCCCGGAGAGGCGAGACAGGGGGAGGTCGCCCGAGGCGTAGCTCAATTCGTAGCGGCGCAGGAGCGTGCCGAAGGACCGGACGTCGATGGCGGCGAGCCGACGCGCCGACACGACCCGAAAGCCCTCACGGTAGGAGAGCGCGTGATCCGGGCGACTTTCATAGGTGAGCTGCGCATGGAACGCCGGTCCGCTCGGCGTCGTCGGCCCCCAGCGCACGTCGGCCAGCGTGAGCTGCCCCTCGTCCTGCGCGTAGCTGAACTGGACCACCTGGCCGGTCGACGGCTCCCGTAGCTCATCGACGACCCAGGCAAAGACCCGTGAGCCGACCTGCTGGCGTGTGCCCGCCGTGGTCCCGAGGCGAAGCTCGAGCCCGTCGGACGTGAGCACGCGAAATCCGGAGCCCAGCGGGTCCACGCGGATGCGCTGACCTTGCCCCTCGACCCGATACGACACCTGCCCCGGGACCGCGACGAGGCGGCCGCTGGCGCCGAGGCCGACGCACTCCAGCGCGTCGGTGAGCGCGCTCGTACCGCCGACGGTGACGACCCCGGAGCCAGTGGACAGTTCAGCGTAGCGCGGCACCCCTTGCCGCGTCGAGCGCTCGATGCGCGGGGTGTCGAGCGACCAACCGACTCCGAGCGGGCCATTGCCCAGGCTCCCCGAGTAGGTGAGCGCGAGGCGAGGGCCAAAGCCGCCGGGGCCCAGCGGCAGGTCCAGAGGTATCGCATAGCCGACCTGCCCCGTAGCGACGGTAACCGTGGCCGCATCCGTCAAGCCGCGAACCGACGCCGGACCCGAGGGGGTCTGCGTCGCGCTGGGCTGTGGGCCGGCCGTCGGCGGGCCTGAGGCGGCCAGCGCCGCGACGAGGACGGAGGCGAGTGACAGCACCGCGGCCTAGCCCGGATAATTCACGAAAGGTACTTTTGGTGAGAGGCGTTTCGGGGTAAAGTGCTTGTGTTGAAAGAAAAATCCCAGCACTTGGAGCCCCGGAAC
>SXGT01362091.1_pt1 | contig 51623 bp, 47 predicted proteins | sample 3176221 | NCBI WGS metagenome assembly SXGT01 (sample SAMN11356862, study PRJNA531348) | freshwater metagenome | isolation source: freshwater sample F1-120 | place: China: Fuxian Lake, Yuxi | collected 2017-12-25
CATTGGCATAGGGCGGCCCGTCGTGGAGGATGAACAGCGGCCGGCCCTTGGCGTTGGCGCGCAACTTGTCGTAGAGCTTCTTTTCCTGCCAGGCCTTGATCCAGCCGGGCTCCCGCTTGGCCATGTCGCCGCGCATGGGGAAGGGCGTGTCGGGCAGGTTGAGGGTGTCTTTGTAGTCAGGCATGTCAGTTCACAATCGGAGGATTCATTGGCCGTTCGCGGGCACATTCAGTAATTCGCGTGCCTGCTGGGCGTCGCGGTCGATCTGGGCGATCAGGCTGGTCATGTCGGGGAACTTCGCCTCGTCACGCAGCTTGTGCAGGAACTCGACGCGCAGGTGCGTGCGGTAGATCGACCGGTTGAAACCGAACAGGTGTACTTCCAGCGTCGGCCGGCCATTGGCGTGGACGGTGGGACGCGTTCCCAGGCTGGCCACGCCAGGCCAGTCCGGCTGCTCCAGTCCCTGGACGCGCACGGCGAAGATGCCGCCCAGTGGCGGGCGGTTGTGTTTGAGCTGGATATTGGCGGTGGGGTAGCCGATCTTGCGGCCCAATTGGTCGCCGCCCACCACCCGCCCGGAAATCGAATAGGGCCTGCCAAGAAATTGCGCCGCCAGGGCCATGTCGCCCATGGCCAGCGCCTCGCGCACGGCGGTGCTGGACGCGCGCTGGCCGGCCGCCTCGACAGTGTGCAGGGTTTCCGCGACATAGCCATGCGTTTCGCCCTGCGTTTGCAACAACGCAAAGTCGCCAGCCCGTTTGGCGCCAAAACGAAAGTCGTCGCCAACCAGGACATAACGGGCGCGCAGGCCCTCGACCAGGATGCGGCGGACGAAATCCTCGGCTGACAGGGCGGCGAATCCGCGGGTGAAGCGGCACACATGCACATGCGCCACCCCCAGGCCCTTCAGGATCTCCATCTTCTCGCGCAGGCTGGTCAGCCGGGTGGGGGCGTCCTGGGGGGTGAAGATCTCGCGTGGGTGGGGCTCGAAGGTCAGCACCGTGGGGAGCGCGCCGACCGACGCGGCACGCGCGGTCAGCCGCGCCAGCATGGCCTGGTGTCCGAGATGCACGCCATCGAAAGTGCCGATGGTGACCGCATTGGGTCGGGCCGCGCGCGTCGTAGCCGCGGTACTCCAGGCGCCTCAGGCCATCGAGGAGCAAGGGGGCCGCTCGCTTCTCACCCACGTAGCCGACGATGCCGCACATGAACGCTCCGGGAGCCTGCCCCTAATCTGGAGCCGGGGGCTCGACGCGGAGCAACAGCAACCCGCGTGCCGCGTCTTGTTCCACGTCGATGCCGCTGGCACGGGCCGCCACGATGACTCGCGCGGCGAGCAGCGCGGGCTCGGGCGAGGCCAGCCAGCGACGGACCCGCGGCAGGTCGAAGGTCACCGGCAAGGTGCCCGCCGGGAAGGGGCCCACCTCGAGGATGCGCTCGCCGTGGTGATCGCCCACGCGCGAGGTCGTGTCGGCAAGCGCGGTGGCGAGCAGCTCGCCCGGGGCCCGGTAACTCTCGATGTGGGCGCTGGTCTCGACGAGACGGTGGGCGGCCGTCGCGACGGGATGGGTGCCGGGCAGCTCGTTCATCTCGGCGTACATGCCGATCACCGTGGCGGGGCCGCGAAGATCGTGGACGGCGGCCGCGAGGAGAAGCTCGCGGTCGAGGGCGGCTCGCCACGCCCGGCGGGCCTTCATCGGGCGAGCGCCGCGCGGAGTGCCGACCAGGCCTCAGGCGTGAGCCAGCGCGAAGGATCGCCGCCCGCACCGGCGATCTCCTTCATCAGCGAGGACGACACGAAGGCGAGCGAGGGGTCGGTGGCCACGAAGACCGTCTCGATCCCGGGGGCCATGGCGCGGTTGGCCAGGGCGATGGGCATCTCGAAGCCGAGGTCCGTCCCGTCGCGCAGGCCGCGGAGGATCGCGGTGGCGCCGATCCGCTGCGCGAGGTCGACGGTCAGGCCCTCGTAGGCGGCGATCTCCACGCCTCCGTCGGCGGCGAACGCGGCGCGGGCAACGGCTAGGCGGGTGTCGAGGTCGAGGAGGCGCTTCTTCGCTGGATTGTGTCCCACTGCCACCACCACGCGGTCGAAGAGCGCGCGCCCGCGTCGAACGATGTCGACGTGGCCCAGGGTCAGCGGGTCGAAGGTGCCGGCGATGACGGCCGTGCGCATGCCGCCGAGCCTACCACGTGCCTACTCGTCGTCGTCCCCGGAGGGCGTGTCTCCCTCCTCCTCCTCCTCCGTGTCGCTCTGCGCGGCCTGCATGGCCGCCTCGTCCTCCTGCGCCTGTTCCAGTTCGCTCGTGGGACTCGGGAAGAGTTTCTCTCGTTCGCTGCGCTCGCCGAGCACCGAGGTGGCCAGCTGCCGCTCCTGTTCGGTCGCCTCGGCGCCAGTCCGTCGTAAGTCCCACACGCTTGAAAACTGGTCGGAGTAGTAGGGCTTGCCGAGGTAGGCCTCCAGCCTCGTCGCCGTGGTTTTTGCGGTGTCGATGCCGTTGGTGCGCATCTGCAGCTCGGAGTCGAACCAGATCCACCGCACCCACTCCTTGAGCGCGTCGACGTCGGCCGGTGTCCAGGGCGTGGCACCATCGTCGGCCTCGGCCACCAACGCGGCGAAGAAGGCATTGCCCGAGATGCGGGCCGAGTACTCCGCGGTGCGGATGGTGGGCTCATGGTCGCCCATGCCGCCGACCATCGGCTGGCGGTGGTACACCTGCTGCATCAGGGCGGAGTCCACCGACTGGATGGGCACCGTGAGGATCGGCCCCGGGTGGCCACGCACGATGACGCTCGCGGGCACCTCCCCCGCGTCGAAGGGCGACAGGGGGAGGAGCCGGTCGGACCGGCGCTCGGCCAGGCCCACGAAGGCGAGGAGCAAGGGCAACCACCGCAGGCGTGAGCGGGCGAAGCTGACGAGGAAGGTGCAGCCGAGCAGGCAGTAGACAACCGACCAGATTCGCTCGGGAAAGTTGAGCCGCGAGATGAAGCTACTGTGCTCGTACAACCAGGTGTAGGGCACGTTTTCGAAGATCAGCTCGTCGGTGCCGAAGCGTAGTCCGAGGCTGAACCAAGCGCCGATCAGGCCGCCGAGGAGAATCCATGCCCGCCGAACCGTCCCGAGGGCAAGAAGGATCGCGAGCACCGTCGTGATCCCATCGTGTCGATCCAGCAGGTGTGCGAAACGATGGGCGCCTTCCAGGTAGATCATCGCCGTTTGCACGGGCGCGGAAAGGCCGGGAACGTCGCCGGTCGCCAGCGCGTAGGCGATGGGCGCGGCGAGCGGGGCGACCACGATCACCGAGGTGATCACGGCGATGGCGAACTTCTTGACGCCTTCCACCCCATCCCGCCAGAGCCGCGCGACCCCGAGCGGGGCCAGCGCCATGGCGAGGAAGGGGGCCGAGTACCAGTATACCCACGCGGCGAGCCCGATCCACACGCCGAGCATCACCGCGTCGCGTCGATCACGGAACCGCAGGAGGGCAAGTACCGCCGGGGGGATGAACCACAGCATGGCCTGGGTGGGACGCCCGCCCTCGAGCTCCTGGAGGATGTAGGCATTGGACATCCACCATCCGGCGACGCCCCACTGGAGGAAGGGTCGCCGTGGCGCGAGGTGGCGCGCAAGGGGCAGGAACGCGAAGCCATTGCCAAGGATGATCACCACCGCCGTGAACACCATCCCTCGCTGGGATCCGAAGGCCAGCTGGAAGGGAATCGAGAGGATGGCGTCGACGACATTGCTGCCGTTTCGCACCATCAGATTCACCCCCTCCGGGTAGTACATGCGCGTGGTGTGCGCGGGGAACTCACCCGAGAGGAGCTCCTCCTTCACCCAGTCGTACATCCACAGGGTGCCGCCCGGGTCGACCCCGATCCCAAAAACCGGAGCCTTGGTGAGGAAGGCCTTGTCGAAGAAGATCGCGACGACGACGAGCAGGAATAGGCCGAGGCCGACGATCCGCGCGCGGCCGGCCTCGGTGCTCATCGTGGGCGAGTCCTAGCCGCGGCTGGGGAGCACGAGTCGGGCCGCGGCGGGCAAAGGCAGGCCCGCGGCGCGCACCATCTGCACGCGCTGCGCGACGCAGGCACCGCGGAGCATCGCCTGGGCCACGGTCACGACGCTGCGGGCCTCGAGCGGCTCGAGCCAGGTGCCTCGGACCCAGTCGTTGAAGAGGCCCATCGCCGGGCCGCACCACACCTGGTAGTCGCGTTTGCGCGTTTGCTCGCCGACGCGGGCCCAACGCGACGACATGCCGAGGTACCAACGGAAACACAGGGCCATCTGGTGACGCGGCTCCCGGGCGGCGCGCTCCACCTCGCGCGGGTCTCTCCCCTGCCAGTAGCGCTCGGTCTCTGCCCACACCTCGGTGAGCGGACGAAGGAAGATCTGCTTCTCAATCTTCTGCCGGTCGGCGGCGGGGATGGCGTCGATGCCGTCGTAGGCCTTGTAGAGATCGTAAAGCCGCGCCGCTCGCTGAGCATACATCGTGCCTCGCGACAACACCTGCACCTGCGCGCCGATCTCGAACATGTCGGGCGCCGGCCCCTCGATGACGTCGGAGAAGGCCGCCGCCAGGAGCATCTCCTTTACCGCGCTCGACGTGGCCGCCTCAGGCGTGGCCTGGTTGACCGAGCCGGTCATCACGTAGTCGGCGCCGAGTTGCAGCGCCGCCGCCAGCGACCAGGGGTCGCCGATGCCGCCCGCCGCGCCCACCCGGGGACGCTCCGCGTACGCCAACTCGTCTGCCACCCTGTCGGCGAGGCGCCGGATCACCGGGATCAGCACGGGGAGGGGGCGCCGGTCGGTGTGGCCGCCACTGTCGGCCTCGGCGGTGATGTCGTCGGCCAGCGGCACCCGACGGGCGAGGATCGCCTGCGCGGCGCTCAGCTTCCCGGCGGCGACCAGATCGGCGACGAGCTTCTCGGGGGCGGGACGCAGGAATGGCTCGGCCACCTCCGGTCGCGACACCTTTGCCGCGAGGCGATTTGGTACCACGATGCGCCCGTCGGCCTCGTGGATCCCCGTGAGCCGGTAGCGAACCACGGCGGGCGTGAGCTGCATGAAGGCGCTGGCGTCGACGTCGTGCACGCCGTGGGCCAGGAGCAGGTCGACCGTCCTTTCTTCCACCGAGGGCTCGGCGGGGTTGTGCAGCAGGTTGCAGCCGAAGGGCTGGCCTGCGCAGCGCGTGGAAAGCTCGTCGAGGGCGTTCTCCACGGCTTCGACGGGCAGGCCGCCAGAGCCGAAGAAGCCCAAGAGCCCCGCCCCGGCCATCGCCGCCACCAGCTCCACGCCCGCGATGCCGCCGGCCATCGCACCGGCCGTGTAGGCGGCGCGGACGCCGTGGACCGCACGGAAGGCACCGGAGCCCAGCGTTTCCGGGTAGAGCGCCGGAACGATCATCGAGGCGGGGGCCAGCGGCGCGCCCTCGAACCATGCCCCTTCCCGGAAGTGGATGGTCCGCGCCGGGTCGTGCAGCGCGTCGACAATATCCGTGACCGGCACCTCGAGCGGGATGTCCTGGTCGGCCACCTCGCCGGTGTGCCAGCGCGTGCGCACGCGGGCGAGGCCGTAGAGGCTGCGCTCCACCGACACGCACACCTCGGCGTCTTCCAGCTCCACGCGATCGACGTCGTGAGCGAGGAGCGCAGCCAGGCTCCCCGGCCCACCGCGGTCGAGGGCGCGCGCGAGGCCCGTGCCCTCGCCCGCCGACTCGTCGACGCGACCGCCGCGCCAAGTTCGGGTGCTGCTCGCTGCGTGACGGAGGTCCATGCGCCAGGGCTCCAGGCCTCGCGGCTTATCGCGCTGGCACGGCGTCGCGAGACTCGGGCCGCTCCGGGGCGTCGCCTGGGCCGCCGAGGATGGGCACGACACCGAGGGCCGCCAGCCAGCCGAGCACGGCCACGAGCGCCATGAGCACGAGGATCGCCGCGTAGGCGTTCGCCACCGTCTCGGCGCGCTCGGCACGTTTCCAGGCCTCCTCGAGCGAGCGCGAGAGCCGGGCCCGGTCGCGGGCCTCGGTCTCGAGGTGGGCCTGCAGGTCGGAGATGCCCAGCGCCCGGGCCACCTCGCCGGGGGAGGGGAGGGCGGCCCCCTCGACGCCGCGCACGCGCAGCCAGGCGCGCACCTTCTCGGCGAGCGGGTGACGCACGAAGCGCGCGAGGGCGGTCGCGACGGCGGCGGTGTCGTCTGCCGCGATCCCGTCGAAGAGATCGATGCTGCCGCGGACGTCGCGCACGCGGTCGAGGGCATCGAGGAGGGCTTCGGTGTCGCTCACCCGCGCACCACGAGCGAGGTCCACCCCGGCCAGCGCTCGTCGAGCAAGGTGCCGTGCCGGGGCTCCAACTCCGCCGGCTCGCACAGCTCGATCCAGCGAGCCGAGAAGGCGGCCGGGGGCTGGAGGTCCATGGCGGCGAGGTCGTGATGCGCGCCGCAGGGGCAGTCCATCTCGCGCGGGCCCCCCTCGCGCCAGGTCTGCAGGGCGTGGGCAAAGGGCCGTGCGGCGGGCTCGCCGGTGACCGGGCAGCGCACGTGGAAACCGCCCTGCTCGTTGCCGAGGAAGAACTCGCGGTCGCCATCGTGAACGCGCACGTCTTCGGCCTGCCCACAGAGAGCGATGGCATCGAGGCCCTCGAAGGCCTCGTGCGCGGAGATCGAGCCCACCCGCCCGGGGACGATCACGACGCGGAGGCGATGCGTGGCGCGCGGGGGCATGCTCCCGGGCTAACTCCTCGGCATGCCCCACTCTGCCTTCCGGCCCCACCCCTGGCATGGCCTGTCCCCCGGTCCCGACGCGCCGCGGACGGTCACCGCCTACATCGAGATCACCCCCTTCTCGGTGATCAAGTACGAGGTCGACAAGGCCTCGGGCTTCCTCAAGGTCGATCGTCCCCAGCGATTCTCGGCGCTACCGCCGACCCTCTACGGTTTCGTCCCCCAGACCTACTGCGACCGTCGCATCGCGGCGCTGGCGGGCACCCCCCGTGGCGATGGCGATCCGCTCGACATCTGCGTGGTCTCCGAGCGCCCGATCGACCGCGCCGACATCATCTTGCGAGCTCGAGTCATCGGCGGCTTCTTGATGGTCGACGACGACGAGGCGGACGACAAGATCGTGGCGGTGCTCGAGGGCGACCCGGTGTATGGCGAGGCCGCGGCGCTGCCCCCGGCGCTGATGGCGCGCCTGCGGCACTACTTCGAGACCTACAAGCTCGAACCCGGCAAGAACCCCGTCCGCATCGACGCGGTGTACGACGCGGAGCGTGCCTACGAGGTGATCCGCGCCGCCATGGCGGACTACTCGGCGGCCTTCAACGGCGCGCCGTAGATCCGGTAGGTCTTGTAGATCCGGCCACCCATCTTCTCGATGGCCGAGCGCATCTTGTGGTTGTCTTCGAGCACCCAGGAACACTCGGCACCCTTGATGCCCGCCTCGCGGCCGGCGTCCCACGTGCGCTTGTAGAGCGGAGCACCCAGCGGGAGGTTCTGGTACTTCTGTCGGACTCCAAGGGTAAACACTCGAATTTGATTGATTTTTGAGGGTCGCGTGAGCCAGTGCCACCAGCCGATCGGGAAGATCGAGCCGTTCATCGGCTTCACCACCTGGTTGAAGTCCGGCAGCGTGAGGGAGAAGGCCGCGGGCTCGCCGTTGACGAAGGCGATGTAGCAGTAGCGCCCGTCGAGCATGGGCTTGAGTCCGGCCGCCACCTTGTCGAACTCCTTGTCGGTGAGGCGGACAAAACCCCAGTTGTCGGCCCAGGCGTCGTTGTAGATCTGCTTGCAGATCGCCACTTCCTTCTCGAAGTTCGTGGTATCGACCGGGCGAATGCTCACTTCGGGGTGACGCTGCTCGAAACGGTCGGAGATGGCGGCGATCCTCTCCGGAATGGGGCCGTCGTTTTCGAGCCAGTAGGCGTAGAGGTCTTTCTCTTTCACGAGCCCCGCCGCCTCGTAGTGGGCCACGTAGTAGGCGGGGTTCCAGATCATCATCACCAGCGGGTCGCTGTCGAAACCATCGACCAGGAGCGAGCACTCGTGGTTGGTGTTGAAGTTGAAGGGGCCCATCGCCCGCGCCATGCCCTTGTCACGCAGCCACTGGAGCGCGGTGTGGACGAGCGCCTTCGATACCTCGCGATCGTCGATGAACTCGAGGAACCCGAAGAAGCCGACGTCGGGATGGAGCTCCTGGTAGCCATGGTCGAGCTGCGCCGACACCGTGCCCACGGGTTTGCCATCCTTGTAGGCGATGAAACACTGGAGATCGGCGAGACCGAAGTAGGGGTTCTTCGCCGGGTCGAGGAACTCCTTGCGCTCGAAGCGCAGGGGCGGCACCCAGTGTGGATCGCCCTTGTAGATGCTCCACCACACGTCGATGAAGGCCGCGGCGTCGCGGGGCAGGCTGATCGGGCGGACCTCGACGGCCATGGGCTCTCCGCGCCGGTGACTAACCGACGAGCCGGGCCTCTTCGCGCTCGGCAAGGGCGTCGAAGAATCGCTCGGTGTGCGCCACCGCCTCGTCGATGCTCTGGCTGTGCAGGAAAGCCACGCGCAGGTCGGAGCCGTAGGGCAGGCCGTGGGTGAAATAGTTGGCGATCTTCTTCATCCGCCCGAGCGTCCCGCGGTCGCTTCCGAACTCGCTGCGGATGGCCTCGAAGTAGGCGAGCAGCACGCGGCGCTTCTCCCGCGCGTCGACAACAATGCTCGGAAGACCAAGCAGATCCGCTCGCACCTGCTGGAAGACCCAAGGGTTCTTGATGGCCCCGCGGCCGATCATCACGGCGTCGACCCCGGTGTCCTCGAACATCGCGCGCGCCGAGGCGGCGTCGACCACGTCGCCGTTGCCCACCACCGGGATGCGCACGCGCCGCTTGGCCTCCGCGATCTTGTCGACCGCGCGCGTGCCGCCGTAGAGGTCGGCCCGCGTGCGCCAGTGGATGGTGATCGCCTCGACGCCCTCGTCCTCGCACATGGCAGCGATGTCGGGCGCGTTACGACGTTCGGCGTCGAAGCCCGAGCGCATCTTCACCGTGAGAGGGATCTTGATCGCGGCACGCACGGCGCGCACGATCTGCCGCGCGTGGTGGGGCTCGCGGAGGAGGGAGCTGCCCCCGGAGTGGGCGCACACCTTCTTCGACGGGCAGCCGAAATTGAGGTCGACGATGTCGGCGCCGGCCGCCTCGATCACCTTCGCGGCCTCCGCCATCGCCTCAGGCACGCGCCCGTAGATCTGCACGGCGACCGGGTGCTCGTCGGGATCGAAGCGCGCCATCAGCTCGGCTTTCTCGACGCCGCGACGCAAGGCCTCGGACGCCACGAACTCGGTGACGGTGAGGCCCACCCCGCCAATGCTGCGCACCAGCCTCCGGAAGGTCAGGTCGGTGACGCCCTCCATCGGCGCGAGCACGAGGTTCGGCTCAATGCGCAGGTGGCGGACGTTGTAGTGCGTCGGGATCACGCCGCGGATTTGCCCCCGCCACGCGTCGCCGTCAAGGATAGCCGCGCGCCTCATGCGCAATAAAGCCCAGGTCGTCACCGCGAGCGGCGACCCCGATCCCCGCCCGCTGCCCCGCGGCTGGCGCCTCGCCACCTTCCCCGACGGCAAGACTCAGCTCGCCGTCTCGGTGCCTGCCGACGAGCGCCCCGCCCTCTTCGAGGCCCTCGCGCGCGCGCTCAGCGGCAAGCTCGGCGTGCTCTACGTGCGGCTCACCGACCGCAAGACCGGGCAACTGCCGAAGCCGGAGCGCCGGGTGGCCATGCACCTCGAACCGGCCCGCGCGCTCGCCGCTCTCCGCTCGCGCCCGACGCTCATCCACGAGGATGGTCGTCACCAGCTGTGGTTGCGGGGCGACCTCGGCGAGCAGGTGGTGCTCGACGAGCTCGGCATGATCTACTGCTACCCCGACGACCCCGCCTTTCGCGACGCCCTCGCCGGTCTCCCGGAGACTACGGAGCCCATGCTCTGCGACGAGGAGCACTTTCCCTACGTGAAGGTGAACTTCCTCGCCGAGGCCGACGCGGAGGAGGCGTCGCTCTGGGACGAGCTCCACATGATCAAGTGGGGAGCCTAGACTCGCCCAAAGCTAAGGATCAACAAGGGTGCGTGAGCGATCAGCGAACGCCCCAAGAGTAAGCCCGAGCTCGCTGGCTCGGGCAGATCAAAACCTACTCAGCGAAATCGACCGCCAGTTCCACAGTGTTTGGCGTGTCCGTGAGCCAGTAGGCCAGGTAGGGCGGCTGGTCGACGAAGCTCACCACGTCCGTGCCCTCCGCGGGGTCGTCCACGATGGCCACGATCCAGCGGCCATCACCGTCGAAGCGGACGCTGCGGTAGGTCGTGCCGGCGCTCCCCGCGTGCAACGTCGCGTCGTCGGTGCCGTCGATGTAGGCCACGTGCAGCTCGTCACCGGTGCTGTACACCACGCGATCTGAGCCGCTCACCGCCCAGGCGCGGTCCTCGGCGCCGGCGAGGTCGTACCAGTCGAGGAGCCCCGAGCCGTCAATGGCCGCGAGGCGGATGGCGCCCTCGCAGCTCACCGCCACCGTGTCGCCGTCCCAGAAGACCGGGTAGGCGCAGTCCACGTCGGCGATGGTCGTCGCCGCGCGCGCGCCTGAGGCCGGGCTCACCTCGATGGCGTTGTCCTTCCGGGTCGAAGCCAGCCACGACGAGTCGGCGCTCCAGCTGAGTCCGTCAGGCTCGGTGCCCGCGCTGGTCGAGAGATCGCGGATCTTGTCGCCTTCGAGGTCGTACAACGAGATGTAGGGGTTGGCGGCGCCGTAGCCCTGGAGTGCCACCATCGTGCCGTCGGGAGAGATGCGCGCGCTCGACCACAGCCCGGACACGAAGCTGTCGAAGTCGTCGCCGTAGAGGTCGGAGATGAAGCTCAGCGTGCCGTAGTGAATCGACACTTGCACCTCGGCCTCGGCCGACACGTCCATCGTCGTGAGATCGGATTGCCAGCCATCGTCGACTTCCAAGAGCGTGTCGGTGTCGCCGTCGCCCGTGAGGTACCAGAGCGTCTCGTCGTCGCCGATGATGACGTCGGGTGGGGTGCCGGCGTCCATGAAAAGGGTCACCTCGGCGCAGGTACCGTCGCTGCCGGGGTCGTCGAAGGACTGCATGGGGTAGCCGTCGGCCCAGGCCGCGGCGCTACCCTCGCCTCCGGTGGCCAACGTGAAGGATCCATCGGCGTCGGTGGTGGTGGTCTCCCAGCTCGAACTCACGACGCGGATGCCCACGGCGGGATCGCCGCTCTCGTCGTAGACCACGCCCACCACGCAGCCGCTGCCGCCTACCTGCAGGCTCGGTCCCTCGAGGCAGGCGCCGCCGTAGCAGGTGCCACCCTGGGCCTCCACGTCGACCGTTCCGCTCACGCTCACCGCTTGTGCCCCCCGCATCACGGTAGCGACGAGCGGCGTGTCGCCCTCGGGACTGTCGATGCAGACCATGCCGTCCGGCCCGGTGACGACGTCGTAGGTGCCGCCGCTGATGCCCGCGCTCACGACGCCCGCCCCGGCGGCGTCGGTGACCTCGGTCATCACGCACTGGGTCTCCAGCTGCAGGTTGCCGAGTCGGGCGCAGTTGTCGGCCTCGGGGGTGCTGCCGGAGGTGGCGGAGAAGGGCTTCACCATGCCGCCGGGACCGGACAGGTCGAGGTCGACGCCGGGTGGGGCCCAGAAGAGGAGCTCGGCGTCGCCGTCGCTCCAGATGGGGTCGCCGATCTCGAAGCGGAAGGGCGTCGGCCCGGGCCGACTGCCATCGAGCGCGTACAGGTTGCCGGTGACACAACCGGCCGAGGCGAGCGCCACGTTGCCGATGTCGTTGCATTCCTCGAGGTAGCGCCCGTCGCCGCTGCCGTAGCCACTGGCCGTGCCCATGCGGATCGCGGTGCCGTCGGCGCCCTCGACGAGCAGTTCGACGCCGAGGCTCGAGGCGGGGAGGTAGAAACGCCCGTCGGCAGCACTCTCAGTGTCGCCGATCCACGTGCCCACGCCTTGCGACACGGGACGCAGGTACGCGCGTACGGTGGCCCCCTCCACGGGCGAGCCGTCGCCGTCCACCACCTGCCCGGTGACGCAGCCGCCGCTGTCCTGCACGCCCACTGCGTAGCTGCCCCCGGCAAACACATCAAAGCTCGCGACGGTATCGGTGCCGCTGGTGCTGATGGTGGCGGTGCCCACGGCGGTCCATCCGCAGTCCTGCGCCACGAACACGGTGGCCGCCCCACCGGCGTTGTCGACGGCGAGCGGCAACTTCACCGTGATCGCGGCGCCGGGGGTGAGCGTCCCGTCTACACCCTCGAAGTCCACGTCGGCCGCCGCGTACATTGTCGTCACCGAGCCATCGGTGCCGAGCACCCCGGCCGGCGCGGCGGTCATGCCCAGGTTCGCGATGTCGATCACGTCGAATCGTGCCCGCGCCATGCCCACCGTGCCGAGCGCGAGGGCGGGCACCACGAGCTGCGCCTTGCCGCGCGTCAGGGTGGCCCCCGTCTCGATGTCGATGGGCTCCGCCAGGCCCGTTCCATAGGCGCTCAGCAGGGCGCGGCGCGCGCTGCCCCAGGTGCGGGTGCAGGAGCTTCCCCCACCAGAGGTGGCGTACGCCGAGAGCGTGCCGCCCTCGGCGGGAAGGGAAATCTCGAAGCGGCCCTGCTCGTCGGTCTCCACGTAGGTGGAGCCGTTGTGCACGCGGGCGCCGGCGAGGGCCAGGCCGTGGGCGTCGACCACCCAGCCGGCCACGCTCGAGGCGGAGGTGCCGCTGCCGGTGTCGGCGCCGGAGTCGGTATCGCTGCCTTGGCCGGAGTCGGTGCCGAGCTCGTCGTCGCTCCCGGCGAAGGTGGCGGAGCAGGCGGGGGCGAGGAGGAAGAAGAGCGAACGCATGGCGACGCGGACTATACGCCGACTGGCGTGGGCTCGGGGCCTCAGGGCTTCAAGGTCAGGGCACGGTTGCCCCCCTGGCACTTCACGTTCTGCCGCGCGTCGGAGGCGCACTCCAGGGCGAGGCCGGCCTCGCTCACCTCGACGTCGGTCGTGACGGCGGGGCGGCCAACAATCTTGATCGTGAGACTGTAGTTCCCGGGGGCTACGCTACCGTCGAGGTCGCCGCGAGCCTCGGCCACGGTGCTGCCGCCCGACTGGATCTTGATCCACTGGGCCGGTTCGCCGGCCACGCGCACGCTGACTGGAGCCGTGGCGGCGGCGGGGGTCGTGGTCGCTGTCGTTGTCGTCGTCGTGTGCTCGGCCACCGGCGCGTCGATGACCACCGGCGCTTCCGCCCTCCGCGACGTGAACCACCAGAGGGCCACGCCCCCGCCAACGACGAGCACGGCGGCGAGGGCGATCACGATGACCAGGCCGGCGCCCACCGCGATGGCGGCGCCGTTGCCGCTCTCGGGCTCCGGATCGTCGCTGGGCGCGCCGCGGGCGGGTGCACGGGACGGCTCGCGGGCCTGCGCGGGCTCGCGCTGGACCTCGCGTAACGGAGGCGCGGCAGGGGCGGAGGGCTGGGCTGCCGGTCGAGCACCCGCGCCGCCACCCTGGTTGCTGATCGACATCGACCGCGGTCCCTCGCCGATGGCGTTGACCACGAGTCGGGTACCCGCCAGTGATCCTGCGTGGGGACGCGCCCGAGCGTGTTCCTCGGCGATGGGGGCCACGACCTCTTCGGCGAAGCGTCCCATGAGCGGCCCTTGCGCTTGCTCCACGAACTCGCGCATGAGTTTGACGACCTGTTCGGCGCTTGGCCGCGCCCGAGGGTCGCTGGCGAGCATCTGGGCCAGGGCCTGGCGAAGCGCCATGTCCCACTCGCGGTTGGGCATCCCGAGGCCGTCGACCCGAGCGATCGCCGAGGCGATCGCCTCGTCGTGCTCGTGTACGTCCATCGGCAGGAGCGGCAGCCACTCGGTGCGAAGCAGCTCCAGCAGCACGAGGCCCAGGGCGTAAACGTCGCTCGGGTGTTCGCCGCGGTCGCCCTCGCGGCGCTCTGGCGACATGTACTTGAGCGAGCCGAAGCGCAGCGCACCGGTCTGAGCAGACCGAAAAACCGCGCTCGACCGAGCGGTGCCGAAGTCGAGCACGCGCACCTCGCCCTCGGTGCTCACCATGATGTTGCTCGGCTGGATGTCGCGATGCACCACGCGCAGGGGCTTGTCGAGGCCCGTGGGCACGCGGAAGTAGGCGGCCTCCAGCGCCGCGGCGGCTTCGCACACGATCTGGAGCGCGACCTTACAGGGCAGGCGCTGGCGACGCTGGTTCAGAGCCTCGACCAGCTGCTTCAGGTCGAGGCCGTCGACGTACTCCATGATGATCGCGGTTTGCCCGTCGACCTCGACCAGCTCCTCCACGCGGAGGATGTTCTTGTGGCGCAGCCGCGCCAGCAAACGGGCCTCGTCGCGAGTTCGTGCGACCACTTCCTGCTGTTCGTTCCACTGCTCGCGGAGGATCTTGACGGCGACGATGCGGTCGATCCCCCCCGAGGCCCGCGCCTCCGCGAGGTAGAGCCGCGCGAAGGTGCCAGCGTTGATCTCGTGGAGGAGCACGAGCTCCGTGCCACGACCGCCAGCAAGTGCTTCCATCCTGCGCTGTATGCTCCGACCCGCCACTGTATCACGCGCGTCCTTTGCTCCCGCGGCGCTTGCACGGCCCCCCTGCCGCGCGCTACCTGTGCGGCGGAGTTTAGCCGGGAATGCTGTCGTCTCTGATCTTCATGGCCGGCTGCTCGATCTTGTCGAGCCTCACGGGCGACCCCTCGAAGCAGATCGCGGACGCCGAGGCGAAGATGAAGGCGGGCGACCTCGCAGGCGCTGCCGCAGTCTACGACGAGGCGCTCAAGAAGAGCCCCACGAACCTAGATATCGCCTCAGGCGCTGCCTACCTGAAGCTCTTGCAGGGGAACACCCAGGCGGCCGATCAGATCCTCGCCGCCACCGAGGCCACGGCCGGTGAGAAGCTGGCCGAGGTGAAGATGCGGCGGGCGCTGGTGGCGATGCGCACGGGCGACCTCGACCAGGTGAAGACCCACTCCACGGCGGCGGGCACGCCGCTCGGCAAGCTGTTGGCTGCCGAGGTCAACCTGGCCGACGGCGACCGCGACGCCGCCAAGGCCCTGCTCGAGGAAGTCAAGGCAGCGGGCGGCCCCGCCGGCGACACCGCTGGCGCCTACCTCGACCTCATGAACGATAGCAATCCACTGGTGGCTGGCCTCTCCGAGGCTCAGGCGCTGTGGGCCCTCGGGCAGCGGCCGATCGCGGTCCGTAGCGTGGAAGACCTCGTGAAGGCCTATGCCGGCGCCCGAGAAGACGGCGCCGAGCAACTGCTGGTGTGGGCGGGTCGCGCCGTGAGTGTCGGCGAGCCGGGCATCGCGGAGAATCTGCTCGACGCCATCCCGGTGGCGCCCGCCGGTCAGGTCTGGCGCGTCCAGGCTACCCGCGCGATGATCGCCTGTGCGGGCGGCGACGGGCAGGCCTGCCTCGCGGGCTTCGATCGGATCGTCACCATCAGCCCCGCCGACGGCTACGCCGATGCGCGAGCCACGGCGGCCATCCTCATCGCGGATCGCGACGCGGAGACGGCGCGGAAGTTGCTCGAGGGCCAGAGTACCGACGCCGCGGCGCGCGCATGGGCGATCCTCGGTGATCCCGGCACGGCGGGAACGGTCGCGATGGATCCCGTGTTCAAGGCCCAGTTCACCGCCACCGCGGGAGGGTAGGGTCATGCGTTTTTCAGTCGCCTTTGCCTGTTTGCTGAGCTTGCTGGTTGGCTTCTTTGCTCCCGCGGCGCTCGCCGCGCCGAAGACCGAGGAAGGCGTGCCGGTGAAGGTGGTGGTGCTCGACAGCGAGCGCAAGCCGATCCCCACGGCGGTGATCCGCCACCCGCTCGAGCAAGACCGTCACCGGGTGAACTCGGTCGACGGTTCTTTCGAGACGAGCGTGCTCTACATGCCCGACGGCACCGAGCTGCGCTTCACGCCGGGCATGACCCTCGATCTCGAGATCTCGGCTCCCGGCTACACCACGCAGGTGTTCCAGTACCAGGTGCGCAAGCGCCGCAACGTCATCGAGGTCAAGCTCGAGGTCATCGAACTCGAGAACGACCAGATCGAGGAGCCGATGATCACCTTCGGTCGCGACGAACCGCGCGAGGCTTCGGAGTAGTCCCATGCGAATCCGCCCGATCCTGATCTCTGGCGCGCTCGCGCTTCTCGCGTTGCCTGCGCTGGCCTCCGGCTGGCCGGCCTGGAGCGCCGCCTTCCCCTCTCTCCCGTGCTCCGATGGCTGGGCCGGTTGCATGGTGGGCGGCACGCACATCGGCCCCGGCATGGTGAAAGACGCGGCCGGTCGACCCATCCCGTCCGACGCGCGCGTCGGCTGGTTCGACCTCCAGGCCACGGGCTCTCTGTCGCCCTTCGTCAGCTTGTCGGCCTACACGGGTCCGCTTGGGGGCGAGGTGGCGGTGGTGGAGGCCCCACCCGCGCCGCCCGTCGAGCAACCTCGGGTCGAGGCGTCCCGCCCCGTCGAGCAGCCGCGCGTCGAGCAACCACGCGTGGAGCAGCCGCGCGTCGAGTCTCCGCCGCCCAGCATGACTCGGCCCATCACCGCGCCTGCGGCAACAGCCTCAAGCGCGCCTCCGTCGGCCCAGACCGTGAAGACCACGCCGCCGCCTGTCGCCCCGACGACGGTCCCGCCCGCCACCACCGCGAAAACGGCGCCCGTCACCGCGCCCGTGACGGCCCCCACCACGGCACCGACGGCGATCGCCGCGAAGACCACGACCACGGCGCCCGCAGTGACCCCGACGGCGGCGCCGACCTCCATCACCCCGAAGACCATCGGGCCGACGGTGGTGCCGCCCCCTACCGCCGCCGCGGCGGGCGACGACTCTTGTACCGACCTCGTGAAGCTCGAGCCCCAGGCGATGCTCGGCCAGCTCCGTCCCGGGCAGGCCAAGTGCATCGAGGGCCGCATCGGCACCGAGGGTGCGCAGACGATGAAAGACAAGCTCTCTCGCGTTCTCATTGCGAACGCAGAGGGCAAGGGCGACAAGGCGGAGTGGGAGCGTCTCGTCAAACGTCACCTCGAAGACATCGACCGTTCCGACCCCGACATGTGCTTCAAGTACGCCACGCAGCTCAGCCGTGGCGGTGTGGGGCGGGCCACCGGTGTCATCCGCTGGGCCGACTACGCGCTCGAGAACAAGCAGAAGTGGTCGGGCGCCACCTACACCAAGCGGGTCTACGACCTCTACCGGATGAAGGCAGAGGCGGCGAACAAACTCTGGGCCGACGCCGAGGAAACATTCGCCACCAAGGAGCACACCGACGAGAATGAGGCGAAGGCGGCCAAGTGGCGCGGCACCACCAAGGACTTCGCCCGTGAGTGGCTCGACTACGCGAAGGCCAGCGGGCAAGACACCAAGAACGCGATGGCCATCTGCGTGTCCGCTGCCGGCAACAAGTCCTTCTGCGAGGGGTAAGGCCGGTTGTTTACCTTTCTTCTGGCCTACAGTGTAGGGTGTAGCGGCGACGAGGCCACGGAGGCCTCGAGCGACGCCGCGCCCGAGCCGATCTCTGCCGTGCCGGCCGCCCTCGTGGCGAGCACTTGGCAGGTGCGGATGGCGAAGACCGAGGCCCGTGCGCCCTTCGAGGGGCGGGCGAGCTGGGTTTCCTATTTCGGGAACCGTCGCGACGAGGCTCTGCGCGCCTTCAAGTCGGAGAGTGACAACGCCGCCCTGGCGCGGTTGCACGCCGAGTACGCCGCGATGTACCGTCAGGCCGCGCTGCTCGCGGCCAGCGCCACCCTCCAGGTGTACGGCGCGGATCGTCAGCCCTCCGACCCGGCCGAGGCCGACTACTTGCTCGGCGTGAGCGGCATCTTCACCGGCAACAGCGAGTACGCCGCGAAGATCGGAGGCTCGTCGAAGTCCAAGGTGGGCGGTGTCGCCGCCCGCGATGCCGCGTGGAGCGCCTACGTGGCGGCGCCCGACGTCACTGCGGCCGACAAGGCCACGGGGCTCGACGAGGTGGTCGGTGCACTTGCCGACCTCCCGGGCAGCGACCGGGTGACCATCGACCTCCCGCTCCAGGGCGAGCCGGGTACGGTGGCCGCCGGCGACCCGGGCGAGCTGTGGGCGCTCTCTCGCTGGCACGAGGCCCGCGCCCGTGAGGCCGACGCGACGGCCGGCGAGACCATCGACCAGTTCCTGGACCCCTTCCGGCTCCCCTTCGAGGCGCCGCCCGAGCGCAGCACCGCACCCACGAGCGACAACTGGCTCTTCATGTCGCCCTGGTGTTCTGCGGCCGACTTGCAGTACGTGGCCAACGCGGCCGCTGGCCGCGATACCACCGGTGCCATGGCCGCCACCAGCATCTACGCCTCCGTCGCGCAAGGCTGCACGCGCGAGGGCGAGAAGCTCGACGTGGACTGCGTGGTCGACGAGGCGGCGCACGTTGGCAGCGCCATCGAAGACGCCATGGCCGCCGCCAACGGGGGACAGGCCGACGGCTTCCACAGGCCCTTCGCCGACTACGCCCGCGCCGGCGTGCTCCGCGCGCTCGATCTCGTGGCCCGGTCCCGTGGCGACACCGACGCCTCGGGGCGCCTGCGGATCAACGCGCTCGACCGCAGCCTCGGCGCGGCCGCCGACCCCCTTTTCTACCTCTTCGTGGCGGCATGGGACGCGGGCAACCGCAACACCCCACGTGCAGCCGAGATCGTCCACCAGAACCTGTCGATGCTCCCGGGCCTGCACGTGGCCCGGGCGCCTCTCGACGCCCTCCACATCCGGCTGAGCCGGAACGCCGTCCCCGGCGTTCCCATGCACTGAGGAGTTGTGATGAATCGCCCGACCCCTGCACAGAATCCCTCGAGCGGCACCAAGCGGGGCGTGCTCGTCGCGCTCGGCATCGCGAGCGCTGCCATGCTCGCTGGCGCGCCGCTCTCGTTCTACGAGGAGCAGCTCCCCGGCACGCTCAATCCGCTCTACGCGAGCTCGATGGCCGACTACCGGGCCCAGGAGCTGGTTTTCGACCGGCTGTTCTTCCATAGCGCCATCGACAACCGCATGATGAGTCGACTGGTCGAGAAGAGCGAGCTCGCCGACGGCGGCAAGTCCTACAAGATCACGCTGAAACAGGGCCTGAAGTGGCACTCGGGCACGGCGGTCACCTCGAAGGACGTGTGCTTCACCGTCACCGCGATGCTCGACCCGGGCACGACCAGCCCCATCGCCGAAGGGTACCGCGGTGTGCTCGCCGGTTGCGACGCGACGACGCCGCAGGTGGCGACGATCCGGTTCACCAAGGTGTTCCACAACCCGCAGGAACGCCTGATGTTCTCTCTGCTCCCGGCGGAGAAGTTCGCGGGCAAGACGGCGATCGTCCCCGACGATGACTTCAGCCAGCACCCGATTGGCTCCGGCCCCTTCAAGGGCAACAAGGGGCGTCGTGGCGTCACCTTCGAGGCCTACGCCAATGCCCACCACGCGCCCACGATCCCGCAGATGTCCTTGCAGGAAGTGCAAGACCCGCTGGTCCAGGTCAAGACGCTCCAGTCCAACGGCGTGCAGGGAATCATCGCGGTTCCGCCCCCCTACCGGCCCGACGTGTCGGCCTCCGATGATCTCCAACTCAAGAGCTACGACCTGCGTAGCTGGTGGTTCATCGGCGTCAACACCAAGAAGGGCGCGCTGGTCGAGAAGAAAGTGCGCCAGGCCCTCGACCTGGTGCTCGACCGCAGCGATCTGCGCCAGCTCACCGTCGGCGTGAAGCCGGGGGAGCAGAACAGCCCCTGCGAGTTCATCTCCGGTCCCTTCGTGCAGTCCTCGCCCTTCTACAATCGGCAGGTGGCCGTCAAGGAGAAGTCGGACCGCGCAGCGGCCAGCAAGCTCCTCACCGAGGCCGGTCTCACCCAGATCGGCGGTCGCTGGCACTACAAGGGCGCCCCGGTCACCCTGAACATCGGCATGATGGCCTCGCTCGACGTCGAGGCGCCCGACTTGCTCACCCAGGTGGGCAACCAGCTCTCTGCGGCCGGCTTCGACCGCCAGGAGAGCAAGGTGTCGGCCGACGACTGGGCACGCAAGGTGGTCACTGGCAAGGCCACCGAGTTCGACCTGCTCATCGGCAAGTGGAGCTTCGGCCTCGTCGAAGAGGTCAACGACCTCTTCCAGACACGCTCGGGCACCACGACCGGTGCACGCAACGTGTTCAACTACTCGAGCAGCAGCGCCGACCAGCTGATGGTCGAGTACAACCAGGCCCGCACCGACACGGCGGCCTACGACGCGTACCACAAGCTCCACGCTACCCTAGCGGACGATCTCCCGTACTTGTTCCTCTGGAAGCTCGACACGAAGAGCGCGTGGCGAACGGAGGTGCGGGGCAACGTCATCGCGCCGTTCAACTACTGGACCGAAGTCGACGGCTGGAAGTACCAGTAGGTCGCCGGGATGACTGCCTGGTGGATCCGGCCCGGGGTGCGGCTGCTCGCGGCAATCATCCTGCCGCTGGCGGTACCGGCCATCATCACGCTCCTCATCTGGGCGTTGCCGGGCGATCCTGCAGAGATCATTTGCCCGCCTGAAACCTGTGGTGGCACGGCGGAGCTGGCCGCGCGCTGGAACCTCGACGCCGGGCCGTGGAACTTCTTCCGTGCCTGGGTCGGCGACGCGCTCGGCGGCGAGTTCGGGCGTTCATGGCGCGTGGAGCAGGGGCTCCCGGTGCGCGACCTGCTGGACGAGTCCGTTCCCACCACGGTCCTCCTGGTCTGTGCCGCGCTGGTGCCGCTGGTGCTCGGGGCGATCGGCGCGGCCACTGGCTTGATTCACGAGCGGGCCGACGGTGCGTTCCACGCGGTGGGCCTCGTGCCGGCCGTGGTGTTCTCGCTCCTGGGCGCGGCCTACGTGGAGCTCGAGTATGGCGCCCAGAGTTTCCTTCCCGACGCCAATCGCCTGCGCCTCCTGCTCGGCGCGTTGGTGCTCGGGCTCGCCGATGGTGCCTTCGCGGCCGCCGTCTCGGGTGTCCGCGGGCTCTTCTCGGCGGAGCGCAACCAGCGCTACGTGGGCATCGCGCTGCTTCGCGGCGAGCGTCCGCTGGCAAACATGCTCCCCAACGTGGCGCCGGCGGTGGCCGGGCAGCTCCGAGCGCGTGTGCTCCACCTTCTGAGCGGCACCGTAGTCGTCGAGGTGGTCCTGCGGATCAATGGGCTTGGCGACCTCTTGTGGGCCGGCACTCTGCTCCAGGACTTTGGCGTGGTGCTCGCGGCGGCCACCGCCTTTGCCTTCGTGAGCGCGGTGCTCCTCGTGATCCAGGCGCTGGTGGAGATCGCGGTGGCCATGTGGGTGCGTCGCGCCCCGCTCGTGGCCGACCGCGCCGTGGTCAGGCCGGCGGTGTCCGCGTGAACCGTCGTGTCGCCACCTTGCTCGCGCTGGGCGCCTTCGTGCTGCTCGGGGCGGCGGCGCTGGCGGCCCCGGCGCACCTCGCGGAGCCTGAGCCCTCGCGCAGCTTCATGGGACCTGGGGGCGTGTGGCCCTTCGGCGCCGACCGTGGCGGTCGCCCGCTCCTGGAGTATGCGCAGCAGGGCGCGCGCGTCGTGCTCGGCCCCGCGCTGGTGGCCGGCGGCGTGGTGGCCCTCAGCAGCATCGTGGGTGGCCTCTTGCGCTGCGTGGGCGACCCTCGGGTCGATGCGGCGGTGCAGGGCGTCGGTGAAGTGCTCGGAGCCTTGCCGCGCATGGTGGTCATCCTGGTCACCGCCCTGCTCATCCCCTCCACCTCACGCGGGCTCTTGCCGCTGGCGGTGGCCTGGGCGGTGCTCGCCAGTCCAGGCGCGATGGACGAGGCGGCGGCCGTCGCCGAGCGGCTCGGAGGTGCTCGTTTCGTCGAGGCGCTGCGCGCACACGGCTTCTCCTGGCCCCGCATTTTCCTCTTCCACGTGGTGGCGCTCAACCTGCGCCCTGTCGTGGTGCGCCAGGCCGCGGAGGTGGTCACCCAGGTGACATTCCTCGAGCTCGGGCTCAGCTACCTCGCCGTCCAGGACGCGCAGGCGAGCTTCACGCACCCCGACTCGCTGAAGTCATGGGCCGACCTGCTGTACATGGGCTACCCCTCCATCGTGCTCGACGACGTGCCCACCGGGCACGCGTTGTGGACGGGCCTCGCGATGGTGGCCCTGGTCACGGGCATCGCCAAGTTCGCCACCACCGCCGCGAGGGCGCGCTGATGGGGGCGGTTCGATGAGCGTGCTCCTCGAGGTTCGCGGCCTCGGCGTTCGCTCCACCGAGCGCACGCTGCTCGATGGCGTCAACGTCACCGTCTTCGCCGGTGAGGTCACCGCGCTCTGCGGCCCGTCCGGCTCGGGCAAGTCGGTGACGGCTCGCGCGGCGATGGGGGTGGTTGACGTTGAACCCGGCCTTTTCTCGGGCACGCTCAAGTTCCCCGAGACGGGCAATCGCGACTGGTACGCGGGCGTGGCGCAGGGCGGTCCTCGCGCCCACGCTCGACTCCTGTCCGACACCGCCTCGCTGCGGGGCGGCTACTTGAGCTATTCGCCACAAGCCGCGTCGTCGGCGCTCAATCCGGGTCGTACCATCGGTCGGCAGATGGAAATGTCGATCGCCCGCCGCAAGACCGCGCCTTTGAGCGTGGGAGAGACCATTCGCAACCTGCTCGCCGAGGTGGGGCTCAACGCGCGCTCGGCCTCGGCCTTGCCGGGCGAACTCTCGGGCGGCCAGTGTCAGCGGGCGGCGCTCGCGGTCGCGATGGCCTCCGATCCCCGCGTGCTCATCGCCGACGAGCCAGAAACCGGCCTAGATCCTGTTTTGCGGCGACAGGTGGTGGAACTGTTGCTCACCGTCGGCAAGGCCCACGGCTGTGGAATCTTGCTGATCTCCCACCACGAAGACACTGTCGATCGCATCGCGCAGCACGTCGTCCGCCTGCGTGGACCGGCCGAGGCGGCGGCATGAGCCCTCCCCTGGTCGACATTCGCAAGGTGGGCAAGCGCTTCGACGTGCCTGGGCCCTGGCCGTGGAGCCCCCGCCGGCAGGTGAGCGCGGTGATCGACGTCGACCTGCAGGTGGCTGACGGCGAGGTGGTGGCGCTCGTCGGCCAGTCGGGCTCGGGCAAGACGACGCTCTCCCGCATGGTGCTGGGGCTCGAGAACCCCACCGAGGGGGAGATCTGGATCGAGGGTCGCCGCTGGGACACCATGCCCGAGCGCGAGCGGCAAGCCCGCCGGGTGTCCTACCAGTACATCCCGCAAGACGCGATGAGCGCGCTCGATCCTCAGCAGACGGTGGTCGAGGCGGTCGTGGAAACCCTCACCGTGCTCGCCCGCGTGCCCCGCGCCGAGGCGGCCGATCGCGCGGCCGCGATGCTGTCGCGACTGGGGCTCGCCCATCGCCATCATGCCCTCCCGAGGCAGCTCAGCGGCGGCGAACAACGGCGTGTCACGCTCGCGCGGGTGCTCGCCCTGGTTCCCCGGCTGGTCGTGGCCGACGAGCCGACTTCCGGCCTCGACCCCGACCGGCGTGCCGCGGTGCTCGAAGACCTAGTTGGCAACCTTCCCGACAAGGCCGGGTGTATTCTCGTGACTCACGACCTCGACGCCGCCATCCCGTACTGCCACCGCGTGGTGGTGATGCTGGAAGGGCGCGTGGTCGAGGTCGCCGACCTGCGTACGCAGCCCGCCGCCCATCCCTATACCCGCTCCCTCCTCGACCCCTGGCACGAACCCGGAGGTTCCCCATGACCCGCACGCTCCTCTTGCTGATCGTCGGCTTCAGTCCGCTTTTCGTCGTCCCAGCCCACGCGGGCGAGGTCGAACGCGCCGAGCACACCCGCATCTCGGAGGAGATGCGCAAGCTCGCGCAGCGAAACGCCTGGACGGCGGTCGAGGCCCAGTACCAGAAGCTCGAGGCGCTGGAGGCCAAGGGCGAGGTGCTCACCTTCGGCGAGAACAAGCTCGGCGCCGAGTCCGCGCGCGCCATCGGCAACATCACCGCCTGCCGCCAGCGGCTCCAGAAGGCAGCGAAGATCGATGGGAACGCCGAGATCATCAGCTGGCTGGAAGACATCGACAAGTCCTACGGCCCGGTGAAGATCACCTTCGACCCCGACTTTGCCGGCGAGCGGCTCCTGGCGCCTGCCGTGCCGCCCTTCGCGCCCGACCAGCGCGCGGCCATCGGATGGGTGGCCACCTACGTGGCCGAGGGCAACAACTTCGAAGGCATCCTCCCCGCCGGGGAGTACGACGTTTCCGGCGTGAAGATCAACGTGGCCGTGGGCGGCCCGCAGGCCGTCGCCGACGTGCAGCCGGCCGCGGGTACCAAGCGCAGCCTGCTTCACCTCGCCTACGTCGGGCCGCGCATCGACGTGGGCGCAGCCGTGCTTTTCCCTGGGGAGAGCTTCGACGGCGCGGTGTCGGAGTCCGCCCTCATCCAGCCGGCCAGCTTCGGCGGCGTGGGCGCCCGGCTCGGCGTGGGGCTCGAGCTCGGCGTCAGCGAGGCCTTCGGCATCATCGGCCAGGTGGGCTATCACAACCTCTTTGGCGACCCTCTCGTCGAAAACCCGGATTCATCGCAGTACGTTGTCGAGCCGAACTCGGTTCACATGGGCTACGGCTGGCTGGCGGCCAACGTGCGCGCGGGCGACCTCTGGATCGCGGCCGGGCCGCTCTACGGCGTGGGCGTGGGCACCGTCACCGGGCTCGACCCGTACTGCGTCGACAGCGGAAAGTGCACCAACGGCGGCGACACCACTTACTCGTCGGTCGACGCCGCGGAATACCAGCGGCTCTCCGGGACCATTATGGCAGGAGGCGGCGCGGCGAGCTTGTCGTATGCCTTTGTGGACATCGGCAGCCTGCGCGGCGGTGTGAGCGTCGAAGGTGGCGCGCAGACCGACCTCGTTCGTCTTTACCCCTGGGCCCAGGTGGCCTTTACCCTCGCCCCGTCGAGCGACGGAGGGAAGAACTGATGTTGCTGGGATTGATCGCTGCCTCGGGCCTCGCAGGGGCCGTCGAGGTGTCTTGGGTGGGTGGTGGCCACGGGAGCAATCCGCAGTGGTCTTCCGATGGCGCCTGGCTCGCCTTCGAGGTGAACAACAACGCCGACAAGGTGGATCTCTACGTGGTGAAGGTGGGCAACGGCGCGCCGGCGGCCCCCACGAAGGTCGTGATCCCGGGCTCCTCGTCGAGCTTCTCGGGCGGGGGCAGCTTCGCGGCCAACCCGGTGTGGCACCCGAAGCAGTCGATCCTCATCTTCGAGGCGGCCAACTCCGGAGGCACCACCCGGCTCTACTACTTCAACCCCGGCAGTGGCTCGCCGGCCGAGTACCTCAACGCCTCGCAGGCGCCGGGGATGCTCGCCTGGCCCGCGATCTCGCCGGACGGGATGACGGTTGCGTTCACCTCGTCGTCGTCGGGGGCGGGCGACGTCTTCTTGTTCTCCCAGCAAACCAACAAGGTAGCGCTGGCCTTCCCGTCCACGAAGGAGCCGGAGAACGCTCCGAAGTTCGCGCCTGACGGGAAGACGGTGGTCTTCTCGAGGAAGAACTACGGCACCGAAGACGTGTTCTCCATGACCCCCGGCGCCACGGCGGCACTGCCGGTCAAGGGGGCGACGGGCAACGGCGACCAGACACGCCCACGCGTGGTCGGCAGCAATGTCGTGTACTTCACCGGCGAGCGGGGTGACGATCACTGGGACCTCGGCATCGTCCCCATCGTGGGCGGCGATCGTCGCATCCTTGCGAAGGACATCCGCCTCCCCCAGCGCTCCGCGCCCAACCTGTCGGCCGACGGGACGGCGGTGCTCTACGGGTCGAGCGAGCCGGCGCGCGACGGCTCCGTGTACATCGCCAAGCTCGACGGGAGCGGCATCACCGAGATCAAGACCGGCCTCAGCGCGGTGGGTGATCCCTCGATGATCAGCGCGGGCGGCAAGACCTACCTCGCCTTCACGGCGCTCCCTGCGGCGGGGAGCGACTGGCGACAGCTCCACATCATCGACATCACCGGCAAGTTCTAGGCCTCCGACCGGGGCAGCCCCGCCGATCCTGAGGTATCGTCGCGCGATGCTGCCATTCCTCTTCGCTTGCGACGCCGCGAGTGACAGCATGGGCGAACCGCCCGCCCCCGCCGGTGCGAGTCACCTGGTGGTGCTCGTGATGGACGGCGTGCGCCTGGAAGAGAGCTTCGGCGAGGGCAACGCCTCGGTCGATGGCTCGGCCACATCGAGCTTCCTCCCGCGAATTCGCGCGGAGCTCTTCCCGCACGGCACTCTGGTGCTCCCTGCCTACAACCTCGGGATCACCATCACCGCCCCGGGGCATGCGCAATTCATCACCGGCGACCCCACGCCCTTCGGGAACTTCCCGCCCTACGAGGACATGGGCGCCTACTTCCCCGATCTGCCCACTCTGTTCGAGCTGGTGCGCGCGCAGCACGGGGAGGACGAAGGCGCGGTCGGCCTCGTCGGCAACACCGACCTGCTCGATGCCGTAGGACAGAGCAACTACCCGGGTCTCGGTGCCGACTACGGCGCCCCGTTCGAGCGCGTGAGCACCGACGGAGTCGGCACACAGGGCGATATCGCCGGCATCGACGAGGCCTGGCGACAGCTCCAGGAAGACCGCGCCCGGATCGTCGTGGTCAACCTGCATCGCCCCGACCAGATGGGCCACTACGGCGACGAGGCCGCCGACTACGCCAACGCGGTGCGTAAACTCGACGCGCCCATCGCCGATTTCTGGGCCAAGGTCCAGGCTGACGAGCGCCTTCGCGACGGCACGACGCTCGTGATCGTGGCCGACCATGGTCGCCACCGGATGGCGTCCGACGCCGACTACAAACAGCACGGCGACAGCTGCGCGGGATGTCGCGAGATCCCGATGTTCCTGCTTGGCTCGGGCGTGGCGGAAGGTCTGACGCTGAGCGACGGCGTGACCCTCGACGACCTCCACGCCACGCTCGCGACCTTGCTCGACGTCGAGTCCCCCTACGCCCTCGGTCGCGACTTCCTCGCCGGTGAGGCGGCGGCCACGGGCGAGCTCTCGCCCGTGGGCGCCTTGGACCTCGTGGTCACCGAGCGTCGGGGGGAGGACACGCCGCGAGGGGCGGTTTTCCTGGGCGGCGTGCAGCTCTCCTCGCCGCTCGCGGTGGCCGCCGGCGGCGCAGCCATCGCCTCCGGTTCCGAGTCCGCGTTTGCCTGCTGGCGGGAGCTCGCCGCCTTCGCCGACACCGACCTGCCCTGGACGCCTGCCTGCGCCTCTGTGGACACGTCGGGCGCGGTGTCGCGCCTGCCCTCGCCGCTCGACGAGGTGAACATCGGCTGGCGCCCGGCGCTGGCGCTCTCGCCGGCCGGGAAGCCCTGGATGGCGGTGGCAGACAATCTCAACGGCGCCGTGGATGGCAGCGCGGTGGAGCGTGCCGTGCGCCTGCTCACGCTCGGCGAAGGCTGGCAAGACGGCGGTGGCCGCGAGGGGGTGTACTACCCGACGGGTCCTGCGCTCGCGGTGCTCGGCGACAACGCGCTCGTGGCCTTTGGGGCCAGCCTCGACGCCAACGGGGGGCGCGCCAACCGGCACGTGCAGCTCTTCGAGGTGGGCGAGCCGGATGGGGAACAGGTGTGGACGCTGCGCTTCACGAGCGTGGGCGTCACCCGCGCCGCGCGCGCCGAGCGCCCGGCCATCTGGGCACGCGACGGCGAGGTGCGGCTCGCCTACACCACCCACGACGAAGGCGGCGAGAACAACATCGAGGTGGTGAGCAGCGTCGACGGTGGCGAGGTCTGGTCGGCCCCCGAGCGCCTCGACGACACCGGTCGGGTGTTCGCCCACCTCGACGCGCAGCTCTGGGACGGTGTCGTGGTGTACGCGCGGCTCGGCGAGGCCGAGGCTGAACTCTGCATGGAGGGCGCGCCCAGCCGCTGCGTGGGCCTCGGCAGCAGCGAGATCAGCGGCTTCGCGCGGGTAGACGGCGGGGCGCGCGTGTCGGTGCGCGAGGGTCGGGAGTGGGTGCTCCGCGACGTGTCCTTCTAAGGCCGTCGCGGTGCCTGGCTTCCTGGGCTAGGGTGCGGCCTGTGCTGACCCTCCTGCTCCTCGGCTGCGAGCCAAGAGACGACTGCGGCGCCGAGATCTGCAACGCCGAGGCCACGATCCGCGAGGACGTGCCGACGGTCCTCACCGTCACCTGGACTACCTCCGAACCGACGGTGGGACACGTCGAGTTCGGGGAGGCGGCGAGCCTCGATCTGGTGACGAGCGACGACCCTGAGCCCACGACCGAACACACCCACTCGCTCGTCGGCCTGCCCGGGGGCACCGAGATCTTCTTCAAGGTTGTCGACGAGAGCGGCGAGTCGCCGGTGCTCACGAAGGCCAACGGTGGGCTTCCCACCTACCTTCCCGAGTTTGCCACCGAGGGCGAGGGGAACCTCGGCGGCTACGTGGTGACCGTGCTCGAGGGCTCGGTCTGGGGACCGATCATCCTCGACGCCGACGGCCGAATCGTGTGGTGGGATGTCGCGACCGACCTCTACGCCGTCACCCGCGCGTACCTGTCACACGACGGCAAGTCGGTGCTCTACAACGAGAGCAACGACCGCTCGCAGGACTACGCCGACATGGAGGAGGCCTACGTTGTCCGGGTGATGCTCGACGGGTCGGGGGAAACACGCATCCCCTTGCCCTACCTGTCGCACGACTTCGTGGAGCTGCCGGGCGGCGAGATCGTCGGCATTGCGCGCGATCAGCAGGCGGTCGGCGACACGACTTATTTGGGCGACAAGCTCACTGAGGTTGCGACCGATGGATCCCTTGTCGACCGTTGGTCGGCCTTCGACGCCTGGGACCCCGCCGAGCTGGGGGGAGTCGACGCCGCCCGCGGCACCTGGACCCACGCCAACGCGGTGGACTATGAGCCCGACACCGACAGCTTCCTCGTCGGCCTCCGCAACTTCGCCTCCATCGTTCGTGTGTCGCGACAGACGGGCGAGGTGAGCTGGACCTTCGGTGGACTGGTGGGCGAACAGCGCCCCGAGTCCGGCGACGGCGAGCTCGACACCTACCACCAGTTCGAGTTGGCCGATGGCAAACTACTCGCCTTCGACAACGGCGATCCCACGCGGGGGTACTCGCGGCTCGTCGAGTATGACGTGGGCGACGGCACGGGCGCCGTCACCAAGACCTGGGAATGGACCGAGGACCCGCCGGCCTACGTCGCGATCCTCGGCGACGCGAACCGCCTTGACGGCGGCGATGTGGTGTCGAGCCTCAGCCTCTCGGGCAAGCTGGTCCGCGTCAGCCCGGCGGGGGATCTTGTCTTCACGGCGGCCGTCGATATCGGCTTCGGTCTCGGCTACGCCCAGCTCGTCGACAGCCTGTACTGACGCTCAGTCGGTGCGAACGGTGCAGCCGTACTCGGCCAGGTAGTTGAGCCCCTCGTCCGCCCAGTAGCCGCTGCCGAACTCGTCGCCGCTTCCCGTGAAGTGCCATGTCGCGACACCGTCGCCGCCCAGCGCCACGCCGTAGGTCTCGGTCATCGACTCGTAGCCCCGGTACACGCCCACGGCACAGTCGGTCTCGCTCTCCGACAACGACGCGTCGACCACCATGCCGATGTCGCAGTCGCCGCAGGCCCCCCGGCTGCCGCTCTCGGCGGTGACCGAGTAGCTCACGACGCAGTCTTTGCCGCCCTCGGCTGCCCAGGCGTCGTTCACGAAGAGGTACCAGCGCTCCTCGCCGGTCCAGCCGGTGGCCTCGCTGCCGTTGAACTCGCCCCAGTAGTAGAGCTTGGCGCCCTGAACTTCGGGGCTCCCGCCCATCTCCTGGCAGTCGTCGGCGTTGCGCTCCATCTCGGCGAGCACGTCGGGGAGGGAGTCGCCGCCGGTGTCGTTGCCGGTGTCGGCGCCAGTGTCGGTCCCGGTATCGGAACCCGAGTCCGAGTCCGTGTCGCCGTCGGCATCGGTGTCCGTGTCGCCGTCGGCATCGGAATCGGCGTCGGCCTCCCCGGTTTCCTTGGGCTCGTCGGCCGGCGTGCAGGCGAAGAGGAACAACAAGAGCGCGCGCATGTCGATAGCGTAGCGTTTTCCGAACCCGGGTGTCCCCATGTTGCCGCTCGTTGCCCTCGCCCTCGCCCAGGACCTCGATTTTGGCGTGAACCCAGCGCCCGGTCCGGGAGAGAGTCCCGCGTTCTACCTCACGCCCACGCGCGACGTGAAGACGCTGTACGTGCTCTGCAAGGTGGGCGGCAAGACGGTGGAGCTGACCAAGTCCAGCGTGGCGGCCATGACCAAGGTGACGGTCAGCTTCCCGCGCAACGAGTCGGTGACGACGGCCGACTGTTTCGTGCGATCCTCCTTCAAGGAAGGCGACGTCGTGGAGCAGGACGTGCCGGTGGAGTGGGCCTACCGCCTGCCGCTGTCGATCGACCTCTCACGGGCGAGCGCCAACCTCGAGGCGAAGACCGTCACCGTGCGGGCGAGCGCCAAGGTGGAAGAGGCGGAGATCATCGCCTACGGCGCGCACAAGGCGGTGCTCGACAAGTCAACGGTGCCCATCGGCCAGGGCCCGGGCGACGTGAGCGTGCCCTTCGTCGGCGACCCGTCCGAGGTGGTGCTGCTCGACGTCACCCTGCGCACGTCCAGCGCCTGGGCTGGATTCACCTACTCACCGTGGTTCCTCGATATCCCCCATGAGGACGTGCTTTTCGCCAGCGACAGCGACGTCATCGCCGCCGACGAGGAGTGGAAGCTGGTGAAGGTGCAGGAGCAGCTCCTCGACGTCGTCGACAAGTACGGCAGCATCGTACCCGTCAAGCTCTACGTGGCCGGCTGCACCGACACCGTGGGCGACGCGAGTCACAACCGTGATCTCTCCGAGCGCCGCGCCCGGGCCATTGCCAAGTGGTTCAGCGGGCACGGGTTCAGCTACCCGATTTTCTACTACGGTTTCGGCGAGTCCTTGCTGGCGGTGCAGACGGGCGACAGCGTGGACATGCAGGTGAATCGCCGCGCGCTGTACATGGTCGGCGCCAACCCGCCCCCCTCCGGCTCCGGCGTGCCGGGCGTCGGCTGGAAAGGCCTGTAGTCGCTACCAGAGAACGTAGGTGGCGCCAGCGCCGACACCGAAGACATGCTCCTCGAGCGTACCTTTCGACTCGAACTGCTCTGCGGGCAAGTAGTGGAAGTCCCAGCTTCCGTTGACGCGGATGGCGACGGGCGCGTCGCCGACCGGAATGTCGACTCGCGCGCCGGCGTGCGTGGCGGCCGGCACCCAGGCGAAGGTCTCGCCGAGCTCGATGTTGGCGTGCAGTCCGTTGGGCGCGTCGATGTCGAGCTGTCCCATGATCCGCACCCCCAGCCAGTCGGCCAGCGCGACGCCGGCAGCGGTGCGCGTCTCGTCGGTGTAGGTGAAGTAGGGGGCGTTCAACGAGTGGAGTTCCGCGCGCCCGCCGACCGCCAGTATGTCGCTCGCGCCATACACGTAGCCGGCACCCACGGAGAAATCACGGACGAAGGTGAGGAAGGTGTCTTCGCCCAACTTGAACCAGTTGGCGGTGAATCGGCCGCCGCCGGAGAGCGCCACGCGCCCTGGACCGGCCGGCAACTGGTAGTCGGCGCGCAGGTTGAGCCCCCAGAATCCCGCGCCGGGGGCGCTCAGGTCGGCGTTGGCCACCCCGCCATCGCCGTTGGTCTTCAGCGAGTAGGGCCCGCGGATGTTGTAGAGACCGCCGTAGAAGCGGCCCCGTGCGAACTCCCCGCTCGCGACGGGCGCTTGCGCGGCAACGCCTGAGCCGCTGCTCGTGGTGGCCGGCGCGGTGGTCGCGGTGGGCGCCTTGCTGGTAGACCCCACCTGGTCGAGCGTGGGGAGATTGAGCGCGGCGGTGGAGGAGCCCGCGCCGACGGTGATCTTGAGTGGCCCATCGGTGCCGGCTGGGAGCTGTACCGGCACGGAGTAGCTGCCGTCGCGATTGTCGGTGACCGCACCGGCGGTCGCGGGGGCGGCGGAGATGGCGAGCTTCTGCCCGGCCACGCCCACCCCGGCCTCGTCGGTGACGCGCACCTGCACGAGGATCGCGGCCCCGGGCGTGGTGTAGCCGGGGGTGGCGGTGAGCATCACGCTCGACGGCGGCCCGGCCTTCGGCACCACGCCCGCTCGGGCCACGGCGAGGGACGGAGCGGCGCGCTGCCAGCGCTCCAGCGCCCCGAGGTGGGCAGGCGGGCCGCCCGGCGGGGGCGCCGCGAAGACGTTCTTGCCCACCTGGAACACGGGCAGTTCGGTCACGAGGCCAGCGCCTTCCACCCGCAGGGTTTGTAGCCCCGGCGAGGTGCCGGACTTGTAGACCACGCGCGCGAGGCCCTTGCCGTCGCTCTTCGCGGTCGGGGGCAGAACGCCGTCGCCCCGGGGCACGGACAGCTTGAAGTCGATGTTGGCCACCGGGAGGTCGAAGGCGTCGACCGCCACCAGCGTGAGGGTGGTGGTGTCGAGACCATTGCCGCTCACGGTGGGCGAGGTGGTCCACGCGAGGATGCGCGCCGGCGCCAGCGACGAGGCGTCGATCTGCGGGGCGCCGTGCACCCGCATGCGATCGGTCTTGGACGAGCCCGAGGCGCTGCCAGTGTAGCTGCCGTCCTTGTTGTCCTTGAGGCTTCCTGAGAGGCTGCCGCCCTCGATCACGATCTGGGGCGAGCGCCCGGCGAGCGAGGTGCCGCCTGCGTCCTTGAGGTTCGCCAACAGTTTGACGCTCCCGCCGCCGGAGGGGAACTCGGGGGGATCAGCGGCGAGCGTCATGCGCGGCAGGGGCGAGAGCACCCGAACCTTCTTCTGCGCCGTGAGCCCGTTCCAGGTCGCGCCGAGGGTCACCTCGCCGGCGGCGGAGGGGAGCGTCCACGCGGCCTGCATCACGCGTCCGTCGGGACCTGGTGTCGCGACCGTGCCGGCGCTCGCGGTGATCTTCATGTCGCTGGCCGGCTGCGGCTCGCCGTTCGCGCTCAGGGCCACCGCCCGCAGCTTCATGCTGGAGGAGGCGTCGGCAACCACCGAGGCGGGGAGGGGAAGGAAGACCAGCTGACCCCCCTGCGGCACGCCGGGGATGGGCACTTCTTTGTCGCCTTTGGAGGTATCGACGCTCACCGTGGTGAGGCGTCCGGTGGGCAAGCGCGGGTCGAGCTCCAGCTCGAAGGTGACCTTGTTCTTACTATCTGCCTTGAACGGCCCGTATTGTTTGCCGCCCATCGCCAGCACGTTGGTCGAGCCCGAGGGCGCGTCGAACTGCACGCTCTTCTTCTGCAGGAGCGGCAAGGTGGCAAAACCGCCGATGTCGGGCGCGGCCATGTCGGCGGCGGTGACGGCCACGATCACGGGCCCGGTCAGTGTCTTGGGGGCGGTGTACCGGGCGGCGTAGCTGCCGTCGCCCATCGGCACGGGGAAGTCGATGGTGCCGGTGCTGGCGGTGAGGACGAAGCGGCGTCGCTCGACAGACACCGGCGAGGTGCCCGAGGGCACGAGCTTCACGGAGGCCGACTGCCCCGCGCCAAGGGTGGGTGGGTCGAAGCTGATGGCGATCTCGCCCTGGAAGGGGGGTACCACCGGCACCTGGATCGTCTGCTCGTCGCCCTGGACGATCACCGCCACGGGCAGCGACTTCGGCTGGCTCACGGCGGGAGGCATGTATTCAAAACTCACGACGCAGTCGGCGCCCATGGCCACTGCGGACACCTTGCCCGACTCCGCCTTCACCCGGGCACGCGCGCCCGCGGGACAACGTTCCACGTAGGCGCGGACCACGGTGGTGGTTTGACCATCGGCCACCAGCGGCGCGGTGCCGACGAGGCTGGTTCCAGCGAAAGCGCTCCAGACGCACAACAGCAGGGCCATCAACACCACGAGCACCTCGCGCGGGCACGCACCGTAATCGAGTCGAGGACCGCTACAACCGGTCGGCTGCTACAACAACGACTCGGCGCGCCGCGAGTTTGCGCCCGACTGGATCGTGTCGATCACCACGCCGCGGTCCATCACCACCGTGAAGGGCAGCCCGATGCTTCCGCCCTCGCCCGAGGCGTAGTCCCAGATGAGGCCGTCCTCGTCGGAGAGGACCGGCATCGTCAGGTCGTACTTGTTCGCCCAGCGCTCGAGGTCGGCCTGCTCGGGTACCGTGTAGTTCTCGGTCTCGATCATCACTTCGAGCACCATCAGTCCGTCGTCTTTGTTTTCCTGGTAGAGGTCTTCGAGGCCACCGGCCTCGCTTTGGCACGCGCCTCACCAGAAGGCGGCGAAGACCAGGTAGACGACGTTGTCGCAGAAACCGTGGAGGTTCACGTCCTCGCCGAACTGGTCCATCATCACCCAGTCGCGACTGGCATCCCCCTCGTCGTAGCCCTCGGCCTGGATGTCCTTGGCGCAGTCGCCGATGGGCCATCCACCCTCGTAGGGCTTGCTCTCGTCGTCGGTGGGGTCGGTGTTGCCCTCCACCTCCTCGCCGTCGTTCCAGCCGTCGCCATCGGAATCGAGCTCGTCGCCGTCGGTGCCGAGCTCGTCTTCCTCGTCGTTGCTGAGGCCGTCGCCATCGGGGTCGGCGCTGCCGTCGTCTTCGGTCTCGCCGTCCTCTTCGTCGCCGATGCCGAAGAGGCCGCCGCCCTCCTCGTCCTCGTCGCCGCCGCCGAGCAAACCGCTACAGCCGAGGCTGGCGGCACCCAGCCCGGCCAGGATGAGCACGCGCATCAGAGCAGCTCCTCGGCGCGCGAGGAGTTGGCCCCGCTCATGATGGTGTCGATCACCATGCCGCGGTCGATCACGACCGTGAACGGCAGCCCGACGCTACCGCCCTCGTCGGCGGCGTAGTCCCAAAGGAGGCTCTCGGCGTCGGCGAGCACCGGCATGGTCAAGCCATAGGTATCGGCCCACTCCTTGAGGTCGGCCTGCTCGGGGATCGAGTAGTCCTCGGTCTCCGTGATGACCTCGAGGATCATCAGACCGTCGTCTTTGCCACCCTGGTAGATTGCTTCGAGGCCACCGGCCTCGGATTCGCACGCGCCTCACCAGAAGGCGGCGAAGACCATGTAGACCACGCGGTCGCAGAAGGAGTAGAGGCTCACGTTCTGGCCGAACTGGTCGAGCATCTTGAAGTCGTCGCTCACCTGGCCCTCGGAACGACCCTCGCCCTCGATGTCGTTCTTGCAGGCGCCGATCGCCCAGCCACCCTCGTAGGGGTACTCGTTGGGGTCGAGCGGGTCGGTGTTGCTCTTGAACTCGAGGCCGTCGGCGGTGCCGTCGCCGTCGCTGTCGGCGAGGGCAGGATCGGTGCCGAGGCTCTCCTCGGCGCTGGTGAGGAGCCCGTCGCCGTCGTCGTCGAGGTCGACGGCGACCTCGGCGGCACAGCCGGTCAGGGCAGTGGAAAACAGGAGTGGGAGCACGGTGCACCTCCGCGGCTGCATTGTGCCACGGGTGAGGCCGCTCGGCCAGCCTGGATCGCCGAGTCCGGCTAAGAGAAGGTCATGACGCAGCGGGAGGCCGCCGAGCGGGTGCGCCACGACCTCGGGAAGTACGTGCACCTCGAGGCACGTTGGCTCGACGAGGACGCCACCACCGAGGAGCTGCGCGAGGCCTTGATCAACGACCTGAGGCGCACCCGGCGTGGCCCCGACGGCGAATTGGACTGCTGCGCGCTGTGGGCGCGTCTCCGGCCGACGGTGGCGACGCTCGACACGGGGCCCATCGACCACGTGGCCGGAGCGTTGTGCGCCGACCTCCCACACCTCGACGCGCTCGACCGGGCGGGCCTCAGGGCGGTGGCCGAGCGGGCGCGCGCGCTGGCCGAGGCCTGCCGCCGGCTGGTCGACCAGGTGCGCGAGTAGTGGCCACCATCCTCGTTATCGACGACCAGGATCGCTACGCGAATCTCTGTCGCAAGGCGATCCCAGAGCACACCTACCTCGGACCGGCCCGTTCCTGGCGCGAAGCGGCCGACGTGCTGCGCACGCGGCGTCGCGACATCGATCTGGTGTTGCTCGACGTGCATTTCGACATTCCCGAGTCGGATCTGCTCGGGCTCGCAGCCGGGGCCGACGCTAAGGCCGTTGCCCGCGCCCGGCGGCGGCAGGGCCTCGAGATCCTGGCGCGCTTGCGCCGGCGCCTGCCCGACATGCCCGTCGTGCTGATGACAAGTCGCGACGAGGTGGCGCTCGAGAAGGCGGCCGAGCGTCACGAGGCCGAGGAATACACGTATTTTCTCGATGACGAGTACGTCGACGCGCGCTCACTACGCGCGCAGCTCGACAACATTCTCGCCGCGCGACGGGGTCGCGACAGCGAAGGGCCGGTCTTCTGGGGACGCTCCGCCGAGATGCGACGCCTCCGCGCGCGTTTGCACGTGCTGGCCCGCGGTCGCCTGCCGGTGATCCTCGGCGGACCGACCGGCACGGGAAAGTCGATGGTGGCGCGCCACGTGATCCACGCGAGATCGGGGCGACGCGGGAAGTTCGTAGCCGTCGACCTGTCCACGCTGCCCCGCGACCTCGTGGCCGCGCAGCTCTTCGGCTCCTCCAGGGGCGCGTACACCGGCAGCGTCGCCGACCGGCGCGGTGCCTTCGAGGAGGCCGACGGCGGCACCCTCTTCCTCGCCGAGATCGGCAACCTGCCCGAAGACGTCCAGAAGATGCTCCTGACCGTGCTCCAGGAAGGCGTCGTCACCCGGATCGGCGACACCATGGAGCGCCGGGTCGACGTGAAGCTTTGTGTCGCGACGCACGAAGACTTGCCATCCATGGTTCGCGCCGGACGTTTCCGTGCCGACCTCTACATGCGTCTCAACCCCGCCTGCACGGTGGTGCTCCCGCCACTGGTGGAGCGTCGTGGCGACTTCTCCCGGCTCCTGGAGTGGACGGCGCTACGCGCTGCAGAGTCCTCCTCGATCCTTACCCTTTTGCTCGACTACCGCCAGCGGGCCGGGCTCGGCGAGGGGACGGCGCTGTCGCCCGCTGGGGAGGTGGCCGTGGCCCTCGGCGCGGAGGTCCCGCCGGCCACTGAAGGGCGGCTCGTGCTCCTCTTTCCCGACCGAACGCTCCGGCTCCTGCGACGCCACCGCTGGCCCGGCAACCTGCGCGAGTTCGGGATGGTGGTGGAGAACGCGCTCACGTTCACCTTTGCCGAGCTGGCCGGCCTCGGTGCCGGCGCGCGGGCCGACGTCGTGCAGGTGCGTCCGAAGCTGGTACGCGACCTCTTGCGCGCCGTGCGAGTGGAGCGTGGTCGCGACGACGACGGCTGGCGCTGCGAGGTCAGCATCAAGCCCGATCCCACGCTCAACCACGTGGCCCAGGAGGTGGAGCGCCAGTACTTCACGCGGCTCTGGGAGCAGGAAGACGGCGACTTCGCCGCGATGGCGCGCGTGCTGATGGGCGACGAGGCCCACGCGCGCAAGGCGCAGCTACGCTTCAACCAGCTCGGGCTCAAGGTGCGAGAGCTGCGCAGGAATTGAGCTCCTGAGCGGGGCGTTTTTGGCGCACTCACGCTAGAGAGCGCGCCATGCCCGTGGTGCCCTCGCCCGACGACGCGCTGCTCTTGCAGTCCATCGTCGAGAACCTGCCCGATATGGTCTTCGTTAAAGACGCGGCAGAGCTTCGTTTCGTACGATTCAATCGCGCGGGCGAGCGGCTACTCGGCTTCGCCCAGGACGCCCTTCTCGGCCGCAACGACTACGACTTCTTCCCAAGGGAAGAGGCCGATTTCTTCACGGCGAAAGATCGCGAGGTGCTCTGCGGGAGCGAGGTGGTCGACATCCCAGAGGAGCCGATCCACACCAGCGCCCACGGCTTGCGCTGGCTCCACACCCGGAAGATCCCCATCCGCGACGCCGACGGCCGCGCGCTGTACTTGCTCGGGATCAGTCGCGACATCACGGAGCTTCGCGACGCACGCGTGGCGCTGCAAGAACGCGAGGCGCAACTTCGGCACTTGATGGAGCGTTTTCCCGGCATCGTGTGGACGGCCGACGTGGAGCAGAGGGTCACCTGGCTCGGCGGGGCGGGCGTCCAGCGCCTCCCGGTCGCGACCGATCAGGCGAAGGGACGGCGGGTCAGCGAGGTGTTGGCTGCGGCGGTCGACGCCGACCTCGCCGCGATCCACCGCGAGGCGCTGACCGGTACGCCCGGCACCCTCGCCTTCTCGCTCGGGGATCGCGACTTCGAGGCGCGGGTCGATCGCCTCTCCGACGGCGCGGTCATGGGGGTGGCCCTCGACGTGACCGAGCGTCGCCGCCTCGAGGCGGAGCGCGTGGAGGTTCGGCTCCAGCGTGCGCAGCGCATGGAGGCGCTGGGCGTGCTCGCCGGGGGCATTGCCCACGACTTCAACAACTTGCTGGTGGGCATGGTGGGCAACGCTTCGCTCGCCCTCCTCAAGCTGCCCGAGGGTGCCCCGGCCCGTTCGGACATCGAGCGTCTCCTCGCCGCGGCCGAGCGCGCGGCGGATCTCACGCGGCAGATGCTGGCCTACTCGGGCAAGGGGCGCTTCGTCGTGGAGCCGGTCGACATCGGGCGCCTCGTCCGCGAGACGGTCGACCTCTTGCGCAGCTCCCTGCCCCGTCGTGCTCAGCTCGGGGTGCACGTGGCGGATGCCTTGCCGCCGGTCGAGGCCGACGCCACGCAGCTGCGGCAGGTGGTGATGAACCTCTTGACGAACGCCGGCGATGCCCTGCCCGAGGGCGGCGGCGACGTCCAGGTGCACGTGACCGCGGTGACGGTCGACCCCGGGGGACAAGAGGGAGCCTTCGGCGACGAGATTGTCCCCGGTTCCTACGTGTGCGTGGAAGTGGCCGACACGGGCTGCGGCATGGACGAGGGCACCCGGCGTCGCATGTTCGATCCCTTCTTCACCACGAAGGCCAACGGCCACGGCCTCGGCCTGGCTGCGGCGTTGGGCATTGTGCGGGGCCACCATGGCGCCATCCGGGTGTACAGCGAGCCGGGACGCGGCACGACGGTTCGCGTGCTTCTGCCTGCCGGTCATGTGGCGGAGGCGACCGAGTCGCGACCGCGTCTCGACGCGGAGACGGTGCTGGTGATCGACGACGAGCCCGCGGTGCGTGACTTCGCCCGCGCGGTGCTCGAGTTCCATGGCTATCACGTGCTCGAGGCGGAAGGGGGTCGCGACGCCGTGTCGCTCTTCAGCGCCCATCGCGACCGGGTGGGGCTGGTGCTGCTCGATCTCACGATGCCTGGGATGGACGGCGAGGAGACTTTTCACGAACTTCGGGCTTTGAAACCGTCGGTTCGCGTCTTGCTCTCCAGCGGCTACAACGAGCAGCAGGACACCAGCCGCTTCACCGGACTCGGCCTCGCGGGGTTCCTTCGCAAGCCCTACCGGGCGGAGCACCTCATGGCGCAGGTGAAGGAGCAGCTGGGGAAGCGGTAGGCTCGCACACCACGATCCTCTGCAAATCCCACCCCTGCTCCTTTCCGAGCATCCGCGGCGCCCAGTCGGGGTGGCCCTCGTCCCAGAGCACGGCGTAGCCCTGGCGCTCGAGCCGGGCGCGCATCTCGGGGGGCTCTTCGTCGTGGCGGAATCGTTCGCCGGCTCCGCCTACGATGAGCCCCACGAGCTCGCGCTCCAGTCGCCCCAGGCGGCTTCCGCGTCGCGAGTAGCTGATCGCTAGACGCGAGCCGGTCGCGAGCACGGGGTGCAACGTCGCGAGCGTGGCATCGATGGCGGCCGAGGGGAGGTACATCACGACACCCTCCCAGATCACCACGCTCGGTCGCGACACGTCGAGTCCGGCCGCCACCAGCGCACCGGCGGCCGTGTCCCGTTCGAAGTCCACCGGCACGTAGCTCACGCGCCCCTCGCCGATGCGGGCGCGTTTGTAGGCCTGCGTGTCGGGATGGTCGACCTCGAACACCCGCGCCGTCGCGAGCTCAGGCAATCGCCAGGCGCGAGCGTCGAGCCCGGCGCCGAGGATGACGACCTGGTCGATGCCCTCGGCCACCGCCTTCTGCACCACGTCGTCGAGCACCCTCGTCCGGTAGGACATGAAGCGCGACCGCCCTCGCGACAACAGGTCCATGGTCGCGACAGCCACCCTCGTGGCGCGCGGCCAGAGTGCCGCCCCGCGCAGCACCGTGGACCAGGGTGCGTGCAAGAGATCGACCGCGTGCGGGTCGGACACGAGGGAAGGGGACTCGTACACGCCGAGCCCCCGCGCGAAGGCCACCCAGCGGGCGGTGGTGGACGGTTCTCCGGGGACCACGGCCGGCGGCGTATTCTGAATCCGGGCACGATTCGACCCGCCGCGCGCGGCGCGGCACCCCTGATCGTCGTCGTTACTGCTGCGCCACGGCCTCGTGCGACGCCAGCCGCGTCTCGATGGCTGCCAGCCGCTTGTCGAGCGCTTCCATGCGCACGGCGGACTGCGCCTCGATCTCGGCCATCGCCATGCGTGACGCGTCGATGTCGATGGTCAGGGCCGTGTAGATGGAGTTGGTCATCCAGAGGTTCAAGGACAACATCCCGAAGATCAACAGCAAGAGCGAGGCGCGAGCCCAGCGCGTGTCGCGGGCGTGGCGCTCGTGCAGATCCTCGAGGTCCTTCAACTCCAGCGGCGGCGACGACTCCGGGTGGTAGGGAAGACCGACGTTCCGAGGGGCATTCAGAGTGGTCATGAGGCCTCCTGGCCTAGGGGTACTTTACACCTCCTTGACGAGGCGAGGCAAGCGACGGCGAGGGAAAAATGACGGTCGGCGCGATTCCCGCGCCGTTACGAGACCCCCCCGTGCTCCTCGCGCTCGCCCTCGCCCTGGCCGATCCGCTCGACGCCCTGGAGCCCGTCGCGAGGCAATTCTACGCGAGAGCCGAGTCCGAGGAAGACCAGGGGCGCTTCGACAGCGCCGAGAACTTCTACCGCCTGGTGGTGCAGCACGACCCTCGCTTCGTTCCCGCCCTGCTGGGACTGGGGCGAGCCCTGGAGGCACAGGGCGAAGCCGCGGCGGCGGAGCAGGTGTACCGCGACGGTCCCGGCGACCCCGACGTGCTCGTGGCGCTGGCCACCCTCGTGGAGCCCACGCGACCCGCTGAGGCCCTGTCGCTCTGGCGGCAGGCCCAGTCGGCTCGCCTCGGCGACCCGCTCCCGTACCTCCACGAGTCGCGACTGTTGCTCGTGGCGAGCAACCCCCCGGACATCGACGGCGCGCTCGCCGCCTGGCGCACCTACGAGACGCTCCAGGTCGATGCCGAGCCCGACGGCGCCGCGCTCCTCGCCCTCGCGGACGCGCTGATTGGCACCGAGTCACGATCTCCGGAGGGGGTGGCCTTGCTGGCTGCCTTCGTGGAGCGTTTTCCGGCCTCGTTCGCCGCCGCCGAAGCCCGCGAGCGCCTCGACCGTGCCCAGCTCGAAGCGGAGGCGCTCCTCGTGGAGATCGGTCGCGACGAGCCCTTGCCGGGTGCGCTCGTGCCCGTGGCCAGCGGCATCGACGCGGCGCTCGCCGCCGGCCGGGTCGACGAGGCCCTCTCGCGGGCGCGGGAGCTGGTCGCGGAGGCCCCCGGATCCAGCGCCGCACACGGTCGCTACGCCGATGCGCTCGCGGGGGCGGGGCGATGGACCGACGCTGAGATCGAGGCCCGTGTCGCCCGCGGTCTGGCCCCCGACGACGCGCTCACCCGCGCGCGCCTCGGGCTATTGCTCCATGAGGCCTACGGGGGGCGTCGCGACGTGGAGGCGCTCGCCGAGTTGGCCGCCGCCTGCCGCCTCCGTCCCGGCGATCCCGCCTTGCGATTCCGACTCGGCACAGTTCAACAGGCAACCGGCGCCTTCGACGAGGCAGTGGCCTCCTTCAAGACGGTGATCGAGGCGGATCCCCGTGGGGCATGGGCGAGCGAGGCCCAGGACCGCCTGGTGACGCTCGGCCGACAGGCGCCCGCCATCCCCGTCGCGAGCGCGGAGGCCGCGCCCCCGTCGAACCCCGAGGCGCTCCGGCACTGGCGCCTCGCGGTGGCGCTCCGTGACCGTGGACGTCCGGCCGACGCCCTCGCGGAGATCGATGCTGCCCTGTCGCTCGAGCCGCGGAGCGCACGCCTCGTCAACGAGCGCGCTCGCTTGCTCGTGGAGGCGGGCGACGCCAGTACCGCCATCGCCGAGTGGCGACGCTCGCTCGGCATCGATCCAGCGCAGCCCGACAACTGGCGCAACCTCGCCGAGCTGGCTGCCACGGCTGACGGTCGTCGCGACGCTCTGGCGCAGGCCGCCGACCTCGGCGACGCCGACGCCCACTACCTCCTCGCCACACTCGCGCGCGACGAGGGCGACTGGACCACCGTGGGCGCGCAGGTGGCCGCCTACGAGGCCCTCGCGGGCCCGGGATCACCGTACCGCGAGGCCGCGAGGGCGCTGGCGGCGGAGGCCGACGAGCGCAACCGGGGCATCGCGCTGGTGGTCGGCGGCACCAGCGCCGTCTTGCTGGGCGTGCCCGTGGCCTGGTGGCTGTCGCGACGAGGCGGACGAACGCTCCGCGAGGTGCTCGCTGCCGCGCCCGGCGCCTGGCACGAGGCGGCACGCCTCCTGTCGGGCATCCGCCACGAGGTGATCAAGCACAACATCACCGTGCTCCCGGAGGTCGCGACCGCGCTGCGCGGTGGTAACCCCGAGCCCTGGCAGGCCTTCGCGGCCGCCTTGCCGCCGGTGGTCGACAAGGCCGAGGCCTACCTCGCGGCGCTGGTCGACCTGGCTCGTGTGCATCGTTTGCGGCTCGACGTCGCGCGCGACCCCGACCTCGGGGCGCTGCGCCTCGCCTTGCGACGGCTGCGTCGGCTCCGTCGCCCGGAGGCGGAAGAGCTCGACACCCTCTCCCAGGTGGTGAATGTCGAGGTCTACGACGCGCTCGGGCGCCTGGTGCGCGAGATCTGCGTCTTACCGGTCGACGAGGCGCTGGTGCGTGCGGCCTACGCGCGCGTGCTCGCCGAGCCGGGGTTCGCCGGTGACGACTGCCCCGCGCTCGCCGTGAGCGGGAGCCCGCTGGCGCTGCGCCTTTTCCGGCCCGACCTCGAGGACATCCTGGTCAACTTGCTTCGCAACGCGCTCGCGGCCGGCGCGCGCGAGCTGGCCGTGGAACTTGGCGAGACCGAAGACGAGATCACCGGCCACCTGCTCGCCGAGATCGCGGTCGTCGACGACGCGCCGGGTATGCTCACCAACGCGATGATCCGCAGCCGCTTCATCGGGCGGGGCCTCGGCCTCGCCGTCGACCTCGTCAACCGGCACGGCGGGAGCATCCGGGTCGATCCGCGCGCCAACGGGCAGAAGGCGGTGGTGGTGCAATTCCGCGCCGTCGAGCAGGGGGACGATACCGAATGATCCGCGTGCTGGTAGTGGAAGACGGCTTCGAGTATCGCGACACGCTGACGCGTTTTCTGGGGGAGGGCTTCGTGGTCACGCGCGCGGGCGACGGGGCCGAGGCCCTCGCGGCCGCCAGCGCCCACGACGTGGTGCTGCTCGACATGCGCTTCGATCGCGTTTCACCCGGCCAGTTGCTCGGTGATCTCGCGGAAACGGCAGAGCGCTTCAACGGCGACCCCGTGCGTGCGCGCCAGTTCCTGGAAGACAACCAGGGCACCTACATCCTCGCCGCCCTGCGCGCGGCGGGCCTTGCCCAGCCGGCCGTCTTCTGCCACGACTTCTCGGGCGAGCCGCGCCGGTGGTCGGCGTTGGAACGGAAATACGCGCCGGTGAGCTGGCTGCCCGACAACGCGAGCCCCGCCCTGCTCCGCGAGACGATTCGCGCGGCCGCTACGGCTTCCTAGACGCCCACTCCCCCAGGTCGAGCCGCATCAGCAGGTACTCCTGGGTGTTGTTGAACTCGTTCGGGAGCCGGGCCACGTCGGCGAAGCCGAACTTGGACCGGTACACCGCAATGGCGCGGTGGTTGTTGGTGGCCACCGCCAGCGACACGCGCTTCACACCATGCGCGGCGAGGCGCTCGAGCACCCCTCGCAAGAGTCGCGTGCCGAGACCGTGCCCGCGCCAGCCCGGGCGCAACGCCATGTTGAACACCACCACCTCGTCGGGGTCGTCGAAGCTGCGGTAGGTGTGGCAGGCGCCGATCACCAGCTCGTCCGCGCGAATCACGAAGATTCGGCCGAAGCGCATCATCCCGCCGATGGTGTACCGCGAGAAGGTGGGCTCGGCGTAGCTGAGGAGGTCGAGCTCCACGAGCACCGGGATGAGACCCGGCTCGTGGGCGCTCACCTCGGCGATACTCAAGTCGTAGCCTTCTGAGTTGAAGGACCGCGTGAGGTGGTATCGCTCCATCGGTCCCCCGGCCTAACTCGCTGGTTACGACCCACGCGATGTTGCCGCACACCGACCCCGTCGCCCACGCCGCCCGCCGCGCCCGCTACCTCGAGGCGCTCGGCCCCGCCGCTGCGCTGATCGTGGCGCCGCCCCACCACCATCGCAACGCCGACGCCGAGTATCGATATCGGCAGGCGAGCGATCTTTTCTACCTCACCGGCTGGGAAGATCCCGAGGTGGCCGCGCTGTTTCGCCCCGGGAGTGAGCTGCCCTTCATCCTGTTTGTGCAGCCCAAGGATCCAGAACGTGAAGTGTGGACCGGGGTGCGCGAGGGCCTGGCCGGGGCTCGCGAGCGCTACGGTGCCGACGCCGCCTTCCCCTACAGCGAGCTCGGGTCGCGACTGGGGACGCTCCTGCAGGGCTACGCCGGGCTCCACTACCGCTTTGGCGACGACGCCAGTCTCGACGAGTCACTCAACCGTGCGATTCGCGGGCACGCCAAGGTGGCCGCGCGCAACGGCTGTGCTTTGCCCTACAGCTTCGTCGACCCGGGCAAGACCCTCGGCGAGATGCGGCTCTTGAAGGAGCCGGCCGAGGTTGAGCTCTTGCGAGAGGCGGGGCGCATCTCCGCCGAGGCCCACGTGCTGGCGATGGGCGCGGGTCGTCCCGGGGTGCACGAGTACGAGGTTGAGGCGATCGTCGACGGTCATTTCCGTCGCAAGGGGGGCAACGGTCCTGGCTACACCACCATCGTCGGCGGCGGCAAGAATGCCTGCATCCTCCATTACATCACCAACCGCGAGGCGCTCCGCGACGGCGAGCTCTGCCTCGTCGACGCCGGCTGCGAGTACCGCTACTACACCGCCGACATCACGCGCACCTGGCCGGTGAGCGGTCGTTTCTCGGGCCCGCAGCGGGATCTCTACCAGGTGGTGCTCGACTCTCAGCTCGCGGCCATCGACTGCGCGCGGGCCGGGCGCGCCTACCGCGACATGCACGACGTGGCGGTGCGCGTGCTCGTCGAGGGCATGGTGAAGCTCGGCATTCTCCACGGCAGCGTGGATGAAAACATCGTGAGCGAGGCCTACCGCCGCTACTACATGCACGGCACCGGGCACTGGCTCGGTCTCGACGTGCACGACGCGGGCGCCTACTGGCACGGTTTCGCGTCGCGACCGCTCGAACCCGGCATGGTGCTCACCGTGGAGCCGGGCCTCTACATCCCCGAGGGCGACACGCTGGCGCCGAGCGCCTTCCATGGCATCGGCATCCGCATCGAAGACGACGTCCTGGTGACCACCGGCGAGCCCGACGTGCTCACGCGAGACTGCCCCAAGACCATCGCCGACGTGGAAGCGGCGTGCCGTTAGACGAGCCCGAGCCCGATCCCGGAGGCCCCGGCGAGGTGGCCGACCTGCGTACCGCCTCGGGACGCCGGATCTTCCCCGGGATCTCGTCTCGCGCCTGGGAACATCCCGCCGACCGCGCCGCGCTCACCACGCTCCGCGCCGTCCCGGGTTTCGACGTCGCGACGAAGTGGGTCTTCGGCCTGTTCACCGAGCGCGCTTTGCGCGCGCTCTACCTGGGCGGGGCCGTCGAGGTGGGGCCCGAGCAGTTCCCCAGGGTGTACCGCCTGTACGCCGAGTGCCTCGAGATCCTCGACGCGCCCGAGCCGTATACGCTCTTCATCACCCAGAACCCGGTGCTCAACGCGGGCGCAGTGGGCTGGGAGCACCCCTTCGTGGTGCTCAACAGCGGCACCGTCCACGCGCTCGACGACGACCAGCTCCGCTACGTGCTCGCGCATGAGCTGGGTCATGTGCAGAGCGGCCACGTGCTCTACAAGACCATGCTCGGCCTCTTGCTGCGCGCCGCGCCACTCGCGCTCGGCACGCCGCTCACCGGCCTCGCCCTGCTCGCGGTGATCGCGGCCTTGCTCGAGTGGGACCGCAAGAGCGAGCTGAGCGCGGACCGCGCGGGCCTGCTGGCATGCCAGGACCCCGACCAGGTGAGACAGGCCCTCTTACGCATGGCCGGCGGCGTGGGCGAGGGCGCCAACCTCGCGGCCTTCCGCGAGCAGGCCCGGCGCTACGAGGAAGACCGCGGCGTGCTCGACAGCGTGGCGCGAACGCTCGCGATCCTCGGTCGACAGCATCCCTTCCCGGTGCAGCGCCTCCGCGAGCTCGACGCGTGGATCGAGGCGGGCCACTACGACGCGGTGATGCGCGGCGAGTACCCCCTTCGGGCCGACGACCCCGAGGACTCGCCCTGGCGCGCCTGGCAGGAGGGCGCGGGACACTACGCGAGCCGCGCGCGCGAGGTGGGACGGCGCGTGTCGGATCTATTCCGGAAGAAACCCGACTAGTATGGGTCTTCGAAGGCGAGCACGACGCCGGTGGTGAGGTAGCCGTCCTTGATGAGGATCGGCCACGAGGTGATGCCGTCCTCGCCGTAGATCAAGACCAAGTCTTCAGGGCCTGGGTAGTGATAGTGGTCGTTGTTCCTGTCGATATACGCGGCGATGTACACCTCGTACTGGAAGGGAGACTGCCCGAGCTCGGGTAGCTCCACCTCCAGCGTCTTCGGGAAGCTGGCCGACGTGTCGACCTTCTCGAGCTGCGTGCCGGCCCGGTACTCGTCGGTCCAGATGCCCACGCGCACCACGTCTTCCCCGCCCACGGTGCCGTCGTAGGTGAGCTCCATCCGCAGGCCGGTGGTGCCGATGTTCCACTCGAGCTCCGGCGGCTCGGGCTTCTCGTCGCCGGTCTCGCCCGTCTCGCCTGTCTCGCTTTGGGTGTCGCTTGTGTCGTCGGTGTCGGGACGATCGTAGGTGTCGCCGCCGGTGTCGCCGGTGTCGGTGCCCGCGTCGCAGGCGACGAGGGCGAGGCAGGGGAACAACAATCGCATGCGGCGCGGAGTCTAGCACCACCGCGAACGGGGTGCCCTGCTACGATGGCGGCGTGACCGTACTCCTGCTCCTTTCCTGTTCCCCCTCCACCGAGATCGGTCTCGGCGAGGGCGACGACACGTCGCCGCCCAACGTCGACACGGCCCCCGAGAACGTCGATGGCGCCGAGGACTTCGGCTGTCGCCCCGAGGCCGAGGACGTGGAGGTGGACGAGGGCGAGGTGGTGAGCCTCCAGTTCGCGTGCTCGGGGACGGGCACGGCCTCGAGCTGGTCGCTCGTCGACGGACCCCCGGGCGCCGCGCTCGAGTCGACCACCGGCACCTTCACGTGGACCACCGACCTGTCGAGCGCCGGCGCGTGGCCGGTCCGCGTGGCCGCGCATGGCGAGGGCGAGGAGGAGGGCGAGGCGCGGGTCAACGTGGTCGACGCCTACGACGCGCCCGGAAACGAGCTTGTCACGCCCGCCAGCTACCTCACCGAGTACGGCCTGCCGGTCTTCCACATCGAGCTCCCCCCCGACATCAACTTCGACGACTCGGAACCCACCACGATCACCTACCGCGGCGAACCCTACGACGTGGAGATCCAGTACCGGGGTGCCGCCTCGAGCTACTACCCGAAGAAGTCATTCCGGGTGAAGTTCCCGCCCGACCACGAGTTCGACGACGAGGACGAAGGCTTCCCCAATCGAAGGGGGATCGTGCTCACCTCGACCTTTGACGACAATGCCTATTTCCGCCAGAAGATGGTGTACGACCTCTGGAACATGCAGGACGAGTCGCGCGCCCAGATCGAGAACCTGATGGTGGTGGTGTACCTCGATGGCGAGTACCACGGCCTCTACGTCTTGACCGACCACATCAGCGGGGAGTGGTGGGAAGACTATGGTCACAACGAGGACGGCAGCCTCTACAAGTCTGTCGATCACTCGGCCAACTTCTACTCTACCTACGGCGGCAGCACCAAGTCGAGCTGGCACTCCGGCTACGAGAAGAAGGAGGGAATTCCCAACGACTACAGCGACATTGATGCCCTCGTGCAGTTCGTGGCCGAGTCGAGTGACGCCGACTTCGACGCCCAGATCGGCGAGATGATCGTGCTCGAGGAGTTCTACGACTGGTGGTCGCTGGTGGTGTTCACCGAGTCCGACGACAGCGGGGGCAAGAACGCCTACCTATACAACGACCCCGCGGCGCCGCTGTGGCACCACGCGCCCTGGGACTTCAACCACTCGCTCGGTCAGACCTGGCAAACCGACCGCGAGCCCGCCACCTACGACTACGATTTCACCAGCGCCAACAACCTCTTCCGGCGGCTCCTGGGCAGCCGGACCTACGGCGCGGACATGAGCGGGCGTTTCGACGCGCAACGCGACACCGTGTTCCATCCCGACGTGACGATGGCGCTTATCGACGGCTACATCGAGCGCATCGACAAGTCCGCTCGCCGCGACTGGGACAAGTGGCAGGACGATTACTACAGCTACTCGGGCTGGTCCTGGCGCAGCAACTGGACCGACTACGACGGCGAGGTGGCCTACGTGCGCGAGTGGCTGCGCGATCGCCACGACTTCGTCGAGGACTGGAACCCCTAGGCCGGCCGGACGTCCGCCACCAGAATTCGCCCGTCGCCCTTCTTGCCGCGGTTGTTCCGTACCACCATCCGGGTGCCGCCCTGCAGCGGACCGGACTCGAAGGAAACCTGTCCGGGCAGGAAAAGGGGCGAGAGGAAGCTCGCCTCCAGCACGCAGGCGGGTGGGATTTCGGTGTCGGCCTCGGCCACGGCGCGTGCGAGGGTCCACCAGCCGTGCATGATGGCGCGCGGGAATCCGAACAATCGGGCGGCGAGCCGGTGCAGGTGGATGGGGTTGTAGTCGCCGCTGGCGCGCGCATAGCGGCGTCCCATGTCGCCGGGCACTTGCCAGCTGGTCGACCGTCGCAAGGGGAAGGGGATGTCTTCCACCCCGGGGCGCTTCACCCCGTCGCCCGGCAGCTCGCGACTGAGGATCGTGGTCACACCATGCCAGACCTCGTCGCCGCCCGCGTGGACGACGGTGTGCATGTCGAGCTCGCCGCCGCGCCGGGCGGGTCGGAAACCATCGATCCACACCTGACCCGACAGGGCCTCTCCCGCGCGGATCGGCCGCCTCTGTTCGATCCTCTGCCGGGCGTGCACCACCCCGGCGAGGCGCACCGGGAGCGCCTCGTGGGTGAGCACCGTGAGCTGTAGGCCGCGGGCGAGTACGGTGGGGAAGGTGAGGGGAAGCGGGTCGGTGGCGGCGAAACCACAGGTTCGCGCGTAGAGCGCGGGGTCGAGGTCGAGCACGCGAGCGCGGGCCTCCACGCGAGGCAGCACCTCGCCCGCCGCCACGGGGCGACCCTTCTTGCGAAAGACGGTCCAGAGCGACACCGACGGGGGCCGTTCAAACTCTAGGACCATGGCAGGGCCTCCCGCCAGGCCTGCGGCCAGCTGGAGCCCCGATTCCCGGGGATCTCCCGTCCCGTGGCGTCGGTGACGAAGTTCGCCATGTCGCCGAAGGCCCGCTCCGCGTTCTGCCGCCCGCCGCGCTGCCTCATCGCGATCATCTCGCCATCGACGCGCAGCGACACCACCTCGTGCGGGCCGGGGCGCAGGTCGACGAGCGCGCCCTTGCGGCGGGCGTTCATCAGCTGTTCCTCGTTGCCGATGGGGTCGGCCACCGTCTTGGCCTTGAGCGTCCACAAGAGGAGCGAGGTCGGCTCGCGGCCGGGGAAGGCCTCGGCGAGGAGGTCGTGGCCGCCGTAGAACTGCTTGCCGATGTCGTCCTGGTTCACCGGGCCGGCCATCAGGCAGATGCCGGCGAGCAGGTCGCAGTGGGACGGCAGGTCGATACAACCGGCGAGCTCGCAGGCCAGCGCCGACCGCGAGGCCACGGCGCCGAAGGCCCGCACGGCGTGCGTGAAATCGAGGCCAGCGGCCTCCACTTCCGGTCGCGACAGGCCGCCCACGTAGATCCGTTGCCCGGCCAGCGCGAAGGCCTTCTTGCCGCGGAGCGCGTTCTTGGACAAGGCGCGCCCCGTGGGCCAGTCGATCCACCCGGGAATGCCGTTCACCACGTGGTCGGTGATGTCTTCCAGCTTCTTGCGTACCGAGCGGAGACGCTCCTTCCCTCCGGGGGTGAGCACGTCGATGCGGTCGAGGAGCAACAGCCGCTTGGCGGTGTCGCGATCGGCGCCCGTCCAGCGACAGAAGGCGTTGTACCCGGCTCGTCCTGCCATCTCCACCAGCTCCGGGGGCACGTCCATGTCCTGTCGCGACTGGTAGGGCGCGGGCGCCTTGTCTTCCTGGTTCACCCCCGGCTGGATGCGCTCCGAGCGAAAGGCGAGCAGGTTGGCGCCGAGTTTCCTACAGGTGGCGGGCGAAACCGGCGAGGGCTCGGCGACCGCCCCCACCTGGGCGACGAGGGCCACCCGCCAGCCCAGTGCCCGGTCGTCTGCCGTGAGACCGGCCATCGCCTCGATCTCCGCGGTAGCGCCTGCGTTCTCGGCCTGCCGCGCCGCCCCTGAGAAGGGGGCCATCAGCACATTGGCGCGTCGCGTGCCCCCCGAGGCGAGGAGCGCCGCCCGTTCCAGGGCGTCGGCCCAGATGCCCACGTGGAGGTGCTGCAGGTAGCCGATGGTCGGGATGTCGTCGGCGTGCGCGAACTTTTTCCGCCAGGCCCTCGCCGCCACGGTGATGGGGCTCGAGAGAGGAGCGTGACCGACGAAGGTGAGCAGGAAGGTGAAGGGCGTGCGGTAGGGTCGCGACAGGGCGATGTGCACGTGGGACGCGGCCGCGAGCACTGGCCCCTCCCGGTGACGCAGCCGCTCGAGCATCGGCCGGAGCTTCTCCGCGTCGACCGGGCCGAGGGTGACCTGCCGCTGGCCGCGGTAGTTGGTGGACTGCCGCGCGCTCAGCACGCCGAGCGACGCTTCCTCGAAGAGCTCGCCCTCCGACGGCCCGCGCCCGGGGACGAAGGCCGGGGGCGGATCGAGCGACAAAAGCGCCGCCGCCTCGGCCGCCTCGGTTCGGCTCAGCGCCAGCCGCCGCCGGTAGCCAACTGGACTGGCGGACTCGAGGCTGTCGGGCAGGTGGTAGCGGTTGCGACTCTCGGCGCCCTCGCCGTGACCCGCAAAAGAAGCCCCCCGCCCGAGCTGTTGCCCGGGCGGGGGGAGAGGAATCGGGAGGAGCGCGACGGGCTTCTGCATCGGGACGGGAGCCTATTCGGCCCGCGCCCGGGCTGTCACCGGTTGCGCTACATCGCCCGTGGCGTCAGGGCGTGCGCGTCGAGATCGACGCGCAACGACCATCTACCAGTCGTTGCCGCCGCCGCCGCTGCCGCCGTCGCGACCGCCGCCGTAGCCACCGCCACGACCGCCGCGACCACCACCGCCGCCGCCGTAGCCGCCGCCACCGCCGCGGTTGCCACCGCCGCCGC
>SXGT01269355.1_pt1 | contig 51594 bp, 53 predicted proteins | sample 3176221 | NCBI WGS metagenome assembly SXGT01 (sample SAMN11356862, study PRJNA531348) | freshwater metagenome | isolation source: freshwater sample F1-120 | place: China: Fuxian Lake, Yuxi | collected 2017-12-25
CAATCCCGTGCTGCAGGCCGAGAAGTTCGACCCCCGCGGGGTCTACGTGAACCGCTGGGTGCCCGAGGCAGGCACCCCCGCCTACCCCACGCCGATCGTCGACCTCAAGACCTCGCGCGCCGAGGCGCTCGCCGCCTACGAGGCGGTGAAGGCGGCCAAGGCATGAGCCGAAGATGAGAGTGCTCTCATGCACTCCTCCTGGTCGTCTCATGCGCGCGCGACAGAGTTCAGGTATCGACGGAGCACGCGGCGCATCGCCCGGCTCCCCCACAGCTCGAAAGGAACCACTCATGGAAGCCAAGAACTGGATCGCCATCGGCGCAGCCTCGGCACTCGGTCTCGGCGTCATGGCCGCGGGCGCGGTCACCACGGCGAACGCCCTGCCCCTCGTCGCCGGCGCGACGAACCTGTCGGTTCCGGGCATCACCGTCGGCGAGAGCGACGACACCAAGGGCAACGCCCTTCTCTTCTCGGTCTCGAGCGACAGCATCATCTCGCCCGACCCGACCAGCACTCCGAGCGCAGCGTCGAGCCCGAGCCCGAGCCCGGCCTCGCCCGTCTCGCCCGTGAGCGTCTCGGCACCGTCGCCCGCCTCCCCGCCCAGCCCGCCGTCGCCCGCGAGCCCCGCCTCGCCGGCGTCGCCCGCCTCGGTCGACAGCCCCGCGAGCGTCGGTTCGTCCGACTGATCGTCGCAGGGTCACCGTAGGGCGTCACCGGGGGGTGGCGCCCTACGGCATACTCGCTGAGGTGCGCAGCCCCCTCGTCGTCCACCCCGTGGTGCTCGCGGTGCTCGCCATCGTCTCGGTGCAGTTCGGCAACGCCCTCGCGGGGTCGTTCTTCAGCGAAGTGGGTCCGCTCGGGGCCGCCGCCCTGCGCCTCGGCCTCGCGGCGGTCATCCTGCTGGTCGCCGTGCGCCCACGGGTGCGCGGGTGGGATGCGCGCACCTGGGTCGGGGTCGGGATGCTCGGTCTGGGTCTGGCCGGCATGAACCTGCTGATCTATCAGGCCATCGCGAGCATCCCCCTCGGTGTCGCCGTCACGATCGAGCTGCTCGGCCCGCTCGGTGTGGCGGTCGCCGGCACTCGACGCTGGCGCGACCTCGGCTGGGTCGCGCTCGCGGCGCTCGGCATCGTCGGGCTGTGGCTGAGCGGCGGCGAGGGCGAGGGCTCTCTCGCGCTCGCCGGAGTGCTGGCCGCTCTCGGCGCCGCCGTCTTCTGGGCGCTCTACATCGTCGCCTCGGCCCGTCTCGGCCCGCGCGCCCGCGGAGTCGACGGGCTCGCCATGGCCATGCTCGTGGCCGCGATCATCGTCGTGCCGTTCGGAGCCGCCCCGGCGAGCGCGGCCGTCGCCGTCGAGCCTCTGCTGCTGCTCGTCTTCGCCGGCATCGCCGTCATGACCTCTGCCGTGCCCTACGCGCTCGAGTTCATCGCGCTCAAGCGCATGCCCACGCGCGTGTTCGGCGTGCTCTCGAGTCTCGGCCCCGCGGTCGCCGCGCTGGCCGGCCTGCTCGTGCTCGGGCAGACCCTCGACGTGCTGCAGCTGGCCGCGATCGCGGCGGTCGTCGTGGCGTGCGCGGGAGCCGTGGCGACGGCGCCCCGCCCTCCGCTCATCGCCGCGGAGGCCGCGCCCCCGGTCGAGTGACCGCGAGGCGCGCGACGCGCACACCCCCGCGGGCAGCCTCGACGAGATCGGCCCCGCCGAGCACTGCCGTCAGCAATCCTGCCGTGAAGGCGTCGCCCGCACCGGTCGGGTCGACGGCCTCGATCGCTTCGACCTCGATGCTCGCGGTCGACTCGCCTCGACGCGCGACGACCACGGCGCCCGCGCCGTGCGTGAGCACGACAGCCGGAGCGAGGTCGAGCAGGGCCTCGGCCAGCGCCGAGTCAGCCTGCGCGTTCTCGTCGGTGAGCCCGGCCAGCAGGCGCCCTTCGGCGAGGTTGGGCAGCAGCACGTCGATGCCGCGCAGCGCGGCTCTGAAGGCGGCGACGCCGTAGTCGGCGATGAAGCCGGCCGACCCGGGGTCGAGCGAGACGAGCACCCCGTGCGCGTGCGCCCGCTCGATGAGCGCGGCGAGGTCGTCGGCGCTGAACGCGTCGACGAGGCTGTAGCCCGTGAGGTGCAGCACGCCCGCGCTGGCGAGCAGCTCATCGGTGACGGCGTCGACCCGCAGGCCCGCGTTCGCACCGCGGTCGGTCAACATCGTGCGCTGCTCGCCCTCGACGACGATCACGATCGTGCCGGTCGTCAGCGACGGATGCTCGCTCAGGTGCGGCCGCACGCCCAGGTCGCGCAGCACGGCGTCGTGCCGGCTCCGGTCGCCCGGCCCGACGCAGCCCACGAAGTCGACCGGGGCACCCCGGCTGGCCATCCACGCCGCCGTGTTCGCCGCTGAGCCGCCCTCGTGGCGCGAGATGCGAGCGGTCGTGTCGGTGTCGGGCCGCACGGGGCCGGCGGGCACGACGATGATGTCGTCGATGACGTCGCCGACGAGGAGAGCGCGCGAACCGGTCACCGTGGCCGACTCACGCCCGGGCAGCCCAGGCCGCGGCGATGCGGCCCGCGACGCGCACATTGTTGCGCGCGAGGTCGAGGTTGACCTCGAGGCTGCGGCCCTCGCTCAGCTCGACGATGCGCCCGAGCAGGAAAGGAGTGACGGCCTTGCCGCGGATGCCCTGAGCGTCGGCCTCAGCGAACGCCGTGGCGAGCACGCGGTCGTGCTCCTCGCGATCCCACGCCTGATCGGCCGGAATCGGGTTCGCCACGACGATGCCCTGGCGATGCCCGAGCGCATCGTGCGCCGCCATGACGTCGGCCACCTGCTCGGGGCTGTCGACCGCCCAGTCGAGCGTGTAGGCGCTCTCGCGCAGCCAGAAGCTCGGAAAGACCGTCGTGCCGAGCCCGATGACGGGCACCGAATAGGTCTCGAGACGTTCGAGCGTCGCGGCGATGTCGAGCACGCTCTTCACACCGGCCGAGACGACCGTGATGGGCGTGACCGCGAGGGTCGAGAGGTCGGCCGACTCGTCGAAGGTCTCGCTTGCGCCGCGGTGCACGCCGCCGAGGCCGCCCGTCGCGAACACTCGGATGCCCGCCATCGCGGCGAGGTGCGCCGTCGCCGCGACGGTCGTCGCGCCGCTCGCGCCTCGAGCGGCGAGGATGGGCAGATCGCGCACGCTCGCCTTCGCGAGGTCGTCGTCGGCGATGCGCCGCACTCCTTCGGTGTCGAGGCCGATGCGCGGCGCCCCGTCGAGCACGGCGACGGTCGCGGGCGTCACACCGGTCTCGCGCAGCATGCTCTCGAACTCGAGCGCCGCCTCGTGATTGCGGGGGCGCGGAAGCCCGTGGCTGATGATGGTCGACTCGAGGGCGACGACGGGGCGGTGCTCGGCGAGCGCCGCGGCCACCTCGTCAGAAAGCAGAAGGCTGGTCACCGAGCAAGGCTAGCGGTGCGGCCCGATGGCGACGGTCGAAACTGTTGCGCGCCCGGAGAGACTCTAACTCCCAACCTTCTGATCCTTATTCAGATGCTCTATCCATTGAGCTACGGGCGCATGCCGACCGGAGTCGGCGGTGGTTGCCGGAGCAACCTTGCCAGCCTACCAGCGTGAAGCCGGGGCGTGGAGCGGAGACGGAGGGATTTGAACCCTCGGACCCCTTAACGGGGTCTCCACCTTAGCAGGGTGGTGCACTCGACCGGACTATGCGACGTCTCCTGGTGAAGCCGTACCTACTATAGCCGTCTGCCGTGAAGCGGCGACGCACTCAGTTGGCGACCGAGCAGGTGTAGTCGGCGGCCGTCTGGCCTTCGACATCTTCGAGCACGCCTGGCGGTGCCGCATCAACGGGCGGGAGGGTCGGCTCGACCTCGGGCTCAACCTTGCCGTTCTTCGGCGGGGTTGTCTCGGTGGGCTCAGGGGTCGGAGTGGGCTCGCCGGTCGGAGCGTTGGGGTCGATCGTCGACCCGACACCCGTGTTGCCCTCTTCGAGCGTGAAGCGCTCGTCGTTGAGGATGCGCTCAAACAGCGCCGACGCATCAGCCGTGCGTGGTAGCACCTTGCCGGCGTTCGCACCCGAGCCGTAGAAGGTCGGGTACTGCACGAACACGATGTTCTCGGTCGGGATCGCGCGCAGGGCCTGGGCCATCGACACCATGGTGTCGAGGCTCGCGAGGCTGCGCGTGAGCTGCATCGACGAGGTCACGACCTGGGCGAGTCCGTACAGTTTGGTGAAGTCGGTGAGCACGCCCTCGTTCTGCACCTTGCGGATCATCGACGACAGGTAGACCTGCTGCGAACTGATGCGGCCAAGGTCGCTGCCGTCTCCGACGCCGTAGCGCGTGCGCAAGAAAGCCAGAGCCGTTCGCCCCTCGACGGTATAGGTGCCGGCGTCAGGAAACGACAACCCGGTGTAACGGTCGTTGACAGGGCCGTCGACGCACACCTCTACGCCGCCGATCGCGGACGACATATTCGCGACGCCCTGGAAGGAAATCGTGCCTGCGTACGGGATATCGAGGCCTGTGAGCGCTTCAACGGTCAAGACCACGCAGTTGAGCTCGCCGACCGAGTACGCCACGTTGAGGGGCTGGGCCGACATGGCGAACGACGAGCCCTCGCCGTCGGGGTCGGGGCATGACGGAATTGGAATCACCAGGTCGCGTGGAAAGCTGACCGCGACGGCCGACTGCTGGTCTTCGGCGACGTGCACGAGAATGTTGACGTCGTTGAGCACGGCGCCGTCACGGCGGCTCGCGTCGCTCTGGCGCCCGTCGTTGTCGATGCCGACGAGCAGAACGTTGAAGCCGCCCTCCCACTCACCGATCGTCGGGATCACGCGGGGCTCTTCGCCCTCCGCCGAGACCAGGTCGACGACGTCGATGTTCGAGTTGAACTGCGCGACCGAGATGGCGGCGACGGAGGCTCCGCTGACGAGCACGACCGCGAGAGCTCCTGCGATGACGGCCGCGATCGTGCTCCACGCGTGCGAGCGGCGCAAGCGCCCGTGGCGCACCGGCGCGGTCGGCAAGGAGCGGATTGTCCTGTCTCGGATCGGTTCGCTCATCGTGTCTCCCTGCGGCATGCCTGAGGGCCGCCTCGAGCGGAGGGCGTGGGATTCGAACCCACGAGACATTTCTGCCCACCAGTTTTCAAGACTGGCTCCATCGGCCGCTCGGACAGCCCTCCTCGGATATCAGTCTTCCATCGTAACCGACGCAGACTCGAAACCCCTGGCCCGTGGTGCTATGCATCTGCTCAGAACGCCGGCGAGCATCCGTCTCAGATCGTGGCGAGCGCTTGAGCGAGCCCGTTCTCCGTGTCGCGACCCGTGACCTCTGAGGCGACCGCGACGACATCCTCGGGCGCCTGCCCCATCGCGATGCCGCGCCCGCCGTGCTGCACGGCCCACGAGAGCATCTCGATGTCGTTGCGCCCGTCGCCGATGCAGACGACGTTCTCACCGGCGATGTCGAGCGCCTGGCGCACTCGCTCGAGGGCGGTCGACTTGTTGACGCCGTCGGGGGCGATGTCGAGCCAGGCGGTCCAGCCCACGTTGTAGCTGACCTGGTGCAGGCCCATGAGCTCGACGACGGCGATGAACTCGTCCATCGCGTGGCCGGGCGAGATCACCACGACACGCGTGGCGGGTTCGGAGCACAGCTGCTCGAACGGCACCTCTTCGCTCACCGCACCGAGGGCTCCGTCGGGAAACCATCCGGTGTAGCGGTAGAGCCCGGTCTCGTCTTCGACGGCGTAGTTCGCGTGGCGCAGATGCGGGCGGATGCGCGTGAGCACTTCCGTGGGGTCGAAGGTCTCGACGTGGTGACGTCGGTAGCCCATGGGCGCATCGGGGTCGCGCTTGAGCAGGATGGCGCCGTTCGACGCGACGACGTAGGCCGGCGTGATGTCGAGCCGGTCGAGCACCGGCAGCGTCATCGCGACCGAACGGCCCGTCGAGAGCATGACCTCGTGCCCCGCGTCGCGAACGCGGTGAACCTCGGCGACGACCTCGTCGGGCAGCGTGCCGTCTTCGTGCAGCACCGTGCCGTCGATGTCGAGGGCGATGAGCATGCGCGAACCGGTCACGACGGCACCTCGATGGTCTCGAGACCGCGCAGGTAGGGCCGCAGCACCTCGGGCACGACGACCGAGCCGTCGGCCTGCTGGTGCGTCTCGAGCAGGGCGACCAGCCACCGCGTCGTCGCGAGGGTGCCGTTGAGCGTCGCGACCGGGCTCGTCTTGCCGCTCTCGCCGCGGTGCCGCGTCTCGAGTCGGCGAGCCTGGTAGGTCGTGCAGTTGCTCGTGCTCGTCAGCTCGCGGTAGGCGCCCTGCGTGGGCACCCAGGCCTCGACGTCGAACTTGCGCGCTGCGCTCGAGCCGAGGTCGCCTGCCGCCGTATCGATGACGCGGTAGGCGAGCCCGAGGCTCTGCAGCATGCCCTCCTGCATCGCGAGCAGCCGCTCGTGCTCGGCCTCGGCGTCAGCCGGGTCGATGTAGCTGAACATCTCGAGCTTCTGGAACTGGTGCACGCGGATGATGCCGCGGGTGTCTCGGCCGTAGCTGCCGGCTTCGCGCCGGTAGCAGGTCGACCACCCGGCGTAGCGCAGGGGCCCGGCCGAGACGTCGATGATCTCGTCGGCGTGGTAGCCCGCGAGGGCCACCTCGCTCGTACCGGTCAGGTAGAGCTCGTCGTCGGCAAGGTAGTAGATCTCGTCGGCGTGAGCACCGAGGAACCCGGTGCCGCGCATGATCTCCGGCTTGACGAGCGTGGGAGTGATGAGCGGCGTGAACCCCGCATCGAGCGCCGTGTCGAGCGCGTAGTTCATGAGGGCGAGCTCGAGGCGCGCCCCGACGCCCGTCAAGAAGTAGAAGCGCGAGCCCGAGACCTTCACGCCCCGCTCGATGTCGATGGCGCGCAGCAGCTCGCCCAGCTCGACGTGGTCGCGCGGCGCGAAGTCGAAGACGGGCTTCTCACCCACTTCGCGCAATGTGACGAAGTCGTCTTCGCCGCCTGCCGGAACCCCGTCGATGATGACGTTCTGGATGCTCCCGACGACCTGCTCGAAGCGGACCTCGGCTTCAGCGGCCTCAGCCTGAGCGGCCTTGACGTCGGCGGCGAGCTGCTGGGCCTGAGCGACGAGCGCGGCCTTCTCGTCTTTCGGAGCCGCCGCGACGGTCTTGCCGAAGGCGTTCTGCTCGGCGCGCAGCGCCTCGAACGCGGTGATCGCCGCGCGCCGGTCGGCATCGGCGGCGATGGCGTCGTCGACGAGCTCGACACTCGCCTGCCGTGCCTGCTGCGAGCGTCGAACGAGGTCGGGGTCATCACGCAGCAGCTGGGGGTCGATCACGGCTCTAGTCTGGCACGCACTGGTTAACGCAAGCCCCCTGCGCTCTGGGCGCGATGCTCTACTCTCACCTCATGAGCACCCCCGCTGCGGCTGCCGAGAGCGACCAGGTCGCGGCAGGGCGCGACCGCGTCGCCATCATCGTCAACCCGACGAAGGTCGACATGCGCGCCCTCGCCTCAGCGATCGCCGACGCCGAGGCGACGGCAGGCTGGCGCCCCTCGCTGTGGCTCGAGACGAGTGTCGACGACCCGGGTCAGGGCCGCGCCCGAGAGGCGATCGAGGCGGGCGTCAGCGCCGTGCTGGCCGCCGGCGGCGACGGCACCGTGCGGGCTGTCGCCGAAGGCATGCTCGAGTCGGGCATCCCCATGGTGCTGCTGCCCTCGGGCACCGGCAACCTGCTGGCCCGCAATCTCGACGTGCCGATCGGGCGGCTCACCGAGGCCGTGAAGCTGGCTGTCGAGGGCATCGACCAAGCAGCCGATGTCGGCATCGCCACCATCACGCGCGAGAACGGCGAGACCGAGACCCACGCCTTCGTCGTCATGATCGGCATCGGCCTCGACGCGAAGATGATCAGTGCCACCAACCCCGAGCTCAAGAAGCGCGTCGGCTGGCTCGCCTACGTCGAAGCGATCGCCCGCATCGCGCGCGACGTCGACGCCGTGCGACTGCGCTACACCCTCGACGGCAGCCCCGAGCGCTCGACGACAGTGCACACGCTGCTCATCGGCAACTGCGGCACCCTTCCCGGCGGCGTGCTGATTCTGCCCGACGCACAGATCGACGACGGGCTGCTCGACGTCGTCGCGATGCGGCCCCGCAATCTCTGGGGGTGGATGCGCGTGAGCTACGCCGTGGCCTGGGAGAACGGCGTGCTGCAGAAGACCAAGGTCGGCCGGCGCATCATGGCGGCCGACAAGCGCGTGCGCGCGCTGCGCTACTTCCAGGGCCGCCATATGACCCTGGGATTCGACCGCCCCGAAGAGTTCGAGATCGATGGCGAAGAGATGGGCCAGGTCACGGCGATCGACGTGCGCGTCGCGCCGGCATCGCTCCTCGTGCGCGTGCCGCGCGACTGACCCAGCGCGCGGCACCGGGGCTGACGGCACCACCCGTCGGGGTCGCGGGCGATGCCGCGCGACCCCGACAGAATCGATGCGCTCAGGCGGCGGATTTGCGCCGCACCGCCCGGCCGCCGCGCCCCACCACGAGCCCTCCGATGAGCAGCAGCAGCGCTGCGAGCGCCACCGAGAGCAGGTGGGTCGTGGCTCCTGTCGCCGCGAGTGACCCGTCATCGGTCTCCGGCGCGGCTGCCGCGCCTACGGAGAGCGACACGGAGGCAACCTGCTCGTCGCCGACGAGCGCGAGGATGAGGTAGTCGCCTGCGGGAACCGCCGCTGGGATCGTCACGACGGCGCTCACCCGGCCGTTCTCGTCTGCCGTGAAGGTGCCGAGCGAGAGCGGGAACTCGAGAGCCGCCACCGCTCCTGCAGCCGTCGCCATGACCCTGACGCCGCGCACTGAGGCAGACCCGCCGTCATCCGGCACGAGCACGAGCTCGACCTGCTGCCCCGGCTCGAGACCCTCGAGTGAGAACGAGATCTCGTCGCCCGCCTGCGGGGTACCGTCGCCGATGACGAGCTCAGGCGCAGCATCCGGAGCCGCGACCAGCTGCCCGACGCCCCAGCGGGACGTTGACAGATAGCCCTGGCCCGAGGGGTCGGCCCAGTTGCGGATCGACACCCGGTCTCCCTCGAATCCATCGTTCACTTGGAAGTCGAGACCATGCACCGTTTCCGGGCCCGCTCCGCCCAAGAGGTCGATCGACACCTCGACGAGGTAGCCCGTGCTGGTGCGAGCCGTCGCCGTCTGGAGGCGAGGCAGCTGGAAGTTCTCGTCGACCGCACCGATGGTGACCCCGTTGTCGGCGTTCACCCGCAGCTGCAGGTCGTCGTAGCGGTACGAGCCGTTCTTGAAGTTGCCAGAGTCGACGTAGATCTCGACGGAGTCCTTCGTCCAGGGGTCTGTACCCTCCAGGTCGATGACCGGGTCGGTGACCTCCATGAGCACGTACAGCAGGTTGCCGCGCCACAGGGTGCGCACCTCGGCCGTCGCACCCGCGGTGCCGAAGACCTGCTTGCCGGTCTCGATCACCGTCGCCTGATCCCAGGCGTCGTCGATCACACCATCGACCACGACCGCGTCGGGGGTCTCGACGATCTCGACGAAGCTGAGCGGTTCGAGCAGCGTGAGGGTGCCGAGCACGTCCGGCGAGTTCCATGCGGAGCGCACAGACCCGTTGTCGATGATGCGCACGTCGAACAGCACCAGGCTGCCCTCGGTCGCCGCAGTCAGCGGCACCGCCGCTACGGTCGACCATCCCATTGCGGTGTTGATCTGAGCGTCGTCGCGATCGATGTCGAGGATGGTGTCGCCGACCTGAAGCTGGACGCTGTCGGAGGCCTGCGGCGTAGCATCCTCGACCTCGACGAGCACGAAGAGCTCATCATCGGCCCAGCGCACCTGGAAGGTCGCCTCGCTCTCGATACGGATGTCGGGCATCCGCAGCCACTGCGGGTCGTCAGCCTCCGTCACCGTGGCACCGAAGACGTTCGCCGCACGCTGCGGTGCATCGAGTTCGTCGTCGACGACACCGAAGTACGCGGGCTTCGCCTGCAGTTCAGCGTCGAAGAGCAGCGGTCCGCCGTTCGCCGCGCGCCAGCTGCGGTTGTCAGAGAGACCCCAGACCGTCACGGAGAACAGTTGGTCGGTCTCCGCATGGAACTCGCGGAAGTCACGGAACGCATCGCGGTAGAAGTAGCCCTGGTCGATGAACAGCGGCGTCGTGTCCGCGCCAGTCGTCACGTCGAGCTCGGTCACGGCCTGCTTGATGCCGAGGGGCGCGAAGCGCTCGAGCGTTGCGCCGAGGTCATCGACGGGGAACGACAAGCTGACGTGCATCTGGTGGCCGATGCCGTCGACCGGCACGTCGCGGTCGAGCAGGCGCTCGAGCAGAGCGAGCATCCGCGTGCCCTTCGGGGTCAACTCGGTGTTGTAGTCGTTGATGAAGAGCGCGACCGGGCGATCGGCACCCGGTGCCGCGTATTCCTCGTTGAAGGCTTCATCGGCGTACTGGAACGCGAGGTCGATGAAGCTCTCGCCCAGAATCCTGAACCAGGCGCTGTCGCGCAGCCCACCGGGAGTGTTGTTGCCGTCGCTCACGACTTCGTTGACGACGTCGAACGCGACGATCGGGTTGCCCGCGCCGTACAGGCCGTACTCGTCGGCGTAGAGCTCGGCGACGTTGAAGATGTGCTCGCGCATGCGGTCGCGCAGTATCTGCCGGTCAGTCTCCGAGCTGGTGAGCGCTTGACCGCCCGCCGTTTGGAAGAACCAGGCCGGCGTCTGCGCGTGCCACACGAGCGTGTGGCCCCAGACCCGCAGGTCGTTCTCGGCCGCGAAGTTCATGACAGCGGTCGCATCGGCCGGCGCGATGAACTCGCGAGCACCGTTGTAGAACGCCTCTGGCTTCATCGAGTTCTCGGCCGTGACCTGCTCGAAGTGCAGGTTCACGAGCTGGTCTTGCGCCCCCGCCGTCTCGCGGGCATCGATCGCGACGCCGACCGGGAAGTCGACGGTGCTCTTGATGGGCGTGAGGTCGTCTTGGATGACGAGCTCTTCGGCCTGCGCGATCTCGATGTCGTCGATGTAGAACGATGACGTGTTGCCCGCCGCGCCGCCCGCGAAGGCCGTCTCGAAGTACAGCAGCGCACTGTCGGAGGCGGGGATCGTGAAGCTGCCGGTGAGCTCACGCCACTCCGAGTTCGAGAGGCCGGTCGCCGTCACGAGATTGGTGTAGCTCGTCGACCCGCCCGTCGTGCTCGCAACGCTCAACACGACCGAGTCGGTCGGCTGGCCCGTCTCGAACCGGACCCAGGCGCTGACCTCGTAGGTGACGAGCGGCAGCAGGGCGTCGCTGACGTCGAAGCCGATGCCCTGACCCTGCGAGATGCGGTTCGAGATCAAGGCAGACTGCACGCCATCGTAGGCCTGCAGCGTGCTGACCGCGACGGTCGCGGCGCCCGAGCCGTCGGCGCGGGGCACCCAGCCGTCGAGCCCGGTCTCGAAGCTCGTCGAGAGAACGACCTCGCCGGGTGTGCCGGGATCGCCCGGCTCGCCGTCTCCGCCGCCGTCGCCCGCGAGCTGGCTCAGCACGAGGTCGTCGATGAGGTACGTGTAGGCGCCGGAGAGGTTCGAGGTGCCGAGATAGAGCTTCGTTCCGGTCGCGTCGGCCGGCACGGCCCACTCGCCCGTGAGGGTGACCCAGTCGTCGTCGGTGACATCGACCGGCGTTCCTGCATTGGCGTAGCCCGGCACCGAGACCATGCGGAAGCTCGCCGTGCCATCGGTGCCCGCGGAGAGTCGCACACGCATCGAGACCGCGTAGGTCTCGCCCGGCTGGAGCACTGCGGGTGCAGTCTCGATGCCGTCGTAGTCGTTGACGCGATTCGCGATTTGCAGCACGCCGTTGCCGTCGACGGTCTCGACGGTGTTCGTCGAGTCGCCGCTGCGCTGCCACGTCGCGCTGAGTGGCCCGGAGAAGTCATCGTCGGACAGCACGGTGAACTCAGGTTCCGGCTCGGGTGCCGTGTCGACGAGCGTGAGCACGAGGTCGTCGATGAGGTAGGTGTAGGCGCCCGTGAGGTTCGAGGTGCCGAGGTACAGCTTGGTCCCCGTCGCGTCGACGGGCACAGCCCATTCGCCCGTGAGGGTGACCCAGTCGTCGTCGGTGACGCTCACCGGGGTGCCCGCGTTCGCGTAGCCCGGTACGGAGACCATGCGGAAGCTCGCCGTGCCCTCGGTGCCGGCTGCGAGCCGCACGCGCATGGAGACGCGATAGGTCTCGCCCGGCGAGAGCACGCCCGCGGCGGTCTCGATGCCGTCGTAGTCGTTGACGCGATTGGCGATTTGCAGCACGCCGTTGCCGTCGATGGTCTCGACGGTGTTCGTCGAGTCGCCGCTGCGCTGCCAGCTCGCACTGAGCGGCCCGGAGAAGTCATCGGTGGCGATGACCGTGTCGGCGGCGTGAGCGACGGTCAACGGCGTGGCGATGAGGGCCAGCGCGGTGATCGCGACGACGAAACTTTCGAACAGACGGGGGCGAGACATGGCGCTCCTTTGCGCAGAACGGTCGGGTTCGCCGTGACTGTAGGCAGATCAGAGTCGCCGGAACAAGCGATTTGTTGTCATTCCCAACTTAACGTTATCGATCTGTGATCGAAAGTTTTCCGAAACTATCGGAGTTTCGCGGGAGAGCGCTCCCACGCTCGTTGCGGGTGCGGCGGAGCCCCGCGAGCGAGAGGCGCGGCCCGCGCAACCGCGAGACCCGCTGCGGCGAGCGCTACGCGTCGGGCTCGCCGCTGAGGATGGCGCGCAACCAGTCGCGAGCATCCGTGAAGACATCGTCGCCGTACTGCGAGACGACCTCGATCTGGCGGGCATCGGCGCGGGGGTACGAGCCGAGGAAGATGACGTTCGGGCTGAAACGCCGCAGGCCGAGCAGGGCATCGGCGACGCGCTCGTCGTGCACGTGGCCGTCGAGATCGATGACGAAGCGGTAGCGGCCGAGGGCATCGCCGATGGGGCGCGACTCGATGAGGCTCATGTTGACGCCGCGCGTGGCGAACTGCTCGAGCATCTCGAGCAGGCGGCCCGGGGCGTCGTCGGGTAGCTCGGCGATGACGCTCGTCTTGTCGGCGCCCGTGCGCGCGGGCAGCTCGCGGCTGCGGCTCACGAGCACGAAGCGCGTGACTGCGTTCGGGTTGTCTCCGATGCCGTCCGCCAGTTCGACCAGGTCGATCAGCTCGGTGATGCCCGGCGGCGCGATCGCGGCCTGAGCGGGCGAGTCGGCCTCGAGCAATCCCTGCGGTGCCGCGACGTTCGAGGCGGAAGGAATGTGGCCGTGCGTGGGCAGCGCGCTCTCGAGGTAGCGCCGGCACTGCGCGTAGGCGACCGGATGCGCGGCCACGACCCGTACATCGTCGAGGGTCACGCCCGGCCGGGCCACGAGCACGAAGTTCACGGGCACGAGGTACTCGCCGATGATGCGCAGACCCGGGATCGTCGCGAGGGCGTCCTGCGTGGCGCTGACCCCGCCCTCGACCGAGTTCTCGACGGCGATCATGGCGCCGACGCTGCGGCCCTCGATGACATCGTCGAGCGCCTCGCCGACGTTGCTCACGCTGCGCCACTCAGCGCCCTCGGCCTCGGGCACCTGGGCGAGCGCGTGCCAGGTGAACGTGCCGGCCGGGCCCAGGTAGCTGTACGCCGGGGTCGGGTCGGGCTGCGCGGTCATGCTCGGCAGTCTATTGCCGAGCATCCACCCACCCGACCCGCACTGCCCGGTGGTTGGATGGGCACATGAGCCGAGCCGGAACACCCGCCCAGCCTGCCGACCTCGTCGACCTGACCGCGCTGCTCGCGGCGTACTCCGATCGCGTGCCCGACCTCGACGACCCGGCGCAGCGCGTCGTCTTCGGCACGAGCGGGCACCGGGGCTCGAGCCTCGACGGCGCGTTCACCGACACCCACATCGCCGCCATCACGCAGGCCATCGTCGAGTACCGGGCGTCGCAGGGCACGACCGGGCCCGTGTTCGTCGGCGCCGACACGCACGCGCTCAGCGCACCCGCGATGCAGACGGCGCTCGAGGTGCTCGCTGCGAACGACGTGACTGCGCTCATCGACACCCACGACGACTACGTGCCGACGCCCGCGCTGAGCCACGCCGTCATTCGCCACAATCGCGACGCCACCGCGAAAGCAGACGGCATCGTCATCACCCCGAGCCACAACCCGCCGCGCGATGGCGGCTTCAAGTCCACCCCTCCGCCCGGCGGGCCCGCCGACTCGGACGCGACGGGCTGGATCGCCGCGCGCGCGAACGAGCTCATCGCCGCCGGCAGCCGCGAGGTGCGTCGGCAGGCGCAGCTCACGGCCGAGCGGTACGACTACCGCGAGCACTACGTGGCCGATCTCGCGAGCATCCTCGACCTCGACGCCGTGCGCGCGAGCGGGCTTCGCATCGGGGCCGACCCGCTGGGCGGCGCGAGCGTGAACTACTGGGCGCTCATCGCCGAGAAGTACAGCCTCGACCTCACGGTTGTGAACCCGAGCGTCGACGCGCAGTGGGGCTTCATGACGCTCGACTGGGACGAGAAGATCCGCATGGATCCGTCGAGCCCGAGCGCGATGGCGAGCGTGCTCGCGCGGCGGCACGACTTCGACCTTCTGACGGGTAACGACGCCGACGCCGACCGCCACGGAATCGTCACCCCTGACGCTGGCCTCATGAACCCCAACCACTATCTCGCGGTGGCGATCGAGTACCTGTGCACGCATCGCCCCGACTGGCGCGCCGACGCCGCGATCGGAAAGACGCTGGTCTCGTCGACCATGATCGACCACGTCGTGGAAGGGCTGGGGCGCAGGCTGTGGGAGGTGCCGGTCGGGTTCAAGTGGTTCGTGCCGGGCCTCATCGACGGCTCGGTCGCGTTCGGCGGCGAGGAGAGCGCGGGCGCGAGCTTCGTGCGCCGTGACGGCACCGTCTGGACGACCGACAAAGACGGCATTCTGCTGGCCCTGCTGGCCGCCGAGATCACGGCCGTCACGGGGTCGACACCCTCAGCCCTCTACGCCGGACTCACCGAGCGTTTCGGCTCGCCGGTCTACGAGCGGGTGGATGCTCCTGCCACGCCTGCGCAGAAGGCAGCGCTCGGCAAGCTCGACGGGGCTGCCATCACGGCCGACACCCTCGCGGGCGACCCCATCACGGCTCGACTGAGCGAGGCCCCCGGCAACGGTGCTGCGATCGGCGGAGTCAAGGTCGTGACCGAGCGCGCCTGGTTCGCCGCGCGCCCGAGCGGCACTGAAGACGTCTACAAGATCTACGCCGAGTCGTTCGCGGGCGACGATCATCTGCGTCTCGTGCAGCAGGAGGCCAAGGCGATCGTGGATGGTGCCCTTGGCTGAGCAGGGGGGTCGTGCGGCGCTGTTCGCCGAGTGGGATGCGCTGACGGTCGAGCAGCTTCATGCCCGCGGCAGCATGAAGTGGAGCCTCTTCCCGAACACGATCGGCGCGTGGGTCGCCGAGAGCGACCTCGGCACAGCACCCGAGGTGACGCGGGCCCTGCACGCCGCCATCGATGCCGGAACCCTGGGCTACCTGCCGCGCGCGGTCGGGGCCGAACTGGGTCGCGCGACCTCGCAGTGGATGCTCGACCGCTTCGACTGGCAGGTGCCGCCGAGCCGTGTGCACGCCGTCGGCGACGTCATCGCAGGGCTCGACGCAGCGATCGTGCACTACTCCCGACCGGGCTCGGCCGTCATCGTGCCGACACCGGCATACATGCCGTTCTTGACGGTTCCAGGCATGCACGGCCGCGCCGTCATCGAGGTGCCCCTCGCCGTCGACGGCGAGCGCGAGGTGCTCGACCTCGAGGCGATCGACCGCGAGCTGGCGGCCGGTGCCGGGCTCGTCGTGCTGTGCAACCCGCTCAACCCCGGCGGGCGCGTGTTCGACAAGGCCGAGCTCATCGCCTTCTCCGAGGTCGTCGAACGGCACGGCGCGCGGGTCTTCGCCGACGAGGTGCACGCGCCGATCGTGTTCGGCGGCGCGCGCCACGTGCCGTACGCGAGCGTGAGCACCGCGGCGGCGGCACACAGCATCACGACCACGAGTGCCTCGAAGGCGTGGAATCTGCCCGGCACGAAGGCTGCCCAGCTCATCACGACCAACGACGCCGACGAGCAGACCTGGCAGGCGCTCGGCCCCATGGCCGGTCACGGTGCGAGCACACTCGGCGTCATCGCCAACACGGCCGCCTACCGCGACGGCTGCGACTGGCTCGACGCGACCGTCGCCTACTACGACGCGAACCGCCGCCTGCTGGGCGAGCTGCTGACCGAGCGACTGCCCGAGGTGGGCTATCGGATGCCCGAGGGCACCTACATCGCCTGGCTCGACGTGTCGCGGCTCGGCCTCGGCGACGACCCTGCCACGACGATCCGCGAACGGGCGGGGCTCGCAGTGACCGACGGGCGCGCGTGCGGCGCGGCGGGTGCTGGACATGTGCGCCTCATCCTCGCCACCCCGCGCCCGATCGTCGAGCAGATCGTCGACGCGCTCGTGCGCGCAGCGCAGCCGGGCTAGCGCGCGTCACGCGCTGGCGCGCGACTCCGCAAAGTCGCGGAAGGCCTCGAGCGACTTCTGGGTCTCGGCCGGAAAGCTTCGGGAGAAGAGCAGGCCGACCACGCGCATGAACCCGGTGAAGCGGAAGACGTTGCGCTGCTCGACGAGCGTCGTGCGAGCATCCACTCGCTCGAAGCGGGTCTCGCACACGTTGTGCACGCCAGCGACCTCGTAGACGACGTTCCATCTCTCGGGCAGCTCGCTGAACTCGACCGACTCGGTCATGACCGTGGTGCCGTTCCTGCCGCGCCGGAAGATGAGCCGTGACCGTGCGCCCTGCGCGGGCGGCTCGCCGTCGAGAACCTCGATCGACAGCAGACTGGGTTGCCACTCGGGCCACGTCGAGTAGTCGACGAAGAGTGCTGCGACCGCGTCGCGCTCTGCTGCGACAGTGATGGTGCGCGTGTAGTCCATGCGCGAAAGCTAGCCCCGCGGGCCGAGTCGCCGCAAGGCTCGCTCAGCCCGCGTAGGTCGGCGCCGGCGGCAACCCGAAGAACTCTTCGAGCGTGCGCACACCGGTCTCGTGCAGCTCGGTCGCGAGCTCGACGCCGACGTACCGGAAGTGCCAGGGCTCGTAGCTGTAACCCGTGATCGGGGTCATATCGGGCTGGTAGCGCAAGTGGAACCCGAAGCGGTGCGCGTTGGCAGCCAACCACCGGCCGTGGTCGGTGTCGCCGAAGCACGGGTCAAGTGCGCAGACGGCGGGCAGCGAGCTGATGTCGATCGCGAGCCCGGTCTGGTGCTCGCTGTGGCCGGGCTGCGCGCTGCGCACATCGGCGTAGGCCTGCCCGCGCGAGGCGACGATGCCGTTGTAGACCCGCACTTGAACGTTGTAGCTGCGGTAGGCGCTCTGCGCTTGCAGGCGCAGCCCCGCCTCGGCTTCGGCGGCCGCGAACAGCGCGACGACGGCGTCGGCCGCTTCCTGCCGCAGAAAGGGCTCGTTCGCGTAGGGCACCGGCACGCGCACGATGTCGCTCGGAGCGTACGACTCGGGGTTGAGCGGCCGCAGCTTGTTGACGACCACCCACAGCGACGCGGGGTCGTCGATCGAGTAGCGCGTCGTGTCGAACGTCGGGGTCGGCGTGGGGGTGGGGGTCGGCGTCGCGGTGACCGTCGGCGTGGGGCTCGGCGTCGTCGGCACCGGGATCGGTTCGCGTTCGGATGCGCACCCGCCGAGCACGATGACCGTCGCGATCGCGGCCACGGCGCGCAGACGGATTCTTCGGGTCACCGCACGAGCCTAGCCCGGAAAGCGGGCTCGCTCGGCGGCGTCACACGCCTGATCGGCCCAGAAGCGACCTTCCCGAAATGCGCTCCTGACCAGCCATTTCACATCACTATGGAAATTTCTTTGACATTCCAGACCAGTCATGCGTAGTGTTCCCTCAACGTGAGAGCGCTCTCACGACCACTGCATGAGAGCGCTCTCACCTCCACCCACCACGCACACAAAGGAGTGACCGTGAATCTTTCACGACGCAGCACAGCGGCCGCCGCACTCGCCGGCGCCGCCGCCTTCGCCCTCATCGCCTCGGGCTGCAGCAGCTCGACGGAGACCCCTGAAGCCGGGGGTGACATCACCCTCACGGTCGCCACGTTCAACGACTTCGGCTACACCGACGAGATGTTCGCGCAGTACGAAGCCGAGAACCCCGGGGTCACGATCGTGCACAACCGCGCGGCGACCTCGAACGACGCTCGCGACAACTTCTTCACCAAGCTGGGCGCCGGCAGCGGCCTCGCCGACGTCGAAGCCGTCGAGGTTGACTGGTTCGCCGAGATGATGCAGTACAGCGATCGTCTCGCCGACCTCTCTGACCCCGAGCTCGCCGACCGCTGGGTGCAGTGGAAGACCGACGCCGCGACGGATGCCGACGGCCGCCTCGTTGCGTACGGCACCGACATCGGCCCCGAGGCCGTCTGCTACCGCTCCGACCTGTTCGCCGCCGCCGGTCTGCCGACCGACCGCGACGAGGTCGCCGCCCTGCTCGAGGGCGACTGGGACCGCTACTTCGAGGTCGGCGAGGAGTACGTCGCCGCATCGGGCGCTGCCTGGTTCGACTCGGCCGGTGCCACCTACCAGGGCATGATCAACCAGGTCGAGTTCGCCTACGAAGAGGCTGACGGCACCGTCATCGCCACCGAGAACCCCGAGGTCGAGGCGATCTACACGGATGTTCTCAACGCCAGCTCGACCCTCTCGGCCCACCTCGGCCAGTGGAGCGACGACTGGTTCGCCGGTCTCGCCAACGGCGCCTTCGCCACGATGCTCTGCCCCGGCTGGATGCTCGGCGTCATCTCGGGCAACGCACCTGACGTCACCGGCTGGGACGTCGCCAACGTCTTCCCCGGCGGCGGCGGCAACTGGGGCGGTTCGTACCTGACCGTTCCCGCCCAGGGCGCGAACATCGAGGCAGCGACGAAGCTCGCCGCCTGGTTGACCGCTCCTGAGCAGCAGATGACAGCCTTCGCTGCGGCCGGAACGTTCCCGAGCCAGGTCGAGGCGTACGAGTCGGCCGAGCTGCAGGCGGCGACGAACGAGTACTTCAACAACGCGCCGGTCGGCCAGATCCTGATCGACCGCTCGAACGCGATCGGCGTCGCGCCCTTCAAGAGCGTGAAGTACTTCCCGATCAACGACGCGCTGCAGCGCGCGCTGACCCGCGTCGACGTCGATGCCTCGATGAGCATCGAAGAGTCGTGGGAGCAGTTCGTCGCTGACGTGAACGCGCTCTAGCCACCACCTGACAGGAACGGGGGCCGCGCGCTCGATCGCGCACGGCCCCCGTCTCCGTCTCACCCACTTCGTCCAGCTCTATTCACCGCCGGGAGCGCTCATGACCACGACCGACACCGGGCGATCAGCCCCCCGACCCGAGACCGGGCACCCTGCGCCCGCGACTGGCTCGGCACCTGACACGGGCCTCTCCGCCCCCCTCAAGAAGAAGGAGCGATCGGTTCGCCGCATCGCCGTCTCCCAGACGCTCTCGCGCTGGGACGTCAAGGTCTCCCCCTACCTCTACATCTCGCCGTTCTTCATCCTCTTCGCCATCACCGGCCTCTTCCCGCTGCTCTACACGGCGTGGGTCTCGGTGCACGAATGGAACCTCATCGGCGGCCAGGGCGACTTCGTCGGCTTCGACAACTTCGCCTTCGTGCTCTCGAACCCGCCGTTCTGGATCGCCCTGCGCAACACCTTTTCGATCTTCCTCATCTCTGCCGTGCCGCAGATCGCTCTCGCCCTCTTCATCGCCGCCGTGCTCGACCGCAACATCCGTGCCAAGACTTTCTGGCGCATGGGCGTGCTGCTGCCCTACGTCGTCGCGCCCGTCGCGGTGACCCTCATCTTCAGCAACATGTTCGGCGATCAGTACGGCCTCATCAACAATCTGCTCGGTCAGATCGGCATCGCGCCGGTCGGCTGGCACTCGGATGTTCTCGCGAGCCACTTCGCCATCGCGACCATGGTCAACTTCCGCTGGACGGGCTACACCGCCCTCATCCTGCTCGCGGCGATGCAGGCGATTCCGCGCGACTACTACGAGGCCGCGATGATCGACGGTGCCGGCATGGTGCGGCAGTTCTTCTCTATCACCATCCCGCAGCTGCGCCCGACGCTGATCTTCGTCATCGTCACCTCGACGATCGGCGGCCTGCAGATCTTCGACGAGCCCCGCCTGTACGACCAGACCGGCCAGGGTGGCGCGAGCAGCCAGTGGATGACGATCACCATCTACCTCTACAACCTCGGATGGGGTCAGCTGAACTTCGGTCGCGCTGCCGCTGTCGCCTGGCTGCTGTTCCTCATCATCATCATCGTGGGGCTGCTCAACGTGGCCATCACCCGATCGATTGCGAAGGCATCATGACCGGCCCCGGACTGCTGGAGCGCCGCCCGGCGCGGCGCCCAGATGAAAGCCGCCCCGCCGGTCGACGCCGTCGCGGACTCGTCAACGGGCAGCGCCCCGGCTGGAAGGCCTACGGCTTCCTCACCGCCGTCATGCTCGGCTCGATGTTCCCGATCTACTGGTCGTTCCTCATCGGCTCGGGCGACGCGTCGACCATCACGCGGCAAGACATCGTGTGGTGGCCGGGCGGCAACTTCATCGACAACGCGATCGCCGTGCTCGCCGACGACAGCGTCAACTTCTGGCGTGCGATCGGCAACTCGATCATCGTCTCGACCGTGGTCTCAGCATCCGTCGTGCTGTTCTCGACCCTCGCCGGGTTCGCGTTCGCGAAGCTGCGCTTCCGCGGTCGCAACGGGCTGCTCATCTTCGTCATCGCGACCATGGCGGTGCCGACGCAGCTCGGCGTCGTGCCGCTCTTCATCGCGATGAGCCAGCTGCAGCTCGCCGGCACGCTCTGGGCCGTCATCCTGCCTGCGGTGGTGAGTGCGTTCGGCGTGTTCTGGATGACGCAGTACCTCGCGCAGGCTCTGCCCTACGAGCTCATCGAGGCCGCGCGCGTCGATGGCGCGAGCATGATCCGCACGTTCTGGTCGGTCGCACTGCCCGCGGCGCGCCCGGCCGCCGCGATGCTGGCCCTGTTCATCTTCATCGCCACCTGGACCAACTTCTTCTGGCCCTTCATCGTGCTCGACCGACAGAACCCGACGCTGCCCGTGGCGCTCTCGCTGCTGCAGAGCAACTACTTCGTCGATTACTCGGTGGTGATGGCCGGGGTTATCCTGTCGACGATTCCACTGTTGATCTTGTTCGTCGTCGCCGGCCGTCACCTCGTGAGCGGCATCATGCAGGGAGCTATCAAGGGATGACCGCCCACACCACCACGTCGCCTGCGACGGTCGCCCTGCCGCGCCCGGTTCCGGCCGACTTCCTGTTCGGCGTCGCGACCGCGGCGTACCAGATCGAAGGCGCGACGAACCGTGACGGCCGAGCCGACTCGATCTGGGATGAGTTCAGCCGCGTACCCGGCGCCGTCGTCGGCGGCGAGAGCGGCGAGCGAGCGTGCGAGCACTACGACCGCTATCGCGACGATGTCGCCCTCATGCGCGATCTTGGCGTGCAGGTCTACCGCTTCAGCACTTCGTGGGCGCGCGTGCAGCCCGACGGCCGCACCGCGAACGCGGCAGGTCTCGACTTCCACAGCCGCCTCGTCGACGAGCTGCTCTCCGCGGGCATCACGCCGTGGCTCACTCTCTATCACTGGGATCTTCCGCAGGCGCTCGAAGAGCAGGGCGGCTGGCCCGCGCGCGACACGGCCCTGCGGTTCGCCGACTACGCGGCCGACGCGCACAGTGCGCTCGGCGACCGAGTCGTGCACTGGACCTCGCTCAACGAGCCCTGGTGCTCAGCCTTCTTGGGCTACTTGAGCGGCGAGCACGCGCCGGGCCGGCAAGACCCGCAGGCCTCGCTCGACGCCGCCCACCACCTGCTGCTCGGGCACGGGCTGGCGACACAGCGCCTGCGCGAGCTCGACCCCTCGTTGAGCCTCGGCATCACGCTCAACATGACGGTGCCCGACCCGGTCGACCCGAACGATGCCGCCGACGTCGACGCGGCGCGGCGCATCGACGCGCAGCACAACCGGCTGTTTCTCGACCCCATCTTCCGCGGCGCGTACCCGGCCGACCTGCTCGCCGACCTCGACACGAGGGGCCTCAGCCTGCCGGTGCACGACGGCGACCTCGCAGCGATCTCGACCCCGATCGACGCGCTGGGCATCAACTACTACCACGGCAGCGCCGTGAGCGCCCGGCCCCCGGCCGCAGTGCCGCTCTCGACCGCCGCGCCCTCCGAGCGGCAGAAGCTCTCGCCGTTCCCGGTCGGTGACGGCATCTTCACGCACCCTCGCGGCCTGCCCACGACCGCCATGGGCTGGGAGGTGCAGCCCGAGGGCCTCACCCGCCTGCTCGTGCGCATCGACGACGAGTACGCGAAGCCCGCCGGCGTCACGCTCTACGTCACCGAGAACGGCGCCGCCTACACCGATGTGGTCGCCGACGACGGCTCGGTCGACGACGTCGAGCGCGCCGACTTCTTGGCGGCACACCTCGATGCGGTCGCCGACGCGATCGACGCCGGGGTGAACGTCAAGGGCTACTTCTACTGGTCGCTCATGGACAACTTCGAATGGGCCTGGGGCTACGACAAGAGATTCGGTCTCGTGCGGGTCGACTACGAGACGCAGCAGCGCACGGTGAAGACGAGCGGTGCGACGTACCGCGCCATTATCGCGGCGCGCGACCTCTCGGCGACCGCTGACTAGGATTCACACCATGGCAACCGGCGGTGCAGCGTGACCGCTCGCAGTGCTCCCACCCTCGAGATGGTCGCCGAGCGGGCTGGCGTCTCGCGCGCCACGGTCTCGCGCGTCGTCAACGGCTCGCCGCGCGTCACCGAAGAGACGCTCGCCGCCGTCAATGCCGCGATCGCCGAGCTCAACTACACCCCGAACCGCGCGGCTCGCTCGCTCGCGAACCGGCGGTCGATGGCGATCGCGCTGGTGATTCCCGAAGACACGACGCGCTTCTTCGGCGACCCGTACTTCGCCGCGATCGTGCACGGTATCTCGAGGGTGCTCGATGACACCGACTACGTGCTCAATCTGCACCTGGCGAGCTCGGGCGCCCAGTTCGACAAGACGGTGGGCTACCTGCTCGGCGGCAACGTCGACGGCGCGCTCGTCGTCTCGCACCACACCGACGACCATCTGCTCGCCGAGCTGGGCTCGAGCATCCCGGTCGTCTTCGGCGGCCGCCCTCTCGACACCCAGGCGACCGACAGCTACTACGTCGACGTCGACAACGCGATCGCGGCGGCCGACGGCACGCGTTATCTGATCGAGCACGGGCGGCGGCGCATCGGAACGGTCGCCGGCCCGGCCGACATGCCCGCCGGCATCGATCGGCTGGCGGGGTGGAGAGCGGCGCTGACGGATGCTGGGCTCGAGTCGACCGCCGTCGTGCGCGGCGACTTCACCCTGGCCGGTGGAGTTCGGGCGACGCGCGAGCTGCTCGACGCGCACCCCGACCTCGACGCGATCTTCGTCGCGAGCGACCTCATGGCCATGGGCACCGTGACGGTGCTGCGCGAGCGGGGCCTCGCCGTGCCCGACCAGGTCGCCGTCATGGGCTTCGACGATTCGCCCGCGGCGCTCGCGAGCGAGATTCCGCTCACGACGGTGCGGCAGCCCTCGGTCGAGCAGGGCGAGCGCATGGCGCGCATTCTGCTGGGCCTGCTCGATGGCGAGACGATGCCGCAGCGGCACATCATGCCGACCGAGGTGGTCGTGCGCGAGAGCGCCTAGCTCGACCGCTCGTCCTCGGCCTCGGGCACCCACACGGCGCGCTCGCGGTGCGCGAACTCGGCGAAGGTCGTCGCGGGCGACCCCGTCAGGCGGCGCACCGTGCGGTTCGGCAGCGCCGAAACGTTCAGCCGCACGACCTTGTAGATCATCGCCTGAACATCGATGTAGTCCTGCGGCATGCCCCGTTGGCGCAGCATCTCGGCGTACTTCTCGGGGCTCGGGCGCGTGTAGGTGATCTCTCGGCCGAGCTCGGTGCTCAGCAGGCGCGCGACGTCGTTGTAGTCGAGCGACTGCTCGCCCGAGAGTGTGTAGGCCTTGCCGAGGTGACCGGGCTCGGTGAGCACGTGCGCCGCAACGCGACCGACGTCGTCGGTGTCGATGAAGGCCGTTCGCGCGCGACCCGCCGGCACGGCGATCTCGCTGCGATCGCGGATCTCGGCCGCATAGGTCGTCGACAGGTTCTGCATGAAGAAGTTGGGGCGCAGGAACGTGAACGGAGCCTTCACAGCCCGCAGCTGCTTCTCGACCGCGTGGTGCGGGGTCGCGGTGTTGAACTGCACGCCCTGCAACGACAGAAAGACGATGTGCCGCACGCCGTTCTGCAGTGCGGCGTCGATGACGGGGAACAGATGCTCCTGCACGTCGGCGATCGCGGGAGGGCGCAGCAGGAAGAGACGATCGACGCCAGCCAGAGCATCCGTCCACCCGGAGGAGTTCTCGAAATCGAACGCTCGTGCCTCGCTGCCGTTGACGACGGCCGGGTCGGAAGCGTCGCGCACGGCGCTGATCACCGACTCGCCCCGGGCGAGAAGGTGCCGCACGACTGCAGCGCCGACGTTGCCGGTGGCGCCGGTGACGAGCACGGCGCCACGCGCACCGGCGCTCATGCGCGACTCGTGGTCGCGAGCGGAGCGGGTTGCTCGACGGGTGCGCGCACGGCGGCGAGGATGCGGTCGAGCTCGAGCACGTCGACGGTGCTCAGCGCGTCGAACGCGGGTGCGACGGCCTCGATGTACTGCCGCTCGAAGCCCTCGATCTCGCGTCGCGCCTCATCGCTGAGTCGGATGATGCGACCGCGTCGATCGTCGGCATCGACCTCGCTCGTCACCAGGCCAGCGGCCTTGAGGACATCGACCGACTGGGTCACGGCACCGCTCGTGATGCCGAGGCGATCGGCGAGCTCGGCGACTCGCACTCCGTCGGTGCGCGCGAGCACGAAGAGCAGGTTCATCGCCGCGCGCCCGAGTCCGAGCGCCTTGAAGGGGTAGCCGCCGCGCGCGGTGACGTCGCGCGTGACGACGGCGATGCGCTCGATGACGCGCGCGAGCGACTCGGCCCGGGCATCCATCAGCGGCTCACGAACGGCAGCTCGCCGATGAACTGCGGGTCGTCGACCTGGGTGAGGATGAACCGTGCGAGGTCGCCGCGGGCGATCTGCGTGCTCGCGTTGACGCCTACCCAGCCGACCCGGTACTGACCCGTGGGCTCGGCGTCGGTGAGGCGCGGCCCCCGCACGACCGTGAAGTCGAGGCCGCTCGCGCGCAGCACCGCGAGGTGTCCTTCGGCATCGGCGAGCACCTGCGGTGAGATGCGCTGCAGCAGCCACTTGATGATCTTGTCGGGGGTCTTCGGCTGGTCGTGACCCTCGGCCGGCAGTCCGCCGCCCGACAGAGAGATGATGCGACGGATCCCCTGTGCCCCCATCGCGTCGACGATGTTCTGCGTGCCGTCGGTCTGCAGCGTGGGCGGCGAGCCCTTCACCTGCCCGAACACGCTCACCACGACGTCGGCGCCGCGCACGGTCTCGCGTACGGCTGCCGCGTCGAGTACGTCGCCCGCGATGACGGTGAGCCGGTCGTGGGTGGTGTCGATCGACTCGGGGCGGCGGGCCAGCGCGCGGACGGTGTGGCCAGCCTCCAGAGCCTGGGCGAGCACGTGGCGCCCGGTCTTGCCGGTGGCGCCGAAGAGGGCGATGGTGCGAAGTGCGGGGGTCGTCATGCCATTAGTTTAGCAACTAAAGCAAATCGGAGGATTCGCAAGGCGCGGTACCGTGGTGACATGAGCCGAGGCCGCGCGATTCTCTCTGCCGTGCTGGTCGCCCTCGGGGCGATCGCCTACGGGGCGTCTCCGATCGACATCCTTCCTGAACTGATCCTCGGCCCGCTCGGTCTCGTCGACGACGCCGCCGTCATCGTCGGTGCCGGCCTCGCCATCTGGAAGCTGTTGTCGGGCCGCAAGACCGCGCCGCCCACCACTCCCCCGGCACCGCCCGCCGCCGAGCAGCCCCGGTGGGAGCAGAAGTCGACGGAGTAGGGTGCCGGGCATGAGCCTCACCGTGACGCACGAACCCGACGCCGACCGCTACGCCGTGTACGACGGCGATGAGCTGCAGGGCTTCATCATCTACGAGCACGCAGGCACGACGCTGCGGCTGCTGCACGCCGAGGTGCCGCCGATGATGCGCGGCAAGGGCGTGGGCGGCGAGGTCGTGCGCGTCATTCTCGACCACTTGCGCGAATCGACGACCGATCGCGTGCAGCCCGTCTGCGGTTTCGTCGTGGCGTGGATGCGCCGCAACCCCGACTACGCCGAGCTCACCACGCGCTGACCTCGCGCGACGCTCGCCGCGATCGCAGACCGCAGCGCTACAGGCGGATCGTTCCCTCGTAGCCGTCGCCGGCATCCGGATCGCCGTCGGTCTGGATCACCCCGAGGTCGCCGTCGCCCGGAATCGGCGCGGGCGCGGGCAGTGTCGTCTGCCGGTCGAGCTCGATCGAGGCCTCGTGCCGTGTGGGGTTGAAGACCTCGTCGCCGATGCCGACGAGCCCGCCGCCCGAGCCTCCGCGCCGCGAAGCGTCGCCGCGCAGGTCGATCCAGCCGCGACGCTGGGCGAGAACGCCGAGGGCGACGACCCCGAGCACGATGAGCACCCACCCCCACCACTCGATCATCCGTCGAGCCTACCGAGCGCGCTCGTCGGCTCAGTCGCGCAGCGGCAGAACAATCGGGCGGTCGGATGCTCCCAGGCGGTGGATCTGCACGTCGAGCCCGTAGACGCGCCCGACCCGATCGGCCGTCATGACCTCGGTCGGCGTGCCGACGGCATCGAGCCGCCCGCCGTCGAGCAGAGCGATGCGATCGGCGTAGGCGCCCGCGAGCGAGAGGTCGTGCACGACGACGACGACGGCGCGGCCCTGAGCAGCGAGCTCGCGCGCGAGGCGCATGACGTCTTCTTGGTGCCGCAGGTCGAGGGCGGCGGTCGGCTCGTCGAGAAAGACCACCGGGGTGCGTTGCGCGAGCACACGCGCGAGCGAGACGCGCGCCTGCTCGCCACCGCTGAGGGTCGTGAAGCGGCGGCCGAGCAGGTGCTCGATGTCGGTCGCCCGAATCGCTTCGAGCACGGCCTGCTGGTCGTCGGCGAGCTCTGCCGTGCGAATCCAGGGGCTGCGGCCCATCTGCACGATCTCGATGACGCGGAACGGAAAACTGACGACGTTCGCCTGCGACAGCACGGCACGTCGACGCGCGAGCTCGAGCGGTCGGAACGAGCCGATCGCTCGGCCGTCGAGCTCGACCGTGCCGGCCGCCGGCTGCAGGTCGCCGCTCAGCACCGAGAGCAGCGTCGACTTGCCGGCGCCGTTCGGTCCGACGAGCGCGAGCACTTCGCCCGTGCGCACGTCGAGGTCGATCTCAGCGAGAATCTCGCGCTCGTCGCGCCGCACCCGCAGACCGCGGGCGACGACGACGGCCGTGCCGGTTTCGGCGCTCATGCCCACCCCCCGCTGCGGCGGCGCTGGCGGTAGAGCAGCCAGAAGAAGAACGGCCCGCCGACGAGCGACGTCAGCATGCCGATGGGCAGCTCGGCCCCCGACACGAGGGTGCGGGTCATGAGGTCGGCGAGCACGAGCAGCGCACCGCCGCCGACGGCGCTCGCGAGAATGAGCCCGCGGTGCGCCGGCCCGATGATCATGCGGATGATGTGCGGCACGACGAGCCCGACGAAGGCGATGATGCCCGTGAACGCCACGGCCACGCCCGTGAGCAGGGCGACGAGCACGATCGAGACGAGGCGCAGCTGCTCGACGTTGACGCCCAGGTGCCGCGCGTTGCGCTCACCGAGCGAGAGCAGGTCGTAGCGCCGGGCGAGTGCGAACGACAGCAGCACGCCGATGACCGTGACGCTCGCAACGATCACGACCTGCGACCACAGCGAGCCGCCGAGCGAGCCGAGCTGCCAGAACACGATCTGCTCGCGGCTGGCCGTGTCGGCGACGAAGAGCACGAAGGCGATGCCCGCCTGCGCGATCGCGTTGACCGCGATGCCCGTGAGCAGCAGCGTGACGACCTCGGTGCGGCCGCCGGCGCGCGACACCGCGTAGACCAGCAGCGTCGCGACGAGCCCGCCGAGGAAGGCGAAGAGCGCGACACCGGCTCCACCGAGAACGGATGCGCCGAGCACGATCGCCGTCGCCGCCCCGAGAGCGGCCCCCGACGAGACGCCCACGACGCCCGGCTCGGCGAGCGGGTTGCCGAAGATCGCCTGCATCACGGCACCGGCCACGGCGAGCGCAGCACCGACGACGAGCGCCATGACGATGCGCGGAAACCGCACGACCCAGAGCGTGCTCTCGATGATGGGATCGGTCGGCGCCCACGCGGTATCGATGCCGATCGCGCGCAGCAGCGAGCCCGCGACCTCGGTCGGCGTGATGGCCAGCTGACCCGTGATCGCCGACAGCACGATGCCGCCGACGAGCACGCCGGCGAGCAGCAGGATGAGCGCGAGCGCCCGCGAACGAACGCTCACGGCACCCGGTTGAGCCACTCGGGCGTCGAGAACTTGCTCTCGACGAGCGCCTGCGCCCGAGCGAGCTCGTCGTCGGTCAGCGCCGAATCGGTGAGACCGTACAGACCGCGGAAGGTGGCGATGAGGCGCTCGATGACCTCGTCGCGCGGCAGGCCGGTCTGCGACTTGAGCGGGTCGACGCGCTTCGCGGCGCTCGCGATGCCCTTGTCGCTGAGCTTCTCGCGGCCGATGCGCAGCACCTCGGCCATGCGCGCGCCATCCATGTCGTAGGCCATGGTCACGTGGTGCAGCACGGCACCCGCGCCGAGGCGCTTCTGCGCGGCGCCGCCGATCTTGCCGAGCGGGCTCGTGATGTCATTGAGCGGCTGGTAACTCGCGTCGATGCCGAGGCCCTGCAGGCCCTGAATGACCCACTCGTCGAGAAAGGCGTACGAGTCGGCGAAGCTCATGCCCTGCACGAGTTCGATCGGCGCGTAGAGCGAGTAGGTGATGGCCGAGGCGGGCTCGATGAACATCGCCCCGCCACCGGAGATGCGCCGCACGACCTCGAAGCCGTACTTCTGCGCGTTGTCGTGATCGACCTCGTTCTTGACGCTCTGGAACGAGCCGATGACGACCGCCGGGCTGCTCCACTCCCAGATGCGCAGCGTTGCACCACGGCGGCCCTCGCCGACTTCTTCTGAGAGCACCTGGTCGACGGCCATCTGCTGCAGCGGCGCGAGCGCCGGCCCGCGCAGCAGCTGCCAGTCGTAGTCGGCGAAGCTCGTCGCGCTCGCGAGAGCGCGGCGCACGGTCGTCGCGACCGCTTCGGGGCTGAAACCGAGCAGCACGGCGCCGTCGGGCAGGGCATCCCGCACCGCACGCGCGATCGTCGCGGCGTCGGTGTCGACGGCGAGACCGTTGACCGCCGACTCGATGGCCGGGATGGTCTCGTCGGGCTCGACGAAGAAGTCGCCCGCGAGCCGGAAGCCGCTGATGCGCCCCTCGGCCGTCTCGAGGTCGACGACGACGAGCTTGCCGCCCGGCACCTTGAATTCCGCGTGCATGCAGTCAGCCTATTCGCCGGTGGCTGCGGGCCGAGCCGGGTCGGCGGCGTACTGCGACCACGACCCCGGGTAGAGCCGGCCGGGCGCGAGGCCGACGTGCTCGACGACGAGCAGGGTGTGGCACGCCGTGACTCCCGAACCGCAGTAGCTGATCACCGGGCGCTCATCAGCGCCGAGCGCCGCCAGGCGGTCGCGCAGGGTGTCGACGTCGAGCAGCGTGCCGTCGGCGGCCACGTTGTCGCGTCACGAGAGGCTCGCCGCGCCCGGAATGTGCCCGGGGCGAGCATCCACCGGCTCGGTCTCACCGCGATAGCGATCGAGGGTGCGCGCATCGAGCACGAGCGCAGTGCCGTCGGCGGCGGCCGCCTGCGTCTCGTCGATCGTCGCGAGCAGGTGGGCGGGCCAGGGGCGCTCGGTGAAGGATGCTGGCGCCGGGTCGACCGCGCCCGACTGCAGTGCCTCCTCCGGGTGCGCCCGCTGCCAGGCGTCGAGCCCTCCGTCGAGCACGGCGGCCTCGAGCCCGAGGGCACGGAGCATCCAGACGAGTCGCGCCGCGATGACTCCCCCGGCGTCGTCGTACACCACGACGCTCGAGTCGTCGCCGATGCCGGCCTCGCTCATGGCGCGCGCGAAGACGGCGGGCTCGGGCAGGGGGTGCCGACCGGCCGCGGCCGACGGCGCACCCGCGAGCGAACGGTCGAGGTCGATGAAGACGGCGCCCGGCACGTGCCCGGCGGCGTGGGCATCAGCGCCCGAGCGGCCGTCGAGGTACCAGCGGCTGTCGACGATCACCATCGCGCGTGCGGCCAGCAGCCGGTCGAGTTCGGCGACATCGATGAACGGGGCGAGGGCGGGGCTCATGGCGACCAGCGTAGGGTGCGGGTATGGACCCGATCGCGATGGACCTCGCCGTGCTCGCCGACTACCTGCTCACGAAGGCCGCCGAGAGCCCGCAGGGGCGCGCGGCCCAGAAGATCGACCTCGATCACGAGCAGTTGCGCATGACGGCGATCGGTTTCGCCGAGGGCGGCGAGCTGCCCGAGCACAAGAATCCGGGTGAGGCCGTGCTGCAGGTCGTGCGCGGGCGCATCCGCCTCACCGACGCGACCCGCTCGATCGAGGTCGCCGAAGGCACGCTCGCGCGCATCCCGAACGGCGTGCACAGCGTCACGGCGCTCGAGCCGAGCGTGATCGTGCTGACGGCGATCGCGCTGCCCGCCGCCGGTTAAGCCGTCGGGAAGAGGCGGCTGTCGAGCCAGGCGATGAGGTCGTCGCGCACCTCTTGCTGGTTGGTCTCGTTGAAGACCTCGTGGCGGGCGCCGGGGTAGACGATGAGCTCGACGTCAGTCAGCTCGCCTTTTCGCAGGTAGGCGTCGGCGAGCTTCTTCGCGCTCTTCTCGCCGCCCAGCGGGTCGTCGTCGCCCACCATGATGAGCAGCGGCACGGGCGGCTGCACGCGCTTGGGGGTGCCGAACAGGCGCAGCCCGTCGAGCACGTCGAAGAGCTGCAGCACCTTCGCGTCGGTCGTGAGCGGGTCGGCGACGAAGGCTTCGGCGACGGCCGGGTCGCGGCTGAGCCACTCGGCCCCCGTCGTGCCGAGGTGCTTGTGGCGCGCGTTGAGGTCGCCGCCGTTCATGTCGCGCGGCGTGCGGAGCGCCGTGCCGGTGAGCACGACTGCGTCGTACGAGTGCTCGCCCTGGTTGAGCAGGTTCTGCACCATGAGCGAGCCCCACGAGTGGCCGAGCATCGTGAAGGGAATGTTCGGATGCTCGGCCTTCGCCAGCGCGGTGAGCTCGAGCAGGTTCTGCTGCGTGGCGCGCAGGCCGCCGACGCCGAGCTTGCCGATCTTGCTGAGGTCGCCCTTCCAGTACTCGACACCCGTGGCGCCGTGGCCGCGGTGGTCGTCGGCGTAGACGGCATAGCCGGCATTGACGAGATCTTGCGCGAGCAGCTCGTAGCGCAGCGCGTGCTCGCCGACGCCGTGCGCGAGCTGCACGATGCCCTTCGGCTTGCCCGGCGCCCACACGTAGTAGTGCACGACGACTCCGTGCTCGTCGGTGAAGGTGCGGTGCTGACGCTCGGCGATGATCTTCGGCATTGGTGTGTGGCCTCCTGCGCTCGATCCTAGGCGTGGGCGCTCGTCGCGCCCAGGTTGTTCGCCAGGCTCATGAGCTAGGCTAACGACAGTGAACGAACTGAACGATGAGACCGACGCCGACGAGCAGCTGCGCATGGTCATCCAGCGTCTCGCCCGCCGTATTCGCGCCGAGCGCGCCGGCGAGAGCATCAGCGACACGCAACTGGGCGTGCTGTGGCGCCTGCGCACCGACGGGCCCACGACGCCGGGCGAACTCGCCGCCGCCGAGCGCGTCAGCGCTCCCTCGATGAACCGCACCCTGAACGCCCTCGAGGCGAGCGGATTCGTGCGTCGAGACCCCAGTGACGACGACGCACGCAAGGTTCGCGTGAGCCTCACCGCCGGGGGCGAGCATGTCATCGCGGAAACGCGCCGACTGCGGCGGCAGTGGTTCCACGCGCGCCTCGAAGAGTTGACCGCGGCCGAGCGCGCCGCGCTCGAGGCCGCCCGACCGGTGCTCGATCGCCTGGCCGACGCGTGAACGCGATGTTCCGCTCGCTGGCGGGCGTGAACTACCGCATCTGGTTCGCCGGGGCGCTGATCTCGAACATCGGCACGTGGATGCAGCGCACGGCCCAAGACTGGTTCGTGCTCACCGAGCTCACCGACAACGACGCGGCGGCCGTGGGCGTCACGATGGCGCTGCAGTTCGGGCCCGCCCTCGTCATCGGCCCGTTCGCGGGCGTCATCGCCGACCGTATTCCGGGCAGGCGCCTGCTCGCCATGACGCAGATCGCGCAGGCGCTGCTGGCCCTCGCGCTCGGGCTCATCATCGTGCTCGGCGTTGCCGAACTCTGGATGGTCTACCTGCTCGCCCTCGGCCTCGGCATCGCCACCGCGATCGACGCACCGGCCCGCCAGACCTTCGTCGGCGAGCTCGTCGGCACGGCCGAACTGCCCAACGCCGTCGCCCTCAACTCGGCGTCGTTCAACACCGCACGCCTGATCGGTCCTGCTGTCGCCGGCCTGCTCACGGTGCTCGTCGGTGCGGGCTGGGTGATCCTGATCAACGTGGTCACCTACGGGGCGATGCTCGTGGCGCTCGGGCTGCTGCGCGCGGGCGAACTGCACCCGATGCGCAAACAGGGTCGAGGGCGCGGGCAGCTGCGGGCGGGCATCCGCTATGTGACGCAGCGAGCCGACCTCGTCGTGGTGTTCGCGATGGTCTTCCTCGTCGGAACCTTCGGCTTCAACTTCGCGATCTTCACCGCGACGATGGTGCGCGTCGAGTTCGATCGCGGTGCCGCCGACTTCGGTCTGCTGTCATCGATCATCGCCGTCGGCTCGGTCGTCGGGGCTCTCATGTCTGCTCGTCGCGAGCGCCCGCGGCTGCGCGTGATCACCCTCGCCGCCCTGGGCTTCTCGGCCTTCATGGTCATCGCGGCCCTCATGCCGACCTTCGAGCTGTTCGCGCTCGCGCTGATTCCGATCGGCTTCTTCGCGCTCACGATGATCACGAGCGCCAACGCCTATGTGCAGACGACGACGAGAGCGAGCATCCGTGGTCGAGTCATGGCGCTCTACCTGACCATCTTCATGGGCGGCACCCCCATCGGTGCACCGGTGCTCGGACTCGTGGCCAACGAGCTCGGTGCTCGCTGGGCCATGGGCGTCGGCGCGCTGGCCGGGCTGACCGCGGCGCTGGTCGCCATCGTGTGGATGCGCAGCACGCGCAATCTGCGCATCCGACGCGCCCCGGCCGACGACCCGTGGTGGCGCCTGCGCGTGCGCTACGACGGCGACGACCTCGAGCGCGAAGACTACGACGCTCGCATGCGCGACCTCGACACCGCGACGCAGGAGATCGCGATTGTCGAGGCGGAGATGCGCAAGACCTAGGGAGACGTCGTTGACGGAGGCGTGGCGCGGCTGGCGAAGAGGAGCGCCGTCGCTGAATCGCGGATGCCCTCGAGCTCACTGATCGACAGACCGAGTCGTTCGATCACCTGGCCGGGCACCTGCTCGGCCCGCTGCCGCAGTGCCGTTCCGGCCGGCGTCAGGGCGAGGGCGAGCGACCGCTCGTCGCTCGAGTCGCGAGCGCGTGTGAGAAGGCCCTGCTTCTCGAGCCGCTTCAGGAGAGGACTCAGCGTGGCGGGGTCGAGCAAGAGACGCTCGCCGAGGTCCTTCACGCGAAGCGGACTGCTCTCCCACAGGGCGAGCATGACCAGGTATTGCGGGTGAGTGAGGCCGAGCGGCTCAAGAATGGGCTTGTAGACCGCTACGAGACTGCGACTGGCGGCCACGACGGCGAAACACACCTGTCGGTCGAGCGCGAGCGGATCTGTCATGACCACAGAGTACAAGGGGTACCATTAGTTTGTGCGCAAAGTAAATCCGCTCAACCCGTTCAACGAGTCGCCCGGGTTCCCGGGCGCATTCAGGCGGGTGCTGTGGACCTTCATCGGTCCGGCGGCGATCGGCATCGGCCGCCCGGAAGAACCGTACGTGCCGCCGACCCATCCGCGCTGCCCGCTGTGCACCGCACTGATGGCTGATCACGTCATCGAGCGCAACACCGGCTCCACACCGACTCGGCTGCACTGCCCGACCACCGCGGCGTGACGTTGCCCCTGGGGTGAGGTCAGCCCTCGCGCGTGATCTCGACCGTGACGAAGAGCTTCGAGCTCGACGGCCCGGCGTAGACGCCGCGCAGCGGCGGCACGTCGCGGTAGTCGCGGCCGCGGCCGCTAGCGCTCGACGATGAAACCCTGACTCAATTGGGCGAGATCATCTCGCGTGGGGGCGCCTTCCCAGTCGCCGGCGAACATGCACGCGTGAGCCCCCGCCGCCGCCGCCGTGCGCAACGACTCCGATACATCAGCGTGGCTCTGCCACTCGGCCAGGAACCCTCCGACGAACGCATCGCCTGCACCGACCGTGTCGATGACGGGAACTGCGACAGCGTCGACGTAGTGGTCGCCGTCAGGCGTGCGTGCAGCCGCCCCGCGGGCACCGTCGGTGGCCACGATGATCGCCCGGTCGTAGCGACCGAGGGCGATAAGGGCGGTTGAGAGATCGACGGCAGCTTCGGAGACGATCGAGGCTTCGTCGACACCGGAGAAGAGCAGATCGGCGGCGGGCGCCAAACGATCGTAGGTGCGACGCGCATCCTCCCGGGTCCACAGCGCTGACCGGAAGTTGAGGTCGAGAGCGACGAGCGCTCCTGCATCGTGTGCACGGGAGAACAGGCTCTCGAGCTCGTCGGGCAGGTGCGGTGTCAGAGCGGCGGTCACTCCGCTCACCAGAACCACACCTGTCTGAGCGAGCAGCTCGTCGTCGAGGTCGGTGTGCCGAAACGTCGATGCGGCACTGCCGCTGCGGTAGTACGACACTCGCTGGCGTAGAGGGCTGCGTCGCTCTTTGACCATGAGTCCGGTCGGGCGATCCGGCACGGTCTGCGCGACCACGGTGATGCCTTCGGCGGCCAGGGCGCGTCGTATTGCGTGTCCTACGCTGTCGTCGCCGAGTCGGCTCGCCCAGGCCACTCGAGAGCCGAGACGTGAGGCCGTGATGGCGGCGTTGCATTCAGCGCCGCCGAAGCTGAAGTGCAGAGGAGCCCCGTGGTCGAGTCGACCGACGGTGGTCGTCGAGACCAGACCCATGACCTCTCCGACTGCGAGGATATCGAGACTGCGGTGACCGTTCACTGCGCACTCTCGTTCCACGAACGAAGTGCGGTTCTAGCCCGCTCTTCGAGTTCTCGAAGGTCACCGCCCTCCAACGCATCACCCAGGAGCGCGCCTCCCAGGCTGACCACTCTGGCTCCAGCGGAGCGCCAGTCGGGAATGGACCCCAGCGTCACCCCTCCTGAAGGCATGAGCGACAAGTGCGGCATCGGAGCGAGCACCTCCCTGACGTAGCCGGCGCCCACCACGGATGCTGGGAAGAGCTTGATCAGCGGAGCGCCAGCGCGATGGCATTCGTGCAACTCGGTGGGAGTCAATGCTGCAGGGACGACCGCGACGCCGAGCCGTCGACCACGTTCGAGCACTGCGTCGACCCGCACGGGGCTCACGATGAATTGGGCCCCTGCCGCGACTGCGCGCGCGGCATCGTCCGCTGACAGGATCGACCCCATTCCGACGAGCAGGCCAGTCGCATGACGAGACCTGATCGTCTCCAACGCGGGAAGTGCACCGGGTGTGGTCATGGTGAGTTCGACGGCGCTCACTCCCGAGGTCGCGAGGGCCGAGACGGCCTCGACGAGATGGCTTGCCGAGCGTGCTCGCACCACGGGCAGCACGCCGCACGCTGTGAGCAGAGCAGTGCTCTCGTCACTCTCGGTTGACGCATTTCCCAGCACGAGTCACTCCTTCAGAGAGGTCTACTTATCTTACAAGTAAACCCTCATCGCGGCGACCGCCTCAGGGCGTCGGTACCGGATCAGTCGCAGTGCCGAGCGACTCGTCATCGTACTGAAGGCCCTGGGCGGCTTGCGTCAGATGGTCCTGCATCGCACTCGCCGCCCGATCGGGATCGTGCGCAGAGATGGCATCGAAAACGACCTCGTGGGCGTCGACGATCTCCTTGAGCCGCCCCCCCGCCCTGGTCCACCCCGCCCAGGCGTGCTTGCGCAGTTGGAACAGCAATGGGGTGATTCCATCGAGGGTCAGGAGCACCATGTCGTTGCCTGCGATTCGCGCAACTTCACGATGGAACGCCTGGTCACGAAGGTGCAGCTCTTCTTCGCCGACGGCGGCCTGAAGATCGTGCAGTCGTTCACGCAGCACCTCGAGGTCCGCATCGGTCGCACGGACAGCCGCCAGCCTGGCGGCGCCGATCTCGATGACCTCGCGGTACTCCTGGAGGCTGGCGAAATCTGCCCCCTGCACCGCGAACCGCAAGCGCAACAGCCGCTCGAGCTGCTCGGCGTCGGGGAGGGTGATGACCGTTTCGCGACCTTGTCGACGCTGCAGCAGACCCTGCCCTGCGAGTTCGGCAATGGCCTCTCGCACGACGGTTCTGCTGACATCGAGCACTTCGGCGAGCTCGGCCGTGGGGGGGAGGGAGTCGTTCGCGCGGAGTCGACGGTCTTGGATGAGCTTGAGGAGTTCGTCGACGGCCATATCTGCAAGGGAGACACGTTGGATGCCCACGAGTCCTCCTTCCCGATCATCGCGAGTCGACGATCACTTATGTACCTAGCATATGGGCCGAGGAGACGTGACTCGGTGCGTGGCGCCTACAAGACTCCGAACGTCTCGTACGCCTCGGTGCTCGACATTCCTCGCGAGATCGCCGTGCGCGTGACGTCTTCCGCGCGCACCTTGTCGAAGGCCAAGTTGAGCACGTCATTCTCGATCTCACGAGGCACGACCACGACGCCGTCGACATCGCCGACGATCAGGTCGCCCGGGTTGATCATGACCCCGTCGATCTCGATCGGCACACGGTAGTCGACCACCGAGGCTCGAACGCCCGCATCTTGGCCGTAGCTGCCTCTGCTGAACACGGGCCAGTCCTGTGCCAGAACTTTCGCGGTGTCTCGATGGAACCCGTCGATGACCGCCCCCACCGCACCGCGACCACGCGCCGTCGCCGTCAGAATCTCGCCCCACGCGGCGCAGTGCAGTCTCCCGCTGCGTGCAAGGTAGACCTCCCCCTGCTCGAGCGCATCCAGGGCTTCGGTCAAGCGCCCGAACGGGCGGGGCTGAGGGCCGAAGACGTCTGCGATCAGCACGGGCATCGCTCGTCCGACGACGGTCATTCCGGGGTCGAGGGGTCGAATCGCTTGAGGAAGGAACTGGTGCAGTCGCCCCGCGCTGTCGAGAACATCGCCGATGACAGGGGTGTAGAGACCGGATCGTATGCGCTCGAAAAGTGCGCTGTCGGTCGTTGCGTGTTCGTTCATGAAGGGCTTTCTGTCGGTGCTCATCGTCACCCCTTGAGGGCGCCGGCGGAGAGGCCGTCGGAGAGACGGCGCTGGAAGACGAGGAAGAAGATGATGATGGGAAGGGCCGTCATCACGCTCGCCGCCATGACTCCCGGCCAGTCGGTGAAGAGTGCGCTGATGTACGTCGTCAGCACACCGCTCGCCGGATAGAGCTTCGGATCGGCGAGGAAATTGATCGCGTAGACGAACTCTCCCCACGACACCATGAACGTGAGGATGCACACCGTGACGACGCCGTTTCGTGCGAGAGGAACGACGATCGACCAGAACTGACGGAAGGGCCCAGCGCCATCGACCGCTGCGGCCTCGCTGATCTCGCGGGGTATTGCCGCGAAGTACGGACCCATGAGAAGCAATGCCCACGGCAGCAAGGTCGCGGCCAGTGCCAGGATGACGGCCGGCAGCGTACCGACGAGTCCCCAAGCAGCCAGCACGCGGTAGAGCGGGATGACCGATGAAGCGGCCGGGATCATCTGCAGGAAGACGATGACGAGCAGTGTCACGCCTGCGAAGCGCGGAGCGATGCGAGAGATCCAGTACGCGGCGGGTACCCCGACGATCGCGACGACCAGCGTCGTGCCGATTGCGATGATCGCCGAGTTCAGAAGTGATTGCGCGCCACCGCGCTCGAAGAAGGCGACGTAGTTCTCGACCGTCAGCGCACCGAACGCCTCGAACGTCACTCGAGGCACACTCGAGGCGGGTTGGAATGAGCCGAAGAGCAGGACGAACAGCGGAGTGCCATAGAGCACGAACAGGACGCCCATCACGCTCACCGGAAGGATGCGGGCGATGCGCTCGTGCCTCAGCATCGAGTTGCTCACAGTGCCCTCCTTCTGATGCTGCGGGCGTACGGGAGGGCGAAGAGCAGCACGGCGAGGATGGTGATGACGGCCACCGCTGCACCCGCTGAGTAGTCGAAAGCCGTGAACGCCGTGAGGTATCCGAAGACGGGGAGCGTCGTGCTCGCGTTGCCCGGTCCGCCGCCCGTCATGACGAAGGTGAAGTCGAAGCTTCGCACCGCATAGGAGAGCAGCAGGATCGACACGACGTAGACCGTCGGGGCGATCGACGGAAGGGTGATGTAGCGGAACTGCGCGGAGCGACCAGCGCCATCGACCGTCGCGGCTTCGTACAGCTCGTGGGGCACATCGAGCAACGCTGCTCGGAAGACGATCGCGGCGAAGGGCAGAGCGACCCAGCCTGCGACGAACGCCACGCTCAAGAGTGGTAGCGAACCATCGATGAGAAACAGAATGGGCTCGTCGATCACGGCGATGGATGTGAGGAACTGGTTGATGATGCCGTCTGCGAAGAGCATGAACCGCCAGGTGACGCCCGAGACGATCGGGGGCAGTGCCCACATGAGCACGATGAGGGCGTAGGTGACCGATCCGATGCGCGACCGTGCGTGAAGCGCCAGCGCGGCGGCGAGTCCCCCGATGACTCCGATGACGAGCACGACGATGCCGAACACCACGGTTCGGAGAACAGTCGCGGTGAACCGGGTGTCGTTGAAGAGGTCGACGAAGTTCGCGATGCCGACGAAAGGCCATTCTCTGAGGAGCGTCGCAGGCGTCACGTCGCTCACGCTCATGCGAACGAGCTCGAACATCGGGTAGCCCACGAACATGATCAGGAACACGCCCGCAGGTACCGCGAAGTAAAGGGGCGGTCGAGCGCTCCAGGGGGCTCGACGCCGCGCAGGGCGCGGTGCGCGCGACTGTGTCGTCGCGCGCACCGCGGTGTTCGATACCACTGCTGCTACTCAGCCCCTGCTGCGATCTGGGCTGCTTGAGCAGCTCCGTCCGCTGGGCTGGTTTGTCCGGCGAGAACGCCGCTCCAGAGATCGCCGACCGCAAGGGTCGACGCGGTGTCCGACGAGAGCGGAGTGCCATTCGCCGCAGCGTCGGCGTAGGCCTGGACGTTGGGGTCGACATCTCCCTCGAGAACGTCGGCACGGGTCGGAATGCTACCGAGACCCAGCCGCATCGTTCCATGTTCCTTGGTCAGCCACGTCTGCTTCAAGAACTCCCACGCCAGCGCCTTGTTGGTCGGGAAGGCTCCGAGAGCTTCCGCTTGTCCACCCAGGTACACGACCGCCGGCCCTTCAGGCCCGGCCGGCATGGGGGCGACACCCCAGTCGAAGCCGCCCTCGGCCGGCAGCGTGAGCTGCCAGTTGCCGCCGACATAGAAGGCGACATCGCCAGCGACGAACTCGTTGACCGCCTCGGCCTGCGGCAGCGTGACAGTGGCCCGGGGCACCAGGCCCTCGTCAACCCACCCGGCGACCCGGGTGAACATCTCCTCGACGGCAGGATCGCCGTAGTCAGAGAAGTTCTGAACGCCGTAGCCGGTGAAGAACGCCTTGGAGACCCACTCACCCGCGACTCCGGGTGCACCCGGAAGCATCATGCCCCGGTACCCCGCTGCAGTCGCCGCTCGCATGGCGTCTTCGAGTTCGTCGAGCGTGGTCGGCACCGCGACGCCGAGCTCATCGAGGATCGTCTGGTTGTAGTACAGCGCGTTCAAGTTCACGTAGGCCTGCACACCGTAGATGCGATCGCCCGAAGTCTGAAGCACGGACTCGGGGAAGAGATCGGCGTCTTCGAACGAGGCCCACTCCTCAGTGATGTCGCCGATGACTCCTGCGTCGGCGAAGGTCTTCGTGAAGGCGCCGTTGTACCACATGATGTCCGGACCGCTTTGGCTGGTCGCCGCCGAGATGATCCGGTTGGGGAACTGCTCTTCGGGGATGAACGTCACTTCGAACTCGACGTTCGGGTAGAGCTCCTGGAACTGCGCGATCTGCGGGTCGATGTCCTGCAGGCCGGCCGTCTCGTTGTAGTGCCAGATGGTGAGCGTCGCCTCGATGTCGGGGGTGAGCGGCTCGTCGCTCGGGGCCTCAGTGCTCTGGGAGCAGGCGACCAGGGCGACGGCGAGCGGCAATGCGAGTGCCGCTGCCAGCGCCTTCCTTCGTGACCTCGTTGTCATGATGAACTCCTTCGGGGTTCGGAATGTGATGGGGATACATCCTGCCTACTTGTGTGACAAGTAGGCAATCAGGCTACATCTGTCACGCCTTGCTGTCTAGGGTTGCGCAGGAGAGAGCCGGAGCGCCCTGTATCCGCCTCCTCGAGTGCCATCGGCGCCGATGGATACCGCGAAGGTGTCGTCCGTGATGTCCTCCGACAAGCCGCTCACGAGATCGGTCATGCGCAGGTGCACGTCGGGATCGAAGCCAAGCCGCGCTCTCGGCAGGCGCACCATCGTCGACACCTCCGCAGCAGCGGGGTTGGTGACGACCACGATCGCCTCGACGCCCTCGTCGACGAGGGCATAGGGCACGAAGGGCGTCGCGCCGTCGAAGGGAATCGGCACGATCTGCATGGTCGAGGAGTCACCGTTGATGAGATGCCGATACTCGTGTCGGATGCGAAGCATTGTTCGAACGTCTTCCAGCATGTCCGCGCAGTGAGCCAGCTCTAGTTGGCTCCAGTCGAGTCGATTGCCGTACAGCCATCCGCCCGGTCCACCCGTGCCGTAGAGGCCCTGCGTCAGGTCAGGAAGCGGGGTAGGTGTGGCATTGAACTCCTCGCCTGCGAAGAAGAGGGGGATGCGGGGTGCGAGCAGCGAGATGTGAGCCATGCGCGCTCGACTGCCCTGGGCGAAGTAGTGATTGCCCGGAAGGTTCTCCCAGCCGTAGTCATGGCAGCTGATCTGCGCCGAGGCCAATCCGCGAGGCACCCCGACGATGTCGTCGATGTGGATCTCGCGATAGACATCGCGGGGCGTGCCCTGGTTGTCTTGCTGAGAGAAGTGGTAGCGCTCGATCTCAGGGAAGACCACGATCTCTTTGCCCCCCGCGCGACACGCCTCGACAATCTCGTCCCACAACTCGACATCGCCCATCAGCACGTCGATACGGAACCCATCGACACCGTAATCAAGGGCGTACTTGGTCCACAGCGCCACCCACCACGAGCGGAACTCCGGGTTCTGGTAGTCGTAGTCGGCCATCTGCCAGCTGGACGTCGGAAACCACTCCGGGTGCTCCGCGACGAGCGGGCTGTCGTGCAGCACGCCGTGCGCGATGACATCGAGGAAGATGCGGATGCCGTGCTCGCGTGCCACGCGGATGAGACGGCGAAAGTCATCCTCCGTGCCGAGCACAGGATCGATCACATCAGGACGACGCACGGCGTAGACGGACCAAACGCCGTAGAAGTGCTTGGTCGCCTCGTGGTGCCCGGCTAACCACAGGGCATTCACACCGAGATCTCTCAGGTACGGAAGCTTCTCTTCGAGAGACGCGAAAGTGCCGCTGCCGCTGCCATCGCCCACCCCATGCGGCGAAGTGAAGCCTCGGGGGTTGAGCTCGTAGATCACGAGGTGCTTGGCCCACTCCGGCGCGGTCTTCGCTCGCATTGCCCAAGGGTCCGTCGCACTGACTTCGTCACTCGTGTGCATTCTCTAGGCTCCTTTGCCACTGGGGTTTATCACCGGCACGGTTGCAGCCGCACGGAGAGTCATCTACTTGTAGTATATGTCGGACACGGGCGTTCGCGATGGCGAGACCGCCCCTCGACGAAAGGGCATCCATGCCGAGCGATCGGAAGACTTCCGGGTACCTCTCGGCCCAGTTCGGTGTCGAAGGCATGACGGCGCTCGTCACCGGTTCGACGCGCGGAATCGGGTTCGGGATTGCGCGAGCGCTCGCTGAGGCCGGAGCGCAGGTCATCGTTCATGGCCGGGATGCCGAGCGTGCACATGACGCAGGGAGGTCGATCGGCGCCGCCGACGTCGTGGTCGCCGATCTGGGCTCGCCAGAAGAGGTGCTGCAGATGTGCGACGGTCTCGTGCAGCGCGAAACGCCGATCGACCTGGTCGTCAACAACGCCGGAGTCGAGATCGGCTCTCGGCTCGAGACCATGAATGACGACGACCTCTGGTCGACATTGCACGTCAATCTGATGGCCCCCATGGCACTGCTGCGGGAGCTTCTCCCGTCGCTGAGGCGATCACATCGAGCAAGCGTCATCAACGTCTCTTCGATCCACGAGGTGGTTCCATCCTGGGGCAATTCGGCCTACGCCGCCTCGAAGGCCGCCCTCGCGATGGTCACCAAGACGCTCGCCATCGAGTGGGGTCCGGAGGGGATCCGAGTCAACGCCATCGCGCCCGGCGCGATTGCGACGGACATCAATGCTGACGTCATCGAAGAGATCGGCGAAGAGAGTTTTCGAGAGTGGATTCCGCTCGGTCGCGTGGGCACTCCTGATGACATCGGCCCGGCCGCCGTGTTCCTGGCGAGCAGAGCAGCGCAGTACATGACCGGCGCCACACTCGTCATCGACGGGGGCTACAGTCACCACCTCGTGCGCTATCGGCACTCCGACCACGCGTGACCCGCACCGCGGCACCCACCTGAACGACGAAAGGCGCAACATGAGAATTCGATCGGTCACGACCGCTGTCGTGGAGGCGAACTTCGACTGGACGATCATCCGTATCGAGACCGAGGACGGCCTGGTGGGGTGGGGCGAGTCGTTCTTCGCCCCGGGGCTGACGTCGATCATCAAGAGCATGGGCGAGTTGATCACGGGAAGCGACGCGCGCGACAGTCAGGCGATCGTGGCGCGACTTCTGACCGCGACCTCCGGAGCGGGCTCGGTGGGTGGCATCATTCACAATGCGATCTCGGGCATCGACGGCGCCCTGTGGGATCTCAATGCGCGGGCGCTCGGCGTGCCCCTCTGGCGTCTGCTGGGGGGCCGCTTCACAGAAGCTGTGCGGGTGTATGCCGACTGTCACGGTGGCTCGGGCCTCATGAGCCTGGGTCCGATGCTGGACATTCGGAGACCCCGATGGGATCACGGCGAGGAGATCGCCGACGGTCAGGTGGGCCGCATGCTCTTCGACCCCGGGGCCGAGACTGAGCCCATCGACTTCGACTTGCTGGAAGAGCGAGCGCGCGACGCGGCAGCCGCTGGTTTCGATGCTCTGAAGTTCGACCTCGATGTGCCGGGGCTCGTTCCGCTGCACCAGGGATCGAAGACGATGCCCCCGGGTGGTGAAGAACTGGCGGCCGCCATGGTGGCCGCGGTGCGCCGAGGTGCTGGACCGACGACAGAGCTCGCGTTCGATCTCCACTGGCGATACGACCTCGCCTCGGCCACGCGCATCGCCCAGGCCCTCGATGGCGTGCCTCTGCTGTGGTTGGAGGATCCGCTTCCCCCCGACAATGTCGCCGGTCTCCTCGCCCTGAGCCGCTCGGTCACTGTTCCCCTGGGCGGCGGCGAGAACCTCATCGGGTACCGTGCGTTCGAACCGGTCATCGACGCGCACGCACTCGCTGTCGTCACCCCCGACCTCGGCAAAGTGGGAGGGGTGGCGCAAGCTCGCCGAATCGCCGAGGCCGCATCAGATCGCGGCATGTCGATCGCACCGCACAACATCGCCGGCCCGGTGGGCACGGCTTTCGCCGCACAGGTTTCGAGTACGTGGCCGAACTTCTTGGCGCTCGAGTTTCATGCTCAGGATGTTCCGTTCTTCGACGACATCGTGGGATCCCCGGTCATCGATGAAGGTTCCATCGCGATGACTGAGCGTCCCGGCATCGGGTTCGAGGTCGATGTCGACGCCGTTCGACAGTGGAGCAAGGCCGACGAGCTCGTGTTCGGCGAGTCACGATGATCAGCATCGACTTGTCGGCGGAGACCTATCTCGTCACGGGCGCGGCGGGATCGATCGGCCGAGCGGTCTCGCGCACGCTCGCCACCGCAGGGGCGGCGATCATCGTTGCCGACCTGTCGCACGGCGCAGCGGACGATGTCGCCGCCGAGATCGTGGCAGAGGGCGGGCGCGCGCACGCCACGGCGGTCGACATCACGGAGCGCGGATCGGTCGAGCGCGCGGCGGACGAGGGCGAGCGCGCACTCGGCCGCATCACCGGGCTCGTCAACGCGGCTGGAGTTCTTCGCGCCGGCGCTGTCGACGAACTCAGCGACGACGACTGGGCCACCAGCCATGCGGTGAACGCGACAGGCACGTTCAACACCACCCGCGTAGTTGCGCCTCGGATGCGCACTGCCGGCTCTGGGTCGATCGTCAATCTCGCGTCAGTGGCAGCGTTCTCGGGATCCGATGTCGGATCCGCCTACCACGCCACGAAGGGCGCCGTACTGAGCTTCACCTACGCCACGGCTGGCGAACTGGCCGCGGACGGCATCCGTGTGAACGCGGTATGCCCTGGCTGGGTCGATGGCGGCTTCACCCACCACGCGCTCGCCACAGCCGCCGACCCGGCGGCTCTCATCGCGACCGCCAACTCGATGCACTACCTCGGGCGCATGGCGACTCCCGACGATGTCGCGGGTGCTGTGGTCTGGCTGATGTCGCCGCTCGCAGCCTTCGTGACGGGAACCGCTGTCTTCGTCGATGGCGGCTACATGATCAAGCACTGAGTGCATCACCACTCACTCTGGTATACTTGTACTACATGTAGTTCAGTCTGAGAAGGGTGCCCGACGGTGATCAGGATCCAGGTCGACATGGGTAAGTGTCAGCATTACGGGCAATGCGTGTTCGAGGCGCCCGAGACATTTCGCCTGAATGACGATGATCGACTCGAGTACGAGCGCGAAGCGAACGAGGCTGACCGAGAGAAGCTCGAGGCTGCCGCAGACGTGTGCCCGATGCAGGCGATCACCCTTCTCGATTGACCAGGCCGACCAGCGCCGACCTTGTCATCGTCGGGGCCGGGCTCGGGGCACTCCGCACCGCTGAGGCTGCGCGCAGAGCTGGATTCTCCGGCTCGATCCTCGTCATCGGCCGCGAGTCGCATCCGCCCTACAATCGACCTCCGTTGTCGAAGACGGCGCTCATCAGCGAGCTCACATCGGCGGATCTCGCCTTTCCTCTGCGCAGCGCCGTAGACGACGTCGAGTGGATGCTCTCCACCGCCATCGATCGCGCCGACCTCGCACAGGCTCGTGTCACGACTTCCGGCGATCAGAGCATCCACTACGACCACCTGGTGATCGCGACGGGCCGCACGCCACGCCGCCTTCCCTCGTCGGTCGCGCCCGACCGTCGACACGTCGTCTACACCATCGAAGATGCCCAGCGCCTCCGGCGGAGCACGTCGGCGGGCGAGAGGGTGGCCATCATCGGCGGCGGCTTCATCGGGTGCGAAGTCGCCGCATCATTGAGAGCTCGAGGGTGCGCTGTCACGCTCGTCTGCTCGGGCGACGTGCCGCTCGAGCGGACCCTGGGCCGGCGGCTCGCCGAGGCCCTCGTCGACCGGCATCGCCTCGAGGGCGTCGTCATCGAGTCCCGCAGCCGCGTGCTTGAGCTGGTCGACCGTGTCGACGGTGTCGCGATGTCGCTCGAAGACGGGCGCACGCTCGTTGTCGACGCCGTGGTCGAAGCCCTGGGCTCCGTCCCGGCGGCCGACTGGCTGGCAGACGGTGACGTGGTCGTCGAGGCAGGGGTCGCGACCGACCCCTGGCTGCGCGCGCGCAAGGCTTCAGGCGGAGTGTGGTCGAACGTTCACGTCGTCGGAGATGTCGCGCAGGTGCCGCACCCCCTTTCCGACCAAGCCTCGATCGTGCTGCCGCATTGGTCGACACCGGTCGACACCGCCAGAGTCGTCGGGGCAGCGGTCGCGGCTTCCGCCCGCGGCGAGCGGGTATCCGCCCTGCCCGCGTTCTCAGCATTGCCGACCTTCTGGACGGATCAGTACGACCTGCACATGCTGTCGTACGGAATGCCCGCGACCGCCGATAACCACGAACTGATCGCAGGCTCGTACGGGAGCGAGTGCGTCGTCGGATACAGCCGCCAGGGTCGGCTCATCGGAGTGGTCGGCGTGGGCATGCGCTCGAGTGTCATGGCACTGCGCGACCGGATTGGCCAGGCGATCTGAGCACTGCGGCTCAGCCTCGCACGACGCGGATGGGCATCGAGAGAAACGACTCCACAGCGATCGTCGCGTCTGGCCCTTCTCCGTTCTGCTCCCAGTCGATCGCGGGCTCGCCGTCGAGCTGCCAGCCGGGCCACTGCGTCACGAGCGCTGAGATCATCGCCTTCGCCTCGAACTCGGTGATGTTCATGCCCATGCATGAGTGGCGCCCGATGCCGAAGGCCACGTGGGGCTTGCGGTCGCGGTGAATGTCGATGGTGTCGGCGTCGGGCCAGATCGAACGGTCGTGATTGGCCGACAACCAGTTGATGAGCACGTAGCGGCGAGGATCGTCTTGCTCGAGTGCGCGCCTGGTCGGGTCGGAACTCAGTCGCTCCATCTGCTTGATAGGCGAGAGATAGCGAGCGAGTTCGGCGATGGCCTTGTTGTAGGCCTCTGGATGCTCACGCAGGTACTCGCGGTCGTCCGGTACCCGGATCAGATGCCAAGCAATGCCCACGATCAGCTTGATGACCGTGTCCCGACCACCGGCAAGCAGCAGCATGGCGATGCCGAACGTCTCCTCGCGGGTCGGCGCTTCTCCGTTGACGCGGATGCCGGCGATCCAGTCCCACACATCCGTTGTCGCGGGATCGGCACCTACCGCTGGCGTCGCCTCGGCGAATACGCGCTCGAGGTAGCGGTAGAGCATGTCACCCGACCGCAGACTCGCTTCGCCGAACTGTCGATTGCGAGCCGCCCTGCGTGACTCGACGACACTCATGCCTTTCGAGTAGGCCTCGGCAGTCCAGACGTCTGGGCCCCAGCTGAGCCACTCGTCGAGGTCTTGCGGTCGGTTGTAGATGATCGAGAGGCAGCCCATGACGTAACGTAGTCCGAGATCGGGCACGAGGTCTCCGCCTCCTCGCGCAGTGATGTCGTCGATGAGCTGCCGGGCAAGGGCCTCGAACTGCGGCGCCTTGCCTTCCAGGTGGGAGCTGTGGAAGATCGGCTGCACGGCCTCCCGGAAGAGCGTGTGGCGTGGCGGATCGATCTCGAGCGGTATCGCCTTGTAGTCGCGCACGTCGCGGTCACCGAGAAGGTCGCTGGAGTAGGTCTCGTAGTCGCGCGCCGCTGCACGGACGTTGTGGTAACCGCGGATCTCTTCACGCTCCGACATCTGCATGAGGCTCCTGTGCTCGCTAAGAGATATGATAAGTAGATACGTAGAATAGCACGCTCACGACGCTTGCAACGGAGTCGAGCTGGTCAAGAATCGGCCCCCGATAACCCATTCCGTCAGGTAGATCGCCCCGTCGAGGTCGATTGCCACCCCGTGCGGGCTGTTGAGCTGTCCCTCCCGCAGAAGCGGGCGTCGCAACGTCTCATCGATGAGCACGTTGGGCCAGCCCTTCCGCGCAGGCCAGCCCTCATCGTTCTCGACACGATCTGCCCGGTCGACCACGACGGCGATAGACCCGTCATGTCCGATCTCGAGCAGCGCCCCATCGAGCTCAGTCAGCACGATGCGGTGCGCATTCGCGGCGAGGCAACTCGGGCTGCGCATACGGGGGTCGGTGATCACGTCGATGACATCCCCTTCGGGCGTCAATCGAACAATCCTGCGATTCTTCCGGTCCGCGACGAGGAGCATCCACTCACCCTCCATGGTGGCGAAGAGGAGACCGTGAGGACACGAGAACGGCGCGCCCGACGCGTTGCCGTCGATTGACCGGACGAGGTCGCCCTGAGGCGAGAAGAGGTGGAGCAGATTCTGACCGTAGCCGTCTGCCACCCAGATGAATCCCTCACGGTCACCCCTGATGTCCACCGCGATCGACGTCGGCCGCCACGGTTCCGACGCGAGACCGCGGTGAAACGGATCCTCGAGCTCCATGAGAACTCTGCCCTCGAGATCGATTGCGACAGCACGTCCCTCGCCGGGAATCCACTCGTAATCGCGCGCCGGTTCAGGCCTCACGCCCGGGTCGGCAACCCACACCCGGGCCCCGTGCACCGTCAGCCCGTGCAGTTCGGTCAACCCCGTGGGCACAGAACGGCCGGCGGGACTCTGATCGTCCATCACGATGAGCTCCCCGCTTCGCGGCGAGCCGAAGACGATGCCTCCAGAGTCGAGAATTGCGACACCGGTATGGCACCACTCGTCGACGCCATCACCAGCCGACCAGAACTCGCTCCACGGTGATCGGTGCACGATCGCCTCCTTCACTGCACGGCGCTCTGCCGACGCAGATACGCCACGAGGCTAGCCCTCGCGCGTGATCTCGACCGTGACGAAGAGCTTCGAGCTCGAGGGTCCGGCGTAGACGCCGCGCAGCGGCGGCACGTCGCGGTAGTCGCGGCCGCGGCCGACGATGACGTGGCGGTCGTGGATCTCGAGGGCGTTGGTGGGGTCGTAGCCCTGCCAGGCGCCGTCGAACCACTCGACCCAGGCGTGCGACTCGCCCGCGACGGTCTGGCCGATCTCGGCGTCGGGCACCGGGTGCAGGTAGCCGCTGACGTAGCGCGCGGGAATGCCCGCGGTGCGCAGGGCTCCGAGCGCGAGGTGCGTGATGTCTTGACAGACACCGCGCTTGTGCTGCCAGGCCTCCGCGGCCGTGGTGTGCACGCCCGTCACGCCGGGCATGTACTCGACCTCGCTGTTGATCCAGTCGCAGATGGCGCGGGCCGCCGCCTCGGGGTCGGGGGCCGCGCCCGCGAGCTCGCGCGCGCGCTCGGCCACCTCGTCGGGCGGGGTCGTGAGCCGGGTCTGCACCGTGCTCTCGACGTTCTGCACCGTGCGCTCGACGAGGTCTGCGAGAACATCCCAGCTCACCGTCCCCTCGGTGGACGGGCGCGTGCGCAGCTCGACGAGGCAGTCAGAGGTGAGCGACAGCTCGCGGTGGTGGGCCAGCTGCTCGAACGCCGTCACCCGGGTGCCGTAGTAGTCGATGTAGTGGTGCTGCGACGAGGTCGGGCTGATGTCGAGGTGCGAGAACAGCACGAGCTGACCGTCGCCGCTCGCGGGCAGCATGCGTGCTTCGTTGTACGACGCCGTCACCTCGCCCTCGTAGTGGAAGCCGGTGATGTGCCGCACGCGCAGACGGTTCATAGCTTCTCGGCCACCCAGCTCGGTGCCGCGTTGGTCGGGAAGTAGCGCTGGCGCACGGCCTCGCTCGTCGCGCTCGTCGCCGACTGCACCGCATCCATGTGGCGCTGCAGGTCGTCGAGAATGTCGGCGATGGGGCGGTACTCGAGCTCGCTGCGGATCTGGCCCAGCTGGCGCAGCGCCTGGTCGCCGATGCCGGCGCGGTCGGAGCGCGGTTCGATGTCGCGCAGGCTCTTCTCGGCGCGCGTCACGGCGAACAGGATCGAGCGCGGGAAGAGCCGGTCGAGCAGCAGGAACTCGGCGGCGTTCTTGGCGCTCGGCACACCGCGGTAGGTGCGCAAGTACGCCTCGTAGGCCCCGACGCTGCGCAGAATGGTCGTCCACGACGGGCCGCTGGCCTCGGTGAGCGAGCGGGTCGCGAGCAGGCGGGCGGTCATGTCGGCGCGCTCGAGCGAGCGCCCGAGTGTGAAGAACGAGTAGGCCTCGTCGCGGCTCGTCGACGACTCGACGATGCCGACGGCGAGCGCCGACCGCTCGCGCACCCAGCCGAAGAACTCGTGAACCTTCTCGGGGGCGACCTTGCGGGGCATGCGGGCTCGGGTGGTGTTGAGCACCTCCCACAGCTCGGTGCTCACGACCTCGCGGGCACGGCGAGCGTTCTCGCGGGCGGCGCCGAGCGAGTAGGCGATCGATGCGGGATGCGAGCGGTCGATCGCGAGAATGGTGAGCACGTCGGCCCGCGATAGCGCGTGGTCGGGCTTCGCGTCACTGCCCATCACGCTCAGCAGCGAGCGGCAGGCGGTGTCTTCGTCGATCCACGGGTCTTCGAGCAGCAGCTGCAGGTGCACGTCGAGGATGCGCGCGGTGCCGTCGCTGCGCTCGACGTAGCGACCGATCCAGAACAGGCTCTCGGCAATCCGACTCAGCATCACTCGGCCCCCCTCGAAACTGCGGGAGCGCCTTTGCTCTTCCTTTGCTGCTGCTGCTGCTCTTGCGCGCGACGCGGGTCGTCGGCGGGGTTGTGATCGGGCACGTGCGCCGACGCGTCGTAGATGATCGGAATCGACTGGGTCACCGTGGCCTGCTCGGCGACGATGCCCTGCACGTCGTGGCTGTCGGCGACCATGGGCAGCTGGCCCACGACCCAGGTGTCTTTCGAGCCGCCACCCTGGCTGGAGTTGACGACGAGCTGCCCCTCGGGCAGGGCCACGCGCGTGAGGCCGCCCGGCAGCACCCACACCTCGCGACCGTCGTTGACGGCGAACGGGCGCAGGTCGGCGTGACGGGGGCGCACGCCCTCGTCGACGAGCGTCGGAATGGTCGAGAGCTGCACGACGGGCTGGGCGATCCACCCGCGCGGGTCGGCGAGCAGTCGTTCGCGCAGCGCGTCGAGCTCATCGCGGCTGGCCGCCGGCCCGACGACGAGCCCCTTGCCGCCGGAGCCGTCGACGGGCTTGACGACGAGCTCGTGCAGCCGGTCGAGCACCTCTTCGAGCGAGCCCGGGTCTTCGAGCCGCCAGGTGTCGACGTTCGGAATGATCGGGTCTTCGTCGAGGAAGTACCGCACGAGGTCGGGCAGGTAGGTGTAGACGAGCTTGTCGTCGGCGACACCGTTGCCGACCGCGTTGGTGATCGTCACGTTGCCGAGGCGGGCGGCGAGCATGAGGCCGGGTGTGCCGAGCATCGAGTCGGCGCGGAAGGTCAGCGGGTCGAGAAACTCGTCGTCGACCCGGCGGTAGATGCCGTCGACGCGCTGCGGCCCCGCGGGGGTGCGCATGAACACCTTGCCGCCCGCGCAGTACAGGGCGCGGCCCTCGACGAGCGCGACGC